>OEIU01001276.1_pt1 | contig 17049 bp, 12 predicted proteins | sample 1539221 | NCBI WGS metagenome assembly OEIU01 (sample SAMN03792071, study PRJEB22550) | activated sludge metagenome | feature: wastewater treatment plant; material: activated sludge; isolation source: Wastewater treatment plant of a petroleum refinery complex | place: Argentina: Zarate | collected...
GCAGACGGTCATTCGCCAGGCTCTCTTGCAGGTAAATGGAACCTACAACTCAACGTCGGGAGGCGACAATGAAGAATCGGCAACTCCGGAAGATCGGGTTCATTACGTTCTGGTTGACCATCGTCATCGGGCTGCCGATGGCCACTCAAGCTGCCGACGCAAATGACGCGAAGGAGGAAAGTGCTATTCGGAACGTGTTGGCCCGCTTCTATGAAGGCTGGAACGCCCACGATGTGGAAAAGATGGTGTCGGTGTACGCCGAGGATGTAGATCACATCAATGTTTACGCTAGATGGAACCAGGGGAAGCCAGCAATACGAGAGGCCATCAGAACGTTTCATGCCGGGCCGGGAAAGGACGATCACAAGACATACACGATTGAGAAGATCAGGTTTGTCAAACCCGATGTTGCGGTGATACAGGTACGATCACTTAGCACCGTGGGAAACATTGGTACGTATGTGATGAGCAAGGACACGGGAGAGTGGCTCGTCGTGAGTTTCGCGAATGTCGAATATGCTCTGCCTGCGAGGTAGGCGCGAAAGGAACGGATTTTTGTGCACTGTCGGGTCCCTGTCGTGTTCAAAGAGCCCGACTGGACTCATATTTGGCCGCCTGGATCCAAAGTGAATGACCATGACCGTGCGCAAGTTGCGATTGAAGCGGGGCTGGACTCAAGAGCAGTTGGCCGAGCTTTGCGGCCTGAGTGTTCGAAGCATCCAACGCATCGAACGCGGCGAGACATGCAGTCTCGAAACGAAGCATTCTCTGGCCTCTGTTTTCGGTGTCGAAGCGTCAGCTTTTGATCGCACCGAAGCTGCGACCGTCAAAGGACGCGTTCAAAGCGACGCGTCTCTGAGTGAAGGACGTGGGCAATACAGCGAATAGAAGATGAGTACCGAGCCGCCGTATCTCTCGGAAGTGTTGCTCTCGCTATCTATCGCGATCCTCGTCTCCTCGGTGTTGTGGCGGAGACAGAGGAAACATCAGCGTACGGTGGGAACGGTGAGAGGGATTGCCGTCTTCCTGGTCGCGGCAGTCGCGGCTCTGGCATCTCTTCTCTTGCTCGCCATGGCGCTCCGTCAGGCGGGCGTGGAACCAGGAAGGTGGTCGCAGCAGGCGATCCAGGTTTCCGCGGCGCTCGTTGCTTACCTTGTGGCGGGAAAGACGCTGGCACAGATCAACAAGCATGCAGATTGATGCCCAACAAGCCCGTCAAGCGCGAAGACGTGGGACGGTGTTGACGATACGTTAGATCGCAAAGAGGAGATTGCGGCATGCTCGCGGCACTGGCACGAGACATGGCTTCATACAATCGCTGGATGAATGAGCGATTGTACGAAGCCTGTGCTCGACTAACGGATAGCGATCGAAAGAGAGATTGCGGCGCCTTCTTCAGATCAGTCCATGGCACTCTCAACCATCTACTGCTGGGAGACAAGATCTGGCTGGGTCGCTTCCTGGGCAATCCGATTCAAGTACGGAACCTGGACGAAGAACTGCACGCCGAGTTCGAAGCGCTTCGCAGAGATCGCGTCGGTACCGATGAAGTCATCGTGCGATGGACAGACTCGCTTACCGATGCCGCACTGGCGGGAGAGCTTCGATACGTGAGCGTCGCCAGTCCAGCTCCACGAAAGTACGAGATGTGGCTGGCCGTGGCGCATTTCTTCAATCATCAGACACATCATCGAGGGCAGCTCACAACGCTGCTCAGCCAGTTCGGGCAAGACATGGGTGTTACCGACCTGATCGGGCTTCCTGAGGTTGTGAGGCGCAATGCGACCTAGTGGACCGTAACAGCAGATTCGGGCGTGAATGCCGGGGGATTCTTGTGGGTCAGGCTTCAGCCTGACTCTGAAAAGAGGCCGGCTGAAGCCGGCCCCACAGTAAGAGGCCCCCACCCCGGCCCTCCCCCGCTACGCGGAGGAGGGGGCGGAACATCCGCGCAGAAGACAGCTCAGGGCTTCTCCGCCGGCGTGAACAGCAGATCCGCGTAGTCGTAGCTGAAATCGGCGATCGGTGAGACCGGCTTCATCGTGATGCGATCGACCTTGCCGTCCGCATCGAGACTGAACGTCACGTACGCGGGCTCGATGGTCTTGTCGTCGAAGCGCGTGATGAACGTGTCGTACTGCCAGTGTTCGAGCGTGCCGCCCATGCGCGGCGTCGACTTGAAATCGATGGCCAGCGACTTGCCGCGCATCGCGACTTCGATGTTGCCGTACCAGGCGTCGGTGTACGTACCGGCATAGTTCTCCAGCTTCAGCGACGGGCCGACTTTGGCCGGCGTCGCAGCCGTCGCCGCGAGCGCCTTCATGGCACCCGCCAGTCGCTCCTGCTTGTAGGTGATGTACTTCTCCGGCCAGCCACTGGCGGGCAGGCCGAGATAGTGATCGAGCAGTTCGTACATGAGGCCGAGCAGGATCTCGCCGTCCTCGCTGTTGATCACGACGGAGAAGCCGACGTTCTTTTCCGGAATCAGCGTCACGATGGTCTGGAAGCCGAGCACGGCGCCGCTGTGCGAAACGATCTTCGTGCCGCGATAGTCCTGCACTCCCCAGCCGAGCGCGTAGGTCTGGAACATGGGCTGGAGGGACTTGAACGCCTCGGACCGCGGCGGCGAGACCGGCAGGATCACCACCGGCTTCCACATCTCCGCGTGCGCCGCTTCGCTGAACAGCGCCTTGCCATCCGGCAGTTTGCCGTGCGCCAGCTGCAGCGCGAGCCACTTGCTCATGTCGTTGGCGCTCACCGCGAGTCCGCCCGCAGGCGCCGCGGCGCGACCGAGTTCATCACGCTCATCGAGCATGTGCAGCGGACCGACGCCGCGCACCTTCTCGGTGGTGCGCGCATGCGGATACGCCCGATTGGCCGTGGCGAAGCGACGATCGTTGTCGCTGGTGGAGACAGTCATCCCCGCCGGCAGGAATACGTGTTCGCGAACGTAGTCCTCCCAGGTCTGTCCCGTCACTTCCTCGATGAGCTGCCCGGCGACCATGTAGAGCACGTTGTCGTAGGCATAACCGCTGCGGAAACTGGTCTTCGGCTTGATGTAGCGCAGCCGCTTGACCGACTCGGCGCGCGACAGGCTGCCGCGCGGCACGAACAGCAGATCGCCCGCGCCGAGCCCGAGTCCGCTGCGATGAACCAGCAGATCGCGGATGGTGATCTCGCGCGTCACCCACGGGTCGTACATCTGGAAGCCCGGCAGGTGTTCGATCACCTTGTCGTCCCAGCCGATCTTGCCGGCATCGACCAGCGTCGCGAGCGCTGCGGCAGTGACTGCCTTGCCGGTCGAGCCCGTCGGGAAAATCGTGTCGGCATCGACGCGCGTCGCTTCGCCCTGCTTCAGCACGCCGTAACCGCGCGCCAGCGTCGTCTGGCCGTTCTCCACGATACTCACGGCCATGCCGGGCACGCCGATGCGGGTGCGCAGGCTTTCGACGCGCGAATCGAACTCCGCGGGCGGCGCGGCGAGCGATGCCAGTGACAGCAAGCTCAACATCAGGACGACAATCGGTTTCATGCTATCTCCCCTTCCGGCAAGCCTCACGAACGAACAGATGACGGAAACGGAGTAACCGTGACCGAAGGGGAATCCCACGGGGCAAAGAACGCATAGAACACAAAGAGAGAAACAACCGCAAAAAGCGCAAAAAAGAATTTCGATTTACTTTTGCGCCTTTTGCGCCTTTTGCGGCCATTCTCCTTTCTGCGTTCTATGCGTTCTTTGCCCCGTGGGATTCCCTTTCGGTCACGGTTACTCCGTTCTCCTCCCGCAGCAACCTGCGCGACGGACGATCAACCAGCAGCAACGCCACTGCAGCAACCGCCGCAACGGCAGCAACGATCAGAAAGAACGTCGTGCGATCGAACCGGCTCCACAGCGTGCCGAGCGCGCCGGCCAGCAGGTTGCCGGCGAAGCTGGCGGAGAACCACAGCGCGATGGCGGTCGCGGCGAGATTGCGCGGCGCGATGCGGCCGAACAGGCCGAGGCCCGTGGGCAGGATGAACAGTTCGCCGAGCGTGTACAGAAGCAGGAAGGTCGCGAGCCACAGCCAGTGCGCCTGCGGCTGACCGGCGACCAGCGCGAGCAGCACGTAGGCACCCGCGACGACGAAGGCGCCGATGGCCATGCGGCGCAGCGGCGCGAACTGCTGATCGGCGTGGCGTTTCCAGTACGCCAGCAGGATCGGTGTAAGCGTGAACACGAGCAGCGGATTCAATGCCTGGAACCAGGTGGCGGGAATGGTCCAGCTCGCGCCGATGCGGCGATCGACGCCGGAGTCGGCCCACAGCGCGACGGTGTTGCCGATCTGTTCGTACGCGCCGCGAAACACGACGACGATGGCGATGACGCCGAGCAGCAGCGCGACGCGCGTGCGCCAGGAATCGTCGCTGCGCGAATCCGTTTCGCGAGGCACGGCCGCCGCGACTTCGGCCGGCAGATAGCGCCCGCCGAACGTGTAAACCACGAGTCCGAGACACATGCCGACGCCGGCGGCGCCGAAACCCCAGTGCCACCCGTACAGTTCGCCGAGTGCGCCGCAGACGATCGCCGCCAGCACGGCACCGAGATTGATGCCGACGTAGTACACGTTGTATGCGGAGCCGATGCGCGGGTCATCGCTTCGATACAGCGACTTCACCTGACTCGGCAGGCTCGGCAGGAACAATCCGTTGCCGAGACCGATGATCGCGAGCGCCGGATAGAACAGTGTCTCGAAGGTCATCATGAAATGACCCAGCGCCATGATGGCGCCGCCGATGATCACCGCGCGTCGCCGGCCCAGATAGCGATCGGCGATCACGCCGCCGATGATGGGCGTGAAGTAGGTGAAGGCGGTATAGAACCCGTAGATCCACGACGCCTGCGTCTGCGAAATCAGCAGCGCCTTCGTCATGTAGTAGACGAGCAGCGTGCGCATGCCGTAGTAGGAGAACTTCTCCCACATTTCGGTGAGGAACAGGATCGTCAGGCCACGCGGGTGGCCGAACCAGTCCTTCGACTCTGCGGCGGGCGCTGTTGCTGTTTGGATCGATGCGGACACCGGAAGCCCTTCTTTCTCTGTCATCCCGCGTTCTTTCTCTGTCATCCCCGCGCAGGCGGGGATCCATCTGATTCGACCGGATGGGTCCCCGCCTTTGCGGGGATGACGAATCGGATCTGCCAGACTCCCACCGTCAGCACTGGCACGATCAGCAGCACGATGAAGGCATACGTCAGCATGCCGTAGCCTTTCGCGATCAGGTCGATGAGACCGATCGCCGACGCCGCGTACACCGACAGCACCATGATGATGGTCGCGAGCACCGGCCGGATCACGCGCGGCATCTCGCGCTTCTGCTCTTCGTAGACCTTTGCGACACGCTCATTGATCGCGTGCAGCACCGCGACGCCGGTATCGACCAGCGTCAGCAGCACCGCGATCTGGAATGCCCACTCGAACCACGGTGCGTGCAGGCGCGCGAGCAGGAAAGCCGAGGGGAGCGCTTCGGCGCCGATCTCGTGGTAGTAGCCCATCATCGCTATATAGAAGAGAACGGCGGGCAACATGCCGAGCGGTCCACCGAGCGCGCCGGCGATCAGGGCTTCGCGACGCGTCGTGAGATGACGGATGCAGAACAGCACCGCGGGAATGGTCGCGACGTTGTAGCCCGCGTAGGTGATGCCGGCCTTCAGCCAGTTGTCGCCCAGCGGCTCCGCGGCGAAGTTCGCCTCGATGCGATCGCCGAAGGCGAACAGGCTCCAGAGGACGAACACGATGTAGACGAGGTACAGATAGCCCACCGACAGCGTCAGGAACTTCTCGATGAAATTGTTGCTGTAGAACAGCAGCGCGCCGGTGGCGATGATCATGCCGAGCGAACCGACCAGCTTCGGCCAGCCGAACAGGCTGTGGATCACCTCGCCCGCTGCCGCGCCCATCACCGCCATGATGATGACGATCAGCAGCAGGTAGGCGATCTCGAACAGGAACCAGCCGCGGCCGAGCAGCAGCTTGAAGAAGGAACGGTAGTCGTAAGCCTGCGCGACGCGCGCCAGCTCGAAGCTGACCATCAGCACCGCGCTCCACACCAGCATGCTGACGAGCATGCCGAGCAGCCCGCCCCACGGCCCGGCAGGCAGGAAGAATTCGACGAGTTCGCGCCCGGTGGCATAGCCGCCGGCGATCACGGCGGATTCGAAGACGAAACCCGGCAGCAGGTAGCGTTTGAAGAAATCGTTCAATCAGCCTCCCGTCTCTGCATGAACTGCCCCCACCCCAACCCTCCCCCGCTGCGCGGAGGAGGGAGCACAAATCTTCCACTCATTCCGGCTGACCCAGCGGCACGTACAGCGCGCTCGGATGTTCGCGATCGTGATACAGCCGCACGGTCACGGTGCGCGCATCGTCCATCCGCTCTTCGGCGACGGGCTTGCCGCTGTTGTAGTTCTTCTGGCTGTACATGGAATTGATCGGCGACAAGCGCAGACGCAGGCGGCTGCCTTTGGCGATCTCGCGCGATACGAACGTGAAGCGCTCGAAGTCGTAGCGCAAGGGCGACTTGGTCGCGACGAGCTTCGGCTCGCGCAGGCTCTCACGATAGCGCGCCCGCAGCACGTCCGTCGTCAGCAGCACGCTGGAACCGTCGGCGCGGATTTCATGGATGCTGACGGCGAAGTCGGTATCGGGCTGATCGATCGCGATCCAGGCGGAGAAGCGGAACGTGCCGCTGACTTCGGTGTTCTTCTCGAAAGGCGCGGTGTGATAGACGAGCTGCTTCCCGTGCTGCGCATACAGCAGGCTCTGGTCGGTGAGCGACGACGCATCGAGCGTGGCTTCGAGCGCCGCACCGGAAACGTCGCGAGGATCGTGGACGTACTGATCGGGCTTGCCCGCGGACGCCGAGCGCGCCGGATCGAGCCAGCCGGCGGCCAGCACATCGCTCGCGCTGCCGGTCGAGCCCAGGTAATAAGGCCGCGCTGCCGCCGTCACGGCGTCGAGCGTATCGGCGTAACGCCATTTCTCCGCGCCCATCACGTAGTAGGCGACGTTCTTCTGCAGGAACGCCGGCTTCGCGCCATTGCCCATGGTCCACGCATACCAGTCGAGATGAAGCTGCGGCAGATCGACCATGCTCGCGGGACCGAACGTGACTCCGCCCACCGTCTGCGTCGGCGTGCGCGTACCGGCGTGATCCCACGGACCGATCACCAGGTAGTGTTTCGCGCGCATCTCGGGCGAGGCGTGCTTCCAGTGTTCGCGATAGTGCGCGAGCGCGCCGGGCTGATCGTCGTCGTAGCTGCCGGTGAGGGTCAGGATCGGAATCGACAGCTTCGCGTATTGCCCGGCCGTGGGGTTGTAACGGTCCCAGTAGTCATCGACGTACGGATGCGCGATCCATTCCTGGAAGATCGGCGAAGGATTGCCGACGAGCGTATCGAGCTGCGCGAACGGCGTGCCGCTCTCGAACCACTGGCGATACTTCGCCGCCCAGAAATCGCGATCGCCGAAGATCTTGTCCTGCGCCGCGTGGCCGCTGGTGAACGTGAGCCACTGGATGGTGTAGGGATAGGAGATGTTGTTGCGAAGCGGAAAGTCGACGCCCGCGAACGGCGCGGCGGCCGGCACGATGGTGGCGAGATGCGGCGGGAATTCCTTCGCCGCTGCCCACTGGTTGTAGCCCGCATACGAGCCGCCCCACATGCTGACCTTGCCGTTGCAGTACGGCTGCTTCGCCAGCCACTCCACCACATCGAAACTGTCCTGCGCTTCCTGGATCAGCGGCCGGAACGTGCCTGCGGAGTTGCCGCGGCCGCGCACGTCGACGGTCAGGAACGGCAGTCCGCGCGCCGCGAAATACACACCGCGGTCGTGATAGCTCTGCGCGATGTAAGGCGTGAGCGTGACGATGCAGGGCGCGGGATGCTTCTGATCCTTCGGCGTGTAGACGGTGGCGTTCAGATGTACGCCGTCGCGCAATGGAATGCGCACGCCCCACTGGAAGTCGATCTTCGCTGCGTCCGGTTCGGCGGCTGCGGCGCCCAGGCTCACGGCCGCCGTACACCACAGCGCCCAGGCAACGATTGCGGTCGAACGGCGCATGACCTGCGGAGTCATCCGGCGTGAGCGAACAGAAAGTAGTCGTACACGACGCGCGCGATCTCAGCGATGGCGCGCTCGCGCTGCGCGAACGGCAGCGCACTCTTCTTGATGAAGACCGTGATCGCGATCTGGCCGCGTCCGTCAGGCAGCGTGATGACGCCGACGTCGTTGATCGAGCCGCCGATGGTGCCGGTCTTGTCGGCCACGACGATGCCGGGCGGCAGTCTGCCGCGCAGCCGCGCATCGCCAGTGCGACAGCGTTCCATGATGGCGACCAGCGTGCGTGTCGATCCGGCACTCAGCGCTTCGCCGCGGAAGATGCGTGTCAGGAGCTGCGTCATCGCGTCCGGCGTCGAGGTATCGCGAACGTCGTCGTCGAAGGCGGGATTCGGCAATCCGCCCTGCTTTTCCAGCGCGGGATTCTGCTGCACGGCCTGCGCGAACGCCTTCTCGATCGGACCGGCGGGCAGCACGAAGAAATCACGCAGCAGCGCTGCGGTATCGCGATCGACGCGCAGATCTTCGACCTGCTGCCTGTGCACCCACGCCGTGACGGCCTGCGGACCGCCGGCGAGTTTCGTCAGCACGTCGGTGGCGGTGTTGTCGCTCTGGGTCAGCATCAGTTCGAGCAGATTGTGCAGCGAGAGGCTGACGCCGGGATGGATGAAGCGGTCGGCGATGACTTCCGACGGCACGTACAGCGCCGGATCGACGGCGATCATCTGCTGCAGATCGAGTCGTCCGGCATCGACCTGCGCCAGCAGCGCGCCGGCCACGGCGATCTTGAACGTACTCGCCATCGGAAAGCGTTCGCCGGCATTCACCAGCACGCGGGGGCCCTGCCCGTCGATCCGCCACGCCGCGACGCCCACGGTGCCGCCGCCGATGACGGCGAGGCGCTGAATCTCGGCTTCGATCGGCGCGGTCGGTGCGCCGGCCAGCGCGCGGGTTGCCAGCAGGACCATCATGGTCAGTCCCGCCAGCAACTTCGTCCGCATCAGTGCGTCTCCCGCAGACAGTTGTCGACGAGTGCTTCGAACTCGGCGCCGCCGCGGATCGGATCGGCCACCGGCAATCCCAACCGTACGCTCTCGGCAATCATCAACTGGCGCGCTTCGGCTTCCGACAGATGCGCGGTGTTGAGACAGACGCCGCCGCAGCGGATCGCCGGATTCGTGCGGCGGCCCAGCGTGAGATTGAGCGCGATGGTGTCCTCGACGGACGGCACCGCGTAGTGCGCGTGACCGAGCATGTGAGTGCGTCCCGGCTGATGACACACGACGATCACGTCCGGCTGGCTGCCGTGCAGCAGGCCGAGCGAAACGGCGGCGTACGCCGGATGAAACACCGAACCCTGCCCTTCGATCACGTCCCAGTGATCGGGCGCCGCTTCGGGCGACAGCATCTCTGCAGCACCCGCTTCGAAGTCGGAGACGACGGCATCCATCGGCACGCCGGAGCCGGCGATCATGATCCCGGTCTGGCCGCTGGCGCGGAAGTCCGTGGCCACGGCGCGCCGCTCGAACGCACGCGCGATGGCAAGCGCGGTGTATTTCTTGCCCAGCGCACAGTCGGTGCCGACGGTGAGCAGACGCTTGCCGCTGCGCTTGCGGCCGGTGGCGATCGGAATGTTGGCGGGCGGTGTGCGCACGTCGATCAGGCGGCGGTTATGCCGCTCGGCGGCAGCGACGAGCACTGGCAGGTTCGCCAGTTTCGAATGCATGCCGCCGATCAGATCGAGCCCCGCTTCGAGCGCCGCGAGCAGCGAAGGTATCCAGCTGTCGAGGATGCGTCCGCCCTGATTGGCCACACCGATCACCATCGAACGCGCGCCCCGCGCCTTCGCTTCCGCTGGCGTCAGGCGCGGCAAACCCACGCTGATCGCGTCCGGCGAACACGACAGTTCGCCGACGCATTTGTCGCGTGCCCAGTCGCGCAGGCCGAAGGCGGTCTTGGCAAAGCCCGCCTCCGTGGTGTCGCCCAGGAACAGCAGGTAGGGCTGCGGCAGCTCCAGCACTACTGGCTCCGTCGGCATCGGGATTCGAGCCTGCGATACGTTCACTAGAAGTCCACGCCGAAGGTCAGACCGATCGTGCGCGGACGGATCACGCCGGTTCCGATGGCGCCGTTCGGATAGGCGCCGAGCCCGCCGACCGAGGTCCGTCCGTCGCTGTCAGTAACGTTCTTGGCGTACAGCTCGATCGAGTAGTTCCCGAAATCGATACCTGCCTGCAGATCGAGGACTTCGTACGAGGAAATTTCGCGCTGGCGGCCGTTGGCGTTGCGATAAGCGAGATCGTAGGTGGCCGTCTGATCGGACAGGTACCGCAGTGCGCCGCCGACGTACGCCGTCGCCTGCGAGCCGACCGACCACTCGTAGTCGGCGTTCAGACCGAGACTCCATTCCGGCGTGTACGGCAGCGCATCACCTTTCAGGCCGCCCGAGAGCGCCGGCGTATCGTCTTCGAGCTGGGCATCGGTGTAGGCGCCGTTCAGAGAGACGTTGAATCCGTCGCCCAGCAGGGCCCTCGCCGTAAACTCCAGGCCGTCGCTGGTCGCGTCACCGCCGTTGATGTTCACGCCAAAGTTGTTCACGCGCGCAAACAGCTGGATGTCCTCCCAGTCGATATGGAAGGCCGAGATGTCGAGGCCCAGTACGCGATCGGCGGACTCGATCTTGAAGCCGACTTCGTAACTGGTCAGCGAGTCCGAGTCATAGGTGAGCGGCACGGTCGGCGGTGCGTTCGGCGGCAGTACGTTCGGTCCGCCCGGGCGGAAGCTGCTTGCCACGCGCGCATACAACGAGGCGTGCTCGCCGAACTTGAGTTTCGGGGCCACCGAGTACGTGAATACGTCCTCGGACGACTTCGCTGTCGGGTAGGACACCGGAGTGGGACCGACGAACAGACCAGCTCCGTCCTGCTTCGCTTCCTGATCGTTCTCGCTGTAGCGCCCGCCCAGCGTCAGATCGAACCGGTCGCCGAAGTGAATGGTGCCGCTCACGAAACCCGCGATTTCCTTGTACTCGGAGTGCAGGGAAATATCACCGAGCAGCGGTTGCCCCGGGATCGGATCGACCGTTCCCGGAATCACTGCCTCGATGAACTGAAGGATGTCCCCCTTCTCTCGGGTGTAGTAGGCGCCGACCAGCCACTCGAACGCATCGCTGTCAGGCGACGCCAGACGGAATTCCTGAGTGACCTTGTCGTAGGCCGTCGTCTGGTCCTGCAGCAACTCGTTATCGAGTTCTGTGATGGCGGCGACCAGAGGGCTGTACTGCGTCGTCAGATCGGAGCGGAAGGGCGAATCGAACTCGTTGTAGCTCGTCGAGGACGTGAGCGTCGCGAAGCCGAGATCGAAGTCCAGTGTGGCGTTGTAGAGACGGTAGTCGACGTTCGTATGTTCCGGAACGAACTGCGACTGCGACAGTCTGCCGTACAGCGTATCGAGCGTGTTCGCATTGCTTTCGGCCGTACTGGACGCCTGCGTGCGAATGTTCTGCATGATCGCGGTCAGGCGCAGGGAGAAGGCATCGCTCGGGGAATACAGCGCCGACACGCGGCCGCCGTAGCTCTCCGATTCGTTGATGTCGTCGGCGATGTCGGAACCCGCGGTGCCGATCGAGTCGATGAATCCGCCCAGTTCGCGGTAGTAGCCCACCGCACGCACGGCGAAGGATTCAGAGAGCGGCACGTTCACCATGCCAACGCCGGAATAGCCGACGTCGCCGTCCTCGACAGTCTCGGCGCCTACGCGCACGCGCGCTTCGACTCTTTCCGTCTGCGGCGGATTCGTGACGAACTTCAGCACGCCGCCGAGCGAACTGGCGCCGTAGAGCGTGCCCTGCGGGCCGCGCAGCACTTCGACGCGCTGCATGTCGAAGGTATCGAAGTCTGCCGCCAGGATCGCGCCGTTGACCAGACCGCTGCTGGAACCGAATGGCGTTTCATCGACGTACACGCCGACGGTGGAAGCGACGCCGCCCGTGTTGACGCCGCGCATGACGAGACGCCCGACTCCGGGCGTGTCCTGCGTGAGCTGCAATCCCGGGACGAGCTTCAGATAGTCCTGGAAGCTCGACGCCTGTTGGCGCTCGAGCACGCTTCCGTCGATCGCAGTGACCGACTGCGGAACGTCGATTAGCGCCTCGCTGCGCTTCTGCGCCGTCACGATGATCTCTGCAATCGTCTCCGCAGCGTACACATCGGTCGTGCCGGCCAGCACTGCCAGCGCACCCGAACCGCCGATCGCAATTCCACGCGAAACTTTCCTGAAAGTAGTCATAGCCCTCTCCCCGAATAGTTGTAAGTCAGGCCTGCCGCGACGTTGCGGGCTGTCATTTCCACGTTGCACCCAGCAGGCGGCGAAAGTTGCCGCCAAGTACCGCCGTAATGTTGGCGTCCGAGTAGCCGCGCCGGATCAGCGCCTCGGTCAGATCGAAAACTTTCTGCGGATGATCGAAGCCATCGGTGTCGATCTTGTCGCGGAAGCCGTAGCTCGCCTTGTAGCTCTCGCGCAGCATCTTGTACTGGTCGGCCGGCATGTCGTCGTAGCCGGCGAGATCCGAATCGGTGCCGACGCCGACGTGTTCGATGCCGACCAGCTTCACGACGTGGTCGATGTGATCGACCATGTGCTCGACGGTGGTGGGCTCGCGATCACGCACGAACATGCGCACGCCCGTGATGCCCATCACGCCGCCCTTCGCAGCGAGCTTGCGGATGGCTTCGTCTGTCTTCAGCCGCGGATGATCGTTGAGCGCCCGGCAGTTCGAGTGCGTGATCGCGATCGGTACGGGCGACAGCTCGATCGCATCGAGCGTGGTGCGGTCGCCGCAGTGCGAGACGTCGACCAGCATGCCGGCGTCGTTCATGGCCTTGATGATCTCGACGCCGAAGTCGCTGACGCCGCCGTCGACGCGCTCGGTGCTGCCGCTGCCGAGCAGGTTCTGGCTGTTGTAGGTGAGCTGCGCGCAGCGCTGGCCGAGCGCGTAGAACCGTTTGACGTCGTCGGGCCGGACGAAGTGTTCGGCGTTCTGCACGCCCGTGATCACGGCGATCTTGCGCTCCGTCTTGGCGCGATCCAGATCGGCGGCGGTGCCCACCAGCGTGAACAGATGCGAGTTGCGCGCGGCAAACCCCTGCCAGCCGGCGATGAACTCGAGCGTTTCTTCGACGACGTTCGGACCGCCGGTGCCGATGGCATTGTGGAATCCGGTGATGCCGCTGGCGCGGAACGCGGCTTCATCGGCTTCGCTGATGCGGCCGGCGTAGGCCTCGGGACGAAAGTCGATCTTGAGCGGCGCCAGCATGTCGATGACCAGCGAGCGGCCGACGAGGTCGATGGCGCGCGTCGAGTAGCGGCGGTCCGAATCGGCAAAGGCGCGGTGCATGCCGAGGTTGATCATCGGGACGCCGGTGCACAGTGCGGCAGCCGCGCCGGCCTGCAGCAGATGGCGGCGCGAAAGTCGGTTGCGTTGCTTCATCCGCGTTGCCTCGCTGAACGTTCGCGAACTAGGCCCGCCCGCCGCCCCAGACCGTGTCGGGACAGTGGATGCTGCCGCCGTCGTAGCGCACGCTCGGCCGGTAGTCCTGTTCGAGGAAGTACGGACCATCGAGATCGACGTAGTCGCACAGCTGCGCCACGACGAAGGCCGGCGCCATCGCCAGGCTCGTGCCCACCATGTTGCCGACCATCACCTGCAGGTCGAGCCGGCGCGCCTCGTTGGCGATCAGCAGCGCCTCGGTGAGGCCGCCGCACTTGTCGAGCTTGATGTTCACGACATCGAAGCGGCCGACCAGGCCGGCGACATCCGCCAGGCCCTGCACGCTTTCGTCGGCGGCGATGGGAATGGGACTCTGGAATCCTTCGAGTTCGGCTTCGCTGCCGCGCGGCAAGGGCTGTTCGAGCAGCTTCACGCCGGCATCGACCAGGCGCGGCAGCAGCACGCCGAGTGTTTCGATCGTATAGCCCTGGTTGGCGTCGACACCCATCCACACATCGCGCCGCGCTTCGCGCACGGCGCGGACGCGTTCGATGTCGGCGGGCAGATCGCCGTTGAGCTTGAGCTTGAGTGCGCGCGCCTGCGGCAGGTTCTGCGCGGCGCGCATGACGGCGGCAGGCTCGTCGGCGCTGAGCGTGAATGTCGTGACGCGCGGCACGGCGTGATCGAGTCCCGCCAGCTGCCACACGGGACGACCCGTCTGTTTCGCTTCCAGGTCCCACAGCGCGCAGTCGACCGCGTTGCGCGCGCCGCCGACAGGCAGCAGTTCGCGCAAGGCCTCGCGGCTGATGCCGCGTTCGATCGCTGCGCGATGCGATTCGAGCGTGCGCGCGATCTGCTCCGGCGTGTCCTTGAGGTAGTACACGCCGGACGCTTCGCCGCGGCCGGTCGCGCCGCCGCCGTGCAACGTGACGACCGCGACCGGCACGTCGGTGAAGGTGTATCCGGAGATGCGGAACGGCGCCTTGAGACGCAGCTGCTCCACCTCGACCTGCATCTGCAGAGGCGCGTCCATATCAGCTCAGTAGTTCACGTCGAGCGCGATCAGGTGGAAGGTGTAGGCGACCCAGAGCAGCACGAGCAGCGCCAGCGCCAGCACGACGGCCCACACCTTCGTGTACCACTTGCGCCGGTCGCGCAGCACCGTCGCAGCGTTCAGCAGGCCGATGACTGCCGCCGCAGGGAACGCGATCAGCGACAGCAGCTGCAGCACCCACAGCCACCCGTCGACCGAACCCGACAGGTATTTGAAGTTGCCCATCATCGTCGTGATCGTGACGGCCCACGCGACCATGAGGACCACCCCGGCCGTCGATGCGATGCGGATCCAGCGATGCGACTTCGCCGCCTGGCCCGTCAGCGCGTACGGCACGCCGTAGTGGCGACGCACCAGCGCCGAAACTGGCCACGCGAGCGCCGTGAGCAACAGGGCCACCAATCCGGCACAGAGCGCTGGCAGCAGCCAACCGGCGGAACGCGATGCGGGCACGCGCTCGAAGATCATGAAGGGCGAGATTTCGCCGAAGCTGAAGCGCGTGACGCGGCCATCCTTCACCTCGGCCGAGAGCAGGTTGTTGCCGTTCACGTCGCGCCATACGAACGGCTCGACTTCGCGCCACTTGATCGGCACGCCGGCCAGGTTCGTGGCCATCGACACGGTGATCGTGCCGTCCTCGTTCGGTACCACTTTGATGGTGCCCAGCAGGTTCAGCAGGCTGAGGAAGCTCGAGTCCATGCGGCGCGAATTCTGGTAGGCGCCCGCGATCAGGCGTGCGTGTTCGGCCGCGGTCTTTTCGTCGACCTTGCCGTCGAGCGTCGGTCCCGGCAGGTAGCGGTCGGCGAACTCCTCGAACAGCGCGCTGCGGATGTCGCCCGGCGCGCCTGCCTTGCCGGCGCTGTTCACGGAAAAGAACAGGCCGATGTTGTCGTCGATGAACAGGTGCAGGTTGCTGTGGAACCACTGCGTATCGCCGCCATGGCCGAGCGCGCGGTGACCGTTGTAGTTCTGTTCGTAGAAGCCGAGCAGCATGCGATTGACGCGCGGCAGGATCGTGAGCGCAGTGCCGTGCATCTGCTTCGCCGTCTCTTCCTGCAGGATGCGCGTCTCACCGAACGCGCCGTTCTGCAGGTGCGCGATCATGAACTTGCCCATGTCGGCGCCCGAAGCCGACAGGCTGCCCGCCGGCGCGAGACCGCCGATGACTTCGAACGGCTTCGCCGGCTGCGACGCGCGCGCATAACCCTTCGACATGAGCGGCTTGAGATGGTCGGGCAGCGGCTGGCGGAACGACGAATGCTGCATGCCCAGCGGCGCGAGCAGATGCTGATCGATGTAGTCGTCGAACGTCTGCCCCGAGACGCGCTCGACGATGTAGCCCGCCAGCGCCGTCGCATAGTTCGAATACGCGGGCGTGGTGCCGGGCGCGTAGATGCGCTCCGGAATCCAGTGCGCCAGATGTTTGCCGATCGGTTCGACGGGGTCGTCTTCCGTGCCCATCAGGCCCTTCACCTGCTCTTCGAGACCGGCGGTGTGGGTCAGGACGTTGCGCAGCGTGACGGGCTGGCCGTCGCGCGGCGGGATCTGGAAATCCAGGTAGTTGTTGACGTCGGCATCCAGGTCGAGCTTGCCCTGCTCGACGAGCTGCATGACGGCAGTCCAGGTGAAGAGCTTCGACACCGAGCCCGGACGGAACAGCGTGTTCTCGGGATCGACGGGCTTGCGCGCTTCGACGTCCGCGTAGCCGTAGCCCTTCTGCAGCAGCACCTGGCCGTCCTTCACGATGACGACGACGGCGCCGGCGATGTCGGCGGTCTTCAGCGCATAGGGAAGGAAGCCATCGAGCCACGCTTCCGCGTCTTCGCGGGTCAGCGCGCGTGTCGTGGCGGGCGCTGCCTGGGTTGCCGCGGTATCCGTTGCCGGCGAGGGCGGTACCGGCGCAGGACCGTCCTGCGACCAGGCGGCAGCGAAGGGAATCAGGGCCGTCAACAACATCGCCGTGCGAATGCGCATGGGATCCTCACCTGTGTGTGCGCCGCTCTTTGTCGGCTGATTTATCCCCTGTCGGCCATACTAGTCCTGATTGGAGAATCGTCAACCTGATTGTAGATTTCGGCAATGAGCCGTTCCGTCACGGGTTCCCGCTAGAATTGCGCGCAATGAAGACAAGCAAGTCACGCTCGCCCGCCAAGCCCACCCTCGGACGATTGCTGCGTTCGCTGCGCACCCGCAACGACTGGACGCTCAAGGAAATGAGCAAGCGCACCGGTATTCCGCTGTCGACGCTCGCCAAGGTCGAACACGACCGGCTCACGCTCACCTACGACAAGCTGCTGCAATTGAGCGAGCGGCTGAAGATTCCCATGGCGGACCTGTTCGCGGAGCCGAGCGAAGGACCGGAGCCCGCCGTGACCGCGCGGCGCAGCATCGGACGGCTCGATCGCGCGATCCGCGTC
>OEIU01001277.1_pt1 | contig 17030 bp, 14 predicted proteins | sample 1539221 | NCBI WGS metagenome assembly OEIU01 (sample SAMN03792071, study PRJEB22550) | activated sludge metagenome | feature: wastewater treatment plant; material: activated sludge; isolation source: Wastewater treatment plant of a petroleum refinery complex | place: Argentina: Zarate | collected...
GACATCGTCGTCTCGCCGCCGTAGTTCTGCCAGTTCGTGTTGGTCACGAAGCTGGTCGAGGTGTTGAAGGCGAGATCGGGCGGGACGGCGCTCATGCCGTTCGGATTGAGCGGAAGCAGTCCCTGGAGCCGGAGCAGCAGGTAGAGGAAGCCGAAGCCGGCCGCCTGGAAGGCCAGCATGGCCAGCGCATAGGCGAGCCAATGCTGCTCCTGATCGGCCCGGAGGCCGGCGGCGCGATAGAGGCCGCGCTCGACCGGCGTGAGGACGGGGGACAGGAAGGTCCGCTCGCCCTGAAAGACGCGCGTCATATACGCGCCCAGGGGCAGGACGAGCGCCACGACGATCGCGCAGAAGAGCCCGATCTGGAACCAGCCGTCGAGGGTCATCGAAAAGGTCCTTCAGAACCGCTCGGGCCGCACCAGCGCGAAGGCGAGATAGGCGAGGAGCCCGAGCGTCACGAGCCCGGCGAGGAAGAGGTCGGAGGTCATGCCCGCACCCGTCGCTCAGAGGCGCTCGCACAGGCGTGCGTAGCCGGCGCAGGCTCCGAGGAAAGCGAGGCCGGTCCCGAGGAAGAGCAGATCCAGAAGAAGATCGAGCATGGCACCGCTCCCAACGCCGACAGGCGCGTCCGATGCCGAATCTGCTCAGAAGGCCATAAAGATGCGAGGCGATCCCATGCTCAACCGTATAGGGATCTCATAGGGAGGATGATCGGCCCGCGGCGCGAGGCGATCCCACCGCCGCCGGTCGGTCTGGATGACCTGCCTGTTGGCCGCGAGCCGAAAATACGGCGTCCAGCGGTGCGGCGTCACATAGAGCATCTGGATTTGGTCGGGGTCGTAGGAGAGAAGCTGGCGCAGGCCGCGCCAGTGGTCTCGGTCCGTTTCCTCCTCGAAACCGACGACCCAGGTCGCCAGTGACAGGATGCTGTGGCGATGTGCTCGGCCGGTTTGCTGTTCTTGACCGAGGGCTGGAAATTCTGTCCACACGCCTCGGCCAGGCTCGCTATTTCTTGACCGGGGAGACAATCCCCTTGGTCGAGGGATTGGCGGCGATCGTCTTCACAACCGGCTTCTTTGGCTTTTTCGCTTCGCGATTTCCTCGCTGCTCGCCTTTTGCCATTGGAGCTTGCCTTTCACGGCCACGTTTGCCGTTCGACGATGCTAGCAACTTTCTTCCTGAAAGGCATCAGAGGAATACAAAAAAGCCAAATTATTCGCCAGAAACATAAATGCCTCACTTGCGCTGTGAGCACGTTTTACCCCCCGTCCACATATCGAGCGCGATAGGCACGGGCCTGCGGTAAGATGAGAAGCCTCGCGAAAGGGTAAGAGAGATGCCGACTTCGCTCGGAAACTCATATAGACGTTCGAACGTAGCTCCTTCCTTGTGGAAGAGTCTGAGGCTTCCCTTCTTATAGGGAACTGCATCGATTGTCGTAAGCTATGTCTTCATTTTTGTGCTGGTGTTCTTCCTGCCCGCCCCCTGTTCGTGAGCTATTGACCAGGGCGTCTCGGGTTCCCGAGCGTCGACGCTCGCTATCTGCACGACATCAGCTTGAGCCGTGTCTTCTCGATTTCGACTTGACTTCAAGAATTATTGCGTTGTTTCTGCCGCGGAAGAAGTATATCGTTTAAAAAGACATCGGAGAAATGAGAGGTTGTCATCTGGTGTAACGAACGGGCTATGTGTCCGTAGGGGGGCATGCATCACATCGTCTACCATCCGCCTCCGACAAAGCATGTCGTTCTCGTCGTCGAAGACGATCCGCGTCTGCTCGCCATCGACGAGGCCGGAGATACCGATCGGCCATGCGCCGCTCGCCTCGACGGGCCACCGTCGTGGCCAAGGCACCATGGGGTCAGAGCGAGTCGAATTCCATGTGAATTCGCTTGGCGCGTGAGCTTGAACCTCCGCCGAGTTGCCTCGGCGCCCGTCGTTTTGGACCATTGCCGCTGAGATAGATGCCGACGACAACGGGACTATGGTGCCCGTCCAAGGCCACCGGTCAAGGCGTGGGACGCCTTAACCCTGTTCGGCTCCGGCGCCTCAGTTGAGCGATCGAGGCGCCGCATTTCCCTGGTCAGCGACGATTGTCCTTCGGAAGAAGCAGGCGCTCGATGGCTTTCTCTCCGTTGCCCTGAGCGGCCGCCGCGGTGTTGAACGGTCTATCGCCGCGCTCGGCGAGCTTGCCGTGCGTGCGGATGGACCATTCGAATAATCCTGGCTTCCTGGAAGATTCCGCGACTTCGAGGACGTGTGGGTGATAAAGATTTTGTGACATCCGCCACTTTGGCACGCTTCACGCCGAAACACCTAATCGGGGTTCAATCCAACCTAGCCGTGTGCGCGACGTTCCACGAAGGCGAGAGGGAAAGCGTCCGGATCGCCGGCGCCGGATCGATCGCCGGCCGCTGCGAGGCGATGAACACACGAGACCTTGAATCACGCCCAGGACCTCATGTGAATCTCGATTCCGACTCAGCGGGACGTGGTCTAGTTGCTCGCGTGCGGGCCGGTCACCTCGATGGCAGCGGCTCCGTTCGGACGATGTCGAATCGTTTTGAACAGATCTGGATCAAGAGAGAGTCGATTGAGCTTCTCGTATAGCGTGGTCTTGGGAACAGAGAGCGCATCGCTCATCTTCGTCACACTTCCAAGGCATTCCTCTAAATATCTTCTCAGCAAGGTCCTTTCAAAAAGACACATCTGCTCCGCGAGCGACATCCTTCGTGGACGGGACGACTCGGATAGGTCATGCAGACCTAAACACAAGCAATAGACGGTGTTTCTCAGCTCTCTGACGTTTCCGGGCCAGTGCTTTCCCATCAATTCCGGCAGCGCCCAGTCAAGCGACGGCTTCGAACCGACATTCGTCGATATCATTGAAATGAAATGCCTTGCCAGAGGCTCGATGTCTTCCATCCGCAACCGGAGCGGAGGAATGGCGACGCTGACGGCCGCGACGCAGTAGGACAAGTCGGCGCAGAGCCGCCCGCTCTCCAGAAGCTGCTGCACGTCGTGTGTGGTCGTCGAGATGATCCGCGGATAGCCGACTCGATCCAGCCCTGCGAAAGATCGGTCGTTCAGCCAAAGCACCAGTTCGGCTTGAGAGGCCTCCGAGAGAGCCTCGATGTTCTTGAAGACGACGGTGAAATCACCATTCCCGTGGTGCTCCGCTTGCAGCAGGTCCTTCATCGTCAACGACGTCGCGGCGAATGCTCGGCAATCGATGAGGCGAAGGCCGGACGGGCTTCCCCCGCTCGCATGATGGAGCATCCGCGCCAGATGCAGCTTGCCGACGCCTGTTTCCCCGGCGACCAGAATCGGCAGGGGCGATCGGGACAGTTGCTCGGTCCTGCGCCTGATCCGGTCGATGGCATCGGATGCGCCTACCATGATCGGGGGCAGCTCATGTCGAGAACCCTGCATCAACGACCTCCCGCCGTCTGGACAGCCCAATCGTGCGGGATGGCCAGCGGCGGATTGTCGATATCACAATCGAAACGCTGTTTCAATAAAATGAAACGGTGTTTCGATTACGCGGCGTCCGGATCGCGTGTCATGGGCCGAATGTCCTGCTCGCTCCCTCCGAGGGTCCGGGTCAGCTCGCACGCCTCGCGGATCAGGTCTGCGGCAACCGCCTTCGCCTTGTCGGCCGTGAACCGGGTGATCGGGCCGGAAATCGCCAGCGCCCCGACGAGCGTGTTGCCGGCGCCGAAGACCGGAGTGGACAGGCCGGAGATGTGCGGGTCGCGCTTGCCCGCGGTATAAAGAGGGATGGGGAAATCCTGGCGCGAGGAGGCCTGAGGGCCGCTCTCGAAACGGCGGAGCACCTGGGCGATCGAGGACTCGTCCATCGGCAGCATGTCGCCGGGCCGGATGTGCAGTCTCAGCCGGTGCGGCGAGTCGACCCGGAACAGGCACAGCCTGTGCTCGCCGTGACGGATGTAGAAGGAGGCCGTTTCCTCGGTCGTCTCAACCAGCCGCTGGAGGGCGGGCGTGACGATGTCCTCGAGCGAGATCTGGTCCTGGTAGATGGATGCGAGCCTCAGAATGCCGGCATCGAGACGATAGCGTCCGTCGGCGAGCTTCTTGAGGAGGCCGGCATGCTCCAAGGAGATTCCGACCCGCATCACAGTGGATTTGACGAGTCCCGTGCGGCGCGCGAGTTCGGCCAGGCTCAGCGGCGCATCGCCCCGCTTGAACGCGGTCAGGACGGCGAGCGCCCGGTCGACGGAGGCGACGCCTGCTACTGAGAGTTCGTCGTCGAGATCGCGCGCCATTCGTGTCACCGGGAGTCCTTCCGGAGGACTCGCCGCGAAGATGGCGGTTGTCAAATGTCGGGCCGGCAGGACCCGTGATCGCGGTTGGTCTGCCGGCCTTACCTGCAGGGCGATCGACGCAAGCCGCCTGTCACCCCTTGTCGAAACCGTAGAGCGCGGCAGGATTGTCCACGAGGATCCTATGCTGAACCTCGGCCGAGGGAGCCCATTCGGCGAGACGATCGAGAAGCACCGCGTCGTCCGGCTTCGCATCCGCCTTCGATGTCGGATGAGGCCAGTCCGTTCCCCAGACGAGACGCTCGGGGGCAAGCTCCACGAAAGCGGCGGCGACCTTGCCCCGATCGGCATAGGTCGGAGGGCCGACGCGGCTGAGAAGGTAGGCGCCGGTCAGCTTCACCCAGGCGCCGTGTTTCTCGATCAGCTCGGCGATGGCCGCGAAGCCCCGATGCCTCGGTCCTTCCGGCTCGGGGAGATGCCCCATATGGTCGAAGACGACCGGGACCGGCAGACCCGCGAGCCTATCCTTGAGCTCGAAGATGCGCTCTCCGTCCGAGACGAGCTGGATGTGCCATCCGAGATCCGCGATCAGGCGGGCCACCGGAACCATGTCGTCCAGCGGTGCGCCGCCGGGCAGGCGGGTGCCGAAGCGGACGCCGCGCACGCCCTGATCGTGAAGCTGCCGCAATGCGCTCTTCTCCACCGAGGCATCGAGCATCACGATGCCTCGCGCCTCCCGGCCGAACTCCGCCAGGGACTGAAGCAGGAGCCGGTTGTCGGTCCCGTAGGTCGAAGGTTGGACGATCACATTGCGGGTCAGGCCCAGGCGCCGCTGCAGCTTCCGATAATCCTCGACGCTGGCGTCGGGGGGGCGGAGCGTGGCTGCGGGGGCGGGTGGAAAGCGCGCGTCGTAGATGTGATGATGGCAATCGGCGGCGTTCGGGGGCACTTTGAGGCGAGGAGGCTCGCTTCCGGCGGACCAAGGCGCCTCCTGCGCCCCCGCGGGTCCTGCGCCCAGCGTTGCGCCGGCCAAGGCGGTGGCCAGCATCCCGAGATGTTGTCGTCTGGTTGTCGGCATTCGTGCCCCCTGGATCAGCTGTGAGAGAACAGTTTCTGCCCGGGAGCCGGCATGTCGGCTTCCAGGATGCTGCCGGTCTGGGATTCGGTGATGTAGAGGGTCCGCCCCTCGGGGCCGCCGAAGGCGACGTTCGTGGTCGAGATCCCCGCGCAGGACGTCACCCGCAGCAGGGGCTCCGCGACCGGCGACAGCCGCCAGATCGATCCGAACCCGGTATGCGCCACGATGAGGCAGCCCTCGGCGTCGAGGGCGATGCCGTCCGGCCCGCCCATGCCGCCATGGAGCTGCGCGAAGACGCCTACCTTGGCCACGATCCCGCTCTTCGAAAGAGGGATGCGCCAGATCTGCTGCGCGCGGGTCACGGCCACGAAGACGCTCGTCATGGCCGTGTCGACGACGATCCCGTTCGGGCTCGGGACGGTCCCGACGAGGCAGGTCAGCTCGCCGGACGGCCGCAGCCGGTAGACCCGGCCCGTCGCGTCCTGGAGGCCGGTCTGGCCCTGGTCGGTGAAATAGAGATCGCCGTTCTCCGCGAAGCAGAGGTCGTTGACGCCCTTGAACCCTTCCGAGCCGGCGGTCTCGAGGACCGGCGTGACGGCGCCGGTCTCGGGGTCGAGGAGCACGATCCCCCGCTTGTAGCAGGTGATGAAGATGCGGCCGTCCCGATGGATCTTGATCCCGTTCGGCCAGCCGTCATATTCGGCGACCTGCTCCCAGGCGCCGTCCGGCGAGATGCGGAACACCCGGCCATACGGGATATCCGTCACATACAACCGGCCCTGCCTGTCGAAACAGGGACCCTCCAGGAACGAGTCGATGTCGTGTCCGCCGCGATTGGCCTGCGCCCAGGCAGTCGGCCTCGGCTTGCGGAAGCGGTCCGGCAGGCGCGTGAAGACCCTTGTGGTCTGGCTGGGGGGTGGGGCGAAGAACGACACGGGATCCTCCGTCTGATTTGCGCCCGCTCTCTTATTCGTAGACGCCGTAGCCGGCGCAGCCGCCGTAGCCGAAATGCGAGCAGAACTCTTCCGTGATCACGCTCAGGTAACGGGCGCTCTCGCTCCTGATGAAGGCGCCCGTCTGCTGCGGCGATCTTGGCGAGACCTCCGCTCCTGCCGCGGTCAATCTGTCCCGAAGCTCGGATTCTCCGAGGGCCTGATTGACGGCGCTGTTCCAGGTCTGGACGATATTCGCCGGGGTATCGCGGGGCGCGAGGATCGTGATCCAGGCCGAGAGCGTGATGTCCCGGAAGCCGGCCTCGGCCATCGTCGGCACCGCCGGAAGCGTTTGCGCGCGGCTCGGCAGCGAGACCGCCAGGACCTTCAGCTTGCCGTCCTTGACGGCCGGAAGGGCGGTCGGCAGCGGCGCGAAATAGAAATCGACCTGTCCGTCGAGCACGGCCCGCAGGGCCGCCGCGGCGCCGTCGCTGGGCACGTGCACGAGCCTCGCCGCGCTCCGCAGCCGAAGCAGCTCGCCCGCGAATTGCGCCGTCGTGCCCGGACCGCCCGATGAGAAGGTGAGGCCGCGCTTCGAGGCGCGGGCGGCTTTGAGGAGTTCATCGACGGTGCCGAAGGGCGCGTCCGCCCTCACGACGAGAGCCAGCGGGATCAGCGCGACCGTCGCCACCGGCTGGAAATCCCGCTCGGGGTCGTATCCCAGATCCTTGACGAGATGCCGGTTGATGACGAGTTCGCCGGTCTGGCCGAGCAGCAGGGTCGAGCCGTCGGGCGCGGCCCGCGCCACGCTCTGCGCGCCGCTCGCCCCGCTGGCTCCCGCGCGATATTCGAGGGTGACGCGGCGCCCGAGGATCTGCGAGAGCCTCTCGGCGAGGGGTTGTCCAATGATGGTTCCCGTTCCGCCTTCCGGGTAGGCGACCACGAGCGCCGCGGGCCGGGCGGGATCGCCCTGCGCTCCGGCCTGTCCGGCAAGGCCGGCGAGGCAGGCCGCCAGGATGGCGGCAGACCGCGACAGGTGGGGCTTGAGCCGGAATTGCATCGCTGTCTCCCTGGAATGAGGCCGCGGTCGCTAGGCGGCCGCTGAACGGATCTCCGCGGACCGGGCATGCGCCCGGCTGATGAGAATGACGCTCGCGGCGGCGGCCGCATCGAGGGCGGCCACCGGCAGCATGCCGAGGGTGAAGCTGCCGGTGGCGCTCCTCACCAGCCCGACGATGTTCACCATCAGGCCGCCGCCGATGAGGTTGGCGATCGCGTTGATTCCCGCGAGCCCGGCCGCGAGCGTCGAGGCGGACAGCCAGCTCGATGACAGGGCCCAGAACGGCCCCTTGAAGGCATAGGCGCCGACGAGCGCGCAGGCGACCGCGAAGATCGTCGTGGCGATCGAGCCGGACAGGCTGAGATAGGAGAGTCCGAAGGCCGCGAGGAGCAGGGCGAGCGCCGTGTGCCATCGGCGCTCGCCGGTCTTGTCGGAATGCCGCCCCCAGAGGACCATCAGAACCGTCGCGATGCCGTAGGGAATCGAGTTGACGAATCCCGTCTGCAAGTTCGTCAGCCCGAAGGACTTGATGATCTGCGGCTGCCAGACCGACAGGACGCTTCCGGTGGCGGAGGCTCCGGAGCAGACCAGCGCCATCGTCAGGAAGTATTTGTTGCGCGCAAGCTGCCACAGCGAGATATGGCCGATCGGCTTCTTGACCTGGGCCTCCTCCTCCAGGCGCCGGACGAGCCAGCCGCGCTGCTCGTCGCTCAGCCAGCGCGCATCCTTCGGCCTATCGACAAGGTAGAAGAGGCATACGATTCCGAGAAGAACGGGTGGCAGGCCCTGCAGAAGGAAGAGCCATTGCCAGCCCCTCAGGCCGAGGAGGCCGTCCAGCTCGAGCATGGCTACGGAGAGCGGCGAGCCCAGGAAGGTCGCGAGGGGAATGGAAACGGTGAAGGTCGCCAGGATCCGCGCCCGGTACTGCGACGGGAGCCAGAACGTGAGATACAGGATCGCTCCGGGAAAGAACCCTGCCTCCGCCGCTCCTAGGATGAAACGCATCGTATACAGGGAGTACGGACCGACGACGAAAGCCATGCCGCACGTCACCATACCCCAGGTGATCATGATCCGCGCGATCCAGCGTCTTGCGCCGACTTTCTGCAAGGCAAGGTTGCTCGGGACCTCGACAAGGAAATACGATACGAAGAAAAGCGAGGCCGCGAAACCGAACATCGCGGGCGTAAGGCCCAGGTCCTTGTTCATCTGGAGAGCCGCGAAGCCGATATTCACCCGGTCGATCAAGGCGAAAAAATAGCAAACCATCAGGAACGGGACGAGTCGCAGGATCACCCGGCGCATGGTCGCGCTTTCGAGCCTCTCTGCGGTTTCCGCTTCGATTGCCACGGCGTTCGTCTCCCGATTTTTTCGACCTATGAGCGCCGCCTCCGTTCATGTCAATATATAGCAATAGAATAAATGACAGACACGAGCGATGAAATCTGCAATTCCGGAATTCCGGAAAGCAGATATACATTTATTCCGGAAAATAGGAATAACAATCACGACGAACTTTCGTGACGAAATCTTGTTGAATGCGACACAGTTGCCCGCTATGCGTGATTCGACAAGTGCAGTCCTACGCGAAGCCTCGCGCGAGCGCCCCCGGAAGCACGACGCAAGCGCCGCGCTCGCCTCGCCGCACGATGCGCTCCGGAACGAGCCTGGGAGGGACTATGACCATGACCTCGGATGGATCCGCCGCGTCAGGCGTGGATGCGGCCAGTGTTCACGGCAAGCTCATCCGGCACATCGTTCCATTCCTCTTCATCTGCTACGTCGTCAGCTATCTCGACCGGGTCAATGTCGGCTTCGCCGCCTTGACCATGAACAAGGACATCGGCCTCACGCCGACGGCGTTCGGCGTCGGAGCAGGTCTCTTCTTCTTCGGCTATTTCATCGCGGAAGTTCCCAGCAACCTGATCATGATGAAGGTCGGCGCGCGGTTCTGGATCGCGCGGATCATGATCACCTGGGGGCTCGTCTCCGCCCTCACGGCCTTCGTCACGGGCCCGGTGCAGTTCGGCATCGCCCGCTTCCTTCTCGGAATCGGAGAGGCGGGCTTCGTGCCGGGCGTGTTCCTCTATATCTCGATGTGGTTTCCGGCTGCCGTGCGGGCTCGCGCCACGTCCCTGTTCCTCCTCGGCATTCCGGTCGCCAATATCTTCGGATCCCCGATTTCCGGGGTGCTGATCGGCCTCGAGGGCTTAGGGCTCAAGGGCTGGCAGTGGCTCCTCATCCTGGAGGCGGTGCCGGCGATGGTTCTCGGCGTCGCCTGTCTCTTCATCCTGACGGACAAGCCCGAGAAGGCGAACTGGCTCTCGGCCCCGGAGCGGGACTGGCTCGTCGCCACGCTTGCATCGGAACGGGCTGCGATCGAGAAGAAGCACAAGTTCACGCTCGCTCAGGCCCTGCGGAACTGGCGTGTTCTCATGCTCGCCTTCATCAATTTCTGCTCGATCATCGGCTCGCTCGGAGTCGGATTATGGCTGCCGCAGATCATCAAGCAACTCGGCCTTGCCACGACGACGGTCGGGCTCGTGGCGGCCCTGCCCTATATTTGCGGTGCAGTTGCCATGGTCGTCTGGGGCCGGATGTCGGATCGTGGCAGCGATCGCACCTTCTATCCCGCGATGTCCCTCTTTGTGGGAGCGGCCGCGCTCCTGGCGAGCACCGTCATGCCGACGCCCGTGACCACGATCGCCGCCTTGTGCCTGGCGGTGGCGGGCATCAACTCGTTCGTCGCCACCTTCTGGGCGGTCCCGTCGGGCTTTCTGACGGGGCGCGCGGCCGCGGGCGGCATCGCCATGATCGTGTCGATCGGCAATCTCGGCGGCTTCGTCGGACCGTTCATGATCGGCCAGATCAAGGAGATATCGCAGAACTTCACCGCGCCCCTGATCGCCGTTGCCTGTTTCCTGCTCACGGGCTCGATCCTGATGATCGTCTTCGGCCGGCTCGCCGCGCAGGACGTGGCGCAGCCCGCGGCGTCGCACGCCTGACGACGCGATGATCCCGCGCCTTCTCCCTTCGTCCGAACCCGCCGCGCTCTATGTGGCGTTCTGCGCGGAGCTTCGCGCACGCGGGTTCGAGGGAGATCTGACGGATACCGGCGCCGATCGCACCGTCCTTTCGACGGATAACTCGATCTATCAGATCACGCCGCAGGCGGTCGCTTTTCCCCGTACCCTGGACGATCTGGCCCGGATCGCGACACTTCTTTCGGATCCGCGCTTCACGGAGGTCACGATCGCGCCGCGCGGCGGCGGGACCGGGACCAACGGGCAATCCCTCTGCGACGGGCTCGTTGTGGACCTGTCGCGCCACATGAACCGGATCATCGAAATCGATGTGGAGGGGCGGTTCGCGCGGGTCGAAGCGGGAGTCGTGAAGGACCAGCTCAACGCGGCGCTGGCGGAGCACGGCCTCTTCTTTCCGCCGGAACTCTCGACCTCCAACCGGGCGACGATCGGCGGCATGATCGCGACCGATGCCTGCGGGCAGGGTTCCTGCCTCTATGGCAAGACCCGCGATCACGTGCTCGAGTTGACGACCGTGCTCGGCGACGGCACCGTCTGGCGCTCCGCCCCCCTCGAAGAACCCGAGCTGGAGGCGATCAGGACGCGCCCCGATCGCGTCGGCGCGATCCATCGGGCCGTGGACGACGTCCAGCGCGAGAACGCCGCCCTGATCGCCGAGCGCTTCCCGAAGCTGAATCGCTGCCTGACCGGCTACGACCTCGCCCATATCCGCGACGCGAACGGACGCTTCAACCTGAACGCAGTCCTGTGCGGCGCCGAGGGAACGCTCGGACTGGTAGCCGAGGCGAAGCTGAACGTCCTGCCGCTGCCGACGCATGTGGCGCTGGTGAACCTGCGTTACGGCAGCTTCGACGCGGCGCTCCGCGATGCCCAGGAATTGATGCGCTTCGGCGCCGCCTCCATCGAGACCGTCGATTCCAAGGTGCTGGCCCTCGCGCAGGGCGACCTGATCTGGGAGCGCGTGCGGGCGTTCTTCCCAGAAGACGGGGGCGAGCGCGCCGTCGGCGTCAACCTGATCGAGTTCGTCGGCGCCAGCGCGGCCGAGGTGGAGGGTGCCCTCGGCCGGATGACCGAGGAACTGGACCGCGCCGGCCCGGCTTTTGGCCGGCGCGGCTACACGATCGCCCGCGGCGAGCACGACGTCGAGCAGATCTGGGACATGCGCAAGAAGTCGGTCGGGCTTCTCGGCAACATGCAGGGCGACAAGCGGCCGATCCCTTTCGTCGAGGACACCGCGGTCCCCCCTGAGAACCTCGCCGACTATATCGCCGAGTTCCGGGCCGCCCTCGACCGGCGCGGGCTCGCCTACGGCATGTTCGGCCATGTCGATGCCGGCGTGCTGCATGTCCGCCCGGCCATCGACATGAAGGACCCGGCCCAGGAACGCCTGATCCGCGACGTGACGGAGGAGGTCGTCGCGCTCACGCAGAAATTCGGTGGGCTGCTCTGGGGCGAGCACGGCAAGGGCGTGCGCTCCGAATTCTCGCCCCGCTTCTTCGGCCCGCTCTATCCTGCCCTTCAGGCCGTCAAGGCGGCTTTCGATCCGCTCAACCAGTTCAATCCCGGGAAGATCGCCGCCCCGCAGAGCGGGCACCTCCTCACCGTCGACGGGGTGCCGACCAAGGGGCGGCGCGACCGCACGATCCCGCCCGAGATCCGGGCCGGGTTCGACGAGGCGCTCCACTGCAACGGCAACGGCGCCTGCTTCAACTGGGATCCGGACGACGCCATGTGCCCGTCCTGGAAAGGGACGCGCGAGCGGCGCCATTCCCCGAAGGGGCGCGCGCAGCTCCTGCGGGAATGGCTGCGGCTCCTCTCCGAGCAGGGCGTCGATCCCCTCGCCGAGGCCCGGGACCTGCGCGGCGGCCGGGGATGGATACGCTTGCCGGCACGGCTCGGCGCCACCCTCGCGCGGCGCCGGGAGCGCGATTTCTCCGACGAGGTCAAGGAGGCGATGGACGGCTGTCTCGCCTGCAAGTCCTGTGTCGGACAATGCCCGATCAAGGTCGACGTGCCGAGCTTCCGGGCCAAGTTCCTCGAGCTTTATCATGGCCGCTACCTGCGGCCGGTCCGGCACTACGCGGTCGGCTGGATCGAGGCGATGGTGCCCTGGATGGCGAAAGCGCCCGCCCTCGCGAACCTGGCGTCGCATTCGGGCCCGGGCGCAGCCCTCATGCGGGCGATCGGCCTCGTGGAGACGCCGCGGCTCTCGGGCCTCGATCTCGGACGCGAGCTCGCCGCCCGCGGCATCGGCATGGCGGATGCCGGGACCCTCGCGAGGCTCCCGCCCGACGAGCGAGGGGCCAGCGTCGTCATCGTGCAGGACGCCTTCACGAGCTTCTACGAGACGCGGGTCCTGCTCGATCTCCTCGATTTCCTGCGACTGGCCGGCATCCGGCCCTGGCTCGCTCCCTTCCGGGCGAACGGCAAGCCCCTGCACGTTCACGGCTTCCTGGGCGCTTTCGAGCGGCTTGCCGCCGCCAATGCGAGCGAGCTGAACCGTCTTTCGGCGACCGGGATCGACCTGATCGGCCTCGACCCCTCGATGACCCTGACCTACCGGTCCGAATATGCGGCCGCGTTGGCGGAGCGGAACATGCCGCGGGTCCAGCTCGTCCAGGAATGGCTCGCGGCGCGGCCCGATCTCCTCCCGCGCGCGGCAGCACGGCGGGATTATCAATTGCTGCCCCACTGCACCGAGCGAACGACGGCGCAGCCCGCGGTCGGCGCATGGGGCAAGGTGTTCGAAGCCTGCGGGCTCGGGCTCTCCGTCCTGCCCTCCGGATGCTGCGGCATGGCCGGAACCTATGGTCACGAGGCCGAGCACCGGGCGATGTCGGAGCGGATCTACGGGCTGAGCTGGGCGCGCCACGTGGCCCGAGCGGGTGCGGAGGGCGGGCTCCTGGCGGACGGCTATTCCTGCCGCTCGCAGGTCAAGATCATCGACGGAATTCGCCTGCCGCATCCCGTCCAGGCGCTGCTCGACGCGCTGCGCTCCGGGCCGCAGGCAGCGGAGCATGTTCCCGTTCGGTCATCATCATGAAACGCGGCGGCGAAGGATCGTCGTCTGAAGACTGGAGATAGAGGATGTCTGGAGACAAGACGCAGTTCAGGCTCGGCCTCGTCGGCTACGGTGAGATCGGCAGCACGCTCGGCAAGGGCCTCCGCGGCGCCGGGCTCGAAAGCATCTTCTGCTACGACAAATATGCCTTCGACGGCCCCTATGCCGACCTCATCCAGAGCCGCGCCGCAGAAGTCGGCGTGACGCTGGTCCGCTCGAACCAGGAGCTTGCCGATGCGAGCGACCTCATCTTCAGCGTGACGCCGGGCTCGGCCTCGCTCGAGAGCGCCGACGCCTTCGCGCCCTGCCTCTCGGACAAACACACCTTCCTCGACTTCGCCTCCGCCACGCCGAAGATCAAGCAGGGCGTCGCCGCGAAGCTCGCCCCGAGCGGGGCGCTGCTCGGGGACGGATCGATCGAGGGCACGCCGCTGCACGGCTATTCCATGCGGATGCTGTCGAGCGGCCCGGCCGGCGAGCGCGTCCGGAACCTGCTCGTGCCCTGGGGCATGCAGATCGAATATACCGGGCCTGTTCTCGGCACCGCCTCGGGGATCAAGATCCTGCGCTCGGTCCTCATCAAGGGCATTGAGGCCCTGACCGACGAGATGCTGCTCGCGGCCCGCCAATACGGGATCGACGAGATCGTGCTCGCCTCCGCCTCGAAGACGCTGGCGCGACCCTGGATGGACACGGTGCACAGCCTGACCCCGTCCGGCGTCATTCACGCCAAGCGCCGCGCCGAGGAGCTCGAGATGTCGGCGGACGCCGTCCAGGACGCTGGGGTCGAGCCGATCATGGCCCGCGCCGTCGCCGCCCGGCTGCGCTGGAAGGAGAGCCTCGGCCTCAAGGACCATTTCAAGGGCGTCGTGCCGCAGACCTACCGGGAAGCCCTCGACGCCATCGAGATCAAGGCCGGCCTCAGGAAGTCCGAGCCGGCCTGATCGCCCTCACGTCCCGCATCCACGCCGCAGGAGCCGCCATGTCCATCGGATTCGAGATCCACGCCCGCACCCGCACGGTCGACGCCGCCACGGTCGAGAAGTTCAAGTCCATCGCCGTGGCCAATATCAGCGACTCCATGAACCGGATGGTGCATGGCGGGCCGCGCCTGCGGCCGCTCCATGCTGGCGGCGTGCTCGCCGGCGTCGCCCTGACCGTGAAGCAGCGTCCGGGCGACAACCTCATGGTCCATGCGGCCCTGAACCGCGCCAAGGCGGGCGACGTCCTCGTCGTCGATGCGGGCGGCGATCTGACCAACGCCATCATGGGCGAGCTCATGCTGGCCCATGCCCAGCAGATCGGCGTCGCGGGCGTGGTCGTCAACGGGGCGGTCCGCGATTCCGGATGGATCAGGGCAAATTCGCTTCCCGTCTACGCGGCCGGGATCACGCATCGCGGCCCCTACAAGAATGGGCCCGGCGAGGTGAACGCGACGATCGCCCTCGACGGCATGGTCATCCAGCCGGGCGACCTCATCGTCGGCGATGACGACGGCGTCGTCTGCGTGCCCTTCGATCAGACCGAAGAGGTTTTCGCCGCGGCCGACAAAAAGCAGCGGGGCGAAGCGGAGACCATGGCCAGGATCAGGGCCGGCACCGTGGATCGATCCTGGGTCGAGCGCACCCTCAAAGAGGCGGGCTGCGAGGGAATCTGAGCCGAAAAGGCGACCAACGATCAGGGAGGATCGAGATGTTTGTTTCCGTCACGCGACGATCGCTCTTGGCATCCGGCACGATGGCGGCCGCGGCCGCCTTCGTCGGACCCTCGCGGTCCTGTGCAGTCGGTGTCGAGCAGGCTGTTCCCTTCTCGTCGGGCACGGCACCGCCGCGCTCAACCACGTCAGAAATGGCTCCAGCCACACCGACAGATCATCGCGCCAATCCGACAGGCCGCCCCCACGGGACGAGCCTCGGCAGAGAGCGGTAAAGTCAAGTTAATCTGCCAAAGTAGTGCTAGAAGAGACCTTAGGGAGAATGCACCTTCGTCTGACACAAAATGTGCCGGACGCACTTTAGAGCGCTGTGCTAAATGGATGGGGTTGATGTATAATCCGGAAATGACCTTGCCATGACAGATAAGCCAAGCTTCGATCGCCGCGATTTCATGCTCGCAACCATCGGCGGCGCTGCGGCATCGGTCGCTCTCTCTCCGGATCATGCTGCGGCACAAACCGCGACGGCCAAATTGCCGGGAGGAACGGTCTACACGGGCGATACCGTCGACGGAAAGCCGGTCGTCAGCACGCTCGGTGTTGCCGACCTTGAGCCGGGGAAGCTTCATCGCCTCTACTTCCGCGGTGTCGAGGGCCCCTCGGGCCAGCCCTGGCTGGTGTCGGTCGCCGTCGTGCGGGGAGCGAGACCGGGCAGGCGCGTCACGCTGGTGAGCGGCGTCCACGGCGATGAGATGAGTTCGATCCACGCCGTCCAGACCATCATCAACGGGCTCGACCCGGCCGTGATGAGCGGCACCGTCATGGCGGTCCTCGATGTGTCCCGCCCTGCGATAGAAAGCATGGGCCGGCGCTGGCCGAACTCCGGTCGCGGTGCAGACCTGATCGACCTCAATCGTGTCTGGCCGGGCGACGAGAACGGGCCGGGCGCTCCAGCGCGCCATGCCGGTCTTCTGTTCAATCGGCTGATCCGTCCGAACTCGGACTATGTCCTTGATTTTCATACCGGCTTTACCGGCATCGATGCCCCGGCATTTCACCTGGCGAAGATGGACGTGCCAGAGATCAGGGCCATGGCGGAACTCTTCCCGATCGACCAGATCTTCGACAATGCCGGGTATCCCGGTCTTCTTACGGACGCCCTCTTTCAGGTAGGTATTCCTGCCTTCACGCCCGAGATCGGCAATGGCCGGCGCCTTGATCTGACAATGATCCCTCTGTTCGTGGAGGGCACGATGAACGTGCTGAAGCTGCACGGCATCATCGAGGGGCCGATCGGACGCACCGGACGCGATACGGGGATTTTCGTGGGCAACAGCCTCTTCCCCATTCTTGCGACCGCAGGCGGCATTGTCGAACATCTCGTGAAGCTGAGGGACGCGGTCGGCCCCGGCCAGAAAGTCGCAATCCAGCGCAACATGTTTGGCGAGATTGTCGCGGAATATACGAGTCCGATTGATGGCGAGATTGGCGGTCTGCGGAGCGATGCCACGTCGGAGCCCGGCAATGTGCTCGCCTTCATTCTGTTCAACCAAGGTAAGCATCCGAGTTGAGCCGCCTTGCGCAGGATAGCTCAAATCGTTGAGCACTGTGCATATGGACAGCAATACGCACAGTGCCTTCGGGCGGCTTGAGATTGTCGAGACGGGCCGCCGCCGGCGCTGGAGCGACGACGAGAAGTGCCGCATCGTGATGGAGAGCGTGAGCGGCCCGCGTCAGGTATCGGCGACGGCCAGGCGGCATGGCGTGTCGCGCTCGCAACTGCTGACCTGGCGGCGGAAGATGGTTGCGGAAGCCGGCCCGATTGCCCCTGGTTTCGTGCCGGTGGTGTTTGCGCCGGGTGAGGGTATCGCCGCGCCCACCCCGTCACCTGCGGCGGCGCAGCCGCGGCTCGAGGGGG
>OEIU01001278.1_pt1 | contig 17014 bp, 16 predicted proteins | sample 1539221 | NCBI WGS metagenome assembly OEIU01 (sample SAMN03792071, study PRJEB22550) | activated sludge metagenome | feature: wastewater treatment plant; material: activated sludge; isolation source: Wastewater treatment plant of a petroleum refinery complex | place: Argentina: Zarate | collected...
GAGTGGCGGAGGTGCCGGTCGGTCGCCCGGTTCGGGGGCTTGGGCCGAGAGTCCGATGGCGTCGGTCGCGGAGGCGCTTCGGGCGCGAGGGGATTCGACCGGGAGTTTGAGAGCCTTCGCGCAGAGCCTGGGGGGCTCCGTCTTTGGGGGCGGGACTGACGCAAACGCGGGGCGCTCCCCCGGGGGGGGGAGCGTCGAGGGGCACTGTGGTCGGGCCGCCGTCGTCCTTCGAGAGGTCGTTGGCCTGCGGCATGGTTTCCAGGAAGGCGGGTCCACCGGGGGCGCACGTGTGGCGATGATCGCCCGGGCGTTTCGCGGGGAGGGGGGGGAAGGGGCGAGGGACATGGCGGGCGCTACGGATTCGCGTCGGCGACTTCCCACCGATACGTCCCCGGGACCGGCGCCATCTTCACCGTGCTCGCGTCGGAGTATCCCGTCGGCGGGCTCGAGAGCAGCGTCGGGTTGGCGGTCAGCGTCGCCGCCGTGTTGATCGTCGCGTTCCCCGCGACGATCACCGAGCCCACCATCTTGAGGTTGCTCGCGATCGTCACCGCCGTGTTCGAGTCCAGGAAGTGGATCACCCCGTGCAGCTCGCACGGGTACGCGTCGAGCGTGTCGGAATCGACCACGCCGTTGTAGGGCGCGTTCGCCGGGTTGTAGTTGGTGCCCGTGGTCGCCTCGCTCAGCGCGGCGTTGGTCGTCGATCCTCCGATCGTGGCGCTGCTCAGGAGCCCGCCCTTGACGAGCAGGGTCGGAGAGGCCGCCGAGGGCGGGTCCCACAGGTTCTCGTCCTGCACGACGAGTTTCGCCGACGCCGCGAGCGTGACCAGCAGCGTCGCCTGGATGCGCGAGCGCCTGATGGTGAGCGTGGAGAGCGCCGGAACGCCGATGGCGTAGACGCCCGAGGCGTTCGGACCGTTGCCGATGGCGTTGGTGCCCGCGGTCAGCGTCTGCCGGTCGATGGTTCCCCCCGGGATCGATCCCCACGGGATCGTCGTGGCGACGGCCGCCAGCGCCGTCCACGCCGTGTCCCCGGGCATCTTCTTGGCCGCCATCCCCGTCCGGACCCACCCGTTGATGAACCCGCTGCTCGAAAGCGTGTTGGTTTCGACGTCGGATGTCGGCGTCGCGGAGTTTGAGATGTTCGAGTTCGACGAGAGCGGCCCCCCCGAGACCAGGGCGTTCCCGCTCACCGTCAGCGTGCCCCCCGTGTGCAGGGCGCACCGCAGCACGTCCATCCCGGTCGTGGATGCCGGCGCGGCCAGCACGCTGTAGGTTCTCCTCGCGGACCCCACGCGGGCCGCGGCGTACACCCGGACCGGCTGCGACGGGTCGTTGGCCAGGTCGGCGTCCGCCTCGTCCACCAGCGCGACGCTCACGGCGGCGCCGTCGACGGTCATCGGGCCCATCGGCGCGGCGTTGCCGGCGTCGGAACGCCATGTGCCGGAGGTGTTCATGACGGCCAGCGCGTACTCAATTCCGCCGCGGGCCGCCACCCCCGCCCGCGACCAATCCCGGGTCGCCACCGTCGATCGAATATTGGCCCGCGAGAGCATGATCGCCCCCAGCCCGGCCACCATGACGATCATGGACACCAGCAGCACGAGCACATAGATCGACCCGCGTCGTGTCGCGCGTCGGGAGGGCCGGAGTTGTCGTTTGGGGGTGGGGCTCATGGGTTGGCCGGCGTGTTGAGCAGCGGAGCCGCGACCCGAACGGCCTTGTTGTCCGTGCCCACGGTGATGGTGAGGGACGCTCCCGACATGAAGCCGGTTCCGGTGGACACCCGGTCGACCGTGCCGGCGGACGATCGGAACGTCGTCAGCGTCGTGGCGACGCCCTGCGGGCTCGTCACCGTGACGACGATTTTCTTGAGGCCCGTGTCGGTCGGGCCGGTCACGCCGCCCACGACCGCCGTCGCGGTTCCCGTGATCGCGCCGAGCAGACCTCCGACGACCCCGCCGCTGGGCGGGGTGCTCCCGCTTGCGGCGAACGCCGGGAACGTCGTGTACGCCACCGACGCGCTCCACCTCCAGCCCGTCGAGCCCGGGATCGGGCGCCCCGCCCGGTCGCGCGGGGATTCCGACAGGCCGTTGTAGTCGTCCATGTGCGTCCAGTTGGAGCGATCGGCCGTGGAGGCCCCCGCGGCCGGGGCGATCGTGTCGGGGGCCGGGTCCGCGTACCGCTGCTGGGCGATCTCGTCGAGCAGCAACCCCGCCAGTTGCGAGCCCGTGCGCATGTCCGTCTGCACCCGCCTGTCCCGCGCCGCCGCGCCCGCCGCCGTCATCCCCGCGACGAACACCAGCGATACGAGGACGCACGAGATCGCGGCCTCGATGAGGGTGAAGCCGGGGCGGTGGTTGGGGGGGGGGCGGCGGTTCATGGTTCCACCATCGTGGTGTAGGTGCCGGTGAGAACAAAGCGCAGGTCCTTGGTGTCCGTGGGCGTGGACCACGAGGCCCCCGCGTTGGCGCTGCTCACGAAGTGCGTGTTGAAAGGAAGGCTGCCCCCGTTCTCGGCGCGGGCCACGGTGACCTTGCCCCCGGGCGACCCATCGAGCACGATGCACACCCCCTGGCCGGGGGCGAGCCCTGCCACGGGGCCGATGGCGTACTCGACCCAGCTCGCGGAGGATGACACGGAGCCGGACGTCGCGCTCACCGACGCGAGGGCGGCGCCCGTGGGCTTGAGGGCCGAGTCGGCCTGCCGGATGCTCAGCCGCCACACGTTGGAGTTGCTCCCCGAGGCCTGCCTCAGGAACACCCGGACGCGCGTGATCTTCCACGCCGTCGCTCCCGACGGCAGGACGGGCCGCACGTACTGGGCGTCCCACAGATTGCTATCCACGTCGTCGGACTGGTACGTGGCGCCCGTGGGTGACTCGCACGAGGCGAGCACCCGCTCGGCGCTCTCCACCGGCACCGCCGGCGGCCGCGAGACGACGTCCAGGTCCAGCGATCCGATGGCCGGGATGACCGGCGCCGGCGTCGAGGCGTTGTACGAGCGATACAGCGGCGTTCCCGGCTTGCCCGACCACGTGTACGCGATCTTCTCCACCGATCCGTCGCCGTTGCGGTCGGGAACGATGAACCCCAGGTCCGTGGGCGAGGCGATGGGGATGGCGGTGGCGGTGGCAAGCTCGGCTCCCAGCGTGGCGGCCGCGCCCGATGCCTCGAGCACGCGGGCGGTCGAGTCGTCCCCCGAGTCCGCGGCGCTGGGGGGGAGCATCAGCGCGCCGCCGAGGGCGACGAGCAGGATCGCGCCGACGGCCATGGCCAGCGCGAGCTCGACGAGCGTGAAGCCGGGCCGGTCCGGCCGATGCCGCCCACACGCGGGGGAGGCGCGCCACGGGCGGAGGGCCAGTCCGCGCGGGCTCTCAGGGCGTCGTGACATTGATCGCTCCTGAGGCCCCATCGACGGTCACGATCCGAATGTGGTCTCCGCACCGGAGGTGCGCGCTGAGCGACTGGTCGGGGCGGCCGTACCCGTCGAACCTCAGGAGCGTCACGTCGTCGCCGTTCTCGTTGCGGGCCGATCGGAGGGTGGTGAAGAACGGGCTGTCGCCGAGGGAGACCGAGTACCGACCGCCGGCGGAGCTCAGCGACGGCTGGTCCGAGAGCCCGTAGCGATCGTTGCCGGGGTCGATCGTGACGCCCTGGAACGCCCCCGTGGACCGGGCCGCGGTCTGGGCCAGGGCCAGGTCCGTCGCCAGCCGGCGGGCCGAGAGATCGACGCGATAGCGAGAGAGCGAGGACTGGTACCGCGGATAGGCCATGCCCGCGATGATGCCGATGAGGGCGACGACCACCGCCAGTTCGACCAGGCTGAAAGCGCACACCGCCCGGCGCGGCGCCTGGGGCGCTGCGCTCGGGCGGTTGGATTCGGGGGGGGTGTTCATGGCGCATCTCCGGCAACGGTGGGGATGCGAGGGGCGACGCGGGATCGGTGGGGCTTAGTAGGTGTTGTACTTCACGCCCGCGGCGTCCACGTCGGTGTCCTTGCAGTTGGCCATGATGGTGCCCGTGGAGGCGGTGTAGGACCAGCCGCCGGGGGCGGCGCCGGGGGCGGTGGTGACGATGGTGTTCTGGCCCTTGTAGGTGCCGACGGGGCAGGCGGGGATGGAGCGGGCGATGTAGGGGCCGTAGATGTGGGTGGAGTCCTTGGCGACGCCGGCGCCGGTGCCGGTGTCGGTGTACTGGGTGAGCTGGGTCACGATGTCGGCGGCGGTGGGGAAGTTTCCGCCGTGCTCGGCGGCGTAGAGGTCGATGGCCTTGCGGAGGACCGCGAGGTTGCCCTGGAGGCTCGAGTCGTTGGCGCCCTGGGCGCCGCGGCTCATGCGCGGGATCGCGATCGCGGCGATGATGCCGATGATCACGACGACGATGACGAGTTCGATGAGGCTGAAGGCCGAATGGGTGCGGCGGGCGGTGATCATGGGCACACTCCTGGTGTCGAGTCTTCCTGGCGGGAACTGGGCACGACGGTTCGTGCGCAGGGTTCATCGCCCAAGCCGGGGCGGGGGTTGAGGATCGGTGGGCGCCTTTTGCCGCAGAATCCGCGAATGCGGGGATATCGGACGCGGGTCAGTCGAGTCGGTGGGGGCGGATCATGGGTTTCCCGTCGCGGTCCTGCGCGGCCCGGACGGCGTCCTGGATCTTGGTGTAGAGCGTGACCTCGCCGCCCGGCCCCCGAAGCAGGGCCGAGGGGACCGCGGAGCGATGCACGCTCAGGAGCGTGTAGCCCCGGTACGACTCGCCCACCTGGACGACCACGCCGTTGATCGTGGCGGCGGAGGTTCTGGGCGAGTCGCCGCACACGACGGCGGAGAGCGTGAGCGTCTCGGCCTGCGCGTCGGGCGCGTGCCCATCGTGGGAGGGGACGCTTTCGACGGGGGCGGGTTCGGGCGCGGGGCGCCACACGGCCGGAACAATGAACGCGTCCGAGGCCTCGGCGTCGGTTGGGCCCGGGAACGAGGCGAGGTGCACGCCCAGCGAGGCCACCCGCTGCGTCACCGACGGGCCGCCGGAGGCCACGGCGATGGCCGACGTGGCGGGCTTCGGGGGCGTGTTGAGCAGATCGGCCGTCGTCTCAACGGCCGCGGCCGCGCTGGCGGGGCCGTAGCCGAGCACGAAGCGATCCACGAAGAGGGCTCCCCCGGCCAGGGCGAGGACGGCGACGGCGGCGATGTTCTTGGATTTCTTGTTCACGCCCCGAATAGGTCAACTGGCGTGTCAAACTGCCAGCAAAATCTCAAGGGGTCCTCGTGGCGGGGGCGGCAGAGACGACAGGGCTTGCCGGATCGGCATACCAGGCAAGGTCGAGCGCGTATGCGGCGGTGGGCGCGGCGTCGGCGGGGGCCGCCGCGATGCGCATGTCGGTCACGGCGGTGTCTGGGAAGCGGGCCCGGAGCAGGCGCAGGAACCGCGTGGCGTTCTGGTAGGTGGCCGCGCCGGAGAGTTTGATGGGGACGATCACAACCTTGCCGCCGCCGGCGACGGTCTGGGGCGCGCCGGGAGGCTGGGGGGCGATCTGGGAGACGGCCGCGGAACACTCCCTGGCCAGGGCGTTGAGTTCCACGATGCGGTCGTTGAGGGCCGACGGCGGCCGGAGGCGGAAGGCGTTTGTCTGGCGGGCCTCGAGGCTCTCGACCAGGGCCCGATACTTCGCGAGGTCCTTCTCGCTGTCGGCGACGATGGCGCGACGCTCCACCACCAGCTCCTGCTGCTCGACGGGCGTGGGCCCGCGGTCGAGCAGATAGGGCGCGGCGGCGAGGGCGCCGGCGGCGAGGGTGGCGGCGAGGGCGATGAGGGTGAACGGCGCGTCGATGCGCAGGGTGGGCGTGGAAGGGAGGTTCACTTGGCGGCTCCTTCCGAGGAGGCGATGGGCCCGGAGGTGATGGTCAGTTCGATCTGGAAATGGGTGGTCGCCAGCGGCCCCGAAGCGCCGAGCGCGGCCGCCCGGGTGTCCTTGACGTCCACCCTGTCGGCAAAGCCGAGGGCGCCGAGCCGCTTGGCGAACTCGAAGGGGGCGGAGGCGGAGACGGCGTAGCCGGCGAGGCGGATGGTGTGCACGTCGCGCCTGGCGGGCCTGGACTTGTCGCCGGCCTTGGCGGGCTGGTCCTCCACGCGGGAGGTGGCCAGCTCGAAGGACTCGAGCGTGGCGTCGGTCCCGCGCACGCGGGCCACGGCCTCGAGCACGAGCGACCAGTCCGGGTGGTCGCTCACGGCCTGGGCCACGGCGAGGGAGCGGTTGAGATCGGCGACGGTCTTCTTGAGGGTGGCCAGCGCGGCGGTGTTGGTCTCGATCCGCCGGTCGAGGCGGGTGAGCGCCGTGCTCAGCGTGCCGCTGTCGGCGTGGGCGGGGAGCATGACCAGGCAGGCCGCCACGGCCAGCAGGACGCCGTACACGCGCAGGAATCGCAGCCAGGAGCGGGCGCGCCGGCGACCCTCGGAGGCGCGCCGTCGGTCGCGGGGGATGAGGTTCGGGGTGGTCATGCGGCGTCTCCCGCGAGGGTGCCGCGCGTCGAGCCGTGGAGGGCCAGGCCGGCCGCGAGGGTGAGGCCGGGGCCGAGGGTGGCGGGGTTGAGGCCCGGCGCCAACGGGAACAGGTCCGCCGGGCGCGCGACCACCGTGGGCAGGCCCGCGCGCTCGCCGATGCGCCGGGCCAGGCCCGGGATGGCCGCTCCGGAGCCGGCCAGGAGCACCGTGGCCACGCCCGAGTCGAAGCGCCGGACCGCGTAGGTCATGGAGGCGGTGAGCTCGGACGCGAGCGCGTCGGCGTGCGCGCCCGCGAGGGCGCACACGTCCGGGGCGGCGGAGGCGATCCCGTTTTCGACGTCGGCGTCGAGGGGCGGCGGGTTGACGCCGAGGGTCGTCAGGATGTGCTCGGCGATGTCCGAGCCGGGGGTCGAATCGTCGTCCGCGACCGCGGCCGTGCCGAGCTGGTTGGCGATCCCCGAGAGCAGCAGGCGGAGGCCCGCCTCGGGGAGCGTCCGCTCGTACACGACCAGGCCGGCGCGCAGGATGAGGATCTGCGAGGCCTCGTGGCAGATCGAGAGCATGGCCGTCAGGCCCGGGGGCGGGGCCAGCAGCGACGCGCAGGCGCGGGCGAGGGCGGTGGGGGCGGTGTCGAGGGCGATCACGTCGAGGGCGGCGCGGCTCCGGAGGGCCGAACCGCCCTGGGGGCCCTCCAGAGCGTCCAGCAGAGCGACGGCGTCGGCGTGGGCGCACCCGATGGCGAGCGCGGATTGGCCGGTGCGTTGCGCCCCCACCCCTCCCCCGCTCCCGCCCGCGGGCGGGGGGAGCTCCCACCAGGCGCACTCGATGGCGCTCGCGTCGCGCTTGCAGGTGCGGGCGAGCTCCTGGCGGGCGATGGCGTCGAGCGGCAGCGCGCCGGCGCGGGCGGGGAGTTCCAGCACGCCCGAGAAGGTCCGCGTGGGGGAGACGGCCGCGACGGCCCGATCGCCCTCGAAGCCCTGCCGGCGCAGGGCGTCGAGGATGCGGAGGAACTCGCCGGGGGTCAGGTCCTGGGTCGCGTTGTGGCGCGGGATGGACGCGCCGGCGTGCAGGCGCCAGGCCCGGGCGCGCGGGGCGCGGGCGAGCTGCACGGCGTTGACCCGGCGCGAGCCCGCGTCGATGCCGATGGGGGAGTGGATGGTGGGAGAGAGGAGCATCAGCCGCCGCCTCCGTGTGCGCCGGTGGCTCCGGCAAGGTCGAAGAGGGGGAGGAACATGCTCACGGCGACGAAGCCGATGAGCACGCCGAGCACGATGAGGATCAGCGGCTCGACGATCGAGGAGAGGGACTTGAGGACGATCTCGTTGTCCTCGTCCATGAACTCGGCGAGGGAGAGGAGGACGGGCCCGATCTGGCCGGAGCGTTCGCCGGAGCGGATGGCCTCGACGACGCTCGGGTCGATGAGCGGGGAGCCCTCGAGGGCGGAGGAGACCGACTCGCCGCGTGTGACGCGCTCCTCGGCCTTGCGGAGGAGCTCCTCGTAGAGGGGGTTGCCGGCCGATTCGCGGGCGAGGGTGAGGGCCTCGAGCAGGGGCACCTTGCCGTCCACCAGCACGCCCAGGACGCGGGCGATGCGGGCGGTGGCGAAGGAGCGGAAGACCCTGCCCAGGTGCGGGGCGCGGACGAGGAAGCGGGCGAGGGCGTTCTGGCCGGATTGGCCGGCGAGGTAGAGCCTGAGGCCGACGATCGAGACGACGATCCCGGGAACGACCGCCCACCACCAGGCGCGGAGGAAGTCGGAGAGGTCGATGAGCATCTTCGTGGTCGGCGGGAGGCCCGAGCCGAGGGTGTGGAACAGGTCCTCGAAGCGAGGCAGGACGAAGAAGAGCATGACGCCCAGCACGCCCAGGGCGACGGTGATGAGCAGGCAGGGGTAGACCATCGCGCCGGCGATCATCGAGCGGACCCGCACCTGCTGGCGGGCCAGGGCCGAGAGGCGCTTGAGCATCGCGTCGAGCATGCCCCCCGACTCGCCCGCGGCGACGAGCGAGCGGGCCACCGCGTCGAAGTACGCCGGGTGGTGCTGGAGCGCGACGGAGAGGCCGTTGCCCTGCTCGATGCGCGAGCGGATGTCGCCCAGCGCGGCGTGGAAGTGGCCCTCGGGGACCTGCTTCTCCAGCGACGTGATGGCCTCCACGATGGGCGTGCCGGTGGAGACGAGGATCGAGAGTTGCCGGACGAACGCGGCCATGGACCTGAGCCGCTTGGTGCGTCCCCCGCCGCCCCCGCCGCCCATGCGGCCGATGCGCGAGTCGCGGCCGACGGCGTGGGTGTCCTCGACGAGCTCGTTGACGAACAGCCCCTGCTTGCGGAGCGTGTCGGAGGCCTCGGCGCGCGTGGGGGCGTCGATGGAGTCGGAGACGGCCTTGCCGGCCCGGTCGTAGGCGGTGTAGGCGAACTTCATGCGGCCTCCTTGCGGGCGGCCTGCTCGGCCCGGCCCACGGGCGAGTGGTCAACGGCCTCCTCGGAGTCGTCCTGGGTCACGCGCAGGACCTCCTCGAGCGAGGTCTTGCCCTCGATGGCGAGGATGACGCCCTCCTGGCGCAGCGACAGGAACCCGGCGTTCTGGAGCTTGGCGCGCAGCTCGTGCGTGGGCGCGCCGTGGTGGATCATGCGCCGCAGTTCGGGCGTGACCTCCATCACCTCGTAGACGCCGCACCGGCCGCGGAAGCCCGAGTCGTGGCACTGGCGGCACCCGCCGCCCTTGCGGAAGGGCCGGCCCGCGTGGTCCTCCAGGCCCGCGTCGATGAGGACCTGCTCGGGCGGGTAGTACTTGGTGGCGCAGGAGGGGCAGATGTTGCGGGCCAGACGCTGGGCCACGGCGCCGTTGAGGGCCGAGGAGAGCAGGTAGGGCTCGATGCCCATGTCCACCAGGCGGGCCACGGCGCCGGGGGCGTCGTTGGTGTGGAGCGTGGCGAGCACGAGGTGGCCGGTGAGGGCGGCCTGGACGGCGACGCGGGCGGTCTCCTGGTCGCGGATCTCGCCGACCATGATGATGTCCGGGTCCTGGCGCAGGATCTCGCGCAGGGCGCGGGCGAAGGAGAGGCCGATGTGCTCGTTGACCTGGATCTGGTTGACCAGGTCGAGCTGGTACTCGACGGGGTCCTCGACGGTGAGGAGGTTGACCTCGGAGGAGCGGAGCAGATCGAGGGCGGAGTAGAGCGTGGTGGTCTTGCCCGAGCCGGTCGGGCCGGTGACGAGGGCGAGGCCGTGCTCGGCCTCGAGGATGCGCTTGAAGGTCTGCAGGGCCTCGATGCGGAAGCCCAGGTCCTCCATGCGGACGCGCAGGTTGCGCTTGTCGAGGATGCGGACGACGATCTTCTCCCCCAGCAGCGTGGGCATGGAGGAGACGCGCAGATCGACCTCGGACCCGTCGGCGACGATGCGGACGCGCCCGCCCTGCGGAAGCCGCTTCTCGGCGATGTCCATTTTCCCGATGACCTTGATGCGGCTGACGATGGCCGCGTGCATGCCGGGCGGGGGCCGCATGAGGTCGCGGAGCACGCCGTCCTTGCGGTAGCGGACGCGGGTGCCCTTCTTGTCGGGCTCGATGTGGATGTCGCTGGCCCGGTCCTTGACGGCCGTGAGCAGCGCGACGTTCACGAGGTTGATGATCGGCGAGCCGGCGATCATCTTGTCGATGTCCGCGGCCGGTCCCTCGTCCTGGGCCTCGCGCTCGATGACCTCGACGTCCTGCTCGGCGAGTTGTGTCAGGAACGCGTCGATGTCCACGTTCTCGCCCGAGTACTTCTTGACGAACTCGAGGATGTTGGCCTCGGTGGCCAGCACGGGGCGGATCTTGAGCGACGTGATCTGCCGGAGGCGGTCGATCACGGGGAGCGACTGCGGCTCGGCCATCGCGACCGTCAGGGTGTCGCGCACCTTGAACATCGGGATGACCTTGAGCCGCTGCGATTCCTCCACGCCCACGAGCTTCACCAGCGCGGGGTCCACCAGGCCGTGGCGGAGGATGCACCCGGGCACGCCGAGGGTCTGGGCCAGGGCGTGGACGAGCGTGGAGGCGGAGATCACGCCCTGCTCGATGAGCAGCTCGCCGAGCATGCGCCCCGCCGCCGCGCCGGGGGTGCGCTGCTGCTTGAGCGCGACGTCCAGCTGGTCCTTGGTGATCGCGCCCCGGGCCAGCAGGGCCTCGCCCACGCGCAATCGCTTGGGGGAGAAGGAGGGAACAGCCGGGTGGCCGGCGCCCGGGGCCGGGTGCCCGGCGGGAGGCCCGTGAGATACGGGCGCAGCAGCACTCACGGGCGTCTGGCCGCTCTTGGGATCCGGGGTTGGAACAGGCTCTGGGGTCACAGAAAGGAACGGACAGCGGTGTTCACGTCTTGGTAGTGCTCAAAGAGTGCGGACAGGTCGGTCAGGTCGAGGACCTCGCGGACGGTCTCGTTGGCCCCGCACAGGCGGAGGGCCTGGCCCGAGTCGGCGAGGCGTTCGGTGGCGTCGAGGAGCACCTCCAGGCCGCGGCTGTCAACAAAGGGAATCTCCGAGGCGTCCACCACGAAGCGCCCCAGCGAGGCGGTGAGGGTTTCGTTGAGCCGCCCCTGGAACTGCTCGGCATCCGCGGCCGCGAGCGGCCCCTGGGGCTTCAACACCGTCACCGCGCCTTGTCGTTGTTCACTGATTTCCATGCTTCACACTGGGCACTTGGCACTGGGCACTGGGCACTGGCTACTGGGCACTGGGCACTGGGCTTTCACGCCGCCTTCGCCGGCAGGGTCATGGTGAACGTCGATCCCTTGTCGATCACCGACTTGAGCGCGATATCGCCCCCGTGCAGGCGGACGACCTCGCGGGCGATGGCCAGGCCCAGGCCCGTGCCGGTGATCCCGGCAAGACGCCGGTCCTTGGCCCGGTAGAACTTCTCGAACACCAGCGTCTGCTCCTCGTCCTTGATGCCGATGCCGGAATCGATGATCTCGCAGGAGAAGGGCTTGTCGTCGCCGGCCCAGTTGGCGCGGACGACGACCTCGCCCCCGGGCGGGGTGTACTTGATGGCGTTGCCCACGAGGTTGTGCAGGGCCATGACGATCTTGTCGCGATCGCCCACCAGGCGCGGCCACTTGGGGGGCAGGTCGAAGCGGAGCTTGATCTCCTTCTGGCGGGCCTGCTCGCCGAAGTCCGACTTCATCTCCTCGAAGATGGGTTCGAGGCGGACGTCGCCGGTGTTCAGGCGGACCGAGCCCGACTCGATCTGGGCCACCGAGAGCATGTCGCCCACGAGCCGCTCGAGCCGCCGGACCTCCTGCGAGAGGACGTTGACGGCCTCGGTGCGCTTGAGCACGTCCTGGTCGGGCTCCTCCAGCAGCGAGTCGATGTAGAGCCGCATGTTGGTCAGCGGCGTCCGCAGCTCGTGCGTGGCGCTGGCGACGAACGAGTGGCGGGCCTCCTCGGCCACGCGCTGCTGGGTGATGTCCTCGATGACGATCAGGGCCGAGGCGTTGTCCTCCTTGCGCACCGGGCGCATGGAGTAGCGGAAGACGCTCCCGGTCCCCTCGGGCCTGGCACCGGGCCGGGCCGGGGACTTGTCCGCGTCCACCTCGACGATGCTCCGCCCGCAGGAGGTGCCGGAGGTCAGGCCCCTGAGGGCGGCGAGCACCTTCGCGTCGGTGATGAACCCCGAGGCGTCCTTGCCCGCCATGTCCTCGCGCTTGGCGCGAAGGAAGACCGCGCCCGCCCCGTTGACGAACTTCACCCGCATCCGGTCGTCCACCATCACCAGGCCCTGCCACATCGCGTCGCACAGGCTCAGCAGGTCGCCGTCGCGCCCGGCCCGGCGGTCGCCGAGGCGCTGCTCCGCCCCGGCCCTGGCGGCCCTGGCGAGCATGTCGGCCCGCTCGAAGAGCATCCGGTTCCACGCGTCGGCCTCCGGGCCGAACGTCGGGGCCACGGCCAGCACCGCCGGGTCGTTGTCCCCCGCCTGCATCGCCGCCAGCGATTCACGAATGGCCGAGAGGGCGCGATAGCGCCGGTGCAAGGCCCGCCCGAAGCCGAACATCGCCAGCAGCGCGCCCGCGGCGATCCCGCCGAGGCCGATCTGGCTGCGCCAGTCCGTCCATGCGGGGGCCATGGGGGCGTCTTCGATCTCCAGCACCGCGGGGCCGCGCGAGGCGATGTCCAGCGGAACCGTGATCCGGGCCCGCCCGTCGCGGGTAGCCTCGATCGTCGTGGCGAGCGGGCGCGAGGCGCTGGGGGTCCATTTCTCGGGCAGGGCCGGGAATGTAAAGCCCTCGAGGGGGCTGGATTCGGCGATGACGGTGCCGGCGGCGTCGGACGCGGCGATGCGGATGGAGTGGAAATGGTGCGAGGCGGTCGCGCCGGCGACGAGCGTGCGCAGCGGCGAGAGCTCTCCCGACTCGATCATGCGTTCGGCGGCCGCGCCGAGGAACTGCGCCGAAGCGCGCATGGTCTCCTCGCGTGCGGCGTGCTGGGCCTGTCGCGAGGTGTGCAGCGTCCACCATCCCGCGCCCGCGAGCGCGACGAGGACGAGCGTCGCGGCGATGACCCCCGGTCCGGCGAACAGGGATTGGCCCCGTTTGAGGACCGGCGGCGGGGCGCTGATATGGCTCTGGGACGTATCCACGTGACAACCTCCGGGCGCACCAAAGAACCGGGCGGGGCCCGATGGGGTATCGGGCGGGGTGGCCGGGCCGTTCAGGGCGACCCGGGCGAGAAGGTGGATGGGATGGTGGGAGCGTGCGGGCGGGCGGGGTTGTGCGGTCTGGGTCGGGGCCAGGGACCGGTAACTCTTCGGGAGGGGGAGGCGAGGGCGACCTATCTTCGTGGCGCATGAAACCACTCGTCGGCGTCATCATGGGCTCGCGCAGCGACTGGGAGACGATGCGGCACGCCGCCGACGTGCTGCGCGCCCTGGGCGTTCCGCACGAGGTCCGCGTCGTCTCCGCCCATCGCACGCCCGACCTTCTCTATCGCTACGCGGAAGAGGCCGAGGGGCGCGCCATCGAGGTCATCATCGCCGGCGCGGGCGGCGCGGCCCACCTGCCGGGGATGTGCGCGGCCAAGACCGCGCTGCCCGTGCTCGGCGTGCCCGTGGAGAGCCGGGCCTTGAAGGGTCTGGACTCGCTCCTCTCGATCGCGCAGATGCCCGCGGGGATTCCCGTCGGAACGCTGGCGATCGGCAGGGCCGGGGCGGTCAACGCCGCGCTGCTCGCGGGCGCGATGCTCGGGGCCAAGCACCCGAAGATCCGCGCGGCGGTGAAGAGGTTCAGGAAGCTGCAGACGGCGAGGGTGATGGAGGATCGGGACCCGAGCAAGTTGCCCGGGCGGGCGCGCCGCGCGGGTGGGACCAAGCGGGGGCGGGCATGATCGTCGGCGTCCTCGGCGGCGGGCAACTCGGGCGCATGCTCGCGCTGGCCGGGTATCCGCTGGGGATTCGCTTCCGGTTTCTCGACCCGGACGCGGCGTGCCCCGCGGGGGAAGTGGGGGGGCTTGTCGTCGGGAGATACGACGACGAGCAAGCCCTGGCCGAGTTCGTGCGCGGCGTCGACGTCGTCACCTACGAGTTCGAGAACGTCCCCGCCGGCGCGGCGCGATGGCTGACGGAGCATGTGGAGGTCTTTCCGCCCGAGGGTGCGCTGGCGACGGCGCAGGACCGGCTGAGGGAGAAGGGGTGCTTCGCGGAGGTGGGCATCGCCACGGCTCGCCATCGCGCGGCCGGAACGCTCACGGAGCTGGCGTCGGCCGTGAAGGACGTCGGCGCTCCGTGCGTGGTCAAGACCGTCCGCGACGGCTACGACGGCAAGGGTCAGGCGGTGGTTCGGAGCGAGGGCGATGTGGAACGGGCCTGGGCGGCGGTGGGCGCCGGGAAGGGCGGAGCGAATCTCGTGGTCGAGGAGTTCGTGCGCTTCGAGCGCGAGGTCTCGGTGGTCGGGGTGCGCGGGCGCGACGGGGAGATGGCCTTCTATCCGCCGACGGAGAACGTGCACGTGGGGGGGATCCTGGCCCGGAGCCTCGCCCCGGCGCCGAGGGTCGAGCCGGGCGCGCGGGGAACGCTGGAGGGCGCGATGGGGAGGGTGATGGAGCGGCTCGGCTACGTGGGCGTGCTCGCGATCGAGTTCTTCGATCTGGGGGGCGGCAGGTTCCTCGCCAACGAGATGGCCCCGCGCGTCCACAACAGCGGGCACTGGACCATCGAGGGGGCCGAGTGCTCGCAGTTTGAGAACCATGTGCGGGCCGTGTGCGGGATGCCGCTGGGGTCCACCTCGGCGCGGGGCCACTCGATCATGCTCAACATCATCGGCGGCCGGCCCGATCTCGACGCGCTGCTGGCGATGCCGGGCGTGCACGTGCACATGTACGGCAAGTCGCCGCGCCCGGGGCGGAAGCTCGGCCACCTGACCGTCTGCGGCCCCGACGGCGCGGCGGTGGGAGAAATCGCCAGCCGGGCGGCGGGGGCGCTGCGGAACCGCTGAGCCCACGAATCAGAAGGCCGAGTCCGGGTTGGCCGCCGGCGGCGGCTCGATGTCGAGCATCACGCGGTCCACGCGCGTGCGGTCCATGTCCACCACCTCGAAGGTGAAGCGGCCGAAGGCGAGGCGGTCGCCGATCGAGGGGACGCGCCCGAGGTTGGCGATCACGAAGCCGCCGAGGGTGTCGAAGTCCGCCTCGGACTGGCGCGGGAGGGCCTGCACGCCCATGAGCTCCTTGAGATCGTCCACCGGGAGCATCGCGTCGAGCAGGTAGGAGTTCTCGGTGCGCTTGACGATGAGCGGCTCCTGGGCGTCCATGGGCACGGCCGCGCCGATGAGCGGGAGCTCGCCGAGCATCTCCTCCACGAGGTCGTTGAGGGTGACCAGGCCGACGAGCACGCCGTACTCGTCGAGGACGAAGGCGATGTGGGTGTTGCGCTGCTTGAACTGCTCGAGCACGCGCAGGGCGGTGGCCGACTCGGGCACGAAGTGGGGCTTCCGGGCCAGGGCGCGCAGGTCGAGGGCGTCGTCGGCGGTTCCGCCGCCCCCGCCGAGCATCAGGCTGTGCTTGACCAGGTCCTTCACGTGCACGACGCCGATGAGGTGGTCCAGGTCCCCATCGCAGACCGGGAAGTGCGAGTGCGTGCTCGTGGCGACGGCCACGCGGATGCGCCCGGGGGCGTCGCCCACGTCGAGGGAGTCGATGTCGTTGCGCGGCACCATGAGCGACTTGACGCGCCGGTCGCCGAGCTCGAACACCCGCTCCACGAGCTGCTGCTCGGCGTGGTGGATGATCCCCTGCTCGGCCCCGGAGGCGAGGATGGCGTTGACCTCGTCCTGGGCCGCCTGCTCGTGGCGCTTGGGCTCGGGCACGAACCTGAGCAGCATGTTCGTGCAGAACGAGAGCACCGCCACGATCGGCGCCGACAGCCGCGAGAGCCAGTCGATCGGGCGGGCCAGCAGCCGGGCCAGCCCCTCGGGGTACATCTGCGCCAGCCGCTTGGGGACCATCTCCGCGGCCACCAGCGAGACGCCCGTGAGCGCGATGATGGTCGTCGCCGTCGCGGCCGGGTGGGCGTACCTGGCGGGCACGTCGAGCGAGGCGAGCCACTCGACCAGGTCCGCCGTGAGCGAGGCCTCGCCGTACATGCCCAGCGCGATGGTGGCGAGGGTGATGCCGATCTGCGTCGTCGAGAGGTACCGGTTGGGATTCTCGACCAGGGCGATCGCGATGATGGCCGTTCGTTCCCCCCGGTCGGCGGCGGCCTGCAGCCGGGCCCGGCGCGCGGAATAGAACGCGAACTCGGCCAGCACGAAGAAGGCCGTGAGAATCAGCAGGGCGATGATGAGGAAGATGTACACGGTGTGTCGGAGACCCTCTCTGCGCTCTGCACCCAGCGGCCGGCACTACTTCCCATGCTCTCCCTGCGGGGCCTCCCCCGCGGCGTCGGTGAGCTCCCCGTTGTCCATGATGAACAGGCTCACCAGCCAGTCCTTCACCAGGTACGGGTCCACCTTGAACAGCCCCGTGAGCGTTCCCGTCGTGCGCATGCGCACGTCCCCCTTGGCCGCGGCCTTGAGCTTCACCTCGATCGCGTCGTAGGGCGTCGGCGGCACCCCGATGCAGCACCCGTCCCACTGGTTGAGCATCATGAGCATCTCGTCCGGGCTCGCCGACATGATCGGGAAGGCGATGTACCCGCTGATCCGCACCCACTTGCCGTCGATCATCTTCAGCCGCTCGGGAATGACCTTCCGCCCCAGGCGCGGCTGGTAGGTGTCCTGGGCCGAGACGAGCATCTCCCACGTCACGCGGTACGGGTCGGCCTTCGTTCCCGTCCCCTTGATGACGTACTTGTCGTCAACGAGCGTCGAGCCGTCGTCCTGCCTGGAGAGTTTCACCGGCGCGCCCGACGCGGGGGCCGGCGAGGCGGGAGGCTTGGGCGCCTGCGCGTGCGGCGGGGGGCCCGGGGGGGGGTCCGGGGGCCCGCCCGGGGGGCCGTTCAGCTCCCGCGCCCCGCCCGGGGGGGCCGGCCGAGGGGGGGCATCGGGGGGGCC
>OEIU01001279.1_pt1 | contig 17011 bp, 16 predicted proteins | sample 1539221 | NCBI WGS metagenome assembly OEIU01 (sample SAMN03792071, study PRJEB22550) | activated sludge metagenome | feature: wastewater treatment plant; material: activated sludge; isolation source: Wastewater treatment plant of a petroleum refinery complex | place: Argentina: Zarate | collected...
AGCGTTCGCGGATCAGCCCGCCCTGCCCGTAGCGGCCGTTGGAATTGAAGCCGTAACCGACGACGCGCCTACCGTCGCGCACCACGTCGGTGACGACGGCGACGAGGCTCGTCGTCATCCTGGTGAAGTCGATATAGGCGTTACGGATCGGCGAGGAGATCGGCTTCGTGATTTCGCAGACATCGACGATACGGACGGACATGGGTGTTTCGCTTTCGAACTATGCCGTCATTGCGAGGAGCGAAGCGACGAAGCAATCCATTTATCCCGTTCCGAGATGTGGATTGCTTCGCTCCGCTCGCAATGACGGCTGAGAGGGATCGCTTCAACGTCTACTTTGTATCCCGGAAGTACGGCTCGACTGCCCCGTGTACCTTGATCGTCAGCGGATTGCCGTGGCGGTCCTTGGCGCTGCCGGCGGTGACGCGCACCCAGCCCTCGCTGATGCAGTATTCCTCGACGTTGGTCTTCTCGACGCCCTTGAAGCGGATGCCGACGTCGCGCGATAGGATGTCGGCGTTGTAGTACGGGCTGTTCGGATCGACCGAAAGGCGGTCGGGAAACTGGTCGTTCATCGCTTTGTCGTTCTCGCTCACAGCAGTGCCTCGATATCTCTTCTCAATCCTTCGGGAGTGGCGGTCGGCGCGTAAAGCCCCCCCCCCCCGCCCCCCCCGGCCACCCGGAAATTGGGGGAAATCCCTTTTTTCCACCGGCCCAACAAACACCCATTCGCGCCCTTCAGATGGTTGAACAACGGATGCGCCCGGGCACCGTTGACCTCGATCTTGGCGAACATCGGAAACGTCACGTCATACTTGCTCGTGCAGAACTCCGCGATCTGCCTGGCGTCGCCCGGCTCCTGCCCGCCGAACTGGTTGCAGGGAAAGCCGAGCACCGCAAATCCGCGCGGCGCGAAATCACGATGCAGTTGCTCCAGACCCTTGTATTGCGGCGTGAATCCGCAAGCGCTCGCGGTATTGACGATCAGGAGCGCCTGCCCCTCGAACCGCTTCAGCGGGACGTCGTCGCCCGCGAGCGACTGCGCCGTGAAATCATAAACGCCTGGCATGGTCCTCTCTGCTCAGCCCACTGGGTCGATCGCCGCCGACGGCGTCCCGCCGGCTTCGATCGCCTCGCCCGCGGCAAGGCACAGATCCTCGCGATAACGCCCGGAAACCAGTTGCACGCCGACGGGAATACGCCCGACCAGTCCGCTCGACACCGTTAGCCCGGGCAGCCCCATGAAGGGAATGGCGATCTGCGGCAATTGCGCATGCCAGACGCGCGCAAACGACGCCTCGTCCTTGCGATCGAGTTGATCGGGGAACGGCAATTCGCCCGATACCGGCATCAGCAGCACGGCGTAGTTTTCGAACAGCGAAAGCCATTCGCGCGTCAACGTCGCTCGTCGCGTCAGCGCCTTCGACAGGTCGAACGGATGCACCTTGGCGCGGTTGCCGCGCAGGCAGGCCAGCGCGCCGGGATCGCCTTCGCGCTCGGCGGCTTCAAGCTGCGCCTCGTAGCCGTCGCCGAGCCAGAGCTTGGTCTGGAGATCGGCGGCCTCGCGCAGCGGCGGCGTGTCGGCGATCTCCTCGACAATCCAGCCCGCGCGCTGCAGCCGCTTGCCGGCGTCGGCGACCGCGGCCTTCACCTCCGGCACGGGATCGAGGCCGTCAGGGTTGAGGCACATCGCGACGCGCTTCGGCATCGGCGGTCCCTCGAGCGGCGCCGGCACCCACCAGGGATCGCGATAATCCTTTGCCGACATCGCGGCCAGCGCGATCCTGATGTCGCCGATGGTGCGGGCGAGCGGACCCGAGACGGCGCTGATCTGCGGCCCGATCGGACGCTCGGGCAGCGCCGCATTGAATGCCGCGATGCGGCCCATGGTTGGCCGCAAGCCATGCACGCCGCAGGCATAGGCGGGATAGCGGATCGATCCGGCAATATCAGTGCCGTGCGCGATATGGCCGATGCCGGCGGCGACTGCGGCGCCGGCGCCGCCGGACGAGCCGCCCGGGGTGATCGCGGGATCGCGCGGGTTCTTGGTATCGCCATGGATCAGGTTGGACGTGAACCAGCGATAGGAGAAGGCCGGGCAGTTGGTGCGCCCGAGAATGACGGCGCCGGCCTTGCGCAGATTGTCGATGACCGGGCTGTTGGTCTTGGCGATGGCGTCGCGCTGCAGCTTCAGGCCGTTTGTGGTGGCATAGCCCTGCTGGTCGATATTGACCTTGACCGTCACAGGCACGCCGCCGAGCAGGCCAACATCCTCGCCGCGCCCGATCGCGGCATCGACGGCGGCAGCCTGCGCCAGCACGTCCTCCGGCCGGTGATCGACAACGGCGTTGATTTTCGGATTGACCGCGTCGAGCCGCGCCAGGGCGGCGGTCGCCGCCTCCTTGGCCGAGACTTTCTTCGACTTGATCAGCGAGGCCATTTCCGCGGCCGACAGGCGCCATAGATCCTGCATGCAACACTCCATCCGATTGCCGCCCTTTTAGAGCGTTTTCGGGCGAAGTGGAAACCGGTTCGCGCCAAGAAAACGCGTTAGATCAAAATCCACGCCATGCCAGCGGGGAGCGCCCCGGATTTAGCGCATGCGGGCGATGAAATAAGCGAGATCGCCGATCTGTTCTGCCGCGATCGGCGCCATCACGTCGGCCATGCTGGCATCGTAGCCGTGGCGGGTGTTGCTCTTGTACTCGGCCAGGGTCTTGGCGAGGTAGTCCTCGCGCTGGTTGGCAATGCGGGGAACGTTTTCCTTACCCGACAGATCCGGATTGTGGCAGGTGTCGCAGCGGTGCTGCCGCACCAGCGCCTGACCGAGTTGCATCCGCGCGGGATCGCCCGCTTCCGCGGGCGGCGCCGGCTTCGGCATCTTGGCGATGAAGTCGGAGAACAGGCGAAGATCGTCGTCGGTCAGCGGCTTCGCCATCCCGTTCATTGGCTCGAAGACGCGCAGCTTCTCGCGGAACATGAAGAGCTGGATCAGCGCATATGGCGCCTGCTGGCCGCCGAGCGACGGCGTATTCTCGAGCTGGGATTGGCCTTTCTCGCCGTGGCAGGCGAGGCATGGCGCGATGCGCTGTTCGATGGTTTGGGCGTTGGCCGAGGCTACGACCCAAGCGAACGCCAGCATCGCAATTGTTTTACGCATCGGCCATTCCCGACATTTCGTCGTTCCGGGGCGATGCGAAGCATCGAACCCGGAACCTCGAGATTCCGGGTCTGGTGCTAACGCACCATCCCGGAATGACTGTCACTCACGATGACGGCTGAGACGACTACTTCCCCGCCACCTTCTGCTTGCCATAGGTGATGCGGTAGACCGCGCCGTTCCAGTCGTCGGAGACCAGCAGTGAGCCGTCCTTCATCTGCAGCACGTCGACCGGGCGGCCGATGTACTTGTTGTCGTCCAGGAAGCCGGTCAGGAACGGCTCCAGCGACTTCATGGTGCCGTCCTTGTTGAACCTGGCGACCATGAGATCGCCGCCAACTTTCCTGGAGCGGTTCCAGGAGCCGTGCCGTGCGATGATCGCCACGTTCTTGTAGGTCTTCGGGAACATGTTGCCGGTGTAGAAGCGCATGCCGAGCGACGCGGAATGCGGTCCCAACAGGCCGACCGGCGCCGTGAACTCGCTGCAGGACTTGCCCCAGCCGAATTCGGGATCGACGATGTTGCCCTGCAGGCAGTAGGGCGCGCCGAAATGCTCGCCGACCTTGGTGATGCGGTTGAGTTCGTCCTCCGGCACGTCTTCCGACATCCAGTCGCGGCCGTTGTCGGTGAAGTAGAGCTGCTTGCTCTCCGGATGCCAGTCGAAGCCGACCGTATTGCGCACGCCGCGCGCGATCACTTCGGCGCCGGAGCCGTCGAGGTTCATCCGCCGGATCAGGCCGTGCTCGTCGTCGTGCAGCACGTTGTTGCCGGGCTGACCGACCGGAACGTAGAGCTTGTTGTCGGGACCGATGCCGATGAACTTCCAGCCATGGGCCTCGTCCTTGGGCAACTTGTCGAAGATCACCGTCGGCTTCGGCGGATTGTCCAGGTTATCTTCCACCTTCTCGATCTTGGAGACCTTGGAAAGTTCGGCGATGTAGAGTGTGCCGTCCTTGAAGGCGAGGCCGTTCGGACGATAGAGGCCGGAGGCCAGCACCTTGACCTCGCGCTTGCCGTCCTTGTTGACGATGGCATAGACCTTGTCGACCAGGCGGCTGCCGACGAACACGGTGCCCTTGTCGCCGAGCGCGAGCGAGCGGGCGTTCGCCATGCCGGCAGCATAGACCTCGATATTGAAGCCGGCCGGAACCTTCAGCTTCGCGGTCGGCAGCTTGTCCGGCGCGGCCGCGATCGGGGGTGGCGCGACCGGCGCGAGCTTGGCCGCAGCCTCGCCCGCGGGACGTCCGATCAGGGGCGAGCCGGGAGGAAGCGGCGTCGCGGCAGCCGGTGGCGCGGCAGCGGCCGGCGGCGGCGCGGCGGGAGCAGCAGCCGGCGGATCGGCGGCCTGCTGCGCTGCGGCGCTCAGCATAAAGGCAGTCAGGAATGCGCCTGATAGCAACAGGCTGCGCGGCACGGATACGAAGTTCGGCATGGGCGTTCTCCCTGGAGGAAGCCCTTCTCGTCGCGCAGGGTCACATGATGCCGGCGCCGGAGGCTTTCCCGGCCGGCACTCTCCATATTTGTCTACCGGTGTGCAATCGGAAAACAGCGCGTCCGCACGTTGCACCCAACATGGACGGAAGCAGTCGCCCGGCGGGGATCCGTCAGTGTCTTGTGATGGGACCGCCGGGCGCGTCGAGGATCGCTTCGGAGAACGGAAACTCCAGCACGATCTCGCCGTCGTCATCGGTCACCTCGATGGTCGCGCTCAGCAATGCTCCCTCGGCGCCATCGGTCTTGAGCAGCTCGCGGATCATGGCGCGAGCCATTTCCCAGGCGCGGTCCGGATCGCGGAGGACTTCACCATCGGGATCGGAAATCAGCTCGTCGCCGATACGGGTGTTGAAATAATATCGCGGCATCGGCTCAAACATGGCTCCGGTTGAGGCCTCCACGACCGGAGGCCAGACTGATTGACACACTCATTTGGAGCCTGCGGCGCTCCGTCCCTTCTGCCCAGAATTGTCATTCGCGATGGCAGGAACAACCGCGAAAGCGTTGGTCCCACGTTGTTTTGACCGCCGTTCTCCGCACAACTCCGTGAGGCCCTGTGCGATGCAGCATAAACAAATGCAGGTTCCAGGCAAAAGATTTCACTGGCGAACTTTTCGATCCGCGCTACCTTAGCTCGCGAGGGCGGAATTCGTCCGGTAGCAAAAGGGAGAACCAGATGGCCTGGAAAGCACCGAAGATCGTCGAAGTGTCGGTCGGCATGGAAATCAACATGTATATGTGCGCCACCCGCAAGTAAGCGGTAGCGCAACTTCACTTTTCACGCAGGTGGACCGCCGGGTCGATGCTTTCCCGAACGGGAAGGCGCTTCGCCAGGAGTCCACCTCGTGTCGTTTTCCCGGGCTTGGCACCCGGGTTTGTTTCGTTTGGTTCTAAGAGTTACCGGGGGACGGATCATGCTTCGCGTCGTCGTCCTGGGCGCCGCGGCGGGCGGCGGTGTTCCGCAGTGGAACTGCGGATGTCCGGTGTGCCGGAAAGCGCGAAGCGAAAATCCGGAAGTGCGGAGCACCCAGGCATCGATTGCCGTCAGTGCCGACAACGAGCACTGGTACCTCGTCAACGCCTCCCCCGACCTCCGTCAGCAGCTCATTTCGACGCCGCAGCTTTATCCCGGGGCCGGCCGGCTACGTCACAGCCCGATCGCCGGCGTGATCCTGACCAATGGCGAAGTCGATGCGGTCGCGGGACTACTGTCGATGCGCGAGGGCTCGCCCTTTACGCTCTATGCGCATGAGCGGGTACTTGCGATTTTGCGATCCAACAGCATCTTCAATGTGCTGGGCGAACAAGATGTAGAGCGGTGCCCGATCGCGGTGGATGTCGCGTTCGAGCCCGCTTTGCCCGACGGCTCGCCCTCCGGCATCGAAATCCTCCCCTTCGCGGTGCCCGGCAAGGGCGCATGGTACCTCGAAGGCAAGGCGCATCCGGAAGGCGGTGATGCCGCGGGCGATACGCTTGGGCTTCGCGTCCTGGACAAGACGAGCGGCAGGTATTTCTATTTCCTGGCCGCCTGCGCGCGAATGACCGACGACCTCAAGTCGCGGCTTTCGGGCGCCGCGCTGGTCTTCTTCGACGGCACGGTGTGGCGCGACGACGAACTGATCGCGCAGGGCCTCGGCACCAAGACGGGACAGAGCATGGGCCATATTGCGATGTCGGGAGAACACGGGGCGATCGAAAGCCTTGCCGGCCTCGACGTCGGCCGCAAGATGTTCCTGCATATCAACAACTCCAACCCTGCCCTGCTCTCCGGCTCGGACGAGCGACAGGCGCTGGAACAGGCCGGCTGGCGGATTCCAGCCGATGGAATGGAGATTACGCTGTGAATGTCGTGCCTACCGGCGGGATGACCGCATTGTCGATCGGCAAGGGCGTTACGCTCAACAATGCCGAGGAACTCGAGGCGATGCTCCGCCACATCGGCGCGACGCGTTACCACAATCTGCACCCGTTTCACCGCCTGCTGCATGGCGGCAAGCTCAACAGGGGCCAGGTGCAGGCCTGGGCGCTGAACCGCTATTTCTACCAGAGCACGATCCCGCTCAAGGACGCGATGGTGATCTCGCGCTTCCGCGACCGCGCCACCAGGGTCGAATGGCGGCACCGCATCGAGGACCATGACGGCGATATCGGCAGCGAAGGCGGCATCGAACGCTGGCTGAAACTGACCGAGGGTCTCGGGCTCGACACCGCCTATGTGGAATCGACCGAAGGCATTCTCCCCGCCACGCGGTTTGCGGTGGAGGCCTATGTGCATTTCTGCCGTGATCGCACGCCGCTGGAGGCGATCGCCTCCTCGCTCACGGAGCTGTTTGCGCCGAACCTGCATGAGGAGCGCATCTCCGGGATGTTGCAGCATTACAACTTCGTCAATCCTGACATCATGAGCTATTTCAGCCGCCGCCTGACCCAGGCGCCGCGCGACGCGGGATTCGCGCTGGACTATGTCAAGAGGCACGCAAAGACGCCGGCGAAGCGCGAGGCAGTCGCCAACGCGCTGATCTTCAAGACCAATGTGCTATGGGTTCAGCTCGACGCGCTGTATCATGCCTATGTCGACGGCCACATTCCGCCGGGCGCGTTCGTGCCCAAAGGGGATTAGCCATCAAAAGGAACTAGCCAAATCCAAGGAACTAGCCAAGGGGACTAACAATGGCGTTGAGCCGCAACATCAGTGTCAGCGAGGCGAGCCGGCCGAAATTGCCGCGGCACGCCAAGCTGAAATTCGATGAGACGCGGCAGGTCTGGGTGATCCTGGCGCCGGAGCGCGTGCTGGCGCCGGACGAGATCGCGGTCGAGGTGCTGCAGCTTTGCGACGGGGAGCGCAGCGTCGGCGAGATGGCCGACCAGCTTGCGGCGAAGTACGCCGCGCCGCGCGAAGCGATTTTGACCGACGTGATCGGGATGCTGCAGGATCTCGCCGACAAGGGCTTTCTGACTGAAGCGCGCGAGAAGACGTCATGAGCGACATTCTCACCGATAGCAAGACGACCGGCGCCGCAGCACCCAGCGACGGGCTCGCCGTGCTCGAATCGCAGCGCTCGACCGCGGAGACGTTCGGCATCCCCTTAGCCGTGCTCGCCGAGCTGACGCATCGCTGCCCGCTGCAATGCCCCTATTGCTCCAACCCGGTCGAGCTCGACCGCGGCAGCAGCGAATTGACCACGGAAGAATGGAAGAAGGTGCTGAGCGAGCTCGCCGAAATCGGCGTGCTGCAGATCCATTTCTCCGGCGGCGAGCCCACCGCGCGCAAGGACCTGGTGGAACTGGTGCAGCACGCGAGCGATGTCGGGCTGTACAGCAATCTCATCACATCGGCGGTACTGCTGACAAAGGAACGGCTTTCGGCTCTCGCCGATGCCGGGCTGTGCCATGTGCAGATCAGTTTTCAGGGCAATGAGCCCGGCGTGGCCGATCGCGTCGCCGGGCTGAAAAACGCGCATGAGAAAAAGCTTGAAGTCGCTAAATGGACGCGCGAACTCGACCTGCCGCTGACGGTGAACGCGGTGATGCACCGCCAGAACCTGCATCAGCTTCCCGACATCATCCAGATGGCGGTCGACCTCGACGCCGACCGGCTCGAGGTCGCCAACGTGCAGTATTACGGCTGGGCCCTGAAGAACCGCGCCGCCCTGATGCCAACCCTCGAACAGATCGAGGAGACCAGCCGCATCGTCGAGGAAGCCGTGACGCGCCTGAAGGGCATTCTCGCCATCGACTACGTGGTGCCGGATTATTACGCGCTGCGGCCGAAGAAGTGCATGGGCGGCTGGGGCCGGCAGTTCTTCAACATCTCGCCCGCCGGCAAGGTGCTGCCCTGCCATGCCGCCGAGAGCATCACCGGGCTCGAATTCGAATCCGTGCGCTCGAACCATTCGATCGCCTGGATCTGGCAGAATTCCGCGGCCTTCAACCGCTACCGCGGCACCGGCTGGATGCCCGAGCCATGCAAGAGCTGCGAATTCCGCGAGGTCGATTTCGGCGGCTGCCGCTGCCAGGCTTTTGCCCTGACCGGCGACGCCGGCAATACCGACCCGGCCTGCACGCTGTCGCCGCGGCATGAAGATATCTTCAAGACCGCCGAACGCGAGGCCGCCGCGCACGAGGACCGTTTCCTCTACCGCAATTTCGCCGGCGGCACGCTGGAGACGGAAGGCGAGCATGGCGCCTGATGCCGACGCCGGCAAATCCATCAAGCGCGACGATCCGTTTGCGCCGCTGACCTCGGAGCAGCTGGCGGTCGGCGACGGCCACGACATCCATGTCGAGAGCGTCGGCCGCCTCGGCGGCATTCCCGCGATCTATCTGCATGGCGGGCCCGGCAGCGGCTGCCAGGCGGACCACCGCCGTCTGTTCGATCCCGAGCGCTTTCACGCCGTGCTGTTCGACCAGCGCGGCGCCGGCCGCAGCCGCCCCAAGGGCAGCCGGCAAGCCAACACCCTGCCCCATCTGATCGCGGACATGGAAATGATCCGCCAGAGGTTCGGCTTCGAACGCTGGATGGTCGTCGGCGGCTCCTGGGGCGCGACGCTGGCGCTTGCCTATGCACAGGCCCATCCCGCGCGCGTCAGCGGCCTCGTGCTGCGCGCCACCTTTCTCGGCACGATGCAGGAAATCGAGACCGGATTTCTGGGCACGCTGCCAAGGCTTTATCCCGGCCTCTATAACGACTTCGTCAGCGTGCTGCCGGAAGACGAACGCGCGCAGCCGATCCGGTCCTACTTTCGCCGGATCCTCGATGCCAATCCCGACGTGAATATTCCGGCCGCGCGCGCCTGGGGCGAGACCGAGCGCATTCTTTCCGAACACACGCCAAACCGTACGCGCCTGGACCTGACGGCGCTCAATTCGTCGCGGGCCGTGCCGGCGACACCTTTCATGGAAGCGCACTACTTTTCCCATGACAGCTTCATGCGGCCGAACCAGTTGCTGAATGAAGCAGGCAGGCTCGCCGGCATCCCCGGCATTGTCGTGCAGGGCCGCTACGACCTGCTGTGTCCGCCCGCGATCTCGCACGCGCTCGCGGCCGCGTGGCGCGAGGCCGAAATCCGCTTCGTCGAGGGCGCCGGCCACAGTCTGTACGACCCGGGCGTCCGCAACGCCGTGATGAAGGCGATCGCGGACCTGGCATCCAGGATCGAGAAATAGGAAACAAGAACATGCCGATGGCCGGAAAAGGCATGCTGCTGACCTCGATGAACATCGATGCGGCGCATGAAGCCGAGTTCAATCGCTGGTACGACCGCGAGCATCTTGAGGAGCGCGTCGCGATCGACGGCTTCCTCGAAGCCCGCCGCTATGTCGCCCACGACGGCAATCCGAAATACCTCAGCCTCTATTCCACCGAAACGTTCGAGGTGCTGGACAGCCCGGCCTATCGCACCGCGCTGGCAAACCAGACCGCATGGTCGAAAGCCAATATCGCCCGCTTCCAGAACATGATCCGGGCGGTGGCGCGCATCACGATCAGCCGCGGCACCGGCCGTGGCGCCGCACTCGGCATCGTCAGGCTGCGTCCGGCCGGCGGCGAGGACAGACTGCGCGCCGCACTGGCTGAGCAGTTCGATCCCGAAAAGCTCGACGGCATCATCTCCCTGCACCTGATCGAGAGCGATCCGGCGCTGTCGAAGCCGATCACGGACGATCCGTCCGCGCCCAATCCGGGTGCCGGCGACTGGTTCGTGCTTGTTGATGCGACTGACGTCTCCGCGTTGCGCGCGGCCATGCAGCGTATTTCCGGCAACACCGCCCTGAAACCGCTGATCGTCTCGAGCGGGACCTACCGCCTGATGTGGGATCTGGCGAAGGGCGATATCGGCTAGGCGTCGCTCCTGAACGCGAACCGGCAACATCGCCCCGTAGAAACCCGGTGAAGGTGCTGTTAACGTGGTGTGGGGTACTGCGGTGGCCGACATTTGCGTTCTGGCAAGTGCCGCTCGGTTCGGAGCTGATACGCACGATTAGTGCTTGCGCCAGGCGCCCTCCAATCTTCCTCTCGTAACAGCCGATGGCTTGACGGCGCGGATGAGAACTTCCGCCGAAGTTGTTCACAGCGCTTTTGATTACGTCGCTAATGCTGTCTCTCGGATCAATCAATGGAGCCGAACTACATGGCGGACAAATCCGCGAACCCTGTCGCCGAGATTTTCACTGCCTTCCTCAAACTGGGCCTCACCTCGTTCGGCGGCCCGATCGCGCATCTCGGCTACTTCAGGACCGAGTTCGTCGAGCGGCGGAAATGGCTGAGCGAAAGCAGCTATGCCGATATCGTTGCGCTGTGCCAGTTCCTGCCGGGGCCGGCGTCCAGCCAGGTCGGCTTCACGCTCGGCATTTTGCGCGGCAACGGCTTCTTGGGCGGGCTGGTGGCGTGGTCTGCCTTCACCATGCCGTCGGCGATCATCCTGTTTGCCTTCGCCCTCGGGGCGACGGCCTTCAGCGGCCCGCTCGCCGACGGCGTGCTCCATGGGCTCAAGCTGGTCGCGGTCGCGGTGGTCGCGCAGGCGATCTGGGGCATGACCAGGAGCCTGACGCCGGACCGTGAACGGGCTGCGATTGCGCTCGCCGCCGTCGCAATCGTGGTTTTCATCGGCGGATCGTTCGGCCAGATCGGCGCCATCGCCCTCGGCGCCGTGGCCGGGCTCTGGCTGTGCCGCGGAAATGGCCCCACCGCGACCGGCCAACTCGGCTTTTCGGTGTCGCGTCGGCACGGCATGGTGGCGCTGGTGCTGTTCGCGGTTCTGTTTCTGGTCACGCCGCTGGTCGCGGCCCGAACCGGCTCCCAGGGACTTGCGCTGTTCGACGCCTTCTATCGTTCCGGCGCGCTGGTGTTCGGCGGCGGTCATGTCGTGCTGCCGCTGCTGCAGGCGGAGGTCGTCACGCCCGGCTGGGTCAGCAATGCCGATTTCCTCGCCGGTTATGGCATGGCGCAGGCGGTGCCGGGTCCGCTCTTCACCTTCGCCGCCTATCTCGGCGCCGTTTCCGGGCCTGCTCCCAACGGTCTCGCCGGTGCTGCGATCGCGCTCGTCGCGTTGTCGCTGCCGGGGCTGCTGCTGGTCTACGGCATGCTGCCGTTCTGGGACGCGCTACGCCTGCGGCCAGCCGCGCAGGCCGCCATGCGCGGCACCAATGCCGCCGTCGTCGGCATTCTCGGCGCCGCGCTCTACAATCCGGTGTGGACCAGCGCGGTGCTCAGCCCGCGCGATTTCGCAGTGGCGCTGGCAGGTTTCCTGCTGCTGACGGTCTGGAAACTGCCGCCCTGGATCGTCGTCGTCCTGCTCGCGGCAACTGGCGCAATGCTGCGATTGATCTGAGCAGCTCGCCTCACCTGCGTGCAAATCCATGTGATGCGCTCACCATTTTTGTGCATCGATGTGCACTGCACATACTGCACCGCCGCAATTAACGCTGCGACGCTAAATCACGCCCCCATGCAATTGAAAGCGGGAGATCGCGCAAAATTGCCTTTGTGCCCGATATGGAATGGCTCTAATAAGATAAGTCTATGATCCTATTCAAAAACCACAAGAACGCTACCTAAGCGTTCGCAAGGCAAAACAGGGCCGCGTTGCGGTTGTCGGCGCGGGCAAGGTAGGAATGAAACCGACTGATATCTCGGCGCCGGACTACTTTCACAAGGTGGTCGATTGCCAATGGGCCTGCCCCGCACACACGCCAGTTCCCGAATATATCCGTCTGATTGCCGAGGGGCGTTATAGCGACGCCTACATGATCAACTGGAAATCGAATGTGTTTCCCGGAATCCTGGGACGCACCTGCGATCGTCCATGCGAGCCGGCATGCCGACGCGGCCGCGTCGAGGAAAATCCGGTCGCGATCTGCCGCCTGAAGCGCGTCGCGGCCGACTTCAAGGACGACGTCAAGCATCGCATGCCGCGGCCGGCCGCGAAGAACGGCAAGCGCATCGCGCTGGTCGGCGGCGGTCCCGCCTCGCTTGCGGTGGCGCGCGACCTTGCGCCGCTCGGCTATCACTGCACCGTGTTCGATTCCGATCCGAAGGCGGGCGGCATGATGCGGAGCCAGATTCCGAAATTCCGCCTGCCCGATTCCGTGATCGACGAGGAGACAGGTTACATCCTTGGCCTCGGCGTCGAGTTCAGGGGCGGCCAGCGCATCGACAGCCTGAAGAAGCTGCTAGGCGAGAATTACGACGCGATCTTCGTTGGTTCCGGCGCACCGCGCGGCCGCGAGCTTGATGTCCCCGGCCGCAAGGAGGCCGCCGCCAACATCCATATCGGCATCGAATGGCTGGCGTCGGTTTCGTTCGGCCATGTCGAGAAGATCGGCCGCCGCGTGATCGTGCTCGGCGGCGGCAACACCGCGATGGATTGCTGCCGCACCGCGCGCCGCCTCGGCGGCGAGGACGTCAAGGTGGTCGTCCGCTCCGGTTTCGAGGAGATGAAGGCGAGCCCCTGGGAAAAGGAAGACGCCCTTCACGAGGACATTCCGATCCTCAATTTCATGGTCCCGGTCGCCTTCAAGCACGTGGCCGGCAAGCTGATCGGCGTCACCTTCCAGAAGGTGAAGGCCGAATACGACGCCAAGGGCCGCCGCAACCTGGTGCCCTCGGGCGAGCCCGACCAGACCATCCCCTGCGACGACGTGCTGGTCGCGGTCGGCCAGGAGAACGCGTTCCCCTGGATCGAGCGCGACTGCGGCATCGAGTTCGACAAGTGGAACATGCCGCAGGTCGACCCCAACACTTTCGTGTCGACCAATCCGAAAGTGTTCTTCGGCGGCGACGCCGCTTTCGGCCCGAAGAACATCATCTGGGCGGTGGCGCACGGCCACGACGCCGCGCTGTCGATCCACAAGATGCTGTCGGGCGAGGACATCAACGACCGTCCGCTTCCCGAAGTGCATGTCTCTTCGCAGAAGATGGGCATCCACGAGTGGAGCTACGACAACGACATCTCCGGCGACCGGCGCTACAAGGTGCCGCACCGCGACAAGGTGATCGCGCTGAAGGACATCAGGACCGAGGTCGAACTCGGCTATGACCTCAAGCTCGCGCTCGGCGAGGCGCAGCGCTGCCTGAACTGCGACGTGCAGACGGTGTTCTCGGCGCCGGCCTGCATCGAATGCGACGCCTGCGTCGACATCTGCCCGATGGACTGCATCACGTTCACGGAGAACGGCGAGGAAGCCGACCTGCGGCAGCGGCTGAAGGCGCCCTCGCCGCATCAGGACCAGGCGCTCTACGTCGCCGAAGGTCTCAAGACCGGACGCGTCATGGTCAAGGACGAGGACGTCTGCCTGCATTGCGGGCTGTGCGCCGAACGCTGTCCGACCGGCGCCTGGGACATGCAAAAGTACCTCATCGATATGACTTACGCAGGTTCGACATGCCAGACCAAAGCCCGATCAGCAGCGTAAACGACTTCGTCGTCCGCTTCGCCAACGTCAACGGCTCGGGTTCGGCGAGCGCCAACGAGCTGTTCGCGCGCTCGATCCTGCGCCACGGCGTGCCGGTTTCCCCGCGCAACATCTTCCCCTCCAACATCCAGGGCCTGCCGACCTGGTACGAGGTGCGCGTCACCGAGGCCGGCCATCTCGGCGCCCGCGGCGGCGTCGACATGATGGTGGCGATGAACCCGCAGACCTGGGACAAGGACGTCGCCTCGATCGAGCCCGGCGGCTATCTGTTCTACGATTCGACCAAGCCGATGCCGTCGTCGAAGTTTCGCAGCGACATCACCGTGATCGGCGTGCCGCTGACCGCGATCACCAACTCGACCTATACCGACCCGCGCCAGCGCCAGCTGTTCAAGAACATCATCTATCTCGGCGCGCTCTGTGCTTTGCTCGACATGGATCCGAAGCTGATCGAGCAACTGATCGGCGAGCAGTACAAGGGCAAGGAAAAGCTGCTGTCGTCGAACGTGCATGCGCTGCATCTCGGCCGCGACTGGGCGCTGCAGAACCTGAAATGCCCGGTCGGGCTGCAGGTGAAGAAGTCCGACAAGGTCGGCGACCGCATATTCATGGAGGGCAACAGCGCGGCCGCGCTCGGTGCCGTCTATGGCGGCGCCACCGTCTGTGCCTGGTACCCGATCACGCCGTCCTCCTCGGTGGCGGAAGCCTTCACCAGCCATTGCAAGAAGCTGCGGCACGACCCGAAGACCGGCAAGGCGAAATACGCGATCGTGCAGGGCGAAGACGAACTCGCCTCGATCGGCATCGTGATCGGCGCCTCCTGGAACGGCGCGCGGGCCTTCACCGCCACCTCCGGCCCCGGCATCTCCTTGATGACGGAGTTCATCGGCCTGTCGTATTTTGCGGAAATTCCGGCCGTGATCATGAACATCCAGCGCGCCGGTCCCTCGACCGGCATGCCGACGCGCACCCAGCAATGCGACATCATCGCCTGCGCCTATGCGTCCCACGGCGACACCAAGCACGTCCTGCTGTTCCCGGAAGACCCGGCGGAAGCGTTCGAATTCGCGGCGCATTCGTTCGATCTCGCCGACCGCCTGCAGACCATGATCTTCCTGATGCTCGATCTCGACATCGGGATGAACCACCGCCTCTGCCGCCCGCTGAAGTGGGATGATGCCAGGCAGTATGACCGCGGCAAGGTCATGACGGCAGCGATGCTCGACGAACCCGGGCGCGATTTCGGCCGCTATCTCGATGTCGACGGCGACGGCATCCCCTACCGCACCTACCCCGGCACGCACCCGACCAAGGGCTCGTTCTTCACCCGCGGCACCTCGCGCGACCGCTACGCGCGGTATTCGGAAGAAGGCGCGATCTACGCCGACAACATGCAGCGGCTGGTACGCAAGTTCGAGACGGCGCAGGACCTGGTGCCGCGGCCGCTGCAGGCCAACGCCGCCAAGCCGACCAAGTACGGCGTGATCTATTTCGGCTCGACCTCGCCGGCGATGGACGAGGCGATCGGACTTTTGGAAGCACGCGGCCATCAGCTCGACCGCATGCGCATCCGCGCCTTTCCCTTCCACTCCAGCGTGGCCAGCTTCATCGCCGATCATGACTTCGTTTACGTCGTCGAGCAGAACCGCGACGCGCAGTTGCGGCAGCTGATCGTCAACGAAAACGGCATCGATCCGGTCCGCCTGGTGCCGATCCTGCATTATGACGGAACCCCGATCACCGCCCGCTTCATCGCGAATGCGATCGGCGACCATCAGGACCATCTGAAAGTGACCCCTCTCCGCAAGGCCGTGTCATGACCTACATTGCAAAGCCCAAGTTTCATCATCCCGGCCTGCCCAAGAACGATCTCGGCTACACGCATCGCGACTACGAGGGCAAGATCTCGACCTTGTGCGCCGGCTGCGGCCACGACTCGATCACGGCCTCGATCATCGAAGCCTGCTTCGAGTTGTCGATCGAGCCGCATCGTGTGGCCAAGATTTCCGGCATCGGCTGCTCGTCCAAGACCCCGGACTATTTCCTCGGCAATTCGCACGGCTTCAACTCCGTGCACGGCCGCATGCCGTCGGTTTTGACCGGCGCCAACCTCGCCAACCGCGACCTGATCTATCTCGGCGTCTCCGGCGACGGCGACTCGGCCTCGATCGGCTTCGGCCAGTTCGCGCATTCGATCCGGCGCGGCGTCAACATGACCTACATCGTCGAGAACAACGGCGTGTACGGCCTGACCAAGGGCCAGTTTTCGGCGACTGCCGACCGCGGCTCGAAGTCCAAGAAGGGCGTGATGAACACCGACAATGCCATCGACCTGGTGGCGATCGCGCTGCAGCTCGGCGCGAGCTTCGTGGCGCGCAGCTTCTCCGGCGACAAGACCCAACTGGTGCCGCTGATCGCCGCCGCGATCCGCCACAAGGGCGCGTCCTTCATCGACGTCATCAGCCCCTGCATCGCCTTCAACAACCATGCCGGCTCGACCAAGAGCTTCGACTATGTTCGCGAGCATAATGACGCGGTGAACCGCCTCGACGTGCTCACCGGCCGCGATCCGATCACGGTCGACTACGCGCCGGGGACGGTGCAGGTGGTGGAGCAGCATGACGGCACACGGCTCGCGCTGCGCAAGATCGACGCCGATTACGACGCCAGCGACCGGCTGGCGGCGATGACCTTCCTGCAGAAGCACGCCGCCAAGGGCCAGGTGGTCACCGGGCTGCTGTATGTCGATCCCGACTCGGAAGACCTGCACAGCCATCTCGACACGGTCGAGACGCCGCTCAACACGCTGGAAGCCGAGGATCTCTGCCCCGGCACGGCCGCGCTGGACAAGATCAACGCGAGCTTACGGTAGAGTTCGCACTCCTCATCCTGAGAGGGGGAGAATGTTTCGCTCTCGCCCGGAGAATTTTACATTTGATGGGCTGG
>OEIU01001280.1_pt1 | contig 17011 bp, 14 predicted proteins | sample 1539221 | NCBI WGS metagenome assembly OEIU01 (sample SAMN03792071, study PRJEB22550) | activated sludge metagenome | feature: wastewater treatment plant; material: activated sludge; isolation source: Wastewater treatment plant of a petroleum refinery complex | place: Argentina: Zarate | collected...
GCGGCGTTGCCGAACCCCGTCATGTGCGGCGAGATCGCATACGTCTGGAGCCCCATGCAGAGCTGGCGCCGCTCCGGCGGCAGGAACACGCCGGCGGCCGCGTCGCTGACCACCCGGTCGCCGATCAGGATCCGCCCCTCGTCGTTGCGGTCCAGGCCGGCGACCATCCGCAAGGTCGTCGTCTTGCCGCAGCCCGACGGGCCCAGCAACGTGACGAACTCGCCCGGCTCGATCTTCAGCGACACCGCATCGACCGCGGTGGCCTGGCCGAAGCGTCGCGTCACGCGTTCGATCGTCACCCCTTGCACGACCGTCCCCGATCCGGCATCGGTTCGCCGCCCGTCATCGCGGTGCTCATCATCGCGCCGCCCGTCATCTCGCTCGCCAGCTCACCGCCCGTCATTTGTAGATCCGCTTGGCCAGCTCGAGCATCTCGTTCTGGCGCTGGGGATCGGTGGTGCCCAGCACCTTGGTCGCCAGCAGCTCGCGGACCTCCGGGCGCGCCTGCTGGACCACGCCCTGCGCGGTCGGGTCGAAGCCGGCGTTGGCGTAGACGAGCTGCGATTCGACCTCGAGGAAGTGATTGATGAACAGCCGCGCCGCGTTCGGGTGCGGCGCATTCTTCAGCACCGCCAGGTCGAAGCGCACGTACGGCCGCCCTTCCTGCGGCACGATGAACTTGACCGGCAGGCCGCGCAGCTCGGTGTAGTAGGGCAGGAGCTGCGGGATGTACAGCGGATACTCGCCGCGCGCGATGCGCCGCTCGTCGTTGCGGATGTCGCGCGAGAACACCAGATTCTGCGCGGCCAGCTTCTCGTGGAAGTCGACGCCGAAGGTGTCGTGCATCACGAAGAAGAACACCGTGCCGCCGCCCAGCGCGCGGGTGTCGTCCGCCAGGATCTTGCCCCGCCATTTCGGGTCCAGCAGATCCTTCCAGCTCTTCGGCTCCTCGGCCGGCTTGACCAGGTTGCGGTTGACCAGGATGCCGTAGCTCTGCACGTTCGACGGCACGCGGTGATCGTCGGCCTTGAACGTCGGCAGCAGCCGCGCGGCGTTCGGAATGCCGCCGTGCGGCTGGAAGTTGCCGTCCTTCAGCATCAGCGCGGTGATCGTCGCGCCGTTGTGCTGCACGTCGCCGAGGAAGCGGCTGGCCGCCTGCTCGGTGCGGATCCGTTCGCGCAGCTCGCTCGCGCGCGCCTCCAGCGACTCGAAGCGGATGCCGTACTTCTGCTCGAAGAGGCGCCCCACCTCCTTGTGGAACGGCGAGCCGACGCCGGAGGTGTACAGGGTCAGCTTGCCTTCCTTCCTGGCCGCCTCGATCACCTTGTCCCAGTCGGCCACCGGCTGCGCCGCGGCGCTGCGCGCGGCGAGCGAGGCGGCGCCGGCTGCGGAGGCCGCTGCGAGCGCGCCGATCATCCGCCGACGCTGGTGATCCGCGCTTGCGCCGCCCGCCGTCCGGCTCCCCGTCGTCGAGTTCCCTGCCGACCAGCCGACCGCAGCCGCCCCGCTCGCCTCCCCGGTTCCCGCGTCGTCCGGTCGCCGCCCGACCGCTGCCCGATCATCGTCCGTGCTCATCTCCGCCCCCTTGTAGTGATTCATCGGATCCCGGCCGTCTTCCGTTCACAGCGTGCTCAGCCGGCGCTTGATCAGCGACAACTGCACCCAGCGGAACAGCAGCACCAGCACCAGCATGAACAGCCCGATCACGCTGACCTCCTCCGGTTTGCCGCCCGACCACATCTTCAGCATCTGCACCGACAGCACCTCGGTGCCCACCGAGTACAGCAGGATCGACGCCGACAGCTCGCGCATGATCCCGAAGAACGTCAGCACCCAGCCGACCGCGAACGACGGCCAGGCCAGCGCCACCAGGATCCGCCAGAAGGTCTGCCAGAAGCTCGCGCCGTGCACGCGCGAGCATTCCTCTAGGTCGTACGACAGTTGGGCGTAGGCGCCCGACATCACCCGCACCGCGATCGGCGTGCCCAGCGCCATGTAGGCCAGCAGCAGCGCCCACAAGGTGCCGTAGATCGGGATGCCGGCCGGCAGCATCGCGTAGCCCCACAGGAAGCCGATGCCCAGCACCATGCCGGGCATCATCCACGGCAGCCAGGCCAGCGCATCGATGAGCCGGCGGCCGCGCCAGCGGGTGCGGGTGGCGATGTAGGCGACGATGCCGCCCAGCACCATCGTCGCGCTGGCGCCGGCCAGCCCCAGCGCGAGCGTGTTGCCGAACGAGCGCCAGAACTCGCGGCTCGCCCACACGTTGCGGTAGTGCTCCAGGGTCAGCATCTCCGGATCGTAGAAGCCGAAGAAGCGGAAGAACGACGACAGCAGGAGCTGGCCGATCGGCAGCAGCACCGTCGCGACGAAGAACAGCGCGCAGATCGCGAACGTCAGCCAGCGCAGCGGCCCCAGCCGCGTCACGTTCGGCGAATAGCCCTTGCCGGTCACGGTGCTGAAGCTGCGCCCGCCCAGCACCTTCCACTGCCACACGACCAGCAGGAACATCAGCGCCATCGCGGCGAAGCCCAGCGCGGTGGCCGCCTGGTACTGCGGCTGCGCCTGGTGGTGGATCAGGTGATAGATCCGGGTCGTCAGCACCTCGATCTTGGCCGGCGTGCCGAAGAACACCGGCGATTCGAACGACTCGATGCCGCGGATGAAGCTCAGGATGAATGCGCTGGTGACCACCGGCAGCATCAGCACCAGCGTGATGCCGAAGAAGGTGCGGGTCTTCGAGGCGCCCGACATCCGGCTCGACTCCTCGAGCGCCGGATCCATCGCGCGGAACGCCTCGACGATGAACAGGAACAGGAACGGCGTGGAGTACTGCATCATGTGCCAGACCACGCCGCCCCACGAGAACATGTTGACCAGCGGTTCCTCGGCGCCGGTCAGCCACTTCCACGCGAGATTGATCGAGCCCACCTGCGGATTGCCCAGCATCCCCCAGGCGCTCGCGGTCAGGATCGGCGGGATGAAGAACGGCAGCGTGATCAGCACCTCCAGCGTGCCGCGGCCCGGCGTGTCGGTGCGCGCGACGATCCATGCCAGCAGCACCGCCAGCGCCATCGACAGCACCGTCTTCACGAACGCGATCGACACGGTGTTCCACACCACCTGCGCATTCTCGCCGTCGAACAGCGCCGCATAGCCGGCGAGATTGAACTCGCCGGCGGTGCCCGGCGGCGTCGAATGCAGGCTGCCGTAGAACAGCATCACCATCGGATAGACCGACAGGAAGCCGAGCAGCGCGATCAGGGCCGCGATGCCCAGTGAGCGTGCGAACAAGCGGGTGCTCCCGATGACGGCGCCGCGCGCCCGGTCAGGCGCGCATCGCCTCCATGACCTCGGGCACCGCGTCGAACGACTTGTCCCGTTCCATCACGACCTGATGGGCGCGGTGCCGGTACAGCCGGCCGTTGCGGCTGGCCGGCGGCACCGTGCCGTGCTCGAGCAGCGCCCGCGCCTCGATCATCAGGCGCTTCCTCATCGCGATGATCGCGATGTCGCTGGTGCCCAGGTGCTCCTTCGTGCGGTCGACGATCGCGCCGCCGCTCTCGGTGGCCATCGCATCCTGCGCGCGGATGCCCTCGATGCCGGTGAACGTCTCGGTCTTCTGCTTCTTCCGGTCGATCAGGTAGTTGTTGGCCCGCGTCTCCAGCGGCTGGGTGGTGCCGGGGACCACGCGGCGATGGGTGTTCTCGCCGTTCTTCCAGGCACGCAGCTCGGGCTCCATCAGCGGCTGGTCGGGCCGGAAGTTCACCGCGATGACCCAGCAGTGGGTGTCGTCCTTCGGCACCCACATCCGCGTCATCCGCGCATTGCCCGGCTGCCCGGTGATCATCGTGTAGAACGGCAGCAGGAACTGGTTGAGCCGCCAGTAGGAGCGGTTGTTCTCGACATTGCGCTGCGACGCGGCGACGAAGCCGTACTCGGTGTCCCGGACGTGCCAGCGCGGCGCGGTGTCCTCCTGGAAGTAGGCGCCGGTCAGCGCCTGCTTGTTGTCGTCCAGCCCGTCGACGCGGCGATGCAGGAAGCTCACGTGCGCGGCGTCGAGCTCGCCCTCCATCGCCTGGATCGAGTTGCATTCCTGCTCCCAGCGCGACGCGTAGAGCTGCGCGGCCGGCAGGTCCAGCCATTCGAACTCGGGGAACTCCGGCATCGCGTCGGCCGGGCCCATGTAGACCCACAGCAGGCCGCCGCGCTCGCGCGCCGGATAGGCGGTCGCGCGGATCTTGTTGCGGAAGTTGCTGGACGCCGGCTCATTGGGCAGGTCCAGACATCGGCCGTCGGTCGCGAACTTCCAGCCGTGATAGACGCAGCGGATGCCGTGCTCCTCGTTGCGGCCGAAGAAGAGGCTGGTCAGCCGGTGCGGGCAGTACTCGTCGAGCACGCCGATGCGGCCCTCGGTGTCGCGGAACACGATCAGGTCTTCGCCCAGCAGCCGCAGGCGCACCGGCGGTTCGTCGGGCGGCGGCACCTCGTGCAGCACCATGCACGGAATCCAGAACCGCCGCAGGTAGGCGCCCATCGGCGTGCCCGGATCGGTCTGCGTCAGGAATTCGTTGTCGGCGCGGCTCAGCATCGCGGCTCTCCTTACTTGTACAGTTCCTTGGCGAGATTCAGCATCTCGTTCTGCCGCTCGGGGCTGGTGGTGCCGAGCAGCTTCACCTCGATCAGCTCGCGGATCTCCGGCGGCGCGCTGGCCGACACGCCCTTCGCGGTCGGCACGTAGCCGCCGTTGGCGTAGATCGCTTGCGCCTCCTTCTCGAGGAAGAAGTTCATCAGCAGCCGCGCGGCGTTCGGGTGCGGCGCGCCCTTCAGCAGCGCCACCTCGTAGTTGACGTAGGTCGCGCCCTCGGCCGGCACCACCGCCTTGACCGGCAGCCCCTTCAACTGGCGGAAGTTCGCGAACGTGAACGGGATGTAGACCGGCATCTCGCCGCGCGCCACCCGGCGCTCGGCATCGCTGATGTCGCGGGTGAAGACCGGCGCCTGCTCGGCCAGCTTCTCGTGGAAGCCGCGGCCGAACGCGTCGGTGGTGACGAAGAACATCACCGAGCCGCCGCCCAGCGCCCGCATGTCGTCGGACAGGATCTTGCCCTTCCATTTCGGATCGAGCAGGTCCTTCCAGCTCCGCGGCTCGCTGCCGGCGGGCACCTGGCGGGTGTTGACCAGGATGCCGTAGACGATCGAGAACAGCGGGATGCGGATGCCGTCGGTCTTGTACTGCGGCTGCAGCGTCGCCACCGCCGGCAGGTCGCCGTACGGCTGGAACGTGCCGTCCTTCAACTGCAGCGCGGTGGTGGTCGCGCCGTTGTGCGAGACGTCGCCGATCGAGCGGCCAGCCGCCTGCTCGGTACGGATCCGCTCGCGCAGCTCGCTGGCGCGCGCCTCCAGGATCTCGACCGGGATGCCGTACTTCTTCTCGAACGCGGCGGCGATGTCGTGGTGGAAGCGCACGCCGACGTTGGCGGTGTACAGCACCACCTTGCCTTCCTTCTTCGCGGCCTCGGCCACCTTCGCCCAGTCGGTCTGCGCGGCCGCCGGCGCGTGCGCGGCGATCGTCAGCGCGGCGCCGGCCAGCAGCGCCGGCATGTGGCGCAGCCGCCGAACGGCCCATCGAACCCGTTGCCCCAGTGACGTCATCGGTGTCTCCCCATGTGGTGCTGCGCGGGCAGCATGTCGTAGTTCTTCGCTGGCAATGGAATGGGGCGACACGGGGCGACGCGCGGGGCGTCTCATGGTGTCTCCTCCATGCCGCTGCGGAATACTTTCATTTTTAAACTGATTCGATCGCCCCTGCCAAGAAGATGGTTATTGCGCAAGGGGAGGCGCGGCGGGGCGTCGGGGCGCTCCGCAGCAGCGATCGGCAAAGGAAAAAGCCCGGATCCGCGCCCGCGCGAGGCGGGCCGATCCGGGCCTTCGGGGGGGGGGCCGGGGCGGGGCCCGCCGGCGTCAGCGGCCGGCGCCGGCGGTCACCTGGGGACGATCCTGCAGGCGATCACCTGCGGGCGATCACTTCTTGCCGCGGGCGGGCGGGGTGGCGACCGCCTCGATGTTGGACGCCGCGTACTCGGCGGCCTGCTTGGTGGCCTTGGACGCCTGCTCGTAGGCGCTGTTGGCGGCGCCGACGGCCTGCTTGAAGAAGTTGACGAAGCCTTCCGAGCCCGGCGCGCTCTTGGAGAACGACTCGATCGCGGCATTCAGCTTCTTGCCGTTCTCGGTGAACTGCTTCTCGAACAGCTTGTTCAGCTCGCCCGAGGTTTCGCTGACGATCGCGTAGACCTCCTTGCCGTAGACGGTGATGCGCTCGGCATTGGGCTGGCCGGCGGAGGTGGCCACGTCGGCGAACGCCTTCGGATCCTTGGCGGCCAGCAGCGCCTGGAATTGCTCGGACGAATCGGTGATCGCGTTCTTCAGCGTGGCGACGTTCAGCGCGGTCAGCTTCTCGATGCCCTCGATCGACTTCTGGGTCAGCGTCTGGATCGTATCGAACGCGGCGGCATTGAGCTCGGAGAATTGGGCGGGGGAGGTATACATGTCTGGTGTCCTGGTCGGTTGTAACGATGAGTTCGCGGAGCGCGGCCACGGTCGGGCCGGTTGCGCATCAGCTTGATCGGGCGTGTTCTGGTTTTTTGGCGGCGTTGGATGATGCACTGCAACATCGGCAATGTTATGGCCGGCCATGGCCGCCGTCAAGCACTTTTGTTGCGTCGCACAAAAGCTCGCCGAGGATGCCGGCCGGCACCTTGGAAACCGCCCGGAACGTACCCAAATCGCTTATGATTCAAGGTTTTCCGTCGGCCGCCGTAGCCGGTCGACCTCCCCCTAGCCCACGCCTCCGTGCGTCACCCATCATGCCGATCTATGCCTACCGCTGCGCCGCCTGCGGTTTCGAGAAGGACGTGCTCCAGAAACTGTCGGATCCGACGCTGACCGACTGCCCGTCGTGCGGCAGGTCGGCGTTCGGCCGGATGCTGACGGCGCCGAATTTCCAGTTGAAGGGCACCGGCTGGTACGTCACCGACTTCCGCGACGGCAACAAGGGGAAGAAGGGTGCCGAGTCCGGCGAAGGAGGGCCTGGCGACGGCAAGCCGGCGGGCGAGGGCGGCTCGTCCGACGGCGCGCCGGCCGGGGCCGACGGCTCGTCGAAGCCGGCCGATGCGGGCTCGCCGGCCGCTGCCGGGGCCGGGGATGGATCCCGCTCCGCTGCGCAGGGTGCATCCGGCTCCGGGGCGGCGTCCGGCAAAGGCTCCGCAGCGGGCGCCGGGGAGCCGGCGTCCAAGACGGGTGCCGCCGCGAGGGCGGGTTCGGCGTCCGGGTCGGGCTCCGCATCCGGCCCGGGATCCCCGTCGTCGCCGGGTTCCGGCGCCGGCGGCCGCTCGGGTTCCGGTTCGGCAGGCGGCGCCGACGGCAAGAAGGTCGCCTGACCCGCGACGCATAGCGCGCAGCGTTCGAACGCACCCCTCAGACTCGCAGGCACACGATGTTCCGCAAGTATCTCGTCACCGGCCTCCTGATCTGGGTCCCGCTGGTGATCACCCTGTGGGTGCTGGAGCTGATCATCAGCACGATGGACCGCAGCCTGCAGCTCCTGCCGGCGCAGTGGCATCCGCACACCCTGCTGGGCTTCAACCTGCCCGGCCTGGGGCTGCTGCTGACGGTGGCGGTGGTGCTGCTGACGGGCATGCTGACCCGCAACATCATCGGCCAGCGGATGGTGGTGTTCTGGGAATCGCTGCTCGGCCGCATCCCGATCGTCCGCTCGATCTATTCGAGCGTGAAGCAGGTCAGCGACACCATCCTGTCGCCGAACGGCCAGGCGTTCCGCAAGGCGCTGCTCGTCGAGTACCCGCGCAAGGGCGTCTGGACGATCGGTTTCCAGACCGGCGCGCCGTCCGACGAGGTGCGCCGCCACGTGGATGCCGAGCTGGTGTCGATCTACGTGCCCACGACGCCGAACCCGACATCGGGCTTCTTCCTGATGGTGCCGAAGAGCGAGGTCGTCGAGCTCGGCATGTCGGTCGATCAGGCGTTGAAGTACGTCGTGTCGATGGGAGTCGTCGCTCCGCTCGACCGCAGCGGCAAGACGCTGCCGATGCGGGTGCCGGCCACCGAATGACACAGCCGAAGAACCACGGAATCTCCACCATGCGAACCTGCTACACCGGCCTGGTCTCGACCCGGCACCTCGATCAGACCGTCACCTTGTTCGGCTGGGTCCACCGGCGCCGCGATCATGGCGGCGTCATCTTCATCGACCTGCGCGACCGCGAGGGGCTCGCGCAGGTGGTCTGCGATCCCGACCGGGTCGACATGTTCGCGATCGCCGAGCGGATCCGCAACGAGTTCTGCGTGAAGGTGGTCGGCAAGGTGCGCCGCCGGCCGGCGGGCACCGAGAACGCCAACCTGAAGAGCGGCGAGATCGAGGTGCTGTGCCACGAGCTGGAGATCCTGAACCCGTCGGTCACGCCGCCGTTCCAGCTCGACGACGAGAACCTGTCGGAGACCACGCGGCTCACGCACCGGGTGCTGGACCTGCGCCGTCCGCAGATGCAGCACAACCTGATGCTGCGCTACAAGGTGGCGATGGAGGTGCGCAAGTTCCTCGATTCGCACGGCTTCATCGACATCGAGACGCCGATGCTCACCAAGTCCACGCCCGAGGGGGCGCGCGACTACCTGGTGCCGTCGCGCGTCAATGCCGGCCAGTTCTTCGCGCTGCCGCAGTCGCCGCAGCTCTTCAAGCAGTTGCTGATGGTGGCCGGCTTCGACCGCTACTACCAGATCACCAAGTGCTTCCGCGACGAGGATCTGCGCGCCGACCGGCAGCCCGAGTTCACGCAGATCGACTGCGAGACCTCGTTCCTGACCGAGGTCGAGATCCGGATGATCTTCGAGGAGATGATCCGCACCGTGTTCAAGTCGGCGATCGGCGTCGAGCTGCCGGCGCAGTTCCCCACGATGCCGTACTCGGAGGCGATGCGGCTGTATGGCTCGGACAAGCCCGACCTGCGGGTCAGGCTGCAGTTCACCGACCTCACCGAGGTGATGAAGACGGTGGACTTCAAGGTGTTCGCGGCCGCGGCGAACATGGACGGCGGCCGCGTCGTTGGGCTGCGGGTGCCGGGCGGCAGCGAGCTGACGCGCAGCGAGATCGACGCCTACACCCAGTTCGTCGCGATCTACGGCGCCAGGGGCCTGGCCTACATCAAGGTCAACGATGCCTCGCGGGGGCGCGAGGGCCTGCAGTCGCCGATCGTGAAGAACCTGCACGACGGCGCGATCGACGCGGTGCTGTCGCGCACCGGCGCGCGCAACGGCGACCTGATCTTCTTCGGCGCCGACAAGGCCAAGGTGGTCAACGATGCGATCGGCGCGTTGCGCAATCGCATCGGCCATTCCGAGTTCGGCCGTCGCAACGGCCTGTTCGAGCAGACCTGGAAGCCGCTGTGGGTCGTCGACTTCCCGATGTTCGAGCTCGACGAGGAGAACGGCCGCTGGGCGGCGGTGCACCACCCGTTCACGTCGCCGAAGGACGGTCACGAGGATCTGATGACCAGCGATCCGGGCCGCTGCCTGGCGAAGGCCTACGACCTGGTGCTCAATGGCTGGGAGATCGGCGGCGGATCGGTGCGGATCCATCGCGAGGACGTGCAGAGCAAGGTGTTCCGTGCGCTGAAGATCGGCCCCGAGGAGGCGCGCGCCAAGTTCGGCTTCCTGCTGGACGCGCTGCAGTACGGCGCACCGCCGCACGGCGGGATCGCGTTCGGCCTGGACCGCATCGTCACGATGATGACCGGCGCCGAGTCGATCCGCGACGTGATCGCGTTCCCCAAGACGCAGCGCGCGCAGGACCTGCTGACGCAGGCGCCCAGCCCGGTCGACGAGAAGCAGTTGCGCGAGCTGCACATCCGGCTGCGCAGCGCGCAGGCGAACTGAGCAGGCCGCGGGCGGGTCGCCGGGCGGTTGGGGCGGACCCTCCCTAGGGCAGCGGCACGCGGCGGGCGCCGGCCCGCGGCAGCGCCGGCGGCCGGCGCTCGGCGTTCAGGATGCGCCGCAGCGCCACGAAGCGGTCGCGCCACTGCAGCCGGTCGTCGCCCAGGGTGTCCAGCATCTCCGACAGCATCCGCGACTGGTTGACGGTCACCAGCGTCAGCAGCAGCGTCGGGATCAGCACGGCCGTGAACATCAGCACCTTGACCGGGATCGGGTTCTCGGCCTCCGACAGCAGGTTCATGCCGAGGAAGCCGGTCGCGATCGTGCCGGCCAGGCCCATGATCGTCACGACGGTCAACCGCAGCACCGCCTCGCCCTGCTTGCGCGAATCGTCGCTGTCCAGGTACTGGCCCATGTCCAGCACCTCCTCGCGCACCTCCTGGAACAGGCCGTCGTTGCCCAGGTGACGGCTGAACGTCGAATAGAGGTCCTTGGCCATCGCCTGGTTCGACAGTTCGTGGAACCAGTAGCGATGGTTGAAGCGCAGGAAGATCTCGAGCGACGAGCGGATCTCGGCCTTGAAGCGGCGCATCGACTCGACGTCGTCGATCTGCACCCGCAATACCGCCATCACCAGCCGGTCCGACAGCAGCAGCAGCGCCGCCTTGTGGAAGTGCGCGATCATCGCGACCAGGAAGTACTGGTGACGGAACTGGCCGAGCAGCCCCTTTTCGGCATCCATCACCCACGGCACCTTCGCCGAACCGACCATCGTCATCGCATGGCCGTTGCAGATCACCCGCGTCGACAGACCGGGGTCGCGCCGCGACGGTTCCCAGAAGCGGTCGTTGAAGAACTCGCGTTCGCACTCGTCGACGACCTGCTGCGAATAACCGAGACCGCTGCCGTCGTCGGGTCGGCTGACCAGCGCCAGCCGCACGAAGTCGTCGCGGCTCAGTTCGAACGGATCGTCGAGCGCGAGGAAGTTGATCTTCGGCATCCGGTGGTATTCGAGCTGGCGGAAGCGCAGCGGGCCCGGCCGGTTCGAGTGGTGCTGGACCATCGGCTCGAGCAGGAACTGCCAGTGCGCGCCGGCGCTGGCCGAGCGGTGCTCGCCGGCATAGGCCAGGTACTTCGCGCGATCGCCGAAGTCCGACTCCGCCAGCACCTGCCCGTCCTTGTCGAGCCACTGCACCGAGGGCATGCAGTGGCTCGGCGTGCCGTCGTCGTCCCAGCCGGTGGGGAATGCCCGGCCGAAGCGGAACAGCACGTCCTGCACACGTGAAAGCGGCAGGTCGTCCTTGAAGAACTCCACGACCAGGATCACCACGTCCATGTCGTAGAAGAAGTACAGGTCGACGTGCCGGATGGGGAACTCTATCGTCACGCCATCGTCGAAGCCGAGCCGGACGCTTTGCACGTCGGCCCGCCGGAACGCCCGGATCGGCGATTCGCCGTAGCCGATCCGGCTGGTCGCCGATCGGCCCTGGCCGTACAGGAAGCGCTGCACGTGCGGCAGGAACGTGACGAACTCGCGGTAGTGGCGTTCCTGGAACTCGTGCGGATCGGCGGTGAACTCGTCCTCGACCAGCAGCCACGGAATGGTGCCTTCGCAGTCGCCGAGCTGCTCCCACTGCCGCTGCACCTGCACGCCCGACTGCACGGGCATGAGCTGCAGCGGCCACATCAGGATCTGTCTGAAGTGGCGGACCAGCGGGTTCGCGGGTGTCTTCATCGGGGGCGATTATCGGCCCATCTTCGGCGCAGGTGCCATCGATTTCGTCGGATCGCGCCATGCGGCGGCCCGGTTGTCGGTTCCGGACGACGGACGTCCCCGCGCTGTCACGGAATCTTCGCGCAATCCTCACCGCGCTGTAATCGTCGTGTCGTCAACTGCCGCTCCGGGAGTGACGACGCATGAACCTGGACGATCTTCCTGCGGACCGGCTGCATGATCCTTCCGACGGGCACGAGCGGCACGACGGGCCTGGACGGCAGCGCTATCGCGCGATCTGGCTGTCGGATACGCACCTCGGCACGGCCGGCTGCAAGGCGCTCTACCTGCTGGACTTCCTGCGGCACAACGAATCCGACCGGCTCTACCTGGTCGGCGACATCATCGACGGCTGGCAGCTCAAGAAGGGCTGGTACTGGAACCAGTCGCACAACGACGTCGTGCAGAAGGTGCTGCGCAAGGCGCGCAAGGGCGCCCACGTGGTGTTCATCCCCGGCAACCACGACGAGTTCGCCCGCCAGTACGTGGGTCTGGCGTTCGGCGGGATCCAGGTGCGTCAGGACGACGTGCACCTGCTGCGCGACGGTCGCCGCCTGTGGATCACGCACGGCGACCAGTTCGACGGCATCGTACAGAGCGTCAGATGGCTCGCCTATCTGGGCGACTCGCTGTACACGTTCGTGCTGGCGCTGAACCACTGGTTCAACCGTGCGCGCAGCCGGCTCGGTCTGCGCTACTGGTCGCTGTCGCAGTATCTGAAGCACCGGGTCAAGAATGCGGTGGCCTTCATCAGCGACTACGAGCGCGTGCTGATTGGCGAGGCCCGCCGCCGCGGCTTCGACGGCGTCGTCTGCGGCCACATCCACAAGGCCGAGATCAAGACCGTCGACGGCCTGCTCTACTGCAACGACGGCGACTGGGTCGAGAGCCTGACCGCGCTGGTCGAGACGCTGGAGGGCGAGCTGAAGCTGATCGTGTGGGACGAGATCCGGTCGCCGGCGCAGCCGCTGCCGTCGCGCGTCGTCGAGGAGCTGCTGCAATGAGGATCGTCATCGTCACCGACGCCTGGGATCCGCAGATCAATGGCGTCGTGCGTACGCTGAAGCAGACCCGCGCCGAGCTGACGCGGCGCGGCCATGAGGTCGTGCTGATCACGCCGCAGGCGTTCCGCACGATGCCGTGCCCGACCTATCCGGAGATCCGGCTGTCGCTGACGCCGCCCGGCGCGGTGGCGGCGCGGCTGGCCGATCTGCGGCCGGATGCGATCCACATCGCCACCGAAGGCCCGCTGGGGCTGGCCGCGCGCCGGTTCGCGGCCCGGCGGCGGCGGCCCTTCACGACCGCGTTCCACACCCGTCTGCCCGAGTACGTGCGGGCGCGCACCGGGCTGCCGCTGTCGGTCGTCTATCGCTATCTGCGCTGGTTCCATGGCCCGGCGCACAACATGATGGTGCCGACGCCGGCGCTGCAGCGCGAGCTGCGCGAGCGCGGCTTCCGCAATGCCGCGCTGTGGAGCCGCGGCGTCGATGCGACGATCTTCTGCCCGGGCGCATCCGACCGGCTGGCCGGGCTGCCGCGGCCGATCTTCCTGAACGTCGGACGGGTGGCGGTCGAGAAGAACCTCGGCGCCTTCCTGTCGCTGGACCTGCCGGGCAGCAAGGTGGTGGCCGGCGACGGGCCGCAGCTCGCCGAGCTGCGCGGCCGCTTTCCCGACGTGACGTTCACCGGTGCGCTGGGGCCGCCGGAGCTCGCGCAGCTCTATCGTGCGGCCGACGTGTTCGTGTTCCCCAGCCGCACCGATACCTTCGGGCTGGTGCTGCTGGAGGCGATGGCCTGCGGGCTGCCGGTGGCCGCGTATCCGGTCGAAGGGCCGATCGACGTGGTCGGTGCGAGCGGCGCCGGCGTGCTGGACCACGATCTGCGCACCGCCTGCCTGCGCGCCTTGCGGATTCCGCGTGAACGTTCGCATGCGCGGGCGAGCCTCTTCACCTGGCAGGCGGCCACCGACCAGTTCTGCGCGCTGCTGGCCACCTGAGGACCCTTCCTGAAAGGCGGATGACGACGATGCTGGTGATGATCAACCTGGACTCGGCGGTCGAGCGGCGGGCCCGGATGCATGTGCAGCTCGCCGCGGCCGGCCTGCGCGCGCTGCGGATCGGCGTGGACCTGCGGGTGGCGTCGGCCGACCGGGTGCGCCGCACCGTCGAGTCGACGTTGCCGGGGCTCGGTTTCGACCTGGACGTGCTGAGCGGCGCCGAGGTCGGCTGCTGGCTGTCGCATGCCAGTGCCTGGCGGATGATGCTCGATCAGCCGGGGCTCGCCGCCTGCACCGTCATCGAGGACGATCTGGTGCTGGCCCCGCACTTCGGCGCCGCGGTTCAGGCCCTGACGCGGCAGACCGACTACGACCTGGTGTTCCTCGGCACCTCGTCGAAGAACCTGTCGACCCGCCGGCGCAGCCGGTTCGGCGGCTTCATGGTCCACGAACCGCTGGGCCCGGTGTACAACACCTGGGCCTACACGATCACCCGCCGCTGGGTCGAAGCGCTGCTGGCCGGCGGCGCGCGCCGCATCGCGATGCCGATCGACCATTTCCTCGGTGGCCGCGGCGGCGCGGACCGACCGCGGATCGCGGTGCTGCGGCCGCCGGCGGTCAGCGAGGACGAGCGGCTGGGCCGTTCATCGCAGATCGCGCCGTACACCCGGCGCATCGATCGCTGGCCGCTGCTGGAGAACGCCCGGCGGCGGCTGCTGGCGAGCCGGATCAGCGACTGGTACTACGCGATGTACCGGTTGCGCTGAATCGGGCAACGGCTCCGGTGCGCGTGCGCAGCGGGCCAGTCACGACATTCGGGGTGATCGGGCGCGGTCAGGGCGGCGCGGCGCCGGCGCTCTTCGGTGCCCGCGCGCAGAACATCGACAGCGCCTGCACGACCGGCTGACCGGTGGGCCGATAGATGCCGACCGCCAGCGAGATCGCCGTCGCGGCCCGACCGTCGCAGCGCTGCTCGAGCGGCCAGGGCCGTCCGTCCGCATTGCCGGTTTCGTCGGGAAACCGCATCCAGGCGCGCTGCTCGTCGGAGATCGGCACCGCCGCCTGCGGCCCCTTGGCGCCGTAGCCGAGCGGCGGGCCGATCACGCGCGCGCATTCGAGCTGCAGATCCTCGACGTAGTCCACCGAGCCCGGACCTACGATGCGGATGCGTGCGCGAAAGCCCGATACCGCCTGGTCGCGCGGGCATACCGCGACCGACGAGCGGGCATCGGCGTTGGCATTGCCGGCGCCGACGCCGCGCTCGAGCTGCTCCCAGCGGCAGTCGCCGGCCTCGTCGCACTTCAGCGGCGCGCAGCCGATCTGGATCGCATCGACGACCTCGCTCCTCAGCAGACGGGCGCCGACGATCGCTTCGCCGGTGTTGCGGCAGCGCAGGGCGCCGACGAAGCGGAAGTCGCCGGCCGCCTTGCCGCCGGCCTGGGCGGTCTCGATCTCCCAGGCCTGCGGCAGGTTCACCGACTGCCCGCCGGTCCGCTGCTGGGCGAGGGCGGCGGCCGGCAGCGCGACTTGCAGCGCGAGCGTCGCGGCCGCGGCCGCGAGCTGCAGCGCCGTTGCCATTCGAGCCGGCTTCGGGGCTTGCGCCTGGGCTTGAGTCTGGACGTGAGCCTGGACGTGAGCCTGGACCTGCGCCGATGCCCGCCTCTGCATCCGCGCGCCGGTCACTTCGCCCGCTGCGGTCGTCACGACCGGGCCGCCGTCAATGCCCATCGATCAGTCCCTGCTTCAGTTCGCGCAGCGCCGCGCGCACCTGGCGCAGCACCGGCGTGGTCCTCGGCGCCACCGCCTCGGCCTGGGTGTTACGGTACAGCAGATGGGCGGCCAGCGGATTGACCGGCACCCCGGCTGTCGTCAACGTCGGATCGGTCAGATAGTTGTCGAGCAGGTGCGCGTTGACCAGCGGCACGTACAGCGCCCCGTCGCAGCGGGCCTGCTCGTTGACGTCGCCGAAGTTCTTCAGGTTGCACGGCGGGTTCTTCGGCGGGCCGAACGTCATCAGCGTCTGTGCGCGATTCGCCTTCAGGTAGGCGGGCAGGTCGGCGGGCGGCCAGGGCCACAGCGGCGGCACGTCCCCGCGCGGATCGGGCGGCCACGGCTTGCGCGGCTCGACGTTCAACCGCCGCGCGAAATCGGCGCCGACGTCGTTCAGCATCAGGATCACGTCGTCCTGTCGGGTCAGGTGGCGGATCCGGCTGCTCCGGAACTGCGCATCGAGGCTCGGATAGTTGTTCGGCGACGCGAGCGACAGCACCGCCATCCGCGTCTGGTAGATCGCCCGGCCTTCGTCGCCGCCGTCCAGCGTCATCATCATCCGGTAGGCCAGACCCTCGGCGAAGAAGTTGCCCTGCGAATGGGCGATGACGACGAAGTACTGCCGGGTGCGGCGGCGGGGATCCTTCTGCGCCTGCTCGTCGCGGAACGCGCGGATCATCGCGTCGGCCACTTTCTTCACCTCGCCGCTGTTCGCCGAGTAGTTGATGCCGGCGAGCGGCAGCCCGTTGTGCGGCTCCTGCGACTGGCGGAACGATTCCAGCAGGTCCCCCGGCGAGTTCCCTGCGCCCGGCACGCCGGTAATGCCGTGACCCAGCACGTCCGGCGTCAGCGTCGCGGTGTCGCACCAGAAGCGCCAGAACTGCAGGCCGGGATCGGTCCACGACGGCTTCTGCTTCCTGATCGACGCGCAGAAGTTCACCAGGTCCGCGCCCATCTGCGTGCCCGACGGATTGCACGATTCGAGGTCGAACACGTCGCGGGTGCCGGCGATCTTGACGGGCGTCCGGAAGCCGGCGCCCTTCTGCGTCGGCGCGGGCATCCGGGCCGACCCGCGCAGGTCGAGCAGGTTCGCCGCGATCATCGCGCGGTCCCAGCGGCAGTTGCCGCGTGTGCCCGGCAGTCCCTCGACCGGCGTGTTGATGCCGTTGAAGTAGTAGTAGTTGAACACCGGCACCACCGGGCACGTGCAGCGGCCCGACGCGGTGCGCCGGCCCGCCGTGCCGTCGCGCGACGCCATGTCGGTGATCTCCATCCGGCGCGCCGGCCCGCCTTGCGCCGCGCGCGGCGCGGCGGGAGCGCTCGCGCTGCTGGCCGCGGCATCGGGTGCGACAGGGGGCGCGGCGGCGGCCGCGGCCTCGCCGGACGGCGGGCATTCGCAGGCCTCGGGACGCGGCGGCGTGGCCGGCGCAGGTCGTGCGGGCGCAGGCGGCGACGGGGCCGGTGCCGGCATCGCCGCGCGGGGGCCGCCCGGGCTGCCAGGGCCACCCGGCAGCCCGCACGGG
>OEIU01001281.1_pt1 | contig 17001 bp, 20 predicted proteins | sample 1539221 | NCBI WGS metagenome assembly OEIU01 (sample SAMN03792071, study PRJEB22550) | activated sludge metagenome | feature: wastewater treatment plant; material: activated sludge; isolation source: Wastewater treatment plant of a petroleum refinery complex | place: Argentina: Zarate | collected...
GGCGGCGGCCTTGACAATCCCCCCGGGGGCGCCGCCCGGCGTGGCGCCCCCCCCCCCGGGCGCCACACCGCCCCCCCGGCGCCCCCGCCCCGCCCCAGCCGGAGGCTCGGTCGCCGCGCGGCAGGAACCCGAACCGTCCAGCGCCCGCCTCGGCCTCGCCGCCGCGCGCTGAGCGCCGCAGGAACACGCTTGCGGCTTTCCACCGAAAACGCAGGCTTGTCATGCCCCTGTCGTATTGTTTGCAGGCGAACCGACTGCTAAGAGGCGGCGCGTTCGGACAGGCTTTGGATCGCTGAAATGGCTGGCATGAAACTTCTGGCGGGAAATTCCAACCGCCAGCTGACCGAAGCGATCGCCGCCTATCTCGGCACGCCGCTCACGCAATGTTCGGTGCGACGCTTCGCCGATATGGAAATCTTCGTCGAGATTCAGGAGAATGTGCGCGGGCAGGACACGTTCATCGTGCAGTCCACGTCCTTTCCCGCCAACGACCACCTGATGGAAGTGCTCATCATGGCCGATGCGCTGCGCCGCTCGTCGGCGCGCCGCATCACCGCCGTGCTGCCCTATTTCGGCTACGCCCGACAGGATCGCAAATCGGGCTCGCGCACCCCGATCTCGGCCAAGCTCGTCGCCAATCTCATCACGCGCGCGGGCGTCGACCGCGTTCTGACCGTCGACCTGCACGCCGGCCAGATTCAAGGTTTCTTCGACATCCCGACCGACAATCTGTTCGCCGCGCCGGTGATGGTGCGCGACATCAAGGAGCGCAACAAGGACCTCTCGAACGTGATGGTCGTGTCGCCCGACGTCGGCGGCGTGGTGCGCGCGCGCGCGCTCGCCAAGCGCATCGACGCGCAGCTCGCCATCGTCGACAAGCGGCGCGAGCGCGCCGGCGAATCGGAAGTGATGAACATCATCGGCGACGTCGCCGGCAAGAGCTGCATCCTCGTCGACGACATCGTCGATTCCGGCGGCACGCTGGTGAACGCCGCAGAAGCGCTGCTCAAGCAGGGCGCGAAAGACGTCTCCGCCTACATCACCCACGGCGTGCTGTCGGGCGGCGCGGTCGCGCGCATTTCCGCATCGAAGCTGAAAGAGCTCGTCATCACCGACACGATCGCGCCGACCGAAGCGGTGCGCCTGTCGAGGAACATCCGCGTCATCACCATCGCCGGCCTGATCGGCGAGGCCATCGCGCGCACGGCCAAGGAAGAATCGGTCTCGAGCCTGTTCGACTGAGCGGCCGCCCCTGCGAAATCCCCAAAAAAGAAGGCCGGGCTTGCGCCCGGCCGCTCCCGGCAAGACGCCGGAGGACTTCAAGAGGGAATGATCGGAGGCTTGATTCACCGGGGAGGCAGTGAACGACGCAACCGACCCTCACAGGATGCGCCTGCCCGTGACGCGCAGCAATCGGGGCGCCCGCATGGTAGGCATGTCGGTCGAACATGAAGGCCTCCAGCCTTCATGCATCTCGCGCATGGCAGACATAAGCGCAGCTAGTATTTCCAGCGCTGCGCATTGGCGACCAGGAAGTCGCGAAACACCTGAACGCGCGCGACGTTCTTCATTTCCTCGGGATAGACGAGGTAGCACTCGAGTTCCGGCATTTCGGCGTTCGGCAGGAGCTGCACGAGCCCGGTATCCGGCGCGAGCAGATATTCGGGCAGCACCGCGATGCCGACGCCGGCTTCGACCGCATGGCGCAGCGCCGTGATATTGTTGACGGCCAGCGCGGGCACGCGGGGGTTCTTGGAATCACGGCCCGCCGTCAGCAACGAATTGAGGCTGTTGAGGAATCCCGCGCCGGTCGCGCCGTAGCTGAGGATTCGGTGCTGGTCCAGTTCGGCCAGCGTCTTCGGCTGGCCGTGGCGGCGGATGTAATCGGCGGACGCGTAGAGGTGGTAGTGCACCGTGAACAGGCGGCGCCGGATGAGGTCCGGCTGCGAGGGCGCGCGCAGCCGCAACCCGACGTCCGCCTCGCGCATGCCGAGGTCGAGCTCGTCGTCGGTGAGGATCAGCCGCAGCTTGATGTCGGGATAGAGCTCCAGAAATTCGCCGAGCTGCGGGGCGAGCCAGTTGGCGCCGATGCCGAGCGTCGTGGTCACGCGCAATTCGCCTTGCGGCTTTTCGCGCTGCTCGGAGAGCCGCAGGCGCGCGGCCTCGAGCTTGCTCATCACGTCCTTGACCGTGCGCAGCAGAATATCGCCCTGCTCGGTCAGGATCAGTCCGCGGGCATGCCGGTGGAACAACGGCGTATCGAGGTCCTGCTCGAGCGCGCCGACCTGCCGGCTGACCGCCGACTGGCTGAGCCCGAGCCTTTCGCCGGCATGCGTAAATGAGCCGGCCTCGGCCGCCGCGTGAAAAACGCGCAGCTTGTCCCAATCCACGGCAAACCTCCCCTTCGGCCTGTCGGCCGCCACCCGTTGGCGCGGGCGTTATGCGCTCGGCTCGCGCGGCTTATGCGCCACGTTCTTGTGTCCGCCAATTCATGACATGCTTTTGTCGGACAATTCCAGCGCTTTTTTAGGTTTAGCCGCAGGATTTCCCGGAGGCGTCACTCCGCCGCCGCCGCGCGCGATTCCCGGGCCGCCAGATATTTCTCGGCCTCCAGCGCCGCCATGCAGCCGAGGCCCGCCGCCGTCACCGCCTGACGGTAGATGTCGTCGGCGACGTCGCCGGCCGCGAAGACGCCGGGAATATTGGTCTGCGTCGCGCCGGGAACGGTCTTGATGTAGCCGTTGGCCTTCATCTCCACCTGACCGGCGAACAGTTCTGACGCCGGCGCATGGCCGATGGCGATGAACACGCCGTCGACCTTGCGCTCCTCGGTTGCGCCGGTCTGCACGTTCTTGAGCCGCACGCCGGTCACCGACAACGGATTTTCCGCGCCCAAGATCTCGTCGATCGCCGAATTCCAGACGACCTCGATCTTCGGATTGGCGAACAGCCGGTCCTGCAGGATCTTTTCCGACCGAAAGGAATCGCGCCGGTGGACCACCGTCACTTTGGAGGCGAGATTGGCGAGATAGAGAGCTTCCTCCACCGCCGAATTGCCGCCGCCGACGACGATGACTTCCTTGCCGCGATAGAAGAAGCCGTCGCAGGTCGCGCAGGCCGAGACGCCGTAGCCCTTGAATTTCTCCTCGCTCGCCGTTCCCAGCCACTTGGCCTTGGCGCCGGTGGCGATCACCAGCGCGTCGCAGGTCCATACCGCGCCCGAATCGCAGGTCAGCCGGAACGGCCGCTGGCCAAGCTCGGCCTTCGTCACGTAATCCGACACGAGCTCCGCGCCGACATGCTCGGCCTGGAGCCGCATCTGCTCCATCAGCCAGGGGCCCTGGATCGGCTCGGCGAAGCCCGGGTAGTTCTCGACGTCGGTCGTGATCATCAGCTGGCCGCCGGGCTCGAAACCCGAGATCAGCACGGGCGACAGCATGGCGCGGGCGGCGTAGATCGCCGTCGTGTAGCCGGCCGGCCCCGAGCCGACGATGATGAGACGGGCGTGACGGGTCTTGGATTGCGACATGAATGCTCCAGCGCACGCCAGCGTCGCGGCATGCTGAAATTCTGGCCAAAACTCTGGCGTTTCGGGCGTGGCTCCAATTTACGAACGCCCCCGGCCCGGGACAAGACCGCAGGCGCCGCCGTCCACGGCCTTGCGCTCAAACATCCGTGAGGCCAAAACGCGGCAGGCACAATCGCGGGGACAACATGGCCAGATCCATCATCGGCATCATCGGCGGCTCCGGCGTCTACAACCTGCCGGGCCTTGAGGATTTGCGCGAGGAGGAGGTCGCGACGCCCTGGGGCGAACCTTCGGACACCCTGCATTTCGGCCGCATCGGCTCGACCGAGGCCGTCTTCCTGCCCCGCCACGGCCGCGGCCATCGCCTCTCGCCGTCGGGTATCAACTACCGCGCCAATATCGACGCGCTGAAGCGCGTCGGCGTCACCGACATCGTCTCGGTCTCCGCCTGCGGCTCCTTCCGCGAGCATCTGCCGCCGGGCCTGTTCGTGCTGGTCGACCAGTTCGTCGACCGCACTTTTGGCCGCCAGTCCTCCTTCTTCGGCAACGGCTGCGTGGCGCATGTCTCGATGGCCCATCCGGTCGCCCCCGCGCTGCAGGAGCGCATCGCCGCCGCCGCCAGGGCCGAGAACATCCCCATGCAGAAGGGCGGAACCTACGTCTGCATGGAAGGCCCGCAATTCTCCTCGCTGGCGGAATCGCTGACCTACCGCGCGGCGGGCTACGACGTCATCGGCATGACCGCCTGCCCCGAGGTGAAGCTCGCGCGGGAAGCGGAAATCTCCTACGCGACCATCGCCATGGTGACCGATTTCGACTGCTGGCATCCCGACCACGACGCCGTCGACGTCGCGCAGATCATTAAAATCGTGCATGACAACGCCGCCCGCGCGAGCCGCCTGCTGGCGCGGCTGCTGAAGGACATGCCCGCCGATCGCGCGCCCTGCCCGATCGGCTCCGACCGCGCGCTCGATACCGCGCTCATCACCGCGCCGGAAGCGCGCGATCCCGAATTGCTGAAGAAGCTGGACGCGATCATGGCGCGGGTGAACGGAGCGGCCGTCTGACGCACGGGGCGATATGGCTTGCTCCTCCATCGCGAGCAGCCGGGGAGCCGCCGCACATTCATATTGAAAACGGTGAGAAAACTGCAAAATTCTGGCTTCAGCCGGTAGAACTCGCGCGTTCACGCGGCTTTCGTCCGCAGGAGCTGACGCGACTACGCGCGATGGCGATCGAGCACCGAATCGAGTTCATGGAGGCGTGGAATGCGCATTTCGGCCCTTCAGCATGACACGAGCGCGATCGATGTGCAGTTCGGCGACGCCGCCATGCGGGTCGCACTGTCGGATGGTCGCGAGGTGTCGGCGCCTCTCGAATGGTTCCCGAGGCTGCGGGACGCCACCGACGACCAACGTCGCCGCTGGCGCCTGATCGGCGGTGGCGAGGGCATTCACTGGACCGATCTCGACGAGGACGTTTCGATCAGCAGCCTGCTGGGCCTGACGAGTTAGGCGCCGTCCACGCAAGCCGCATCGTCGCCCTCACAAATGCGTCGTCGGCAGCTTCATCGCGCCGAAACCGAGAACGCCCCACAGGACCGAAAACACCAGGCTGAAGATCACCGACAGCGCGATGGTCGCCGGCACGGCGGCTATGCCCCATTTGATGAAAATCCCCACGAGGCGCGTGAAGGGAATGTCGATATCGACGACGGTCACGCGCTGGCCCTGATCGTTCATGACGCTTTCCTTTCGCGGCGATCTGTGGTCATCAGACCTCATATCACCCGCCATCGAGCTACGGAAAACCCGATGAACGCCACAATGCTCGAACAGTCGCTCGAAAAATATCTTGCCGAGGCCATCCGCACGATCCCGGACTATCCCAAGCCCGGCATCATGTTCCGGGACATCACCACCCTGCTCGGCGACGCCCGCGCCTTCCGCCGCGCGGTGGACGAGCTGGTCCATCCCTGGGCGGGCGGGCGCATCGACAAGGTCGCCGGCATGGAAGCGCGCGGGTTCATCCTCGGCGGCGCGGTCGCGCACCAGCTTTCGGCCGGCTTCATCCCCATCCGCAAGAAAGGCAAGCTGCCGCACGCGAAAGTGTCGATCGCCTATTCGCTGGAATACGGCCTCGACGAGATGGAGATGCACGAGGACGCGGTGACGAAGGGCGAGCGCGTGATCCTTGTCGACGACCTCATCGCCACCGGCGGCACGGCCGAAGGCGCGATCAAGCTGCTGCAGAAGATGGGCGCGAACGTCGTCGCCGCCTGTTTCGTGATCGACCTGCCCGACCTCGGCGGCGCGCAGAAGATCCGCGACCTCGGCGTCCCCGTCCGCACTCTCGTCGCATTCGGAGGGCATTGAACATGCTCGACACGCGAGACGCCAGAACCGTGAGCGACCTCGACCACGCCGACCAGTATCGCATGCTGCGCGAGGAAATCCTCGAGCAGGTGCGCGACACGCGCCGGCTCGAGACGCTGACGCTCGGCGCGCTCGCGCTCTTCTACACCTGGGTTCTGACGCATGGCGCGGCCGCAGGCGGGCGCGGCATCTACTGGATTGCGCCGGTCATGGTGCTGCTGGCCGCCGTGCGCGCCTGGGTCGCGCTGTCGCGCATCGCCGAGATCGCAGCCTATCTGCGCGAGATCGAGATCGCCGCCTTCGGCCGTATCGCCGAGCACGGGACGGTGCTGCTGCCGCGCCCCTCCATCCTCGACCAGAAATTCAAGCTGAGCGACCTGTGGCGCGCCGACATCCAGACCTACGCCGGCAATCCGCCCGGCTGGGAGCAGCATGTCGAAGCCTACGGCTCGCGCCTCATCAGCCGCAGCGCCGTCGCCTTCTGGGCGCTGCTGTTCCTGTTCACCTTCTTCGCCGCGATCCTGATGCCCGACCTGGCGGCGACGCATTTCTGATCACCGCCGCTCAAGCGCTTTCTTCATGAAATCGACGGACCGCATCGCCGAATAGCGGCCGATCGGCTGGTCCACCGCGAATTGGTAGACATGGCCCTGCCGCGGCGTGAAACTCGCGTCGAAGAACAAGTCGTCGACAGGAACGCCGAGCTTGCGCAGGCGGCCAGCGAAAGCGCGCGACTGGTCCTCGAAATCGTCGTCGTTGCCGGCGGTGATGAACGTCGGCGGAAAGGCATGCGTCGCATAGCGCGCGACCGAAAAGGTCGCGAATTTGCGATCGGCGCGGAAAGTGGACGAACCCGCGTATCGGGCGAGCGGCCCGTCGAGTTGCGACGTGATCGGCCCCTTGAAACCCATGGTCGCGAGATCGTAAGCGCCGCAATAGAGCAGCGCGCCTTTGAGGTCGTGCGCCGAAATCGACGGCGTCACGCCGACCTTGCGCGCATAGGCGCGCGATGTCGTCGCCGCCGCGACCTGCGCGGCGATCTGCGCGCCCGCGGAATCGCCGGCGATGAACAGGCGCGCGGGATCGACATGCAGCCGCGCCGCCTCGCGCCGGAGATAGGCGAGCGCGTCGAAGGCCTGGCGCACGGGCGTCGGATAGATCGCTTTCGGCGGCAGGCTGTAGTCCATCGCCGCCACCGCAAATCCGCCGGCGGCGAGCGCGGCGGCGTAGGGCGCCACATAATCCTTGCTGCCGCCCGCCCAGCCGCCGCCGTGGATCCACAGCACCGTTGGCAGCGGACGGTCGATCCCCACGAGCGCCTTGGGCAAATAGAGATCGAGCCTGGCGTCCTCCTCGGCGCCGTAGGGAATGTCGCGCTGGACCGCGACATTCGCCGGCGGCCTGGCCTCCGCGCCTTCGGCGGGCGGCGCGGCGGCGAAAACGATGAACGCGAGCGCGGCGAAGCATGCGCGCGCCAGGACGACGAGGCCGGTCATGACGTCAGGATGGACGCGCGCGAATCCGCAGGCAACCGGTCAATCATCGGCGCCGCTGCGGAAATCGCCGCTTCACGAACCGACCCCGGCGCATCGACGTCCGGACGCGCGGCCGCAGGCGCGAAACGAGATTTCGCTTGGTCGCGTCGCCCGCTCATGCTGAAATCCCTTCGCCTCGCAAGCCGCGCGGGGCCAGCCTTGGGGGAAGCCATGAAGAAGACCGTTGCGGTCGCGCTCGCTCTTGCGATTGGCGGCGCATTCCTGCTCGAAACCCCGGCTTACGCCGGCAAGGGCGCGACGACCAATTCCCAGGCCTTCTTCCGCAACGACGGAAAGAGGTCAAAGGAAAGCCAGGTTCCGCGCCGCCTGCGCACGAACAAGAAGCAGCAGACCCAATAGGTTCGCGCGGCGTGAAGGCGTCGGATCGTTTCACAGGCGCGCCGGCGCGTCCTTCCCGCATGTGAATTTCGTCGCCGCCTCGTCAGCGGCCGTTCGCGCGCGATCGTTTGCGCCGGGCCTGGCGCCGTCGACGATCGCGACGATGCAGGACGAAGCCGTTCCCTCGAGCTTGTAGACGACCAGCGCGCTGCGGAACGGCCCGCCGATCGCCTTGCCGATGTCGTAGCGCAGGATGGCGGCGAGCGGCTTGCCGCCGCTCCTGCGCCATTCGACCGTCGCTTTCGGAAAATAGAAGTCGCCGAGCTGCGTTTCGCCCCGCGCGCCCTTCGCGCCGAACGAGACGAAAGCGGCGTCCGCGCCGGAATTGATGTCGACCGCGATGCCGTCGGGCCCGTTGCAGCGGCGCGTCACGACGTCGTCTTCCGCGCCGGTCTTGCGACACGTCTCCCAATCGAATTTCGTGTAGCTGCTCTCGGCCGCCGACGCCTGCGCCGCGAGCAGGCCGAACCCGACCAGAAAAACCGCCCCGCGCATGCGTCCCTCCATCGCGCGCATCATGATGGAGGCTTGTCGATAACGCGGTGCGCACGCGCACGCGGCCTTGCGATCCGGCGCGGCCCCCTGCCTTTTCCGCCCCTGCTTTGCGAGACCTTTGCGATAGGCGCCTCTCCCCTCCCCCTTGCGGGGAGGGGCCGGGGGTGGGGGCCGGCCGGGTTCAATCTCGCGAGATTTCCCGTGTGGCTACCCCCACCCTGCCCTCCCCGCAAGGGGGAGGGAGGGCGCCCGAGGCGGTTTCATAGTTGCCGATAAGCGTTCACCCCGCGCGCGTGCGGATGAAGCCCGAGCCGCGGAATTCGAACACGAGTTCGCCGTTCTGGTTCACACCCGTATTGTGGTTGAACACCAGCCCCCAGCCGGGCTTCGACGTCGCGCGCTTGTCGATGATCTGTGTGGCGTAGGTCACGGTGTCGCCGACGAGCACGGGCTTGGCCCAGCGCAGATGCATGAAGCCCGGAGAGGGACCGCCCTGCGGCGTCTCGATGCCCTGCGCGCGCAGCTCCGCCTGCACGCGATCGCGCGTCGCCACCACGTTCTTCATCCACAGGCAGGCCGTCTGCCAGCCCGACGCCGCGAGCCGACCGAAATGCGTCCTGGCGGCCTCTTCCTCGTCGAGATGGAAGCGCTGCGGGTCGAACTGGCTCGCGAAATCGATGATGTTCTCTTTCGTGAACGTCTCCTTGCCGAGTTCGATATAGGCCCCCACCTGCAGGTCCTCGAGCCAGCCCGCGAACGGCCGCGCGCGCGCCTCGGCGGCGACGCGCGGCAGGGCGTGGGTCGGATGCGGAACCTTCGGCGCGGGCGGGGCGGCGGCGGCCTCCGCCAGCGCCCGCTGCGGATCGCGCGGCTCGATCAATTGCGTGTGCTTCTGCCGCGCGATCACGTCGCCCTTCTGGTTGAGCACGTCGATTTCCATCGAGACGAGCCCCATCTCCGGCCGGTTGCGCGAGACGCGCTTGTGCAGGATCGTGCGGCGCAAGGTGAGCCTGTCGCCCGGACGCAGCGGCTTCTCCCAGCGCAATTCGTCGATGCCGGGCGCGCCGAGCGAGGCCGTGCGCGACAGCCACGTGTCGAAATTCAACCGCATCATCAGGCAGCACGTGTGCCAGCCCGACGCGCAGAGCCCGCCCAGCATGGAATGCCTGGCCGCTTCCTCGTCGAGATGGAAGGGCTGAGGATCGTAGGCGGCCGCGAAGCGGATGATCTCCTCTTTCGTGATCGCGTGATCGTCATGGAACTCGGCGACCGAGCCGGGAACGAAGTCTTCGTAGTAATATTCGGGCATGGGCTTCCTGGCGGCGCTTGCGGGCGGGCTTTTCGTCGATTAGCCCAAGGACGCGCGGCTGGAAACTCTCCAGTTCGGCGCATGGCGGGCATCAGGCATGAGCGCAGCAGGCGTGGACAGAAATCCGCGCGGCGGAGAAGGCAGAAGCTGGATCGACGCCATGCCGGCGCTGGCGGCGCTCGAGCCGGAGGCGCGCGCGCTGGTCGCCGACCTCCAGCCTGTGGAGATTCCGGCCGGCCGCACGCTGTTTTCGCCGGGCGCGGCCTGCGCGGGCTTCGCCGTCGTATTGGCCGGCTCGGTGCGCGTCGGGCTCAATTCGGAATCCGGCCGCGCCCTCGTGCTCTACCGCGTCGGCCCGGACGAGGTCTGCGTACAGACGACGCTCTGCCTGATGGCGGGCCAGGACTATTCGGCCGAGGGCGTGACGGAGACGAAGGTCGCGCTCGTCATGATCCCGGCCGCACGTTTCGACGATCTCATGGCCGCGTCGAAAGTTTTCCGCACCTTCGTCTTCCAGCGTTTCGGCGCGCGTCTGCAGGACATCAGCAGGCTGCTCGAGACCGTCGCCTTCGCACGCGTCGAGGCGCGGCTCGCGCAGGTTCTGCTCGCGCGCGCCGACGCCGCCGGCCTCGTCGTCGCCACGCATCAGGCGCTGGCGGAGGAAGTCGGCACGGCGCGCGAGGTGGTGAGCCGCCAGCTCGATACGCTGGCGAAAGCCGGCCTTCTGCGCACGGCGCGCGGCGAAGTGACGCTGCTCGACCGTCCGGGCCTGGAAGCGCGGGCTTCGGTGACTTGATCACAGACGCCGGAACGGCGCCGCCCTAGGGTCGACGCGGTTCATCAAGGAGAAAACCCATGACCTTCAATGTCGGCGGCGTCGACCGCATCCTGCGCGTGATCGTCGGCCTGATCCTGATCTCGCTCGTCTTCGTCGGCCCGCAGACGCCCTGGGGCTGGATCGGCGCGATCCCGCTCGTCACCGGCCTGTTCCGCTTCTGCCCGGCCTATACGCTGCTCGGACTGAACACCTGCCCGATGAAGAAGGCCTGAACCTCTACCTCCCCGCTTGCGGGGAGGTCGCATTGCGCAGCAATGCGGGTGGGGAGGCCGGGCGTTGGCGCGACCGCTGACAATCCCGACGGCCCCCACCCGTCGCCTGCGGCGACACCCTCCCCGCAAGCGGGGAGGGAGACGCCTCTACCCCCACCGCTCCGCCGCCGCGTCGTCGGCGTCCTTCGCCGCGACCCAGTCGCCGCTCGTCCCGTCGGTGCGATGCTCCTTCTTCCAGAAGGGCGCACGGGTCTTGAGGTAGTCCATGAGAAACTCGGCGGCCGCGAAGGCCGCCGCGCGATGCGCCGAGGCCGTGACGACGAGCACGATCTCCGCGCCTGGCGCGATTTTCCCGAAACGATGGATCGCGGTCGCGCCCGTCAGCGGCCAGCGCGCGCAGGCCTCGTCGACGACGCGCGCGATCTCTTCCTCGGCCATGCCCGGATAATGTTCCAGCTCCAGCGCGGCCAGCGTCCCGCCCTCGTCGCGGCACAGGCCGACGAAGGTCACGACGGCGCCGACATCCGTGCGCCCTGCCGTCAGCGCCCGCGCTTCGGCGGCGGCGTCGAAGGGCGCCGACTGGACGCGGACCTTCCCTCTCCCGCGAAGCGGGGGAGGGTTAGGGAGGGGGTCTGCGGGTGCATCCATTTTCGACATTTCGCGTAAGCCTGAAGCCGGGACCGCCGGCCTCCGGCCGGCTCTTGCGACGCCTGCCGGCCGGAGGCCGGCGGTCCCGGCTCTAGCCCCCCGTCATCGGCGGAAAGAAGGCGATTTCCCGCGCGCCCGCGATCGGCGCATCGTGCTTCACGTGCTTGCGGTCGACCGCCGCCCGGATCGCCTTGGCGTTCTCGAAGGCGTAGGCGTAATTCTCGCCGCGCGAAACCAGCCAGCCGATGAGATCGCCGACCGTACGCACGTCGACAGGCGGCGCGATCTCCTCGTCGGTGGCGCCGACGCGTTCGCGCACCCAGGCGAAATAGACGGCCTTCACGTCAATCCTCCGTCACGTGCTTCAGCCCGGCCTTCATATAGTCCCAGCCGGTATAGAGCGTCAGCAGCGCGGAAATCCACAGGAGCGCCAGGCCGATCTTCACATTGCCCGGCAGCACCGTCTCCCCGGCCCGGCCGGCAATGAGGAAGCCGAGCGCGATGAGTTGCATCGTCGTCTTCCATTTGGCCACCGCGCTGACCGGCACCGACACCTTGAGCGCGGCCAGGAATTCGCGCAGGCCCGAGACGAGTATCTCGCGGCACAGGATGATGATCGCCGCCCAGATCGACCAGCCCTCGATCGTATGATCGGCCACCAGCATCATCAGCACGGCGGCGACGAGCAGCTTGTCCGCGATCGGATCGAGCATCCGGCCCATCGAGGATTGCAGCTTCCAGGCCCGCGCCAGATAGCCGTCGAAGAAATCGGTGACGCCGGCGGCGGTGAAGACGCCCAGCGCCGTCCAGCGCATCCAGTATTCGTCGGGCCACAGCATCAGCGCGACCACAATCGGCACCGCGACGACACGGCCATAGGTCAGCAGGTTCGGCAGCGCCAGCGTGTGATTTTTGGCGCGCGGCGCCGTGGTTTCGGACATTTCGCGAGGGAACACGGCCGGGGCGGGCGCGTCAACAGCGAATGAAGGCATGGGGCGTTCGGCATTCGACAGCCGGAATCTGTTCGACTGCCGAATGCCAAACGCCGACTTCCGAACGCCCTACCCCTTTTCATGAAAATGCGCGTAAACGAGCCGCGCCGTGGCCGCGTTCACGCCCGGCGTCTTCTCCAGATCGGCAAGCGCGGCCTGCGAGACCGCCTTGGCCGTGCCGAAGGCCGCCAGCAGCGCCCGCTTGCGCGCGGGGCCGACGCCGGCGATCTCGTCGAGCGGCGAGCGCGTGAATTCCTTCTTGCGGCGAGCGCGATGCGTGCCGATGGCGAAGCGATGGGCCTCGTCCCGCAGCCGCTGCACGAAATAGAGGGCGGGATCGCGCGGCGCCATGCGGAAGGGCTCGCGCCCCGCGACGAAGAACATTTCGCGCCCCGAATCGCGGTCCGCGCCCTTGGCGATCGACACGACGGGAATGTCGGTGACGCCGACATCCGCCATGGCCGCGCGCGCCGCCTCGAACTGCCCCTTCCCGCCGTCGATGACGACAAGATCGGGGCGCGCGGGGAAGGCGTCGGGGTCTGCGGCTTCGCCCTTCTCCCCGTTTACGGAATCCGCCTCCCCTCCCCCTTGCGGGGAGGGGCCGGGGGTGGGGGCCGACTGGGTCAAATCCTGCGAGATTTCCGTTGCGGCTACCCCCACCCCGCCCTCCCCGCAAGGGGGAGGGAGAGACGCCGGCGATGGTTCGGCGCGCTCTGCAGCCGCGCCCTCCTCCTTCACCAGCCGCGCGAACCGCCGCCGCAACACCTCGCGCATCATGCCGAAATCGTCGCCGGGCGTCAGCTCCTGCGACTTGATGTTGAACGTGCGATAGTGCGTCTTCATGAAGCCGTTGCGGCCGGCGACGATCATCGCGCCGATCGCGTTCGTCCCCATGATGTGGGAATTGTCGTAGACCTCGACGCGGCGGATCGGCCGCTCGATCCCGAAAGCCTGGCCGAGCGCGCCGAGCAGCTTCTCCTGGCTCGCGGCCTCGGCCAGCTTGCGCGACAGCGTCTGCCGCGCATTGGCCGCCGCTGCATCGACAAGCTCGCGCTTCTCGCCGCGCTGCGGCGCGGCGACCTCGACCTTGCGGCCCGCGCGCGTCGCCAGCGCCGCGCTTAGCACGTCGCGCTCCTCGACATCCTCGTTCAGCAGCACGAGCGACGGCGCCGGGCGCTCGTCGTAGAATTGCGCGACGAAGGCGCCGAGCACTTCCGACTTGCTGAGGGATTTGTCGGCGCGCGGAAAATAGGCGCGGTTGCCCCAGTTCTGGCCGGTGCGGAAGAAGAAGATTTCGACGCAGAACTGGCCCGCCTCCTCCGCGATGGCGAAGACGTCGGCCTCCTCGACGCTGCGCGGATTGATGCCCTGCGATCCCTGGATCGCCGACAGCGCCGCGATGCGGTCGCGCAGCCGCGCCGCGCGCTCGAAATCGAGTTTCTGCGCCGCCTCGCCCATCTCGTGCGCGAGAAGATCGCGCACAGCGCGGCTCTTGCCGGAGAGAAAATCATGCGCCTCGCGCACGAGTTCGCCGTAGTCCGTGTGCGAGATTTCGCCGGTGCACGGGCCCGCGCAACGCTTGATCTGGAACAGCAGGCACGGACGCGTGCGGTTCTCGTAATAGCTGTCCGTGCAGGAGCGCAGAAGGAACGCGCGCTGCAGCGCGTTGAGCGTGCGCCCCACGGCTTGAGCGCTCGCGAACGGCCCGAAATAATCGCCCTTGCGGTTGCGCGCGCCGCGATGTTTCGCGATCTGCGGCGCGACGTGATCGCGTGTGAGCAGGATATAGGGAAACGACTTGTCGTCGCGCATCAGCACGTTGAAGCGCGGCTTCAATTGCTTGATAAGGTTGGTCTCGAGCAGCAGCGCCTCGGGCTCTGTCTCCGTCGAGACGAACACCATCGAGGCGGTGAGCGCGATCATGCGGCCGATGCGATTGGTGTGGCCCTCGCCGCGCATGTAGGAGGCGATGCGCTTCTTCACGCTTTTCGCCTTGCCGACATACAAAACCTCGCCGTCGGCGGCGATCATGCGATAGACGCCGGGCCCGACCGGCGCATGCTTCCAGTGGGTGCGGATGACCTCGACGCCGCGCGCGAGCGGCCCCGGCGCGGTCTCGGCGCTCAGGTCGAGATCGAGAATCGGCAGGCTCTGTTCGGCATCATCGGAAACGTCGGCGTCCTCGGGCGGCGCGTCGACGGAATTCTTGATCATGGGCGAGAGATTTAAGCGGAAGCGAGCGGGATGCAACGGGGCGACGGAACGGGAAAGACCATGCTTGACCTTGACCGTGGACAATCTTTCATTCAGGAGTGAAAGCCATATCGAGGTCGAGAATTCGAATGCGTTCCTGCTTATTTTTTCTTTCAGTCGCTCTTTTTTCCGCATCGCTTGCAGGCTGCCAGTCGACCGCAAGCAGTCCCTCGTTCGGGGAGGTTCCGGCGTCCGGCGGCGGCATTTCCCGCCCGGGCACGTTCACCCAGCTCCGCAATCCCGATGCGAACAAGTGGCAGGTGACCGCGAACGCGAACGGCGTCATGCGGCTGATCTGTCGGCCCCTCGCCTGTCCCGAACCGTCCCTGCTCATCATGGCGCACGGGCGTTCGCCGACGCGCAATCCGGATCCGGCGGCGCTGCAGCGGCTTGCGCGCGAGACGATACCGACGAATATCCAGGCTGACGATCTGCGCGTGGACACGGCATCCAAAGGCCATGTCCACCTCAAGCTTGGAAAGTCGGAGGTCGCCACGGTCCGTGGATTTCCGGCTGTCGTCGTCGATTATCAGCGCACCGGCGTCGGCAGGCCCGATTACGCCGTTCGCACCATCGTCTTCGCGGGATTGAACATGATCACCGTGACATCGGCCTCGAAGTCCCCCGCCGTTGCGCACCAGAACATGGACGATGCGATCGCGGCGATGGACATTCTCGACATGCCGCCGCCGCCCTCGCCCAAGGTCGGCGCGTCGAACCCTCCGGCGCACGAAGCCGTAGCCGACGCGAAGAAATAGTCCGCTTCAATCGAGCGTAATCGCCGACACCAGCCGCCCGTAATCCGGCTCCTTGCGGTGCGTCGTGCGGCGGTAGCTGTAGAACCGCGCGGCGTCCGCATAGGTGTCGAGGCGCAGATTCTCGAAGGTCGCGACGCCCGCGCGCGCCGCGCGCATGCCGATGAAGGCGGGCAGGTCGAACATCTTGTGTTCCGGCTTCGCCGACGGCGCGAAAAACCGCGCATGATCGGGCGACGCCGCCACGAATTGCGCGAAAAATTCAGGTCCGACCTCGTAGCTGTCAGGCCCGATCGTCGGCCCGAGCGCGACGATCGTCTGCGCGCGCCTTGCGCCGAGATTTTCCATCGCGGAAATCGTCGCCTCGATCACGCCGCCCAGCGCGCCCTTCCAACCCGCATGGCACGCGCCGACGACCGCCGCCTTCGGATCGGCGAACAGGATCATGCCGCAATCGGCGCCTGTCACGCCGAGCGCGAGCCCGGGCGTCGCCGTCGCAAGCCCGTCGCAGCGCGGGCGCTCGGTCCACGGCGCGTCGACGATCAGGCAATCCGACGAATGGATCTGGAACGGCACGAGGAATCGCTCGGCCGAGACGCCGATCGTCTCCGCCATCCGCCGCTTGTTCTCGGCCACGTTCTCGCGCGCGTCGCTCGAGCCGACGCCGCCGTTCAGCGTGGCGTAGACGCCCTCGCTCACGCCGCCGTCGCGCGTGAAGAAGGCATGCTTCACGCCCGCCGCGGCGAGCGTGGCGGACTGGATGACCGGCAAATTCACGCGAACTGCTCCTCGATGAATCCCGGCAGCGCCTCGATGCCGCGCCGCGTCACCGCCATCGCCTTGAACAGCCGCCCCATGTCCGTGTCCTTCTCCTCCGAGACGAGGCGCGCGAGGCTCCTCTCGATCTCCTCGCGCTGCGCGGCGCCGGCGTTGCGCATCAGCGCCTGCGCACGCTGCACGATGCCGATCTGGCGCAGGAAAAAACCCTGGCTGACGGGCCCGTGCACGCGCGCGCCGGCCGCCTTCGCGGCGCGGCCGAGGCCGGCGAAGTCGATATGCGTCGTCAGGTCCGCTTCGCCCGGGCTTTCCAGCGGATCGACATAGGCGTGGTCGCGCATCGCCTGCAGCGTCTCGCCGAGCGCCGTTTGCGCATGGCCGTAGTCGACGACGAGCAGCGCCCCGCCCTGTTGCACGATGCGCGCGGCGAGCGTCGTCATGATGCGCTGGCCGATCGCGCCGACCTCCAGCACGGCGCCGAACTGCGCGTCGACGGTCAGATATTTTTCGACCTCCGCCGCCGCCCCGAAGGCGAGTTTCCCGTCGGCGAGCCCCACCTGTCGCTCGCGCCAGCCTTCGGCGGTCTTCACATAATGGCGCGCAGGCAGCGCATCGAAGAATTCGTTGGCGAGGATGACCGCCGGTCCCGGCGGAATCTGCTCGACGCTTTCGGCCCAGTCGACGGTGCGCTCGGCGCTTTCCAGCATCTTCTCCTGGCGCGCCCGCAGCGCCGGGCTCGTCTCGACCATCGTGACCGACAGGTCGGAAAAGAAATCCGGCGCCGCGCGCGCGGCCCGCAGCGCGTCCGCCATCAGCGTGCCGCGGCCGGGCCCGAGCTCGACGAGCCGCGCCGGCTGCGGGCCGCCGATCAGCCGCCATGTCTC
>OEIU01001282.1_pt1 | contig 16985 bp, 16 predicted proteins | sample 1539221 | NCBI WGS metagenome assembly OEIU01 (sample SAMN03792071, study PRJEB22550) | activated sludge metagenome | feature: wastewater treatment plant; material: activated sludge; isolation source: Wastewater treatment plant of a petroleum refinery complex | place: Argentina: Zarate | collected...
GCCGCGACCTCGGCAAATGTCTGCCCCGTCGCAAGCAGGCGCGCCTCGACGCCAGCGACGCCGCTCACGCGCTTTAGGATCGTGTCGCAGTACGCGGGGTCCAGTTCGATGCCGTAGCCGCGGCGGCCCGTGCGCTCGGCGCCCACCAGCGTCGTGCCCGACCCAGCGAAAGCGTCGAGCACGATGCCGCGACGCCTTGAGCAGTCGAGAATGGCGTCCGCGACCAGCGCGACCGGCTTGACGGTCGGGTGCATCACCAAGTCGGTTTCGCGCGTCGCGCTGAACGTGTTGGCGCCGGCATAGGTCCACACGTTCGTGCGGTAGCGGCCATGGCTGTGTTTCTGAGGCCTGATTCGAACTCTGTCCGTCGTTGCCGCGGGTTACGCCCGCCCGGACTGTGCGACGGGTCGCAGAGACCGCTTTGGTGCCGGTTCCGCGCGGTTCCGCCCCCTAAAGTCTCTTATCGGATTTCCAGTGGTACGCCTGCATGTGTTAGCAGCGGAATCGAAGAGCTGTGCGAACATCAGCATCCTCAGCGTGGAAGAGGAGACCTGTGGCCCTTGTCCGCAACCATTCACTTGCTGGACTTCTAGGGCTCCACGATGTTCTTGTATATCTTCCCGTCCTTCATGATGACGACGAGGTTCTTGCCGGGATCTTCGAGCAGCTTGAAGTTTGCAAGTGGATCGCCGTCCACCAATAGGAGGTCTGCAAGCGCGCCTTCCTCGACGACGCCGAGTTTGCCGGGATAGGGATTGCGGGGACCGCTCAAGGCTAGCAACTCGGCATTGTCCGCCGTGGCCATCTTCAGCGTCTCGCCCGGGGTATACCATTTGAGGAGTTTCGGCAGGTAGAATGGGATCCGCTCAACGGCCTTGGCGTTCTGCAGCATGTCGGTGCCAAACGCGGTCTTGACGCCGTGTTTCTTCGCCCAGGTGTAGGCCTTGTCCGTGCCCACAGCGACCTGCTTGTATCTCTGTTCGCCCGACGACCCAGGCGGCATCGGGATTCGATCTTCGTCATCGAGGAAAGGCTGCGTCGATAGCCAGATACCCTTCTCGGCCATCAACTCTATCGTGGGTTCGTCGAGAAGCTGGCCATGCTCGATGCATTTAACGCCGGCTTCGATCGCTCGCCTCACCGAGCGCACGGTATAGCCATGCACGGCGACATATGTGCCCCAGTCCTCGGCGGCGCCGACCGCAGCCTTGAGTTCGTCCAGACTGAATTCGGTGACGTCGATTGGGTCATAGGCCGACATTACGCCGCCGCCGACAGCAAGCTTGATCTGGCTAGCTCCCTGCATCAGCTGTTCGCGCACAGCTTTCAGAACATCCGGTACGCCGTCGGCCATGGCTTGGTGGCCGAAACGCACGCCTGGCGGCGCCTCGCGGGAGACCGTTCCCGGCAACTGGTTCAGGGAGCGATACTCGCCATGTCCCGATGTCTGCGAGATCATCGCGCCCGATGGCCAAACACGGGGCCCCACGATCAATCCCTCGTCGATCGCCTGCTTCAGGCCGAACGATGGACCGCCCATGTCGCGTGCCGAGGTGAAGCCCGCCATGAGAATGGCCTTGGCCGAAGCGCCGGCGCGAAGTTGCAGGAAGTCCGGATGACTGGTTACCAGCAGGAAGTTGGGCAAATTGTAGATCGTGAGATGCGCATGCGCGTCGATCAGGCCCGGCATCAGCGTTCGGCCGTTGCCGTTGACGACCGTAGTGTTGGCGCTGCGGTCTGCCGGGATCGGCGCGGTCGAGATGCGCTCGATCTTATTGCCGCGCACAAGCACGTTCGATTTCTCGGAAAGCGAGCCGCCCTTGCCGTCGAAGATGCGCACGTTCTGGAAAAGCACGGAGGTATCAGGCGTGGATTGTGCGCAGGCCGGACCGATTGCCAGCCCTGCGAGGATAGCAGCCGCGGCTGTCGCTTTTAAATTCATGGTGCCATCCTCCCAGCGGATTGATCAGGGCGCTTTGGACCTCTCCCACGCCCACAGCGCAAGCAGCAGAATAAGCGCGCCGATAACTGCGGCGACGACGTCGCGCAGCGAGATCGCATACTTGTCGAGTTTCGGGAAAAGGTCGAGCAGGCGAAAGAGAAGGCCTCCGACCAGCGCGCCCGCAAGACCGAGGCTGAGATTTCGCCATCGGCCGAGACCTTCCTTGTCCCATGTGACGAGGGAGCCGGCGAGACTGCCGCCGATAAGGCCGATGACGATCCAGACGACGAATTGGTCAAACGACGGCATGGCACTCTCCTTTGTTCAGCTCGACAATTTGGCCACTTGGAAGCGGGAATGCGCCTCAATGACTTCCGCAGAAATGAACGGATTGTTCTTTCTATGCGCGGTCAAGCGTTGGATACATCGCTCCTTCATGAGTCTGGCAAAACTCCGGGAACGCGAAGCTCCGCCAAAATCATCTGAATCGCAAGGGCGACTTGAAGAACTCCGAGCACGGCGTCCAGAAGAGCGAGGGCACCTCCGCCCCGCTGTACAATCGGCTTGGCGAACCACATCACGACGAGGTTCAGCAACATCACGGTAAGAAACACGATCCCTATCTGGATCTCGCGGCCAAAATCGTTCGTCATGGCCAGGAGCAACATGAGGACTGCGAGCCCGTAGGGCGTGAGAATGGTTGGAAAGGCCAGCGGCGAGAAAGCCAGGTTCGGATACGAGGTTGGGGGGCCCGCAGCAGCTCCGCTTCTATCGTAAACCGCAAGCACCTTTGCCAAGGCCACCAGAAGGAGAATGATGCCGGCGGTAAGGTGCAAAGCGGACGTGGAAAGCCCCCACGACGAGATCAGTTTCTGACCGAGCACGGCCGCAATCAATGCACCCAGGCAAGCGATTGCGACCGCCTGCAGCGCGACTTTGCGCGCTGCAGCCTCCTCCATGTGCGATGTCAGCGCAGCATACGGCCCGACGAGTTTCATCGGTCCGAGCATGACCATGAACGCCGTGAACGTCATGCCCAGGCTGAGCCCGGTTTGCGTTTCCACATATCCCCCGTAGTCTACGCCCCGCCGCGGAAGCCCTTCGGCGCTACCGCCTTCAAAAAGGCCTCGGCATCGAACAGCTTTGGACGCGGCAGCCATTCGGGTTGGTCGGCGCCGCGCGGCGACAGCACGTTCATGAAGTGATGCGGCGTGCGCGACAGCGTCACGTTTTCGGTGACGCCCTGGTAGATGCCGAGAGGGGTCAGCGACGTGAAGAGCTGCGGATCGATCAGCTTGTGCTCCTCGCTCTTGCCGACGACCGACCTTACGTAGTCCCAATCGAAGAGGCCGAGGCTGATGCACCACATGGCGCAGCGCCCGAGCGAAACGTGGACACGATAGCTGCCGCCTTCGGTGGCGCGCCGGGCAAGGGCGGCCATGGCGCCAATGCTAGCAAACCAGCCGACCAGATAGTCATTGACGATCATGGTCGGAGGCAGAAGGGGATTTTCCAGGCTGCCCTCGGCTGCGGAAACGCCCGTGCCCGTCCCTGCGATCTGGTCGAAACCGATCCGCTTGGCCCACGGACCGCCTTCGCCCCAGAGGCTGACGGTGACGTGGATCAGGCCGGGGCGAACCTTGATCGCGCTGTCGAGATCGACCTTGAGTGTCTTGAGCAGGCCCGGGCGCCGGTTGGCATAGAAAATGTCGGCGTCGCGGAGGAGTTCGTAGACCTTTTCTAGTCCGTCCTTGGCGCGCACGTTGAGCCTCGTCGACCGCACGCCGATATTCGAGCTGGCAAAGACCAAGGCCTGCTCCGTTTCGCCGAAACGCCAGACATTGAGACAGTCAGCGCCCAGCGCAGCCAGCGAGCGGCCGCAACCCGCCCCGGCGACGACGTGTGCCATGCCGAGTGCGCGAATGCCGGACAGGGGATGCGTGCCCCATTCGGGCAGCGGCTCGGGCGGGGAATCGGCGATCTTGTCGATCTCGATCAAAGGACGCGCGGCCAGATAGTCGAAGACCGGCTCCTTTACGAATTCCTCGACCGAGCGCACCTTGCACATGACGATCCCGTGCTCCTCGCCGAGCGCCTCGAGTTCGTCACCGGTGTATTTCAGGAAAGCCTTTTCCAGGGCCGCTTGGTCATCCGAGGTATCCAGGACCTTGAGCATCTTGGCTCTGATGATGGGATAGATGTTCTGCGGCATGACATGCCGGCCATCCTTGGTCTTGTAGTATCTCTGATAAGCCATGACGTTGCGGTCCTCAGGATCGCTGGGCAGTCCGTTCAGGGTCTCCCACTTGAATTCCGTCACCGGCGCGAGGCGGCGCGCGGCCTGGCCGAGGTCGACGCTGATATCCTGCCCGAGCCCGCCACGCATGCGCCACAGGTTGGCGGCGGCGACCGACTGTGCGACGAGCGCGATGGCCGGCAGTCCGCCAAGACGCAGGGTGCTCGGAATCAGTGGGTCCTTCTTCGAGAAGGTGATGCGGCCGCCGCAGTCCTCGGGTGTCATTCCCACGCCTGCGAGCAGGTCCTTGAGGTGCGCATGCAGATCGAAGTCGTCATTAGTGATGCGATGCTTGACCGCCCGGAGCATTGCCTCTCGAATACGCGCAGGTTGATTTTTTTCCATTTTGTTTCCTTCCATATCCAACCTGGATTTGCACAGCTTATTGTCGAAACAGCTTCTCAATTCTGCTTCCGTGCGAGTTCCAGCTTGACCTGGAGGCCGGGCCTTAACAGGTAGGTCGGATTTGGAAACTCGGATAGGAAGATGATCTTCTGGGTCGCCTCGTCGAACTCGTGGCCTCCGGCCACGATGCGGCCGACATGCGGATATTTCTCGCCGTTGGGCAGGATCAGCCTGACCTCTGTCTTCTCGGCTGTCTCCTCGCCTGTCTTGAATATCTCGCGCAGCCCGCGATAGACGGCGAAGGAGGCCTTGCCCCGCACCCAGATCGGATCCATCTGGGTGATTGTCGCCAAGGTGCTCACCTGACGCGATTCTTTCGTAATAAATTCGCCTTCTCGGATGAGTGATTCCCCCATCATGCCGTCAAAGGGCGCAAAGCGTTTGAGCACGCTCATATTGTACTCGCCGCCTTCTTCAGCGGTCTTGGCATAGCTGAGATTGGCAGCGGCGATATCTCTCGCCACCTCGAGCTCTCTGAGCTTCATGTCGGAGATGACATCCTTGGCCCGGAGCTGTTTGTTGTTCTCGAGGTTTATCTCCGCATTGCGCAACTCGGCCTCGGCTTTCTCGCGGTTCGCGCGATCCCCTTGGAGCCTGAGCTTCTTGTCTACGGTGTAAAACTCGATCAGCAGGTCGCCCTTCTTGACCATCTGGCCCGGATGAAAATAGATCCGATTGACCATGCCATCGACCCACGGGGAAATATCGCCCACCCGGGCTGCCACGACCGTCCCTTCGATATCGGAATGTGTGTCTATCGTTTGCGCGTTTGCCGCAGATGGAATGAGGACTGAAATTCCGCTTACAATTGCGGTAAGCAACAGTATGGTTCGCATTGGCATTTCCTTGGCCGCGATCGCCGTTATAGATCTCCGAATTCGTTCATTCGCAAATTCAAAGAATAAGCAAAGGCGTGGACGCGGTCTGTCACGTTTTTGCTTTTTGCCGCTCGGGCTGGCGCATTTTCGACGGTCAGCGCCGCCGGTCTCAACGTGAGGTCAGTTTCTGAAAGCCGGTGACAACACCATCAGTTCAATCGCAAACTCGTCCTCGTACCCGTAAAAGCATAACGCCTGCGCAAACGTCATGAGTTGTGAGAAGCTGTAAATTGGGCGTGACTTCATGGCGCCAACAAGGATTGGCGATACTGGAGGCTGTGAGCCAATTGCTATCGAGTGGCAATTTGCTCGTCACATTGGACGAGCCCGGATCATGAAGTCGTCAGTAGGAGGCCTAACGTGAACTTGATGCCGCCTTTATACCAGCTCGTTCGCATGTCCTACCAATGGTTTCAAAGCCTGCAGCCCGATGTTCAATCGGTCATCATGGCCGCGACAATAAAAATAAACATGTCGGCTGGTGATAAACTCTATGCCAAGGGTGAGTACAGCAACGGTCTGTTCGCCGTTGTCTCTGGGGCAGTTCGAGTGAGCGGTGTTTCTCCGGCTGGCCGGGAAATAATCCTTGATTTCTACGGTCCCGGTTGCTGGTTTGGCGATGTCTCCACTTTCGATGATCTTCCCCGTGTCCATGACGCCGAAGCCGTCACGGCCTCCACCGTGCTGGTGCTCAGGCCAGCGCAGATCGAAGTTCTCACATCGACCCATCCGGCGGTCGGGAGGGCGCTTCTTCGACTGGTCGCGCTCCATCTTCGCATCCTTCTGGTGGCGCTTGAGGACTACTCCCTGCAGTCCTACGAGCAGCGTCTGGCCGCCCGCTTGCTGATGCTGACAAGCGGCTTTGGCAAGAAATCATCGGACGGCGTCCTGATCGACTTGGCCTTGCCGCAGGAGGTCTTGGCGCAGCTCACCGGATCAACCAGACAACGGATTAATCAGATTCTGAACGACTGGCGCGATGACGGCATCGTGCGGAGCAACAAACGCCGGATCCTGGTGGCGAATATCGCCAAACTGAAAGAATTGGCCGAAGGCTGACGGAAATTGCGAAACGGCCGGAGTAGTCCCCCGATCGCGCCTAGCAGTCCGGCCAGCCGAAGCCCCATCGCCATGGGAGCCCCGTGCACGGCGCGCCCCCCATTCGAACGGCCCTATACAATACATCAGCAACGCGCTGGTAGATGGATTTGACCTCGTTCTCTTTGAGACCATACTCAGCCGCCAGCACCTCGACTCGCTCGTCGCCGATCCGGATGACACATTGGTGCAGCTGCTCGTCGGCGGCCCGGCGTGCTTCGAAACTCCCCTGTGCATTTGCGTCACGCGGCCCACCTTTATGATAGAGCCGATCGTGTTCTATGCAGCAGGATTCCCAGGGCGGATGCTCGCCATGGCGCTGAGCGAGCACCGGAAACGCCGAGGACGCAATCCGCCAGGCTGCGGACATGCCCCCGCTACAGCCGTCGCTCGTGAAGGGAGCCAGCGCAGCGCCCGCGCGCCGACGCCTTGCGATGAATTGCTCGTGCGTCCGGATCTCGAGGCTCAGCTCGAAACGGTCGATCAAGGATGGCGACGCAGGCGCCTCCTGTGCCGGGCTCCGGGTGACGAAGGAGAATAAGAAAGTTGAGATCAGAAACAGCATTGATTGCGCTGATTGCATTCAACGGTCCTTTCGCGCGTCATGACGAGCCGTTGGGCAGACATCCGTGTGGCTATCATGCTGGGATACAGTTCCAAGTTCGCCGTCGCCGCGCCTTCCCGCCAATGCCGTCACTCTAGATCCGCCCCAGGGGGCGCTTGCGAGCGTTGGATTAATCCTTCAGGATTGAACGATCGTTGCCAATTCAAAAGCAATCCCTCATGACAACGCGCTGGCGTACTCGAGTCTCCCGCTTGGCCATCGGAGCCGCTTTGATCGCGGTTGGCGTGCTTGCTCTTACTGCACCGATAGCCATCGGAACGTGGTCGCTGCAGTTTCTGAGCTTGCTTCCGCTTGCTGTCGGCATCGCCAATTTTTATGCCACCCTCACCTCGCCGGAACTGCGCGTGCGGCCCGTCTCCTACGCGACCGGTCTCGTGGCCGTTGCGGTCGCAATCTTACTTTACGTCAGTCCTTCGCTCGTCGTCTCCGGTATCATCGGAGTGCTGCTGGCGCTTCTCGTAACGGACGGAGCGATCAAGATCGGGCAGTCCATTGTTGGCTCGACTTCGGGCGCGTCTCGATTGGTGCCGCTGGCAAACGGCGTTACTAGCCTCGTCCTGGCGCTCGCGGGTTGGTTTTTCTGGCGCAATCTGGGAATCGACATTGCGGTCGGCGTTATGATCGGCGGTTACACGGTTGCGTCCGGCTGGTCGATGATGGTCTCGCCGCTTCCTCCATTTCGAGAGACGGCGGAAGCGCTGCGGGATGACGTGCATCCCGATCCCAAGCTCCGTTTAGGACCCAATAAGCTCTTTGCTGCGACTCAAGACCGTCTGGCCGCGAACGCCGCCGCTATCCGGCAGAGAGAGATCTACTGGCTTATAGTTTGCGGGCTCATCCTGTTCATTCTGCACCTCAGCCGAATGCAATCGACGCAAACCTGGCTCGGCCTCATTTCCCCGCAGGTCGCCATGGTCGGCGACATCTTCATGGCATTCGTGCTCGGAGCCTTCGTCGTTCTGCCATTCCGCTTGTCGTGGCGGTGTGTCAGCCGCCCGATGGAGCGGGCAGCATGGCGGCTGCGCTTTTCCGGTCAGGATGCCGGCCTGCGGCCCCTGCCTCAACGGATCGTCCGGTATTGGACCGATGGACGCTATGCGTTCGCCGGAGCGCTGCGCGACGCACGCACATCGCTATATGGGACGGGGGTCCTCGCGCTGCGACTGGGCCTGCCTTTGGCGGCGTTGATGGCAGCCGTCAACCCGATCTGGGGCTTCAGTTGGTATTTCAATACCGAAAGTTAGGCGAGTGCATTCTACCAGAAGATCACCGAGGTGCGCGTCGACACATGGCGCGCCCGCATGGTTGGAGCAGTCACGGATGCTTACGGCGGCGGGAACGGGTCCTTGTTCCGGGTGTCGCCTCCCGGAATCGAGAGCGGAGATTTCCGCTTTCTGGTGATCGGCGATCCAGGCGAGGGAGATGGATCGCAATATTCGCTCATCGAGCGCTATCTGGAACTCGGCCGCCACGAGGACGTCAAGTTCCTTGTCATCGCGTCTGATGTGATCTATCCCGCCGGTGCCATGGTCGACTATGAGCGAAATTTCTTTATGCCGTATAAGGGCTGGAGGAAGCCCATCTACGCGATCCCCGGCAATCACGATTGGTACGATGCGCTGGAGGGCTTTAACGCCAACTTCTTGGAACCTGACGCGGCGCGCGCGGCGCTGGCAGCACGCGTCTCGGCCGACCTGCATCTAACCAGTACCAACGAAGAGCGGATCAACAGCCTGCTTACGCGGGCCAAAGAGTTGCGTGCCCTCTACGGTATCCAAGCGGCCAAACAACACGCCCCGTTCTTCGAGATTCAGACCGGCGACTTCGCTCTGATCGCGATCGACACCGGCATCCAGCGTACGATCGACGATCGCCAGCAGGCTTGGCTGGACGCCGCGCTGTCGCGTTCGAAGGGTAAGTTTATTATGGCTGTCGTTGGCCATCCCAAGTACGCGGGCGGCGTGGACACGAGTTTGGCAGATCCATCTTTTGCTGCCCTGTATCATCGCCTCGAGCAGGCGGAAGCCAGCGTGCTGATGGCTGGCGACACGCACGCATTTGAACACTATCTTTCTCAAACGAGCGGTCCGCTCGTCCATCATTTCGTCAACGGCGGGGGCGGGGCGTATCTCAGCATCGGCGGCGCCCTCGCGTGGCCTGAAAATGCGGCGACGCCGTCATGGGAATTCTATCCGCCACCCGATGCCCTGCGCGCGAAGCTCGATGCGGAAACGCCTGCCTGGAAGCAGCCGATGTGGAGGTGGGTCAAGACGTTTGGTGCCTGGCCTGTCTCGATTGAAACCCTATCGGCCATGTTTGACTTCAATCAGGCTCCCTTCTTTCAGAGCTTTATGGAGATCCGCGTCGAACGCTCGAACAGCCGCGTGGTACTGGCTCTCCACGGGGCAAACGGTCCCCTCCGCTGGCGTGATTTGAAGACCTCCGCAGAGCCGGTGTCCTCATCTGCGTCGAGCGATGCGCCTGTTGAGTACGTGCTCGATTTGAAGAGGCCGCAGGCTGAATAGAACGGTGCACCTCGATCCGCGAGGATGGGCGGCGCGGTTCGCGAATACGCGTGCCAGAAACTCGGTGAACTCCGCCGTGCTCATCTCGCCCGAGCCCATCGTGAAGTCGCGATGCTTGACGGCGCCGAGGCCGCAAACTACCGCGTAACCTCCCTACTCACGGCCGGAACGTAGATTTTGGCAGCTCTGTTAATTCGTGGAACGATCCCTGTTATCGACGGCGAAGTCCCTAATCTCTGGGCAAAAATTCGCTGATAATTTTCGGGGTAGAAATCGTCAAAACTACACTAAGCCACTGCAATGGCGGAGAAATATGGCATCCCGTGGCCATTTCAAGCTCACGGAAAACGCGAAAATTCGCTGTTTTCCAGGGCTCACAATGGGAAAACCGCGACCAGCGTTCAGCCGCTGGACCCGTTTCAATTCTTCGTTGTGACTTCCGCAATTTTCTCCTATTTTCTTGCCGGGGATTCGTGCGAGCACCAAGCGCCATGCCGACCGACATTATGACCATCCACGAGGTGGCCGAGTATCTGAAGCTCAACGAGAAGACGGCCTATCGTCTGGCGTCCGAGGGCGAGATACCCGGCTTCAAAGTCGGCGGATCATGGCGGTTCAAGCGGCAGGACATAGAGCGTTGGATCGCCCGGAAGACGAAAGAGAAGAAAGACAGGAAGTAATGGCTGAAGCCTCAAGCGAAATTAAGAATCTCAGCAGCTTCGCCTGGTCCATCGCGGAAATTCTTCGCGGTGACTTCAAGCAGTCGGAATATGGAAAAGTTATCCTGCCGTTCGTCGTGCTGCGACGGCTTGATTGCATCCTGGAAAAGTCGAAGGACGCCGTGCTCAAGGCGGCGGAGACGCTCCCCAAGGGCGTGGACGAAGCCACCCGCGACATGATCCTGTTCGGCGCGGCGGGGCAGGACATCAAGGTCTATAACCTTTCGCGCTTCACGTTCGCGTCCCTCAAAGGCCAGGACGCGCGCCAGCTCCACGACAACCTCGTGGACTACATCACCAAGTTCTCCGGCAACGTTCGCGACATCTTCCTCGACAAGTTCCTGTTCACTGACCAGCTCAAGCGCCTCAAGGACGGCGGCATCCTCTGGAACGTGTTTGAACGCTTTACAGAGATCAACCTCCACCCCGACAAGGTCAGCAATATCGAGATGGGCTACCTCTTCGAGGAGCTGATCCGCCGCTTTCTCAGAAATCTCAAACGAGACCGCCGGGGAGAACTTCACCCCTCGTGAGGTAATCCGCCTCATCGTCGATCTTCTGATCGCCAATGACGACATGAAGCTACCGGCAAGGGCATCATCCGGCAGGTCTATGACCCGGCTTGCGGCACGGGCGGCATGCTGGCGCTCACCGAGGAGGCGCTCAATCGACTCAAGGCGCCGAGCACCGAGTGCCGTTGCCATCCGGTGGCCGCGGCCAGTTCGTCGGCCGTCGCGCCGCTCTTGGCGGTCAGGCGGTCGATGATGATACCCAGCTTGCCGCTGGGACGTGGCGTTGAGGGAGCTTGTGCCGGCTCGGGCGTCAGGACAGTCGCAGGCTTTCTGGATGAATTCGAGCGTGCTTTATCAATTTTTGGCATCGGGTGATCCTCAGATGCTGGGCCACGCGGAATGCGTGGCCTTGCACCATCCGAAGCCCCGGAGTTGCGCTCCGAGGCGGAACCCGCGGTTGCTCCTGGCCACGCGTCACGACGACAGTACCGCTCCAAATCAAGACGAAGCCCAGCCGAAAGAGGCGTGATCAGACGTTATACTTGCAATTAATATATTGAAAATACGAAACGACAGACTGAGCGGTATTGCGGTAATCCTGCGCGCGTAGCAAACGGCATGCCACTTGCTGCAGTTCGTGCAGGCACGTTTGACTGGATAGCCAACTACGCGCACCGCTTTCATGTGGTGGAGGGGCGGGTGGAGCAGGAGCTGCTGCTCGAGATCGATGAAGATCATGCCACCGTATCCCGTGAGCGCGCCGACAACACCCAGATCAAGTTCTCAGACGCTGCCAACGGCGCGCGCGCGGTAAGCTTGCGCTCCCCCGGGGTCGTTGAGGCTATCGAACGGTACTGGCATCAATCCCGGCATGGTAGCGATCCGATCTTTATGACGTCTTTATATGTCGATCCTGAATTCCATATCGAAAACTTATGCGAGCAGCTTCAGGCTGTCCCTGTCGATATGACAGGAGTTCAAGATGCTCGATGCGCTGTTTCTCGCGTTGGGGCTCGGCGGATTCGCCTTGATGGCGGTGTATGCCCGCATCTGCGACCGGTTGTGAGGTGGTCATGTCGGATCCGCTCATCGCACTCGGGGTCGCCGTGGCACTGGCCGCGTATCTGATCTACGCGCTCATCAATCCGGAAAAGTTCTGAACCGGCTCTGGAGGGCCGAACATGACCATCACAGGTTGGCTTCAAATCGCGCTGGTGCTCGGCGCGGTCATCGCGGCGGCGTGGCCGCTCGGACTCTATGTGGCGCGGGTCTTTGGCGGGGAAAGAACTTTTCTTTCACCCGTTCTTTCGCCCATCGAGCGCGCTTTCTACATGGCCGCCAACGTCGATCCGAAGAAGGAGCAGACGTGGCTTAGCTACGCGCTCGCGATGCTAGCAATCAACGGGCTTGGTTTCCTTCTGTTATACGGATTGATGAGGTTCCAGCATCTGTTGCCTTTGAACCCACAGGGATTTGCCGCTGTCCCGCCCGATCTCGCTTTCAATACCGCGGTCAGTTTCGTCACGAACACCAATTGGCAGTCTTACAGCGGTGAGACCACGATGAGCCATTTCGTGCAGATGACGGGCCTTGTCGTTCAAAATTTCCTATCTGCCGCGACAGGCATAGCTTTGGCGCTGGCCGTCACCCGTGCTTTTGCCCGCAGCCGTGCGGCGACGCTCGGAAACTTCTGGGCCGACCTTACACGAGCGACGCTTTATGTCCTGTTGCCCTTGTCGATCATCGTCGCCCTAGGGTTTGCGCTGTCAGGTGTACCGCAGACTCTCGCGGCAAGCGCAGAGGTCACAACGCTCGAAGGCGCAAAGCAGGTCATCGCGCTCGGGCCAGTGGCCAGTCAGGAGGCGATCAAGCAGCTTGGTACGAACGGCGGCGGCTTCTTCAATGTCAATGCCGTGCATCCGTTCGAGAACCCAAACGCCTGGTCGAACATTCTGTCGATCTGGTCCATGCTGCTCATCTCGACTGCCTTGCCGATCGCCTTCGGCCGTCTCGTCGGCGATATGCGCCAGGGCGTAGCGCTTCTCACCGTCATGTTTGCGCTTCTCGTGACGGGTGTCGCGATCGTTTACGCGGCCGAAACATCGGGTGTGCCGTCGCAGGTTGCTGCCGGTGTCGATCCGGCTATGGGCAATATGGAAGGCAAGGAGGTGCGTTTCGGACAGGCGCTCACGGCTCTCTATGTGGTCGCCACCACCGGTCTGTCGTGTGGCGCCGTCAACGCCATGCACAATTCTCTCACTCCGATTGGCGGACTTGTACCTCTATTCATGATTCAGCTTGGCGAGATTCTACCCGGCGGTGTCGGGTCGGGCCTCTACGGCATCATCGTCATGGCTATTCTCGCCGTGTTCGTTGCCGGACTGATGGTCGGCCGAACGCCGGAGTACCTCGGCAAAAAAATCGAAGCTCGGGAGATTAAGCTCGCGGTACTGTCTATTCTCATCCTGCCGCTGGCCATCCTAGGGTTCACCGCAGCGTCGGTCATGCTTCCGTTCGCACTATCGAGCCTAGCCAACGCAGGACCGCGCGGATTGACGGAAATTCTCTACGCCTACTCGTCCGCCGCCGGCAACAACGGCTCGGCCTTCGCCGGGCTTACCGCAAATACGCCCTGGTACAACACCACGCTTGGCATCGCAATGCTCTTCGGCCGGTTTGCCTATGTCGTACCCGTCCTGGCAATGGCCGGGACCTTGGCAAGGAAGACAAAAGTGGCTGCATCGCCGGGAACCTTTCCGACACACGGCATGCTGTTCATCGGCCTACTCATCGGCGTGATCCTGATCCTCGGCGGCCTGCAATACTTCCCTGCGCTGGCGCTCGGACCGGTTGTTGAACACGTCCTGATGCAAGCCGGAAAAACGTTGTGAAGGAACAGACCATGTCGTCAAAACCGATCGCACTGTTCGATCCCGGAATCTTGCACCGCGCAGCCATGGATGCCGTCGTGAAGCTGGCTCCGCGTCAGCTCGTCCGTAATCCCGTCATGTTCGTCACGGGCGTGGTGGCCCTCCTCGTGACACTGGTCTTCATCCGCGATCTGGCGACTGGCCGGGACGATCTGGCCTTTACCGGACAGATCGCTATTTGGCTCTGGTTCACCGTCCTGTTCGCCAACTTCGCCGAGGCCATCGCCGAGGGCCGCGGTAAGGCGCAAGCCGACGCCTTGAAGCGGACCCGTAGCGACACGATGGCGAAGGTTTTTCTCCATCAGGACGACAGCCGGGACGATGTCTACGAGACGAAGTCGGCGCTTGAACTGCGTACCGGCGACATCGTGCTGGTGGAAGCCGGCGACACTATCCCAGCGGATGGCGAAGTCATCGAAGGCATCGCCTCGGTCAACGAGTCGGCAATCACCGGTGAATCGGCCCCGGTCATCCGCGAGTCGGGCGGCGACCGCTCGGCGGTGACAGGGGGAACTGTCGTGCTGTCGGACTGGATCAAGGTGCGGGTCACTGCGGCTCCAGGCTCGTCGTTCCTGGATCGCATGATCGCGCTTGTCGAAGGAGCGGAGCGGCAAAAGACTCCAATCGAACTCGCGCTCTCGATCCTGCTCGTGGGTATGACGCTGATCTTTCTCATTGCCGTCGTAACTCTCTGGGGTCTCGCCAGCTACTCTGGCACAATTCTATCGGTAACGGTCCTTATCGCTCTGCTCGTGACTCTCATTCCAACAACTATCGGCGGGCTTCTTTCGGCCATCGGAATAGCCGGCATGGACCGGCTGATCAGGTTCAATGTCATCGCAACGTCGGGCCGCGCCGTTGAAGCAGCCGGCGACGTCGACACGCTGCTGCTCGACAAGACCGGGACCATCACCTTCGGAAACCGGCTCGCAACAGCGTTCATTCCCGCGCCCGGATCAGATAAGGCCACGCTGGTCGAGGCGGCGTTCCAGTCATCTCTTGCCGACGAAACGCCGGAAGGCCGCTCGATCGTCGCGCTGGCGAAATCGAAGTATGGCGCCAGCGAGCAGGCAGAGCAGGCTGGCGAAATCATTCCATTCTCGGCACAAACCCGCCTTTCCGGCATTGATATCGGAGGCCGCAAGCTGCGGAAGGGAGCCGTCGATTCCGTGCTGAAACTTGCCGGCCTCTCACTCGAAGTGGCTCCTTCCGGATTTCGCGATGCAGTCCAGTCGATCGCGCAGTCGGGGGGGACGCCTCTCGCCGTCTCAGACGGCGCGAAGCTGCTTGGCGTTATCCACTTGAAGGATGTGGTCAAACCGGACATCAAAGCGCGGTTCGCCGAGTTGCGCGCCATGGGTATTCGGACGGTCATGGTAACCGGCGATAATGCGGTGACCGCCGCAGCCATCGCGTCGGAAGCCGGTGTCGACGACTATATTGCCGAGGCGACGCCTCAAGACAAGCTCGCCTACATCAAGGCGGAACAAGCCAAGGGCCGGCTAATCGCCATGTGCGGCGACGGTACGAACGATGCGCCGGCCCTCGCTCAGGCGGACGTCGGCGTGGCGATGCAGAGCGGAACGCAAGCCGCCCGTGAAGCCGGCAACATGGTCGATCTCGACAGCAACCCGACAAAACTCATCGAAGTTACCGAAATCGGCAAGCAGCTATTGATGACACGTGGTTCTCTGACGACGTTCTCAATCGCCAACGATGTTGCGAAGTACTTCGCGATCATTCCGGCTCTCTTCGTGGCGACCTACCCCGAACTCGGCGCACTCAACGTCATGGGTCTCACTTCGCCGCAAAGCGCCATCCTATCCGCAGTGATCTTCAATGCGCTCGTCATCATCGCATTGATCCCGCTTGCGCTCAAAGGCATCGCTTACAGGCCTGTGGGAGCAGCGGCTCTGCTCCGCCGCAACCTTCTGATCTACGGCCTCGGCGGCCTCGTCGTGCCGTTCGTTGGCATCAAGATCATCGATGTCGCCGTTGCCGGTCTCGGTCTCGCATGATGGAGAGCAAAATGTATTCCACTATCCGGCCTGCAGCCGCGCTGCTCGCTCTGCTCACGCTCATTACCGGTGTGGCCTACCCGCTCGCTGTAACCGGCGTTGCGCAGGTTCTTTTGCCTCAGCAAGCCAATGGCTCTCTTGTTAAAAAAGACGTAACGATCATCGGTTCGAGCCTGATTGGGCAGTCCTTCACTTCGGCGGGCTACTTCCACCCGCGCCCGTCCGCGGCAGGTTCAAACGGCTACGACGCGGCCGCTTCCTCGGGATCGAACCTCGGCCCCCTGTCGGCAAAACTGAACGAACGGCTGGTTGCAAGTCTTGCAACCTTAAAGCAAGAAAGTGAGGCAGCGGTTCCGGCTGATGCCGTGACGACCTCCGGCAGCGGACTTGATCCCCACATCTCAATCGACAATGCACGGCGACAGGTAGCCCGCGTGGCCAATTCAAGAGGAGTGCCCGCAGCCCGGATCCAGGATATCGTCGACAGGATCGCGGAACCGCCGGCACTTGGCGTCATCGGCGAACCCCGCGTCAACGTCCTGCTCCTTAATCTTGAACTCGACGCGGAGTTGGGAAGGAAAGTCGGATAAGCATGCCTGATCAGGCAGACCGCACGCCGCCGCGTGCCTCGTCAGAGGCACTGTTGGAGCTTGCCGCGAAGGAGCAGCGCGGCAAGCTCAAGGTCTTTCTCGGGATGGCACCAGGTGTCGGCAAGACCTATACGATGCTCTCCGCCGCGCGCGCAGCAAAGTCCGAGGGACGCGACGTGGTGGTCGGTGTCGTCGAAACTCACGGCCGCTCGGAAACGGCAGCTCTCGTTGAAGGCTTAGAAGTCATTCCGCGCCGAACGGTACCCTATCGCAATCGCGTCCTGATGGAGTTCGACATTGATGCCGCCATCGCACGGCGGCCGGATCTCCTCCTCGTCGACGAATTCGCTCACACGAACGCCCCGGGTCTCGTGCATGCCAAGCGCTACCAGGATGTGGAAGGGGTGCTACAGGCAGGTATCGACGTCTGGACGACGTTGAATATCC
>OEIU01001283.1_pt1 | contig 16984 bp, 15 predicted proteins | sample 1539221 | NCBI WGS metagenome assembly OEIU01 (sample SAMN03792071, study PRJEB22550) | activated sludge metagenome | feature: wastewater treatment plant; material: activated sludge; isolation source: Wastewater treatment plant of a petroleum refinery complex | place: Argentina: Zarate | collected...
CTGGCTCATCAGGAAGATGCTGCGGATGTTCAGGTTCATCACCTTGTCCCAGGCCTGCAGCGGATAGTCCTCGGCCGGCGCGCCCCAGGTGGCACCGGCGTTGTTGACCAGGATGTCGATCTGCCCCAGCTGCTGCATCGCCGCGTCGCAGACCTTCTGCACCTGCGCCGGGTCGCTGGCGTCGGCGGCGATCCAGTGGGCCTCGATGCCCTTGGCCTTCAGGTGGGCCACGGCTGCCTCCAGGTCGGCCGCCTTGCGCGAGCTGAGCATCAGCTTGGCGCCGGCCTCGCCCAGCGCTTCGGCAATCTGCAGGCCCAGGCCGCGCGAGCCGCCGGTGATCAATGCGGTCTTGCCGCTCAGGTCGAAGAGTTTCTGGATCGGGGTGCTCATCGGCAATTCTCCGAAGGTTGTCAGGAACGGCGCGAACGCAGCCACAGCAGCAGCGCGCCGGCGGCGGCCAGCGCGCCGCCGATGCTCATCAGCGTCACGGTGGCGGCCAGGTGGTGCTTGCGGAACCACAGCCCCAGGCCGAAGACGAACAGGCCCGCGTAGAGGCAGACCCAGACCAGCACGTCCAGCGTGTGGTTGCTCATCGTCAGAACCAGGCGTCGCGCATCTCGCGGCACAGCGGCTGCCGCGCCGCCACCGGCAGCAGCCAGGCGTCGATCTTCGGCAGCTCGTAGGCGTAGAAGTAGCGCATCGCCGCCAGACGCCCATGCAGCGCATCGAGCGTGGCCGCATCGGCCGGCTCGCGGCCCAGCCGCGCCTCGCAGGCCAGGGCCACGTCCAGCCACAGCCAGGCCAGCACGACATGGCCGAAGGCCTGCAGATACGGAGTCGCATTGGCCAATGCCTGCTCGGGCGTGGCCTCGGCCCACGCGGCGCGCGTGGCCGATTCCAGCGTCTGCAGCGCCGTCAGCAGCTGCCGCGCAGGCGCGCGCAGCGTGTCCTGCGCAGCGGCCCGGTCGGCCGTCGCGCGCAGGCGCGAGGCCAGCAGCTTCAGCGCCGCGCCGTCGTGCATGACCACCTTGCGGCCCAGCAGGTCCAGCGCCTGGATGCCGTGCGTGCCTTCGTGGATCATGTTCAGGCGGTTGTCGCGCCAGTACTGCTCCACCGGGAAGTCGCGCGTGTAGCCGTAGCCGCCATGCACCTGGATCGCCAGGCTGTTGGCTTCCAGGCACCACTCGCTGGGCCAGCTCTTGGCGATCGGCGTCAGCACCTCCAGAAGCAGGCCGGCGTCGCGCGCGCTGCGTTCGTCGCCGGTGTGCAGCTCGTCGACTAGGCGCGCGCAGTACAGCTCCAGCGCCAGCCCGCCCTCGGCGTAGCTCTTCTGCGCCAGCAGCATGCGCTTGACGTCGGCATGTTCGATGATCGGCACCTGCGGCTGCGTCGCATCCTTGCCGCCGACGCCCACCGGGCGACCTTGCGGCCGCGTGCGCGCATAGGCCAGCGAGGCCTCGTAGCCGGCCATGCCCAGCATCACGGCGGCCATGCCGACGCCGATGCGCGCCTCGTTCATCATGTGGAACATGCAGCGAAGGCCTTCGCCGGGCTGGCCGACCCGCCAGCCCACCGCGCCCGCCCGGCCGCCGGGCGTGAAGCGGCCTTCGCCGAAGTTCAGCAGCGTGTTCGTGGTGCCGCGCCAGCCGCATTTGTGGTTCAGGCCGGCCAGCGCGACGTCGTTGCGTTCGCCGGTCAACTGCCCGCCGGCATCGACCATCTGCTTCGGCACGACGAACAGCGAGATGCCCTTGGTGCCCGGCACCGGCCTGCCGTCCGGCCCCGGGATCTTGGCCAGCACCAGGTGCACGATGTTCTCGGTGATCTCGTGCTCGCCGGCCGAGATCCACATCTTGTGGCCGTACAGGCGGTAGCGCGGGCCCAGCGCATCGGCCTCGTGGTCGTCGCCGTCCGGCAGCGCCTTGGTGGCCACGTCGGACAGGCTGGAGCCGGCCTGCGGCTCCGACAGGCACATCGTGCCCGCCCAGCGGCCCTCGAACTCGGCCGCGGCGAACACGCGCTTTTGCGCCTCGCTGCCGTGCGCCATCAGCAGGTTGGCGTTGCCCACCGTCAGCATGCTGGAGCCGATGCTCGCGCTGGCCTTGGCGAAGAAGGCGTTGGCCGCCGCCTCCACCGTGTACGGCAGCTGCATGCCGCCGTGCGCGTAGTCCTGCGCGGCGGCCAGCATGCCGCTGGCGGCATAGGCCTTCCAGGCGTCGTGCGTGGCCTGCGGCAGGATCACCTTCTCGCCGTCGAAGCGCGGCTCCTCGGTGTCGACCAGGCGGTTGAAGGGCGCGTACTTCTCGCGCGCGATGCGCTCGCACGTGTCCAGCACCGAGGCGAAGGTTTCGGCCGAATGCTCGGCGAAGCGTGGCCGCTGCAGCAGCGCGCCCTCGGCCAGCGAGCCTACGGCCAGCCAGTCGTAAAGCAGGAAGTCAACGGTGGCGCGCATTGGTCATCAGCCCAGGCGCTCGGTCGCCACCAGCGCCATCGTCGCCGCGGCACGCAGCACATGCACCCGCTCCTCACCGCGCTGGCACCAGACGTCGGCTTCGGTGAAGCTGATCTGGCGCCCCGGCTTGGTCACCCGAGCCTCGCACAGCAGCCGCTCGCCACGCGCCGCGCGCAGCAGCCGCACCGACAACTCGGCGGTGATGACGACGAAGCCCTCGGATGCCAGCGTCTGCGCCGCCGCGCCCATCGAATGGTCGGCCATCGTCACCATCACGCCGGCATGCACCTGGCCGGTGTGCTGGTAGTGGCGCGCTTGCAGCGCCAGCGCGCTGTCGATGCGGCCCTCGGCGCCGGCGGTGGGCTCGATGCCCAGGTCGGCCATGAAGGGCGCCCTCGCGAAGAAGGCGCGCAGCGTGTCGAGGTCGGTCTTCATCAGGGTTCAGGCCAGCGCGAAGCGGCGCAGCGCCGCGGCAGCGATCGGCGCGCCGCGCTCCTGCACGAAATGGCCGCCGTCGGCAACCTCCAGCGGCTCGGGGCAGCCGCGGATTCCCTTGCGCAGCGAGTGCATGGCCGGCGCGCCCAGCACCGGGTCCAGCATGCCGATGGCCATGAAGCTGTCGCCCGACCATTGCTCCTTCCAGAAGCGCGCGGCGCGGCGGCTGGTCTCGGCGCCTGGCGCATCGTCGCTGTCCGGCACCAGGTTCGGGAAGCGGCGCACGCCGGCCTTGTAGTGCACGTCAGGAAAAGGTGCGTCGTAGGCCGCGGCCTCCTCGGCCGTCATGCCGGGGTTGCCGCGCAGGAACAACTTGCCGATAGCCATGTCGGGCTGCGTGTTGGAATAGGCGCGCCACTGCTTGAAGCCTTCGGTGACCGTGCCCAGCCCCAGCCCGGTGTTCATCACCAGCAGCCGCGTATAGCGCTCGGGTTGCTGCAGCGGCAGCGTCAGGCCGAGCAGGCCGCCCCAGTCCTGCACCACCAGCAGCACGTTGCGCAGATCGAGCTGCTCGACGAAGCGCAGCATCGAGTCGCGGTGCTTGTCGAATGTGTACCAGGCATCGTCCTCGGGCTTGTCGGAACGGCCGAAGCCGAACCAGTCCGGCGCCACGACGCGCAGGCCGGCGGCGGTGAACACCGGGATCATCTTGCGGTACAGATAGGCCCAGCTCGGCTGCCCGTGCAGGCACAGCACCGTCGCCGGCGCATCGCGCGGGCCTTCGTCGACGTAGTGCATGCGCAGCCCGTCGAGCTGCGCATAGCGCGGCGCGTAGGGGAAATCCGGCAGCCGCGCGAAGCGCTCGTCCGGCGTGCGCAGCACGTTCATCGTGCGCTGGATCAAAGCACCTCGAACACGCCGGCCGCGCCCATGCCGCCGCCGACGCACATCGTCACCACCACGCGCTTCGCGCCGCGGCGCTTGCCTTCGATCAGCGCATGGCCGGTCAGGCGCTGGCCGCTCAGGCCGTAGGGGTGGCCGACGGCAATGGCGCCGCCGTTGACGTTGAGCCGGTCCATCGGGATGCTTAAGCGGTCGGCGCAGTACAGCACCTGCACCGCGAAGGCCTCGTTCAGCTCCCACAGGTCGATATCCTCGACCTTCAGGCCCAGGCGCTTCAGCACCTTGGGCACCGCGAAGACCGGGCCGATGCCCATTTCGTCGGGCTCGCAGCCGGCCACCGCGAAGCCGAGGAAGCGGCCCAGCGGCTTCAGGTTCTTCGCTTCAGCGTAGCTGTCGCTGACCAGCACGCAGGCGCCGGCACCGTCGCTGAACTGGCTGGCGTTGCCGGCCGTGACCACGCCGCCGGGCAGCGCCGAGCGGATGCCGCGGATGCTGTCCATCGTCGTGCCCGGCCGCAGGCCCTCGTCGGCGCTGATCGTCACTTCCTTGGTGCGCAGGCCCAGCTGCGCGTCGGCCACACCCGCGGTGACGGTGCAGGAGACCATCTCGTCATTGAACTTGCCGGCTTCCTGCGCGGCGCAGGCCTTCTGCTGGCTGGCGGCGCCGTATTCGTCCATGCGCTCCTTCGGCACCTTGTAGCGCTTGGCCACGTTCTCCGCCGTTTCCAGCATGCTCATGTAGATCGCCGGCTTGTGCTCGACCAGCCAGCTGTCGGCGAGCATGTGCTTGTTCATCTCCTGCTGCACGCAGGAGATGCTCTCCAGCCCGCCGGCCACCAGCAGCTCGCTCTCGCCGGCAATGATGCGCTGCGCGGCCATGGCGATGGTCTGCAGCCCGCTGGAGCAGAAGCGGTTGACGGTGGCGCCGCTGACCGAGATCGGCAGCCCGGCGCGCAGCGCCGCCTGGCGCGCGATGTTCATGCCGGTGGCGCCTTCGGGGTTGGCACAGCCCATCAGCACGTCGTCGATCGCGGCCGGATCGACGCCGGCCCGCTCGACCGCGGCCTTGATGGCGAAGCCGCCGAGCGTGGCGCCGTGCGTCATGTTGAAGGCGCCCTTCCAGCTCTTGGCCAGGGGCGTGCGGGCGGTGGAGACGATCAGCGCTTGGGTCATGGGGTTTCTCCGGTGCGATTCGGTGTTCAGGTGAAGCTCTTGCCTTCGGCCGCCAGCCGGGCCAGCCGCGGCGCGGGCTGCCAGAAGGCGGCGTCGTCGTGCGGGTTGCGCGCGAAGCGCTTCATCGCCTGCACCACGTTGAACAGGCCCACGGTGTCGGCATAGCACATCGGCCCGCCGCGCCACAGCGGGAAGCCGTAGCCGGTGAGGTAGATCATGTCGATGTCGCTGGCCTTGCTGGCGATGCCTTCTTCGAGGATGTGCGCACCCTCGTTGACCAGCGCGTAGACCAGCCGCTGCACGATCTCGTCGTCGCCGATCTTGCGCGGCTGGATGCCGAGCGAGGCGCGGTGCTTGTCGATCATGTCGGTCACGACCTTGCTGGGAATCGCGTCGCGCTTGCCGGCGACGTAGTCGTACCAGCCGGCCTGCGTCTTCTGGCCGTAGCGTCCCAGTTCGCACAGCAGGTCGGCGGTCTTGCTGTACTTCATGTCCGGAAAATCGACCGCGCGGCGCTTGCGGATCGCCCAGCCGATGTCGTTGCCGGCCAGGTCGCCCATGCGGAACGGGCCCATCGCGAAGCCGAACTTCTCGATCGCCTTGTCCACCTGCTGCGGCGTGGCGCCTTCGTCCAGCAGGAAGCCGGCTTGGCGGCTGTACTGTTCGATCATGCGGTTGCCGATGAAGCCGTCGCACACGCCGGAGACCACCGCGGTCTTCTTGATCTTCTTGCCCACCGCCATCACGGTGGCCAGCACGTCCTTGGCGGTCTTGTCGCCGCGCACCACCTCCAGCAGCTTCATCACGTTGGCCGGGCTGAAGAAGTGCGTGCCGATCACGTCCTGCGCTCGCTTGGTGAAGGAGGCGATCTTGTTCAGGTCCAGCGTGCTGGTGTTGCTGGCGAGAATCGCGCCGGGCTTCATCACTTCGTCGAGCTTCTTGAACACCGCTTCCTTGACGCCCAGCTCCTCGAACACCGCCTCGATCACCATGTCGGCGTCCTTCAGGTCGTCGTAGGACAGCGTGGTCTTCAGCAGCGCCATGCGCTGCTCGTACTTGTCCTGCTTCAGCTTGCCCTTCTTGACCTGCGCCTCGTAGTTCTTGCGCATCACGCCGACGCCGCGGTCCAGCGCCTCCTGCTTCATCTCCAGCATCGTCACCGGGATGCCGGCGTTGAGGAAGTTCATCGCGATGCCGCCGCCCATCGTGCCGGCGCCGATCACCGCCACCTTCTCGATCTTGCGCTGCGGCGTGTCCTCGGGCACGTCGGGAATCTTGGCTGCAGCGCGCTCGCCCAGGAAGGCATGGCGCAGCGCCTTGCTCTCCGGCGTCAGCATCAGCGCCAGGAAGGTGTCGCGCTCGAAGCGCATGCCGTCGTCGAACTTCATCTTCACGGCCGCCTCGACGCAGTCCACGCACTTGGCCGGCGCCGGGAAGTTCTTCGCCATGCCCTTGACCATGTTGCGCGCGAAGGCGAAGTAGCCGTCGGCGTTGGCATGCGTGGCCTTCATATCGCGCACGCGCGGCAGCGGGCGCGTATCGGCCACCTCGGCGGCGAAGGCCAGCGCGCCGGCCAGCAGGTCGCCGTCGATCATCTTCTGGATCAGCTTCTGCCCGGGCAGCGCGGCGAGCATCTCGCTCTTCACCGGCTCGCCGCTGACGATCATGTTCAGCGCGGTCTCCACGCCCAGCACGCGCGGCAGGCGCTGCGTGCCGCCGGCGCCCGGCACCAGGCCGAGCTTGACCTCGGGCAGCGCCACCTGCGTGCCCGGTGCGGCCACGCGGTAGTGGCAGGCGAGCGCCAGCTCCAGCCCGCCGCCCATGACCACGCTGTGGATCGCCGCGATGATCGGTTTGCCCGACGCATCGAACTGCTGCCACAGCGACAGCAGGTTCGGCTCGGCGATGGCCTTGGGCGTGCCGAACTCGCGGATGTCGGCGCCGCCCGAGAAGGCGCGGCCCGCGCCGGTGATGACGATGGCCTTGACGGCGGCATCGGCATTGGCCTTGTCGACGCCGTCGGCAATGCCGCGGCGCGTGTCGTAGCCCAGGCCATTGACCGGCGGATTGTTCAGGGTGATGACGGCGACGTTGCCGCGGACTTCGTAGCTGGCTGTCATGGCAATCCTCTTTGCTGATGCGTGCGTCGGCCGGGGCCGTGGGCGTGGTGGCCCGAAAGGCAATTTTTCATTTTAGGTCGGCGCCTGCAGCGACCCTTGTCCCTACGGCGACAAGCGGTCGGTGCCGCCGGCTGCGGACCGGCAGCCGGGTCAGGCAGCGACCGGGCGATCAGGCCACGGCGGGCCCGCCGCCGGCGGCACGCGCCCGGCCGGCGTCAAAGGCTGCGGCCTTGCCGGCGAGGCGGGCGCACCCGGCGCCATCGCGCGGCCGCGGCCTCTGCCGCTGCAACTACTTGGGCTGCAGCAGCTTCTTCAGGTTGGCGAGGTTTTCCTCGAAGCGGTCCTGCACGAGCTTCCAGGCCTGCTTGCGCGACTTGGCCTCCATCTGCGCCAGTTCGCGCACGTTGGCGATGGCGTCCTGCACGCCCTGCCGCGCCAGCTCGGCCTGCTTGCTCAGCATGGCGCTGCCGCTGGCGTCCTTGGTCGCGTCGCGCCATTTGACGAAGGCTTCCTTCAGCATCTCGTTGCGCCGTTCGGCCAACGCCTTGATGCCCTCGTAGGCCTGGCGGTTGGCTTCGGCCAGCGCTTCCATGTCCTTGCGCTGGGATTCGACGATGGCCGCGATGTCCACGCCGGGCAGCTTGAACTTGGCCAGGGCCTTGCCCAGATCGCCGACCGGCGCGCTCCGGGTCTTCGCGGCTGCCGGCGCGGCGGATTTGCGCGCGGCCTTCTTCGCGGCAGGCGCCTTGTGCGCCGTCTTCTTCGCAGCGGGGGTCTTGCGGGTCACCATGGTCGTCTCCTCAGCGTGGGTCGGGGTTGGGGGCTCGGATGATCAGATGGCGTGCGCGGCGATGGCGTCGATGATCTGCGGCCACATCGAGATCGGCAGCGCATGTCCCATGCCCTTGATGACCTGCAGCCTGGCGCCGGGCACCGACTGCGCGACATCGGCGCCGCAGGCCAGCGGCACCAGCGGATCGGCGTCGCCGTGCAGCACCAGCGTCGGCACCGTGACGCCGGCCAGCGCCGCCTTGCGGCTGCCCGAGGCCAGGATGGCCATCAGCTGACGCGCCACGCCGGCAGGGTTCAGGCCGCGCGCGAAGTTCTGTTCGGCACGCGCCAGATCGCGCGCCTCGTCGAGCGGGAAACTGCCGGCGCGCAGCACCTTCCAGGTCTGCACGTAGCTGTCGAAGTAGCCGGCGCGGTCGGTCGGCGTGGGCTTGAACAGCATGGCCAGCGCCTGCGGCGCCGGCGGCGGCAACCCCGGCGCGCCCGAGGTGGACATGATCGAGGTCAGGCTGCGCAGCCGCGACGCATGGTGGATGGCCAAGGTCTGGCCGATGGCGCCGCCCATCGACGCGCCGACCACGTGCGCGCGCGCTATGCCCAGGCAGTCGAGCAGCCCGATGGCGTCGTCGGCCATGTCGCGCAGATCGTAGGCCGCCTTCACCGGCTTGCCCTGCATCGCCGTCATGAACGCGGCCGACACGTCCGGCAGGCCGGCGGCCTCGAAGCGCGTCGACAGGCCGATGTCGCGGTTGTCGAAGCGGATGACGCGGTAGCCGCGTGCCGCGAGCCGGCTGCAGAACTCGTCGTCCCAGGCGACCATCTGCGCGGCCAGCCCCATGATCAGCAGCAGCGGCGGCGCGTCCGCGCCGCCGAAGGTGTCGTAGCACAGCTCGATGCCGTTGGCCTTGGCCAAGGCCGGCGGGGTGCGCGTCACGCCGGTTGCACCGGGCATCTCGTTTGATTCGTTCATTTCAGACCTCCAACCATTCCTTGCGTACGTCGTCGTCGGCGCGCAGTTGCGCCGGCGTGCCCTCGAAGACGATGCTGCCGTGGCCCATCACGTAACAACGATCGGAAATCTGCAGCGCGATGGTCAGCTTCTGTTCGATCAACAGCACCGAGACGCCGCGGTTCTTCAGCTCGTTCAGGTACTCGCCCACCAGTTCGACGATCTTCGGCGCCAGGCCTTCGGTGGGCTCGTCGATCATGATCAGGTCGGGGTCGCCCATCAGCGTGCGGCACAACGTGAGCATCTGCTGTTCGCCGCCGGACATGACGCCGGCCTCGGTATGCTGGCGCTCCTCGAGCCGCGGGAACATGCGGTACATGTCGCCGAAGGACCAGCGCGGATTCTTTTTCCCGCGCTTCTCGCCCAGCATCAGGTTCTGGTGCACCGTGAGCTTCGGAAAGATGTCGCGGCTCTCGGGTACGTAGCCGACGCCCCGATGCGCGATGTCGAAGGTGTGCTGGCCGAGGATCTCCTGGCCCTTGAACTGCACCGAACCGAGGCCCTGCACCAGCCCCATCACGGTCTTCGCGGTGGTCGACCGGCCGGAGCCGTTGCGCCCGAGCAGCGCGACGATCTCGCCCTGCTCCACGCGCAGGTCGACGCCGTGCAGGATGTGGCTCTTGCCGTAGAAGGCATTCAGATCCTTGATCTCCAGCAGCGCGGCCATCTCAGTGCCCTCCCGCTTCGGCCGCCTGCTGGTCGGCCAGCACCGATCCGAGGTAGGCCTCCTGCACGCGCGGGTTGGCGCGCACCGCGTCGGGCGTGTCGAAGGCGATGACTTCGCCATAGACCAGCACCGCGATCTTGTCGGCCAGGCCGAAGACCACGCCCATGTCGTGCTCGACGGTCAGCAGCGTCTTGCCGGTGGTGACCTTGCGGATCAGTTCGATGAAGCGCTTGGTCTCGCTCTTGCTCATGCCGGCGGTCGGCTCGTCGAGCAGGATCACGCTGGCGCCGCCGGCGATGGTGATGCCGACCTCGAGCGCACGCTGCTCGGCGTAGGTCAGGTTCATGGCCAGCGTGTCGCGCTTGTGCTGCAGGTTGACCATCTGCATCAGTTCATCGGCGCGCGCATTGGCGTCGTGCAGCTTGGACAGGAAGCGCAGGAACGAGTAGCGGTAGCCAAGCGACCACAGCACCGCGCAGCGCAGGTTCTCGAACACCGACAGGCGCGTGAACAGGTTCGACACCTGGAAGCTGCGCGCCAGCCCCTTGCGGCTGATCTCGTAGGGGCGCAGCTGGTCGATGCGCTCGCCGTTGAGCACGATCTCGCCGCTGCTGGGGCCGAAGCGGCCGCTGATCAGGTTGAACAGCGTGGACTTGCCGGCGCCGTTGGGGCCGATGATGGCCACGCGCTCGCCGGGGCGCACCGCGAGGTTGGCGCCGCGGATGATCTCGGTCTTGCCGAAGGACTTGCGCAGGTCCCTCAACTCGACCGCATAGCCGCCGCGCCCAGCCGCGCTCATAAGGCACAACCTCCGCGCTGATCGCGCTCCGGTGTGAGCGCTTTGGGGCGGCCATGCGCGCTCATAAGGCAACCTCTCGGCCCATGAGGGTCGGTCGAGCAGCACGGCGCAGGGTTGTCCACGGCGGCGGGCGGTCGGCGCTTGCGACGAACCGACCGACCGCCGCGGTGGGCAACCCGTGTTCGACGCGCCGCGTTTCGCACTTGACATCCCGGCCGGTTGCCGCCGAGGGTGTGCACCGACTTCCGTGCCCCTGCGGTGACTGCCTAGTGCGCTTGCCTTCGCAAGGCCCGCGTGAGACCCGCAGCCCGCAGGGCGCCGGAAGGCCGCGACGGGCCCCAAGATGTAGCGCCACGCGACCGAAGCTGGAGCGCCTGTTTATGAGCTTCCCGCCGCGCCTTCCGACACGGGCAGTCATAGCGCAACTCCAAGGAGTCTGTCCATGAGCAACGATGCTTGTACCGAAGTCTTCGTCGGGCTGGACTGGGCGGTGCACACGCACGCGGTGTGCGTCATCGACGCCGCCGGCTCGGTGCTCGATCGCTTCGAGGTCAGCCACGACCGCGACGGCCTGGCCGAGCTGATGCACCGCGTGGGCCAGCACGGCCAGCGCCTGCGCATCGCCATCGAGCGGCCCTCGGGGCTGATCGTCGATGCGCTGGTCGAGGCCGGCCACGAGGTCTTTCCGATCCACCCCAACGCGGTCAAGGCCAGCCGGCCTCGCTACCGCAGCCACGGCGCCAAGAGCGACGCCAGCGATGCCTACCTGCTGGCCGACCTGCTGCGCACCGACGGCCACCGCTGGCGCGCGTTGGCACCGCAGTCCGACAACATCCGCGCACTGCGCGCCTTGGTCCGCTCGCGTGACGACCTCGTCGCTGCCCGCGTCGCGGCAGCCAACCAGCTCACCAGCACCTTGCAGGCCTTCTGGGCCGGCGCGGCAGTGATCTTCGCCGACGTGGCTTCGCCGATCGCGCTGGCGTTCCTGCGCCGCTATCCGTCGCCCAGTTCCGCCAAGCGGCTGACCGAGTCGCAGTTGCAGCGCTTTTGCAAGGCCCAGCACTACAGCGGCCGGCGCAGCGCTGCAGACCTGCTCGGCAGGCTGCGCGCCGCAGCCAACGGTTGCGTGGGCGCACAAACCGAGAAGGCCCTGGCCGAGGTCGTGCGCGTGCAGGTCAGGGTGCTCGTGCCCATGGTCAGGCAAATCGCCGAACTCACCCACTGCATCGAGCAGCTCATGCGCTCGCTGCCCGATGGCTTGCTGATGATGTCCTTCCCGCGCGCCGGTGAGGTCTGCGCCGCGCAGATCCTGGCAGAGTTGGGCGACGTGCGCGAGCGCTTCCTCAGTGCCGACCAGCTCGCCGCCGAGGCCGGCACCGTGCCCGTGACCTACCAGTCCGGCAAGACGCGCAGCGTGGCCTTCCGCTGGGCCTGCAACCACCGGCTGCGCCAGGCCATCACCTGCCTGGCCGACAACTCGCGCCACGCCAACGACTGGGCCGCAGCGTTGTACCGCGCCGCACGCGGCCGCGGATGCGATCACCCCCACGCCATCCGCATCCTCGCCAGAGCCTGGTTGCGTGTGATCTGGCGCGCCTGGACCGACCGCAAACCCTACGACCCCGCCCTCCACGCCAGCGCCGTCGCGCTTGCTTCCGTACAGGGTGGTTGACCCAAGATGTCTCACGCCGCCACCCCGCTGGCCAGCGCGCGCTCGATTTCGCTGTTCACTGCATGCCACTGTTCGACGAAGCGGCGTCGGGCGACGGCAAACCCTGCGCCGCCGGCCAGCATCACCACGACGGCGCTCGCCCAGTGGGCGGTGGATTCGACGTTCAGCGTCAGGCCGAGGAAGCGCAGCTGCGGCCCGGTGGCCAGATTGAGCTTGATGTGGTAGATCATCTCGATCAGCGCCGCGCCGCCGGCGAGCATCAGCAGGCCGGTCGCGGCGAGCGCCAGGTAGGGCAGCGCCAGGCGGCCGAACTTGCCGAAGCGGGCCACGCGCAGGTTGATCAGGATCAGGCTGGCAAAACCGCCGGGCGCAAACATCACCATGAACAGGAAGATCAGGCCCAGGTACAGCAGCCACGCCGGGGTCAACTCGGACAGCAGCACGAAGGCCACCACCATCAGCACCGCGCCGATGATCGGGCCGAAGAAGACGGTGGCACCGCCAAGGAAGGTGAACAGCAGGTAGGCGCCCGAACGGCCGGCGCCGACCACCTCGGCGGTGGCGATCTCGAAGTTCATCGCGTACATGCCGCCGGCCACCCCGGCGAAGAAGCCGGCGATGACGAAGGCCAGGTAGCGGATGCGCTGCATCTCGTAGCCGATGAACTCGACGCGCTCGGGGTTGTCGCGCACCGCGTTCAGCATGCGCCCGAGCGGCGTGCCGGTGAAGGCGTACATCGCCGCGGTGCACAAGAAGGTGTAGATCGCCAACAGGTAGTAGACCTGCAGCGCCGAGGCGTAGTTGATGCCCAGCACCTTCTCGCCCACCACGCGGTTGGCGCTGACACCGGCTTCGCCGCCGAAGAACTCCGGCACCATCAGCGACATCGCGAACACCAGTTCGCCGATGCCCAGCGTGATCATCGCGAACGGCGTGCCGGCCTTCTTCGTCGTCACGTAGCCCAGCAGCACCGCGAAGAACATGCCGGCGAAGCCGCCGAGCAACGGGATCAGACTGATCGGGATCGGCAGGCCGCCGCCGAGGTGGTTCATCAGATGCACGGCGACGAAGGTCGCCAGCCCGGTATACACCGCGTGCCCGAAGCTGAGCATGCCGCCTTGTCCGAGCAGGATGTTGTAGGACAGGCAGGCGACGATGGCGATGCCCATCTGCGACAGCATGCTGCGCGAGAACGGGCTGCCGAACAGCAGCGGCGCCACCAGCAGCACCACGGCGAACAGACCCCAGACGAGCCAGCGGCCCGATGAGCCTGCTTTTGCTGCAGCTGCCATCGCTCAGCCCTCCCGGGTGCCCAGCAGCCCGCGCGGCCTGAAGATCAGGATCAGCACCAGGAACAGGAAGGGCAGGATCGGCGCGACCTGCGACACCGTCATCTTCAGCAGCGTGTTGTCCGCCAGCGCCGGACCGGGCTGCAGGCCCACGCTTTGCACCAGGCCGAGCAGCGAATAGTCCAGCGCCACGGCGAAGGTCTGGATCACGCCGATCAGGAGCGACGCGAGGAAGGCGCCGGCCAGCGAGCCCATGCCGCCGACCACGACGACGACGAAGATCACCGCGCCCACGCTGAAGGCCATCGCCGGTTCGGTGACGAAGGTGCTGCCGCCGATCACGCCGGCCAGGCCGGCCAGCGCGCAGCCGGCGCCGAAGACCATCATGAACACGCGCGGCACGTTGTGCCCCAGCGACTCGACCATGTCCGGATGCGTCAAGGCGCTCTGGATCACCAGGCCGACGCGCGTGCGCGTCAACAGCAGCCACAGCGCCACCAGCATCAGCAGCGCCACCAGCATCATGAAGCCGCGCGTGGCCGGGAACGGCGAACAGACCACGCGCACCGCCGCATCGGCGGCGCGGCACAACGCATCCGGCGCGGCGCCGAAGACCAGGCTCAAGCCGTCGACCGACGAGTTGATCAAGGTGAATGCCGGGCCGCGCAGCAGCTCGGGCGGCTTGAAGTCCAACGCCGTGCGGCCCCAGATCAACTGCACCACCTCGAGCACCACGTAGGCCAGACCGAAGGTGATCAGCAGCTCGGGCACGTGGCCGAACTTGTGCACGCGGCGCAGGCACACCTTCTCGAAAAGCGCACCGAGCAGGCCGACGACCAGCGGCGCCACGATCAGCGCAGGCCAGAAGCCGACCACGGTGGCGATGCTGTAGCCGATATACGCGCCCAGCATGTAGAAGCTGGCGTGCGCGAAGTTCAGCACGCCCATCATGCTGAAGATCAGCGTCAGCCCCGAGCTGAGCATGAACAGCAGCAAGCCGTAGCTCAGCCCGTTGAGCATCGAGATGGTGAAGAACTCCATGGTCCGGCCTTCTTGGCAGCTGGCGGTTGCAGGAGCACCCGGCCCGCCCCTCCCTGCAGGGCGGCCGGGCGTGGCGGCTTCAGAGCGATCGGGCCTTCAGAACGTCGCCTCTGGACATGCGCTCGATCAGGACGGCCGCTTCATCTGGCAACTGGTCGGCGTGCTCGCGACATAAGCCTCGAACTCCTTCACAGGCACCAGCGTCATGCCGGTCTTCTCGGGCGAGTACGGGAACTTGGCGCTGGCCTTGTCCCAGACCACCAAGTACAGCTTCTGCTGCAGCTGGTGGTCCTGCTTGCGCATCTCGACCTCGCCGTTGAAGCTGTTGAACTTCATACCTTCCATCGCCGGCGCCACCTTGACCGGGTCGGTCGACTTGGCCTTGGCCATCGCCAGGCCGAGCAGCTCGAACACCGGCTGGTACGAGAAGGTGAACAGGTCGTCGTTGGTCTTCTGTTGGAACTCCTTCATCCATTGCGATGGCTGGCCACCCATGTTGTAGTGCGCATAGCCGATCTGGAACACGCGCCCGGCGCCGCCGGTGCCCAAGGCCGACGGCGTGCCGGTGACGCCGGTGTAGTAGGTGTAGAACTTGCCGTTGTAGCCGCCCTCGTTGGCGGCCTTGACCAGCAGCGCCAGATCCGAACCCCAGTTGCCTGTGATCACCGTATCGGCCCCCGAGGCCTTGATCTTGGCGATGTAGGGTGCGAAATCGCGCACCTGCGCCAGCGGGTGCAGGTCTTCGCCGACGATCTTCACGTCCGGGCGCTTTCGCGCCAGCATCTCTTTCGCGTACTTGGCCACCTGCGCGCCGTGCGAGTAGTTCTGGTTGAGCAGATAGACGTTCTTGATGTCCGGCTGGTCCTTCATGAAGGTGGTCAGCGCTTCCATCTTCATCGATGTGTCGGCATCGAAGCGGAAGTGCCAATAGCTGCACTTGCTGTTGGTCAGGTCCGGGTCGACGGCGGCGGTGTTCAAGTAGATCACCTCCTTGCCCGGGTTGCGTTCGTTGTGCTTGTTGATCGCATCGACCAGCGCCAGGGCCACCGATGAGCCGTTGCCCTGCATGACGTAGCGCACGCCCTGGTCGATGGCCGCCTTCAGCGCGTTCAGGCTCTCGGTCGGACTCAGCTTGTTGTCGAAGGGCACGATCTCGAACTTCACGCCGGCCGGGTTGCTGGCGCTGTACTTCTCGGCAATGAAGCGCGCGGTATTGACCTGGTTGTTGCCTAGCGGCCCCATCAACCCGGTCAGCGGGTCGATCCAGGCGACCTTCACGGTCTGCCCGGCCAGCGGCTTGACCTGCGCCAGCGCGGCCGAGGATCCCAGCGCCAACGCGCCGCTGACGACCGCAGCGGCCATACCCATGAACCATTGACGACGCAGCCCATTCATTGCCAGACCTCTCATGAATTGAACAAAAAACGTGCGCGGATTATGGGCGCAGGATCGAGGCACAGGACCGGCGGTGTCACAGGGTCTTCCCGCCCCGCCGCCGCAGGCTCGAAGACCCTCGCCGGCGTGCAGGCGCCAAGGCGGCGCGAGAATGCGTGCCACGCCACGGCGCCTGCCGTGGCGCAGCCGCAGGATCCTCATGAGCAGCAAGCCGATCGACGACCCGAGTTACCCGGTGCGCAAGAGCGATGCGCAGTGGCGCGAGCAGCTCGACCCGATGCAGTACCAGGTGGCTCGCCACGCCGCCACCGAGCGCCCCTTCAGCGGCCGCTACTGGGACCATTTCGCGCCCGGCCGCTACGACTGCATCGGCTGCGGCACGCCGCTGTTCAAGTCCGACTCCAAATTCGACGCCGGCTGCGGCTGGCCCAGCTATGCCGAGCCGATCAACGCCGAACTCATCGAGACCTTGCGCGACACCAGCCACGGCATGGTGCGCGTCGAGGTGCGCTGCCGCAACTGCGGCTCGCACCTGGGCCACGTCTTCGACGACGGGCCGCAGCCGCGCGGCGAGCGCTACTGCATCAATTCGGCCGCGATAAACTTCGCGCCGCCCGAATAGCCTTGGCTGCCCTTCCCGTGGGGCGGCCCCGTGCATGAAACTCCTGTTCGACTTCCTTCCGATCGCGCTGTTCTTCGCGGTCTTCAAGTACGCCGAGGCGCATCGCGACTGGGCGGCGGCGCTGGCCACCGGGCAGCTGGGCTTCCTGGTCTCGGGCGGCGTCGTCGGCCCGACCGAAGCGCCGGTGCTGCTGGCCACGGTGACGGTGATCGTCGCCACGCTGGCGCAGGTGGTGTGGCTGAAGCTGCGCGGGCGCAAGGTGGACACCATGCTGTGGGTCAGCCTCGGCCTGGTGGTGGTGCTCGGCGGCGCGACCATCTATTTCCACAACGAGACCTTCATCAAGTGGAAGCCCAGCGTGCTGTACTGGGCGATGGGCTTGTCGCTGTGGCTGAGCCCGCTGCTCTTCGGCAAGAACCTGTTGCGCGTGCTGCTCGGCGAGCAGATGCAGCTGCCCGACCGCGTATGGCACCGGCTGAACTTCGCCTGGGTGGCGTTCTTCGCGCTGATGGGGCTGCTCAACCTGTGGGTCGCCTATCACTTCTCCACCGACGGCTGGGTCAACTTCAAGCTCTTCGGCGGCATCGGGCTGATGCTGCTGTTCACGCTGGCGCAGGGC
>OEIU01001284.1_pt1 | contig 16972 bp, 19 predicted proteins | sample 1539221 | NCBI WGS metagenome assembly OEIU01 (sample SAMN03792071, study PRJEB22550) | activated sludge metagenome | feature: wastewater treatment plant; material: activated sludge; isolation source: Wastewater treatment plant of a petroleum refinery complex | place: Argentina: Zarate | collected...
ACGAAATGCTTCGAGGGTAAAGAGAATGCCCACGACCCCGGTCATTTCGAACCTGACATTGCATGGTCTGCCGCAGCTCATCCGCCGCGAGCTTGGCGAGCAGACACTGGCACGGGCCGTCCGCGCCGCCGGCATTGACCTTGAAGCGATTGAAGGTGAAAACTGCTTCATTCCCCACGCGGCGGCATTGAGGCTGATCGACACGGCGGCGCGAGTTGCCGGCGAGGCCAATTTCGGCTTACTGATGGCCCCACAGATGGATGTCGCCAATTATGGAACATATGGGCAGTACATCTATGCTGCCGACACGCTCGGCTCGGCGATTGGCCGGGCTATCGAAGCCCTCGCGTACCATTCCAACGCCGATACTATGGGCCTCGCCACCCGCGGTGGTGAGGCCCGCTTCAGCTATGGCTTCGCGCTCGCCGGCCATGCCGGCTACCATCACGTCGCGAACGTCGCGGCGGGCGCGCTTGCGAGCGTTTGCAGGCACTTCCTGTCGGGAAATTGGAGACCGCTGCGGATCGAGCTCGATATCCCTCGACCGCGCCACACCGCCCCATTCGAGGACATGTTCCACTGCCCCGTGGTCTTCAATGCGCCGACGATGACCGTCGTATTCGACCGGGATTACCTCAACGCGTGCAGTCCGGCGCCGGCCGCGGTGTCTGTTATCAGCATTGCCGACGTGGCGCGCGATCGGCGCGGCGCTGCCCCGCGCGATAAGCTGGGCGTCATCTCGGAGCATATCCGCCTCCAGGTCCGCGGCGGCTCGATCTCGATCGACAGCACTGCCCGCGCAATGGACACCAGCATCCGCACTCTGCAGCGCGAATTGAATCGTGAGGGAACGGACTTCCGCACCTTAGTGAAGGCCGCCCGGGCCGGGCGCGCCGATGAGCTACTCCGGCACACCGATGTCTCTATCACCCGTATCGCCACGGAGCTTGGTTATTCCACTCCGGCCAATTTCAGCCGTGCTTTTCGCAACGCCACCGGCTTGAACCCCAGCGCGCTTCGAGCAGCCGATTGAACGCTGCCGTTGCAGAGCAGTGACATTCGCTGTGGTCCCAAGAGCGTGTCGTATCGATCGCTACCTTCAGAGGTGGAGGATTGATTGGACGGCCGCTTATGGCCGATAGTGTTGAAGAACCCGGTTGAGGTCGGCGGCGAAGCGTGATTCCGTGAGCGTTGAAGCTCACGGGCACGCGAGGCACGTCATGATGGGGCGGCAGTCGGTAGATCAAGGGCAGCTGTTCTACGAGTTCCGCCTCGGTGATCGCGTTCCGGCCGATCATCTCCTGCGTCGCATCGATGTCATCGTCGCCGCAGCCCTCGCCGATCTGCACCAGAAGCTTGCAGCGCACGGCATCCGCTCCGAACGGCGCCTGCGCGAGGAGATCCAGGACCGGCTTACATTCCGGTGGTTCTGCCGTCTCGACATCAACGACCCCGTCCCCGATCACTCGACCTTCTCCAAGAACCGCCACGGCCGATTCCGCGAGAGCGATATCCGCCCTCTTGAAGTCGTTCAAATATGGCTTGGCCTTCTGTGCGGAAAGTGGGCCGGATTTGCCGGCAAGCGCCTGTGTCCATATGTTCCTGTTCCATGGTTTGTCTACTTGCTTCAGAGACAAACCAAATTGCGCCGAGCTTTGACGAACTGGCCGATTTGACGACCGGGCTCGGAGCGCTTCTTCCATGACATAGTTATCGGTCGACGAGTCTGACCTGAGCGGTCATCCCAAGTACGCTAGTTAAGAAGGCGAGGATAGGTCAGCGTTGCTGCGTCTTGCCTCACCGCCAAACCGTGCTCGTCATCCACGAACAACTTGAGATGGCCTGAAAATGAAACGGCGCGGGCATATGCGACCGCATGCGACTTAAACTTAAATGTCAGCAATGAAATGGCACGCGGGCCGCGTAGCACGCTCCATCGTTCTCCGCCACGCTGGCGGCTAACGCGAATGAATCCACTGTCCATGGATAACTCCTGTGTATATCGAGTGTTCTGGGGCGCGCGCGTTGCAGTGGGACCTAGTATTGTAAGCCGTTCACCGCCAAGTTGGCCGGTGCTGGCTCGGTCACAACCTGGCGTTCCTTATCGCGCTTCCGAGCGTATTCCAGCTCAAACGGATCGATCTCGATGACTTGCCGCGCGGCTGCGCCGTAGATCTTCGAGGCAATGGTGATCGAGGTTAAAACCCGCCTATAACCGACGAATGATAATCCCTCGATTGTCTCTTCGAGCATTTCAACGACGTACGTTCCTGCGCTGAGTTCATCGATCGCCGTCAGCGAAAACAGGTGAAGGAACGTGACAGTTTCTCGTGCTTTCCGGTCAGGTCTCCACAATCTGTTAGAAACGGTTAGCGCTTCTTATTGATAGCAACGGCAACGTACGCTGCTTTTGTGATGGGGGCCGACGCGGGTTCCGCGCTTCGTGTGACCGCTGTCTTCTTGGGTTTACGGACCTCACGGTTTGAGCGATTGTGTTTTTGGGCCATGCGGGATCCTCCTGCCCGTCCGAACGATGTCTCGGGCTATACGAAGTTCTTGTACAAGATGTAGCCCGCGAGGAGCAGACCTAAACCCAAGGGCACCACGATGGGTGGTGTAAACCACTTGGATAACTGCGAGACTTGAAACGACATCTTTTGTCCTCTTAGATACTACTTCGCGAAGCCCAACGCCGCCCCAACTTCGACACACACAATTTGGGACGGCGGAGAGCCTAGAGTGAGAGGCTAACGCGTTATAGCTGGCGGCCGTTGGCGAAGGCTTCGACATCCTTTTGCGCCACGGCTTTGTCCAATGAGTATTTGGACTGCACCTGTGCAATCAGATCGTCCTTAGACTTGAGAGCGGCGACTTCAGCAGGGCTGAACTTCGACCACTTGCTCGCGATTTCAGAACGCATCCCTCCGGCGGTCGAGGAATTTGTCGCGGCGTGAGTTGGATCTGTCATTTTGAATACCTCATAAAGCATCTAGTAAAGACATAACCTGAATAGATATAATTCAAATTAAGTTTCAAACTTATGCATCAAAATTGTGTTTATATTATGTTTAGAAAAATAAAAATGACTGAAACGAAAATATTTATTCAAGAAGTGCATCAAAGAAGATCGGAAGTATACTTATAGCAACTTAGGCTCCATGCGGAAAAACATCGATAGATGCGCGCTTTTAAAAGATTTTTTCAACGATTTACTTGCATGATACTATATAGCCTGCGGCGCGCAAGCGCTCGCTATGGTTCACGCCGAGGTCTGCAAACATCGATTCTTTATTATCAACAAACAGATTATCTTTGTGCGCCATTACTGTTCACCTCAAGGCTTCAAGACTTTCAATTTTGAACAGCAAGCCCAAAATTCGCCGATCTGAGGGGCCTGTTCGAGGACACCACGATCGTCGCGGCAGCTGGTCAAGGCGCCAGGAGGCGAGAGAAACTTCGCGATCGATTGAAGCAGATCTCGAGAATCACTTAGCCATCAACAGCATGCACTTCACAATTGAAGAAGTTTCCGCTGTTTCCCCGTTTACGGAAGTATCTTCATGCTGCCCCTACATCGGCTGTACGCACAGCACTGACGCTTGTACGCCACTGAGGCCTACGCCACGCACGCATTTGGTTCCGCTGGTGGTGGCCGGAGCATGACGCGCGCCAGACGTCTCAGGTTCTGGGCAGTGGCCGCCAGCAGAAACTCGTCGTGTGCGCCGTTCGGGCCGCGCAATCGCAGCCGGTCCAGACGCAGGATGCGTTTCAGGTGCGCAAAGAGCATCTCGACCTTCTTGCGGTCGCGACGTGACTGCGCGTAGGCCTCCGTCGTGGCAATTGCTCGCGCGACGTCGCGAGAGGCCTCGTTGACATCGCGGACAGGCGAGCATCCCCGCGACCGCGTTCCGGGAGGCGAGCCCCGAGAAGTCGGCGCCCCAGCTATGCGACCTGCACGACGCCCCCCACACTGGCCAATGATATCGATGGCTGGACCTCGGTGTTGAAAGCGTTGGGAGCCGAGCTCGGCCTATCGTTTTCTGCCGATGACGCCGACCGCATCGGCTGCTTTGACGTCGTCACCCTCCAGTGCTGGCTTGAGGACCCGACACCGGTTCACCTGAAAGCCATCATGCCGGAAAACGAAACGCGTCAGACGGCTGGCGTCAGGCGATTGCAAATCTGCCGTGCACAGGACTTCTCAGCTTCAAGGCAACTTGCACACGTCGCCTGCTATGCCGAGGAGCGTCGTCTCGTCGACCGGCTCACCATCCTTGAGCCCGGACAAAGGCGATCGGCGCCCATCGAAGCGGCTCATCCGATCGATCGTTTCGAACTCAGCCTGTTCAACGAGCGGGGCGACCTGCTGCACCGCGAGGAAGCCTCATTCTTGGGCGGCTTCGAGCTGACCATGGGTATTCAGGGCCGGCAGCTGCAGCTCGATGACGATCTGGCGCGTCGGGCCGGTTCGCAGAAGCGCAAGGACGCGGCAACGCCCAATCAGGTCACGTCCGTGACGCATCAGCGCTCCTCGACGACGTTTGCATCCGTCAACGAGCATTGGGTGCGGCATAAGGCGCAGCCAAGCCTCGATCGCCGACACGGCCCCAGCATTCTGATCCCGCGGAATGATAGACCTTGTCCTTGTAGAGGCCGACGCCACGGTTGGTCGGATGGAGCTGGAACAGCTCTTTCGGCAGCTTGCGGCGGTAATCCACCTGCCAAGAACCGATTTAAGCCAGGCGTCTCAGGCAACCCGGGCGGGCGGCCGAAGGGCGCCAAGGGGCGCAGGGCGACGGCAAAGCGCGTCCTGCTCGAAAAGCATGATGCGGATCCGCACCGCACCGGCAAGCCCAGGCAATACAGTGCGATTGAACTCGTACTGATTCTCTTGAAGAAACTCGCAGCCTTAGGCGACCAGCGCGCATTCAAAGCCTTCACCGATCTGGAGCGGCGGTTTGGACCAGTCGACGCCGAGCAGCAAACGGTTGGCTACATCGTCGTACCTGAGGCCCTGACACGAGAAGAATGGGAGGCGAAGTATTCGCCGAAGGATGTCCCGGGGATGGGGAAATATTCGACTAGGACGTGCCGAGTTCAGAGCCGAACCTCGCGCTGATCACCTGTTTAAAATGACATCCAATCAGGCTTTCAAGCCGTTTATCTGACACAGGTGTCGGGTTGACTGTAGGCAGCGTTGACAGCACCGACCGACAGTCAATCTGTGCGGGATGGGCCTTCATCGCCGCACGTCAAACTATGCCAAGCTGAGGATAGCCGGGATGTCCGCTATCATTTCGAGTACTGCTGGGAACAACGCACTGCTTACACCGGTCCGTCTGCTCTATCTCCACCTGATGAGTTTTCCGACCGCGACTTCGGCATTGGCGGCGTGGATATCCGCTCAAGGTTTGGGCTCCGACACCATTCGAGCGAAAGTCTTGGGGCAAGCCTATTGTAACGACGGGGCGACGCGCAAAGGTGGGATTGCAACAAGGCGCGTGCTGCTGACGTGCGGGCCAAACGTTTTAAGTGACGCGACGATTGTCTATCGAGATTATCTATTGCCTGCCGACTTGCGCAGCCAGCTGCGGTCAACCGATCTTCCGTTCGGAGAAGTCGTCAAATCGCTTGGTCCCTCTCGTCGGACGACATTTGCAAGTTTGACAGCTGCGCCGAGAACGGTGATATCGCACGACCCGGTACGTCCATTCACGCCAATCCTAGAATTGCACGCGACGGTCACGACGGCAGACCATGGCCCGATCGCACGGGTTCGCGAAGTTTATGGAGCATACTTACTGCTAAACACGTCATCCATGCGCGAACACGCACACGCCATGCCACGCAATGGGGAGGTGGCGGAGACATGACGTGTTGGCTCAATGTCCATGTGCGTTACGCATGCTGCTGAACGTCAGGCAACTCAAAAAATCGTTCGCAACGGCTGAAGGACCTGTCCATGTTCTGCATGGCGTCGATCTGAACCTTGATCGCGGTGCGAGCCTAGCGCTCACCGGTGAATCTGGGAGCGGCAAGAGCACGCTATTGCATCTTGTGGCAGGGCTCGACCGCCCGGATTCAGGCGAGATCCTTATTGAGGGGAAAGAGCTCACGACGCTCGATGATACCGGGCTCGCTCTGTTGCGCCGAGAGACGGTTGCCCTCGTGTTCCAGCAATTCAATCTCATCCCGTCGCTCGATGTCGCCGCAAACCTTGCATTCCACGCGCGGCTTGCCGGCCGCTACGACCCAGAACGGCTGCGCGTGCTTGCCGACCGCCTCGGTCTGGCGGGAATTCTGCGGCGCTATCCTGAACAACTCTCCGGCGGGCAGCAGCAGCGCGTTGCAATTGGGCGGGCCCTTGCGGCACGCCCGCGTCTGATCCTCGCCGACGAGCCAACGGGCAATTTGGATGAGACGACCGGTGATACCGTGCTCGCTCTCATGCTGTCACTCGTTGCGGAATCCGGCGCCGCACTTCTGATGGCGACGCATTCCCAACGTTTGGCGGGAAGACTTGACCGGCGCCTTCATCTTCATGCCGGACGGTTTGAACCATGAAGACAGCGCTCTCCGCACTTCTGTCGCACTGGCGGCGGCACCCGGTGCAGCTGGCAACGCTGCTGGTTGGTTTGTCACTAGCAACCGCACTGTGGTCGGCGGTGCAAACGATCAACAGTGAAGCCCGCGCCAGTTACGCCCGCGCCGCGGCGACGCTTGGCCAGGACCGCCTTTCGACACTGCTTCGCAAGGACGGCAGCCGTTTTGATCAAAAGGTTTACGTCGCGCTGCGGCGGGCCGGATGGCTGGTCTCACCCGTTCTCGAAGGTGAGAAGCGATTCGGCGAACACCGGCTACGGGTTTTTGGCGTCGATCCATTGACAGCGCCACCGCAGGCTCAAGCCGTGAACATTGCAGAGAGCGGTGCACTTCTAAAGTTCATCACTCCCCCGGGCGTGTTCTACGTCGCCCCCGAAACCGCAACGAAACTGGCGGGCCAAACGACGCCGCCGCTTCGCGCAGTCGACGGCATCCCACCAGGCGTGGTCGTCACTGATATTGGTCAGGCACAAGTTCTGCTTGATGCGCCGGAGCAAGTTTCGCGATTGCTGTTGTGGTCGGAACAACCGCAGCGCCGCGCTGCGCTTTCCGACATCGCGCCGGACTTGATCGAGCGCGCTCCGGACGAGACAGGTGATTTGGCGCGGCTGACCGACAGCTTTCATCTCAATCTGACAGCGTTTGGCTTTCTTGCCTTCGCCGTTGGCCTGTTCATTGTTCATTCGGCTGTCGGTCTCGCTTTTGAACAACGCCGCCCGATGTTCCGGACGCTTCGCGCGCTTGGCGTGCCGGCACGATCGCTGATGGGCGTGATATGCTTAGAACTGCTGACGTTCGCGGTACTCGCAGGAATGGTTGGCGTAGCGCTCGGCTACGTCATTGCGGCCATGTTGCTGCCAGACGTCGCGGCAACGCTGCGCGGCCTCTACGGCGCAACCGTACCGGGCGCGATCGTGGTTCGTCCTGAGACGTGGGCCCTCGGCATGGCGATCGCCGTTCTCGGAACGTTGATCTCGGCGGCGCAAGGGTTGTTCGGCGTTTGGCGATTGCCATTGCTGGCGTCAGCACAGCCGCGCGCCTGGGCGCAGGCCTCGCACCAAACCATCATTTGGCAATTAATGGCCGCCGCCGCGCTGTTAGCAGCGGCCGCGATTATCGCTCGCTATGGATCTGGGCTCATGGCGGGCTTCGCACTGCTCGCAGCCCTTCTGCTTGGCGCAGCCCTAGCGCTGCCAGCCGTGTTGATGGCGGGCTTGAGCGCCGGTGGCGCGCTTTCAAAGAGCGCAATTGCGCAGTGGTTTTGGGCCGATGCGCGCCAACAGCTGCCAGGTTTATCTCTTGCGCTCACCGCTATGCTTTTGGCGCTCGCAGCAAACATCGGCGTCGGGACCATGGTCTCCAGTTTCCGCCAGACGTTTGTCGGCTGGATCGAACAGCGACTAGCCTCCGAGCTCTATATTTCGACGCGTGATGACACTGAGGCCTCCGCAGTTCGCACGTGGCTCGCGAGCCGAAGCGATGCCGTTTTGCCGATCTGGAACGTTGAGGGCGAGGTCGCGGGCATGCGGACCGCCATCTTCGGCATCGCCGATCATGCGACTTATCGCGATAAATGGCCGATGTTAAAAGCGGTGCCCAACGTCTGGCAGGTGGTTGCGAGCGGTGATGGCGCCCTAATCAATGAGCAGCTCTCGCGGCGAAAGACGCTCACCGTCGGCGACACCATAACGCTGCCGGGCGGCCATCAAACGCGCATCGCAGGCATCTACTCGGACTACGGCAACCCCAATGCCCAGGTCATGATCGGCGTCGACAAATTGACTGAGCTTTTCCCGGACGTCTCTCGGCTGCGCTACGCGATTCGCGTTGCGCCTGAGAAAGTCCAAGACTTGGCAGCCGATCTCCGCTCAACGTTTGGACTTCCAGAGCAGAACATCGTCGACCAAACGGCCGCAAAGGAATTGTCACTGCAGACCTTTGAGCGGACTTTCAAAGTCACTGGCGCGCTGAACGTGCTGACCCTCGCTGTTGCAGCACTCGCCATGTTTGCAAGCCTTTTGACGCTCGCGGGCATGCGCTTGCCGCAGGTGGCGCCGCTATGGGCCATGGGCGTCACGCGGCAGCGGTTGGCTGCGATGGAACTTTGCCGGAGTTTCGTTCTGGCCGTTCTGACCGCAATCGCGGCGCTGCCGCTCGGACTCGGCCTCGCTTGGATCTTGTTGGCGATCGTCAATGTCGAAGCGTTTGGATGGCGTTTGCCGATGTATTATTTTCCAGCCGAATGGCTTCGCCTAGCATTCCTGTCGATCCTTGCGACGGCGCTTGCGGCCGCACTGCCGGCTTGGCAGCTTTCGAGGCTAGCGCCGTCTGAATTGCTGAAGGTCTTTGCCAATGAGCGTTAGGGCATTGCTATTCTGTTTCGGCTTGGCGTTGTCAACGCCCGTGCATGCCCAAGGATTCGCCGGGCTCGGCACAAGTGCCGAAGGCTTCACCATGCCAGTACCCGGCAAGCGTTTCAGCTTTCCCGATGATCACGGCGCGCACAACGACTTCCGCATCGAGTGGTGGTACGTCACCGCAAATCTGCAAGCGGCTGACGGAACCCGATACGGCATCCAATGGACACTCTTTCGATCGGCACTCGCGACAGTCGACGCAACAGGCTGGGCAAGCCCGCAGATGTGGATGGGGCATGCGGCCATCACGACTTCCGACCAGCACCATGTTGCCGAACGCTTTGCGCGCGGCGGCATAGGTCAAGCGGGCGTCACCGCCGGGCCGTTCGAAGCCTGGATCGATGCGTGGCGCATGAAAAGCCGCGCCGCTGCAAGTGCCGATGCGTTGTCGGCACTCGATCTTAATGCAGCTGGCGCAGACTTCGCCTTTGATTTGAAGCTCGATTCAGATCGCCCGCTCGTTGCGCATGGCGACGGCGGGTACTCGGTGAAATCGGAGAAGGGCCAGGCGAGCTACTATTATTCGCAGCCTTTCTATAGCGTGACGGGCGAGCTAAAACTTCCGGGCGGCATCGTGGCAGTCACTGGTCAAGCATGGCTTGATCGCGAGTGGTCGTCTCAACCGCTCAGCGCCGATCAAGTCGGCTGGGACTGGTTTTCTCTGCATTTTGACAGCGGCGAAAAATTGATGGGGTTTCGCTTGCGCTATGGCGGAGCGGGATTCACCTCGGGCACCTGGATCAGTGCGGATGGTGTCGCCGAGCCCTTGAAACAAGGCTCGATCGCGGTGACGCCGCTCAGCACCGCCGTGGTTGCACAGCACTCACTACCACTGCGCTGGCGCGTCGAAGTGCCCGGAAAACGGGTCGATGTCACAACCCAAGCTTTGAACGAGAACGCGTGGATGGCGACAGCATTTCCGTATTGGGAGGGCCCGATTTCTTTCGACGGTACGAAGCCTGGTCGCGGGTATCTCGAAATGACGGGCTATATGCCGACCGCTGATCGCTGATCGCAGCGTCAGGCAAGTGTGAACATCGGGACTCAGGCCCAAAGCCCACGCCAGCACTAAACCCAAACCGAGACCTGCTGCGAGAGACGCGGCCGTACATCGCGCGACAAGCCGTGCCATTAGACCGAAAACCAAAAAACGCTGATCCGCAACGCACCGGTAAGCCCAGGCGATACTCTGCGCTTATTCGAGACGCATGGCGCGAGTTTCCAAAAGTTGGAAACGGCGATCGCGGGCCAGCGCCGGCGAAGCTAGGGCAATACGATCCAAGACTTCTGCCAACTCGTGCGATTGGCCGCGTGTGGCGGGCCGCAGCAGCGTCCAAAGCAAATCAAGCATCTGCCGGGGAACGTTATCCGCGACGGACTTCGCTTGCTCTGTCGTCGCAAAATAAAGAGAAGGCCAGTCTTCATCAAGATTGATGATGTAAGGCTTGATCGTGTTCAATGCATCCGGAAACGCTTCACCGGACGCAACTGCAAGTTTTGCCAACGATAGAGACGCCATTCGGGTCTGATGCTTTTTTCCTTCTGGCCATACCGTATAAAAAATCTTTGAGAATTCTTGCAGCCATCGATCGTGAGCGGGCGTGTCCTGCTCGCGGGAAAGCCAATCTCCCATGACCTCCGCTGCTGCAGCCAAGATCTCCGAACGCGCGGCACAAAAAACGGCCTTCGCATCGCCGGACTTCAGTCGCTTCGGGTCGTCCGCCTCGCGCTTGAGATCGTCACGAACATACGCCACAAGTCGTGCCGCTGCATTTTCGGCAGTATCGTTATGACCCCGATGCTCGCAAATCCCGCACAAAATCGGCTCTTTGAGCTTTGCCCTTAAAGCCATGTTGTGGCTTGGGCTCATGCCAACCAGGATTGACCGCAGAGCCTCGCCTTCGGACGAATCAGCATTTAGGCAAGATAGAAGTTCTCCGTCCACGAGTTCAGGAAGCGACGCGTCAAGCCAAGCTACATAGCGCGTGATCTCGGCGCGGGCGTACAGGCCACCGAGTGCCGGGCTTCCAATGGCTGAGCTCAGCCGTGCTTTGGTCCGCTCTTTGCTTTGACCCGGTAAAGCCTGCCAAGATGGCCCCAGGCGATTAATCATCATCTCGGCAAGCTTGCCTGCTGGCGCATTGATGGCGTGAGATATCAAATCGTAGCCTGGATCTCTGTCGGCAAGCGCAAACGCAAGAACGTCTCCGCGGCGCTGGCCCAATCGGAGCGCTACTCGCAAGGCGTGAAGCTCGGTGTAGAGGGCGTCTTCGCCGGTGGACCCTGGGGCGAGTTCAAGGTCCCGTTCCTCTTCGCAATCAACGGACGGCCCTACATCAAGCAGATCGAAACCGAGAGTGGGATCTGGTTTCGCGATGCTCGCGCGGCCCCCAATCACGCGAGGCCGCTCTCCGACTGGTTCACGCCTGAACGCTCCATGGTTGACCCATGCAAGATCCGATCGTTTTCTCCCTCGCCGTTCTCTCCATTCTCAGCAAGCCCGGGCCGACAAATACGCTGCTCGCGACGTCGGGGCACTTCTGGGCGTGCGCCGGTCGCTGCCGCTCATCATGGCCGAGCTCTCGGGTTATCTGATCGCCATCGCCGCGCTCAGCCTTTCTTCTCGGCGAGGTGCTTAAAGCACATCCGTGGCTCAACACGACGCTCAGGGCGGCGATCGCTCTCTATCTCGTGCATGCGGCCGTGGACGCTCTGGCAGCGAGGCGCGGCGCCGGCTGGCTCGGAACAGGCGGTCGGCTTCGACCGGATGTTCGTCACGACTCTCCTCATCCCAAAGCGATCGTGTTCGCGCTCGGCGTGATCCCGCTCTCGGCTCCCCACGATCTCAGCGGCGGTCTTGTCTTAGTGCCAAACCGTCGTGCCGCTGTCGCGGATGATGACTTCGGACGGAATTACTGTTGCTCATGGAAATGCCGGCTATCAAGCCTTAAACGTTAGGGTAGCGCCCTCAAGTCTTGCGCGCCGAGGTATCGGTTAGCACCAACGACGGGTCCGATGACCGCGATTGCCGGAGCCAAACGGCGGTAGACGTTATAACCGGTTAGGCTCAAGCTCGCTTTGCGTGGGACGTCTTCTGATCCGCCTACATCAAGGAGGTCACGATGACCTCCACCGAGTAGCGATAGATTGTCCGATGAAAGATTTTGAGGCGCATCACTTAGCTGGCTTCATCGTAGGAATACCCCAATTGTGGAGACACAGCACTGACGCTTCATCGTGTTTTTCTGCCCACCTGCGCCTAAATAAACACCGAGCCAGACTACATTGGTCATGACGAGGGTCATGACGAGGAAATAGATGACTATGGTCAGAACGTCCTGAACAATCGTGGCGACGGGCCCGGCTCCGAAGGCGGGGTCGAGCCCGATGCGCAATAGGATCCACGGAAACAGGAGACCAATGCCGCTCGCTAAGACGCCTGCCGTCGCCAGCGAGAAACCAATACCTACGGCGATAGCGATGTCCCCAAACACGAACCACACGGCCAACAGCCGAAACGATCTGCAGAATACGGTCCGCCATTACGCCCAGCGCCTCCGCGAGGCGGCGCGCCAACAGCTCCAGCGGCGCCATGAACTCATGCGCCAGGAAGGCTGCAGACCCGCGCGTTGGGCTTTCTCGTGAGGATATGCAGCACGCGATGACCGAACCGTCAGCGGATGGATGGCGCGCTTGTTTGTCCAGATGGCGTCAGCCAAGCCAACATTAACATACCAAGGGTGGCCGACACTAGAGAAGCACCGAGCACGCCAAGTTTGACCGAATTCAGAAGCTCGATCTCGAAGGCCAGATCGGCAATAAACAATGCCATCGTAAAGCCAATGCCGGTCAGCAGTGCTCCTGCTGCCAGCAGGCCCCATGACAGTTCGCTTGGACGAATGCCGAGCCGCGACTTTACGGCAAGGAAGCTGAAGAGCAGCACGCCAACAGGCTTGCCAACCACGAAGGCCGCAAAAATTGCGGTCGTAAGCTGAGGATCGAAGCTTGCGTTTGCCATCGGAACGCCTGCATTGGCCAGGGCAAATAGCGGCAGAATTCCGAACGCGACCCAAGGATGGAGCGCAATCTCAAGACGCTCAATCGGGGACAGCGCCTCGCGTGTTGCGACGCCCGCCCGATGGAGGTCACCGCGCGCCGCTGTGTTTTCGCTCCAGTGTTCGCCAGGCGGATAAGCAACTACCTTGTCCAATATTGCATGAAGGCGAGTATCGCTTATCCAACTGCGCGCCGGGGTCATCAACCCGAGGATCACCCCAGTGAGGGTTGCGTGAACGCCCGAGGCATCAAGCGCCAGCCAGATGCCGCCGCCCATCGCGAAATAGACGGCAATACTACGGATGCCGAGTCGGGCAATCACCGCCACCATAACAAATCCGAGACTGGCGAGTCCGAGCGCCGCCCAGTTCAAGCTCTCACCATAGCCGATCCCCACGACCAGGATAGCACCGACGTCGTCGAAGATAGCCAGCGAAAGCAAGAAGAGCCGCAAGCTGACCGGAATACGCGAGCCGAGCACAGCGAGACAGCCAATGACAAAGGCGGTGTCAGTGGACATCACGGTCCCCCAGCCGCTCGCACCAGGTCCGCTGCCAGCGATCAGTAGAAACACGCCGGCCGGCACAACCATCCCGCCTATCGCGGCGGCGATAGGCAACGCAGCCACTCTGGGATGTTGCAGTTCGCCAAGTACCATTTCGCGTTTCAGCTCAAGGGCAATGACAAAGAAAAACAGCGTCATCAGACCGTCATTGATCCAGTGCTTCAGCGAACGGGATACCTCTGAGCGGCCAAGACTGATGCCAGCATGAATATCCCAGAGGGCGAGAAACGATACCGACCATGGGGAGTTGGCGAGCGCCAGTGCCACGAGGGTGCAGAGCAAAAGGACAATGCCGGCCGTGGCCTCAATCTGAAGGAAGCGCATTAAAGGCCCGGTGAGCCGATCTGCGGGTTCCTTCGGCAGCTGGGAGAGGTTGTCTCTCATTTCAAACGCCTCTCCTCACGCCGGAACGACGCACGCATTTGCTATCGATAATCGAGAGAAGATGGCGGGTCGCGGACGCCGCAAGCCATGGTCCGACAGCGCCGAACTCCAATCTTGCTCTCAGGAGCACGCCCGACATGCTTGCGGCCGTGCAGACAGAGCCAAGTTTCAACCTTGTCGCAGAAGATAACAGATAACGCGGAGTCAGGCTCGGCAAGACCGAGGTGTTCGGAAGAATCAAACGCGAACGTGATTGGCGCTTCAGGTGCGGGATCACTATGTGATAGAGATCGGCGCAACAAGCGCTCGCCCCAAATAAAGAGAAAACATGAAAATCTGGAACGCACCGCAGGTGCGTGAGCAGGCCGTTGGCCTTGAGGTCACGAGCTATTTGCCCGCCGAGATCGACATCATTTAGAGGTGTTGTTTCGACGATAGGAACCGTTCGCGTGGCCGGCGTTCGACCAGACGTTCGTGCCCTGGGCACTGGTCTGGCTCTACTACTTTGAGGAATGGCTTAGTTCAAATGAGTGGAAGGGTGGCGGTGTCCATCCCGGTGATGAGGCACTCCAAAACCGCCAGAGCCGTCGCATCACACCGCGCAGCGAACAGAGTTGGAGCCGGACCTGAATATCGCGGAACAACGAAGTGAACTGGCGCGGTCTCGAGAACACGCAATGCCGGATCCCGTAGGCGATACCGCCACCGCATCTCCGTCAAGCCAATGCACGCCGTACTCCGTTTGCCTCGGTAGCATGCATGTCGGCTTTTCATTGATTATCGAAGATCATTGCGGTGGATTTGAACAGGTCTAGATTTGGCTGCCTCACGTCTGCTATCTCGGGAGGCCGTGTGATAACGCGGGTCAACTGGTGACAACGAGGCAATGCCAGCTTCTCGCTGGCCTCACATCGCCGCGAGCAGCTTCGGCACGCCGAGGATCACCATCACCCTTTTCAGATTGTAGGCGAGGACGTGCAGAGCCATCTCGGTAGCAACGTGTTTCAGGGTCTTCATCTTGAAGTGGGTAGCGCCCATCCACGCTTTGATCGTCCCGAACGGGTGCTCGACGGTTTGGCACCGCAACGACATTCTATTGGGATCATCGTCGAGGCGCTGCTGAACGCGCTCGAGGATGCCCTCGTGCTCCCAGCGACGGACGCGGCGCTGCTTGCTGGTCGTGCACCTGCCTTTGATGGCACAGCTTCCGCAAGCATCCGTCCAGTAAGAATGCAGCGTTTTGCCGGCTTCTGCATTCGTGAAACGGTATGTCAACCGCGCGCCGGCTGGACAGACGTAGGCATCATCGCCTGCGAGGTAGATAAAGTCGGCACGGTCGAAGCGGCCGTGGGCTGCGGCGTTTGAAGTGTGCGGTTTGGGCACGGTGACCGGGATGCCGGCCTCTTCGCACGCGACGATCTCCTCGCCCTTGTAATAGCCCTTGTCGGCAATCGTTTCGATTACGTCGCTGGACATCTCCTCCCGGGCTGCATGCGCCATCATCGCCAAGGCGTCGCGATCGTAGCCGAGGTTCGTAACCTCGTGCGCCACGATCAGGTGATGCTTCGTCTCGACGGCGCTTTGTACGTTGTAGCCGACGACGCGAGGTTTACGGCTCGTCGTTGCCATGGCGCGGGAATCTGGATCGGTCAGCGAAACCTGCGTTTCTCCGGTAGCATCCATGCGCTGTTCAATCGCCTTCAAGGTGCTGACCTCTCGCTGGCAGTGGGCCAGCTTCTTGATCGCGCGAGAGAGCCGCGCTGCCGGCACCGACATGCCGGTCTTGCTCACGACTTCGTCGGCACGATCGAGTTCGACCAGATATCTTTCGATGGTGGTCTCGATTTCGCCCAGGCGCCTCTTGAGCTTCTCGCGCGTGTAGCTTTTCGTCTTGGCATTAACGGCTTTAAATTTGCTGCCGTCGATCGCGACGATGCTGGCATCTAGGAGGTCGAGCCCGCGGCAAAGTGCAACGAACTGCTGGCACACCTTGCGGATGGCGAGGCCATTGTCGCGGCGGAAGTCGGCGATCGTCTTGAAGTCCGGTGCTAGACGCCCGGTAAGCCAGATTAGCTCCAGGTTCCTGCGGCACTCGCGCTCAAGGCCGCGCGAGGACTGCACCTGGTTGAGATAGCCATAAATATAGATCTTGAGGATTGTTGCCGGATGGTAACTCGGACGGCCTGTCTCTTCTGGAATGACGCCGGCGAAGCCAAGCACGGCGAGATTCAGTGCATCTACGAAGGCGTCGACCACACGCACGGAGTTCACTGGCCGAGATCGTCGCCCGGACCGAGAGGTTGAGGCGAGAGCGCCGAATCGGTGCCGCTTTCGTCCTCTTTCGACTGGACTTTGGAGCCTATTCGAGCGGTAGTGTCGGCACGCGCGGTCATCACGAACCGCGGATTCCGCCTCGGACAAGCAATCCCGGGGCTTCGGGTGGTGCCAGGCCGCGCATGGGGCGTGACCCGGCGCAAGAGGACCACCCAATGACCAAATCCCACAAGGCACGATCGACTTCACAGAAACCTGCAACCGTTGCGCCACCCGAGCCCGTGCCTGCCTTCCCTACACGTCGTCCCGGCGGCAAGCTGGGCGTCATCATCGACCGCCTTGCCGGCAAGACTGGTGCGACGGCCGACGAACTGATTGCGGTCACCGGCTGGCAGAGGCATTCCGTCCTCGGCGCGTTGAGCAGGCTGAGGTCCCGGGGCTTTGCGATGCACTTCGACGCCCATGCAGACCGCAAGGCCTACCGGCTCCACGTCATGGCGAAGCCGGGCACGCGGTCGCGAGCGAGGGTTTGAGCCATGTCGGATCCGAAGTCAGTCGTCGGCGTGCAGAAGCGCGCCGACACCGATGCGCTTGCGTCCGAGCTGGCAGCCCTGTCCGAAATGGACGCGGTCGCCCTGCGAAGCGAATGGCGCCGGCTCTATCGTTCTGAGCC
>OEIU01001285.1_pt1 | contig 16965 bp, 15 predicted proteins | sample 1539221 | NCBI WGS metagenome assembly OEIU01 (sample SAMN03792071, study PRJEB22550) | activated sludge metagenome | feature: wastewater treatment plant; material: activated sludge; isolation source: Wastewater treatment plant of a petroleum refinery complex | place: Argentina: Zarate | collected...
TTTTCAACGACCTACGCGCCGGCAACATCCAGTATCTCGGATCAGGCGTTGATCGCAAACGCGCAGACGCGTTGGCAGAACGCAATGGCGGGCCTGCAGGACGCTATGCGGACGCAGGCAACTGTCGTTGGCAATCTCAATACCAACCGTACCCAGATGTCTGCGCTTGTCACCTCGAGCCAGGGCGCGACCGGGGCGCTGCAGGCGAGCCAAGCCGGCAATCAGCTTTTGGCCCTGCAGGCCCAGCAGCTCGCGGATCTGATCGCCGTCATCGCGGCTCACGGGCGCGCACAAAACCTGGAGTCTGCTCAGCATGCCGCCGCACAGGACCAGGGCAGGGAACAGCTGCGTCGCTTCCTCACCCAGGGCGCCGGCTATCAACCCACAACCGTTCAGATGTTTCACTGATGAAGAACATAACTCTCGATAGGCTGCCAACGATGGCGGCCATGGTGCTCATCGTCCTCATCGTCGCGGCCTGCGCGATTCGCCTGCGTGACGATGAAAACCAAACCGCGTCAGCCACGTCCTCTGACCAGGCGTCCGATCCGTTGGCAGCAAAACTCGCGGAGTGCCGCTCCGTGACCTCAGAGCAGAAAGAGGCTCTGTCGGAATGCCGCAAGGCTTGGGCTGAGAAACGCCGTCAATTCCTCAGGCAGACATCTCCAACTTCCTCGGAAGGCGCCACTTCTCACGGCAAATCGCCATTGTTCATTCCCTCTGAGCACGACCGCGGGCCCAGGCTCGGGCCGCATGATTCAGGTCCGCAGTCTGGAAAGGAATAAGCGATGAGCGGCACGGGCATTATCGACCAGTTTCTGGAAACCTTTACCCGCTACATCGATTCCGGCTTCGGGCTGCTCGGAGGCGAAGTCGGATATCTCGCCACGACGCTGGCGGCCATCGACGTCACGCTGGCCGGCCTGTTTTGGGCATGGGGCGCGGACGAGGACATTCTGGCACGCCTTGTCAGGAAGACCTTGTTTGTCGGCGTCTTCGCCTTTCTGATCGGCAATTGGAATAGCCTGGCCCGCATCATCTTCGAAAGCTTTGCCGGTTTGGGTCTGAAAGCCTCGGGCACCGGCCTTTCCTCAGCCGATTTTTTGAGGCCGGGAAAGATCGCCCAGGTTGGCCTTGATGCCGGACGACCACTCCTCGAGTCGGCCTGGGGACTGATGGGGTATGTCGGCTTCATCGAGAACTTTATCCAGATCGTGGTTCTGCTGTTCGCCTGGATCGTGGTGTTGCTGGCTTTCTTCATTCTGGCCATCCAGCTCTTCATCACCCTGATTGAGTTCAAGCTGACGACGCTTGCTGGCTTCGTGCTGATCCCGTTCGGCCTGTTCGGCAAGACCGCTTTTGCCGCCGAGCGCGTGCTCGGCAACGTGATTTCTTCCGGGATCAAGATTCTGGTGCTGGCCGTCATCGTCGGCATCGGCTCGACGCTGTTTGCGCAATTCACGGCGGGATTTGCCGGCAACCAGCCGACCATCGACAACGCCATGGCGCTCGTGCTTGGGGCACTTTCCCTTCTCGGCCTCGGTATCTTCGGTCCGGGTATTGCCAACGGCATCGTGTCCGGTGGACCGCAACTCGGTGCGGGCGCCGCGGTCGGCACTGGCCTCGCCGCAGGGGGCGCCATCGCTGCTGGCGCCGGCCTTGCGGCCGGCGGCGCGGGACTGGCAGGTGGCGCGCTCGTAGGTGGCGCCCGTGGCGCAGCCACGATAGCGACAGGAACGGCAAGTGCCTACCGAGCCGGAGGATTAAGTGGTGTCGCCAGCGCAGGCGGCTCGGCAATCGCGAGCCCGCTGCGCCGCATGGCCGCCGGACTGACTAGTGGTTCGCCGACGACAGATGCGCCACCGGCCTGGGCACGTCGCATGAAGCGCGCGCAGACCGTAAACCAGGGCGTGTCCGCCGCTACCCACGCCGTCCGTAGCGGCGATAGTGCCGGTGGCGGATCCTCCGTCGATCTGTCCGAGGGAGGGCAGTGATGTTCAAACGACCATCCGTTCATTACGGCCGCACGCCAGAGCCGGTGACGCCTTACCAGAAGGCGGCCCAGGTCTGGGATGAGCGCATCGGGTCAGCGCGCGTTCAGGCCAGAAACTGGCGGTTGATGGCATTCGGATGTCTGTTGCTGTCGGGAGGGCTCGCCGCCGGCCTCGTCTGGCAGTCCACCAAAGGCACCGTCACGCCATGGGTGGTGGAGATTGACCATCTCGGTCAGGCCCAGGCGGTCGCGCCGGCGAGTCCTTTCTATCAGCCGACCGATCCGCAAATCGCGTTTCATCTCGCGCGCTTCATCGAAGATGTGCGAGGCCTTCCATCGGACGCCATTGTGCTGCGTCAGGGTTGGCTCCGCGCCTACGACTTTACGACAGATCGTGGCGCTGCAGCGCTGAACGACTACGCACGTAGCAATAACCCCTTTGCCAGGCTCGGCAACACACAAGTTGCGGTCGAAATCTCCAGCGTCATTCGGGCCTCGCCGGAGAGCTTTCGGGTTGCATGGACTGAACGCCGTTATGACAGCGGCCAACTCGTCACAACCGAGCGCTGGACCGCGATCCTCTCCGTCGTCATCGAAACCCCACGCGAAGCCGACCGCCTCCGCAAGAACCCCCTCGGCGTCTACGTCAATGCCATCAACTGGTCGAAGGAGCTGGGCTAGTGAGAAAACCCCTACCGCGATCCGTGTACCCCGAATGGAATCGAGCGCCCGTGCGTCTCGCTTTTCTTCTCATGGTCGCGCTCTCCGGCTGCACGACGTTCAAGCCGCCACAGATAAGCTATGATGATGAGGTGCCGCCATCTCCCGATCTCCCGATGCCGGCGGGCGACCACGCGCGTCCCTTGCATGTCCCTCCGGTCTGGACTCCAACTCGTGGCGGCAACAAGGATGAAGCAGAGTCAAAGGACCCGACCGGTCGCGTCGAGATCGCCAATGATGTGGCGCGGGTCCAGCCCCGGCGGGCAGGGTATTTCAATGCCGTCCAGGTCTTTCCCTACAGTCCCGGCGCGCTCTATCAAATCTATGCCTCGCCCGGGCAGATTACCGATATCGCGCTCGAGCCGGGCGAACAGCTAACCGGTTCGGGTCCGCTCGCCGCCGGCGATACCGTGCGCTGGATCGTCGCCGACACTGAAAGCGGTAGCGGTGGTACCAGGCGCGTTCACATCATGGTCAAGCCAACGCGTCCCGCTATTGAGACGAATCTTGTCATCAACACCAATCGACGAACCTACCTGATCGAACTCCGCTCTCGCGAAAAACCCTACATGCCGTCGGTCGCCTGGTTCTATCCAGAAGATCGGTCCAGCCGCTCCCGAACGTTGCCGCTGACGCCACTCATCCCGGAGATCGATCAGCGCCGGTACCGCTATGTGATCGAAGGCGACAACCCGCCGTGGCGGCCGGTGAATGCCTATGACGACGGTCGCAAGGTCTATATCGAATTCTCGCCCGGGATCGGCCAAGGCGAATTGCCGCCGCTGTTAGTCATCGGCCAGGACGGCAAGCCTGAACTCGTCAACTATCGCGTCTACAGGAATATCCTGATTGTCGATCGTCTGTTCGCCGCGGCCGAGCTTCGCCTTGGCGCAGATAATCAGCAGATAGTCCGAATTGTCAGATCCGACGGGAGGCGATCATGACGCACAGTGGCCCAAGCGAAAGTGTCGGCCATGTAACTGGATCAAGGCCATCCCCTGATGATCGTACGCAGGCCTTGCGTCTGGGTGCAGAGCGTCCAAGGATCACGCGGCTTTCCCGCAAGGTCCTTGCCGGCGCCAGCGCGCTGGCTTTGCTGCTCATCTCTGGAGCGATGCTGTGGGCGCTGAGGAGCAATCATCCGCGCAGTTCGGCGCCGGACGAACTCTACAGCACGGATCACCACAACGTCGCAGATGGCCTGACAACGCTACCGCGGGATTATGCCGGTATTCCGCGCGATATCCCCAGGCTTGGGCCACCATTGCCAGGAGACCTGGGGCGTCCCATCGTCTCGACGGAAAGCCAATCAGCGCCGATCGGGATTGATGCCGAACAACAACGTGTCAACCAGGAGACCGAAGCGGCTCGGACCAGCAAAGTATTTGCGCCAACCACAGCGCCCGTGGCGCCGCCACGTGCCCCATCCCAGGAAACGGCCACCAACACCGTGTCATCTTCTGACGAAACCTTCGCGCAGAACGGGCAGGATCGCAAACTGCTGTTCGTCAATGCTCCCGTCGACCGGCGGACTATGGCGCCTGACAGGCTTTCACGTCCTGCGTCTCCGTTTGTCGTGCAGGCGGGAACGATCATTTCCGCAGCTCTCATTACGGGAATTCGCTCCGATCTTCCCGGACAAATCACTGCGCAGGTGACAGAGGCGGTTTTTGATTCTCCAACTGGCCGTGCAAAACTAATTCCACAGGGAGCGCGCGTGATCGGCCAGTACGACAGCCGGATCGCCTTCGGCCAGTCGCGCGCGCTCTTGGTCTGGACCCGGCTCATCATGCCCAACGGCAACTCGATTGTGCTCGAGCGGCAGCCGGGCGCCGACGCATCAGGCTATTCCGGGCTCGAAGACGAGGTCAACAATCATTGGGGCGCGCTGTCGAAGGCGGCGCTGCTCTCGACCTTGCTCAGCGTCGGGTCAGAAGCCGGCACCAGCGGAAGCGATAACGATTTTGTCCAGGCGATCCGACGCGGCGGCTCGCAGAGTTTTGACCAAGTCGGGCAGCGGGTGGTGAGCCGGAATCTGGATATTCAGCCGACGCTCACGATCCGGCCGGGATTTCCGGTGCGTGTGATTGTCAATCGGGACCTCGTGCTGACGCCCTACACCCAGGAGGTATCGCGATGACAAAGCTCAAGCTTGGGCCGCTTGTCGATGACAGACCGGTCAAGCTCACCATCGAATTGCCCGCATCTGTTCACCGCGATCTCATCGCGTATGGAGAGCAGCTGGCGCGAACCGCGGGCGCCGCGAGACCGATAGAACCGGTCAAACTGATCGCGCCGATGCTAGAACGATTTATGGCGACAGATAGGGCCTTTGCAAAGGCGCGCCAGTCGGCGTCATCGAATTTCCGGTGATCTTGCGCCTTCGGAGTTTCGTTGCGAAAGCGCGAGAAGATTCAGTAGCGCTTGGCTTCGATTGTGCGGCGACCAGAGAGGGCCTTGAATGTGATTAGCTCAGGCTCGTCGAGAATGGACCGGAATACGACGCCGGGAAAAGACACTCGCGGCGCCGCTTCACTGGTCAGCGCGGGGACCGATGGCCGAGTACGAGCCGCCGCATCAGGAAATCACGCGTTGGGACGCGGCGTCGGGGTCCGCATCGCTTTGGCCCATTCGACTGTGTCACCATCACACTCGTGATTCCCACCGTCGCCTCAATGAGCAATGCGGGACCGATCTTGGGATTCAAAGCGCGAGCTGCTCGAAAAAAGGGTAGGCGAGTTTCGAGGCGGGCTGGAAGAGATGGCTTTAGGTTCTAGGACGGGATCGACCCTGCTCGCAGTCGCAACAGCTAACTTCGAATAGTGATGGCCTGCCGCCGGATGTACAACGCGCAGAGCCCCCGGAGCGCAAGAGAGGGCTTTTCTACCAGGTGCCATGACAAGGTCGCCATAAAGAGAGCAATCACTATCGAGAAGCCGATCAGCGATGACACCCCAATCTGCGGAAAGGCAAATTCCAGCGTCTGCGAAATCGGCCAGCCAAAAATGTACACTCCGTAAGAAAGGTCATTCCCATTGCTGAATTGACGTAACCTTGAAAGCGGTAAGCTTCCAAGCCACACCGCCGCATATCCAGTTGCGATTGGCGCGACAGCTCTCTCCAACGCGGTGCCCAAAACGAGCCACTCAAGCAGCCCTATGGACGCCGCGATGATCAAGCAGATCTTGATCCGATCCCGAAACACGAACAGCCCGACGCCAAACGAAAAGCAAATCCAGAATCGGGCTAGTTGCTCAAACGCACTGACCTGTCCGCCGTGTCGGTCCAGCAGAAATGCACCCGCCAGACACCAGGTCGCAGGCAAGAGACGCCTCATGCTCCTCTTCTTCAGTAAACCGAGCATGCCGATTGACGCCAACAAGAGATAGCAAGACGCCTCAAATTTCAGAGTCCAGAGTGAAGCATTGACCACGAAAGGATGCGGGTTGGTGGCAAAAACGCCAGGGAGCTCGGCGGCCCCGGAACTCAGCGACACGGTCTTCAGAAAGTATTTCGCCACTCTGGTGTCAGCGAAGTAATGGTCGGGACGACATTCTGAGACGATGATGCCCAACAGCACCAACAGGGCAGTGCAAATGACGAGCGCGGGAAAAATCCGCAGCGCACGCGCAATCAGGAATTCAAGGGTGTCGCGCGACCGCTCGAGGCTCGCTGCGACAGTCAGTCCCGACAGCACGAAGAAAACGTTAACGGCATGATCGCCCAACGTATAGACGCTGCTACCGGCGAAAATCTCGTCCGACTTCACTCCCGACCGCAGGAAGATCGCGTGATCGATCACAACTGCCAAAGCCGCAAGCAATCGCAAAAGCGTAAAGTTGTTTCTTTTTGGGTCAATAAAATCACCCAGATACGCGCGGTTCATCGAAATTTCTCCCGTACGCGGCTTCGGCTATCTCGTTTTGGGATGCGACAATGACTTTACAGGGCTTTCGCAAACGCGATGCCAGACCACGGAAGGATGGTTCTTCCCCAGATTTCCTTCGGTATTCTAGGTTAACATAGGGATCGCCCCCGACAGGCTTTTTGATTAGCCGGAGATCGGTACGCGCTGAGAATCGCTGCAACTTCTCCGATGTTCTCATCCGGCCGCCCGGCCCGATATACGCGCATGGGAAGCACCGAAGGTCGCTCATGGCGGCTTGATTCAAGTCCAGGAGCGTTGGTTGAGCTTCGCACGTGGGGTTTACGTCATGGACGTCCGACGCAAGCCCATTCCAGCCACGCTAGTACTTCAGCACAGAGATTATGACTCTTTGGACGCGTTTGGGTAGGCGCGTCCCTTTTTTGGCGCGGGCTTTTTCGGTTGTGAACATCCGTTTGATGCAGGAGCGTGCGGCACTTCTCTGCCGTTCCCAGGCGGAGATTTCGCGGCGTAGCCGCTTGGGGTGTCGATCCTGCGGGCGAGGCACTGTCCCCGCAAGACGTGATCTCGATCTCGACCATGTTGAGCCAGCTTGCGTGCTTGGGGGTGTAGTGGAACTCGAGCCTTCGCAGGATGCGCCGGGCTTCGGCCGGCGGGAACGCCTGACACAGGCGCCGGCGGAGTGGTTCGATAAATTGCCCTGCACGACGCGGATGATCTCGGCATCGGCTCGCGGCGCGTGTGACCGAGTCGGTTCCCTCACTCCAACGGAACGAATTCCATGAGTTCAGCAAGCGGCGCGATTGATTGGGGCCATTCGGGCACTTTGTGCAACACACCTTGGCAGGTATCAGTAATTTCGACCGATGCGCCGCCAAGAAAGAGTATATCAGGCAGCCTTCACGTTGGCGTGAGCGTGTAACCGTTAAGAGATTTTCTTCGAATACATTTGCAGAAGCGGATGTGACGCTCCTCAGAATCTGATGGAGCCTTCCGATGTTATCGAAGCGCCTCAAGAGGACGTGAGCAGAATGAGAAGGTACCTGATCTTCGCTGTAGTCGGCCCGCTCTTCGGCGGGCTGTTGCTGCTGTTTACGAGGACAGTTGCTTCGGGATACTGGACTGAGACCAACTGGCCGGCGGTCGGAAATTTCTTCGTAACCTTTGCCAAGACGCTGCAGTACAGCTCTTTGTTCCTTGTCGTGCAGGCGCTGATGATTGGGGCGATCGATGACATTCTGTCCCATGTCAGCAGGATACGTCCGCTTGTGCGGATGCTGATCGTGGGGGCGGCGGGCTTCGCCGCAGGCGAATTATTGCATGGCTTACGCGGACTGGAGAGTGGCATGGTGCAGTTCGTCCTGCACGGCCTCTCCGGCTTCATGCCTGCGATCATCTCGTCGTGGCTTGCACACAAATATGCGGAACAGCCGCAGGCCTCCGCCTCCATATGAAGGAAGGTTGGGACAGGTGGATCTGGTGATTCGGACGGAATGTGGCGTCGAAAGGTCCATCGTATTGACGCCATCAGCTTGGGGTGGCGTGCCCAAACTTCGGGCCGCAATAGAATGTTCCTGGCGGTAGGATCTGTCGATTCCAATCATCGCGAGGCCCCACACGATGCACCGAGCCAACAATCTTGTTGCTATTTGACCAAGTGAGGCCGGCAAAGCGCGCGAACAAAATTGTAAGAGCGTATGACGCGATTGTTCTTCAGTCGTCAGCCTGCAGCCAAATTAAAAACCTCCGGCAGGGCATTGCCGGAGGTTTCGGAGGTAAACTTGAAAATGGTTCTGTGTCATCTCCTAGGTCGACAGGTGGCCGCCCAACGATCTGGCCGGCTACACGATCATATTATATGAGATTAATAGATGATTTCAATACCTAATTTAATCAATGAAGTTTTTCTGGCGATTCCGATGTTGCAACGGCTGTGTTTGGGTGATTTTGCAACAAGGTGACATTGGCGCAGCTCCATCCGCTTTGAGCGTAAGTCAGCTCTCAAGGCGGCAGTCTAGTCTAGTTCGGTGCGAAAACCCCGGCAGTTTCCTGCCGGGGTTTTCCTAGATCAGATTAGATTAACCGGTACTACCAGTTGCGCTGAGCGCGGAGCAGCAGACTCACGGTGCCCTGGTCCTTCAGCTCGTAGTTGGCGGCCGGCTTGGCGCTCGCAGCGACCGCGGGACCCGCCCAAACACCCGCGTACTTCTGATCGATGTGGGTCCAGGTCAAATCTGCCGAGAAGGTCAGATTTTTCACGGGAGTCCAGCGGGTGATGATACCCGCTTGGGCAATGTTGAAGTCCGGGTTGCAGCTCGTCACGCCAGGCTGGGCACCCGCGATGAAGGCGCAGATCGTGCCCTTGGCGAAGTTGCCGTACCGGATGCCGGCGTATGCACCGTAAATCGCCGTGTTCCAGTAGGGATCCCAGTTGTGCGTGTAAGCACCGCGGAAGCCCCATGTCTTCACGTTCTCAAGCTGGCTCTGGTTGCCGGCCGAGGTGCCAGTGAACACCGCGTCCGAAGCACCACCGAAGCCGATGCTCTGGTAGAGCGCCGGGTTGCTCGTGCCGCCGTACATCTGGTAACCGAGCAGAGAGAGGTCTTGGATGTTATAGCGAGTTGCACCGTCGGTGTAGACACCCTGCACGTTGATCGTGTCACCCGCGCCCGTCGGGATGTTCTTGATCGACAGAGCCAGTTGTCCAGCCCAGCCCCACTTGTCGTCCGGCTTGCCGGTGAGCTCGGTCGGACCGTAGTAGCCGGGGGTGTTGTTGTGCGCCGCGAACGACGCCTGGAACAGACCCCAAGCCTGGTCGACGCGGAGAGCCGCAACGAGGTCAGGCACGCGCGAGCCGGCGATATTGTTCACGCCGTACGCGCCGCCCTGAATGCCGGCGCTCGAGATGCCGCTCATGTTGATGAGGCCGGCATGGTAATAGGCGACCTGATCCTGAGCCGACAGAGCCAGCGACACGCCGTTGCCGAACTGCGCGGTGTAGGTGAACTGGTTCACACCAGTGACCGTGCCGCCGCCGCCGACGAGACCATCGAAGTTGTTGCCGGGATAGTTCACCCAGGGAGCGGAGAACTGCGAAACCGCCTTACCCATGGTGAAGCCAGCGAACTGGATGAAGGCGTAGTAGACGCCGAGCGAGCCGCCGGCGACGCCGCCGTCAGACGGGTTGCCGGTCGGGGCGGCGCCCGAATATGCGGAGGCGTTGGGGTTCGCGCCGGTCTCCGCATAGGAGCCGGTCGTCCACGAGAACGTCGCATCGAAGTAGGTGCGGACCACGCCGTACTCGGTGGCGGTGCGCGTATCGATGTTGAAGTCTTCACGGGAACGAGCGGTATAGTAGTTGCTCAGCTGATTGTGTGCGCCAGCCGGGTTACCGGAGGCCCAGCCGTAATCGGTGTTAGTGCCGAGCGCGGTTTCAACGCGCAGGTAGCCGCCCAGTTTGATACAGGTGTCCGTACCGGGGATGTAGTAGAATCCGGCACCGTACAGGGAGCAGATTTTTACGTATTCGACCGCTTTGGCCTTTACGGGAAGGTCCGCTGCGTTCGCTAAGCTTATCGCGCTCAAGCCGGCAACCGTAGCCAGCAAGAGACTCTTGGCTAAGAATTTCGTCATCTTGATCTCCATTCGTTTTCGAGGCCCCTTCAATTATGAGGCCTGCCCCCAGAGTGGTCATTGCTGACCGAAACTCTATCGTGCGTGTCCAGCCACGATACGATCAGCGCAACGACGACCGCCCCGCCTCTCGCTGATCACTCTGCATAACTCGCTGATCAGATCGCGTGCGAACATTGTACGAAATGCGCAAAACTCAACGTGAGAGCTAGCAGTGTGGCCGTGGAGTGTCAGAAAAGTACGGATCGCACACTGATGGATCGAGCAATGCCGCGGCGCATTGCAAGCCGACGATCCGTATTTGAAAGTCTGTGCGAGCGGTTTTTGTCGCCGGTTGCGGGGCCGAAACACGGATGTCACATGGGTCGAGTCTCGCACTCCCATGCCCTGAAGGCTTTTGAATGCTGGACACCTTTACAGAGCTGACTTGCTGCAAGGTACGCATTCTCGATGACATTCAGACACCCGCACGCGCTCTGCTTGAGCGTTTGCCCGTCTGTAACCTCGATCGAACCGCGCGTTTTCCTGATGATTCCTTTGCTCTCGAACTGCGCCAACGCTTCAGCAATACTTGCCCGCCGGATCCCGAGCGTGATAGAAAGATCACCATGCGTCAGCGGAATAACCTTGCTCTCCGATGTGCCACAAGCAAGCGAAACCCAGCAAGCCACCCGTTGTTCGAGCGGATGCCTGGCGCCGCAGAGTGCAATTTGGGCGGCGTGAACCGTCAACGCGTGCGTATGCCTTATCAGATGCTCGCGAATGACTGGATGATCCTGCGCAGCGCGACGCAAATCGTCAGTCTCGATCCGAAGTGTCGTACCTGGCACGATGACGGTTGTCTGGGACGAGGACTGGTCCCATCCCAAGACGAGCGAAATGTTAACCGCACTTCGAAAGCCGATCATTGCTGTTTCCAAAATGGAGTCTGCCGTGAGCGTGCGCGACGACACGAGGCCGGATTCCAGAAAGTCAAGGTGCTGAATTCGCCTCTTCGGCTCCTGAATGACATCGCGCGCCTTCAGACGTCGCGAGTGAAGATGAGGCCGGAGCGCTGCAAACGCCTCCGCAGGCAGGGCAGACAAGATGCTGTTTCGCAAACCTAGTTGATTGATCAACGGGCTTTCCTGCTTTTGCAATCTTCACCAAACGCTCATGACAGAACGAAATAACCGGCCTCCGGAGCGAGGCGGCACGGGCATCCGTTTTCCCTCACACTGATTTCCCTCACACTGAATGCTTCTTTTCGAGGCCGTCCAACTGGCGCCTTGGAAATCGTATTGTTTTAGTCAAGTGTATTGACAGAGGTGTCAGTATATCGACAAAAAGTTCAGAGTCAATTTCGCGCGGCGTGGTGCTTGGTTACGCGTCCAAGCCTAGGGCGAATCTGAGAATTCGGTGGCGACCCCAACCAGCACGCAGGTCAGCGGCCGCTTTCATCCGGTACTGTCAGGTTAGTTTGCTGAGCGGGACCTGAAGATCCGCGAGCGCGTCAATATTGACCGCATTCGCGCCTGCTATGAGTTTACGCATATGCCGAAGGTCCCGGCTATTATTAATGCAAGCTCCGCCGACCACCTTGTCGCCCTGGAGGTAAAAGACACTGGTACTAGCATCGTCCGCCGAGCCGCGCCAAACTAGGCGCTCATAGCTCGTGCCAAATCCGGCGAACTGGAAGTTTTGATCGTACTGGTCGGTCCAAAACCAAGGAATCGTTGCGTACGGTTCGGCGCCGCCTGCGATTATGTTGGAAATGGCGCGCGCCTGGTCTTGAGCATTTTGCCATGATTCAAGCCGGACATGCTGACCAATGTATTTGTTGAAATGCCGGGTCACGTCTCCTATCGCGTATATATGTGGATCGTTGGTGCGGCCATACTCATCGGTGAGGATTCCATCCGAGGCTGCGAGCCCTGCCGATTGGGCTAGTTCAACGTTTGGAACCGAACCGATACCCGCTACCAAGACGTCAAATCCAAGCCTTATTCCGTCTTCAGTTTCAACGATTGTCTCGGCGCCTGAAGAAGTCACGCCCTTAATTCTGATACCGGTGCGGATCGTCACACCGTTCGAGCAATGCAGATCGGAGAAGCGCTGCGATAGGTTGGCTGGGATTACCCGGCTCAGGACTCGGTCTGCAGCCTCTAGGACGGTCACGTTGCAATTCATCCGTCGTGTGGTAGCAGCGACTTCGAGCCCGATCAGCCCCGCTCCAACTACGCCGACGTGCGAACCGGCCACCAAGCGCGAACGCAATTTCACTACGTCTTGCAAGGTTCTCACATAGTAGATCTGAGCCTTGACGGGGCAGATCTCGTCGAGGCGGCGCGCCCGCGCACCGGTCGCGATGATCAAGTCGTGGTACGGGATCGAAGTGTCGTCACTTAGCTTTAGAGACTGCGTCTCACGGCATATCGAAACAGCCCGGATGCCGGTTCGCAGTTCCACGCCAATATCATCATAGGCGGGCGCTGGGCGCAGGAACGCTTTCTCGACGGTGGTGCTTCCCGCAAGCAGCGATTTCGACAAGGGGGGACGCTCGTAGGGCGGCCACTCTTCTTCACCGATCAATGTTATTCGATCGCCAATGCCGGTTGCGCGAAGACTCGCTGCTGCGACGCCCCCTGCGTGGCCGCCTCCCGCAATCACAATCGAACGCATACCCTATCTCCATCGTCGTCGTCGTATATCAAGATATCAAGTGGGATGTTTTAATACTTTACATGTCAGCTGGGTAACTGTATATCGTTTTAAGAGAAGTGTATCACACGGCTGCTTGCTGTCGTGTGCTCAGGCCGTTGAGTTGGAGATTCTGTCGGATGGCTCTGTGTAGGGTGTGCAACGCAAAGGACCTTGCGGAAGGTGAGATGCTTGAGGTTGAAGCGGAAGGGCATCGCGTTCTCTTGCTGCGCTTGTGCGGCGGCGCGGTAAAAGCCTACGATCCGCTATGCCCTCATGAAGGACTGCCCCTCGCTTACGGTGACTTTGATGGTGCGGAGCTAGTGTGCACTGCGCATCACTGGGCGTTCGATGGTACATCGGGTGAGTGTATTGATCCTGGTGGTTGCCGTCTCAAGAGCTACCCTGTCCAGGTCGATGGCGATGGTCTGTTCGTCAAGTTTTAACGATTGATGCGTGAGCATTGGGTGAACCATGAGAAACCTCACTAAGGAAGCGTTGAATCAGTACATCGAGATGGGTGATGGAAGCTGTCGCTTGAACCGCGGCATCTTCACTGATCCCGATCTTTTCGAACTGGAGATGAAGTTGATCTGGGAGCGTACCTGGGTCTTCCTTGGTCACGAAAGCCAGTTGGCAAAGAAGGGTGATTACTTCACCACCACGATTGGACGTCAGCCAATCGTGGTCAGCCGCGACATGAAGGGCAAGGTTGGCGGATTTCTTAATGTCTGTACGCATAGAGGTGCCAAGCTTTGTCGACTCTCGGCGGGCAACTCAAAGATGTTGGTGTGTCCCTACCACGGCTGGACCTTTGGTCTGGACGGAGAGCTGCTGGCCGTCAAGGACGAGGCGTCCGGCGCGTATCCGCCTTCATTCGACAAAAAGGCTCTGGGGCTGACGCATGTTGCGCACGTCGAAACCTATCGCGGTTTCATTTTCGGCAATCTGGATCCGGATCCCGTGCCGCTTGTAACCCATCTTGGCAACATCGCTATCTGGATCGATCTGCTCGTTGATCAGGCTATGAACGGTTGGGAAGTTCTCAAGGGAACGTCCACCTATCTCTATCACGGTAACTGGAAACTTCAGGCCGAGAATGGCGTCGATGGCTATCATGCGCCAAGCGTTCATTGGAATTTCAATGCAACTCTGAAGAACCGGCAGGAATCCAACGCGGCTGGTGAAAAAATCAAGGCCATGAAGCTGGTCGTGGGCGCGAACAACGACCTCAAGGGCGGATATTACGAGCTGGGTTATGGCTCCAGCGTTATCTGGCGCGACTGGATCAACCCGGAAGATCGCTTCAACTACGTGCTACGAGACGAACTGGTTCAACGTAAGGGCGAGGCTTGGACGAAATGGGCGATCGGCCGGTTGCGCAATGTCCTCGTCTATCCAAACCTTCTGCTAATGGACCAGATGAGCACCCAACTGCGAATCATAAGGCCAATCAGTGTTGACAAGACAGAAGTCACTATCTTCGGGTTTGCTCCGGTCGGAGAACCTGCCGAGCAGCGCCGGCAGCGCATCCGCGCTTACGAAGATTTCTTCAACGCCAGCGGCATGGCAACCCCGGATGATTTGGCTGAATTCAACTTCGCGCAGGAGGCATTCAAGGGTACGCAATCTCCTTGGAGCGAACTAAGTCGTGGAGCGCAGCGCCAGATCAAGGGCGCGGACGAGCACGCCAAAGAACTTAGCATAAATCCTCTGAGCAGCGGTCGTTGGACTGAGGATGAAGGCGCTATCATCGGTCAGTACCAATTTTGGCTCGACAAGATGATCGAAGGGTTGGAGCAGTCCTCTCATGTCTGAAGCGGTTCGTTTGTCGGTCTCTAATTTCTTGCTCCTTGAAGCGAAATTGGTGGACAGTCGGAAGTGGGACGACTGGCTGGAGCTTTTCGCGGAAGACGCCGAATATTGGATTCCTGCATGGAAGTCTGAGCTGGAGCCCACCGTCGATCCCAATACGGAGTTGTCGTTGATCTACTACAACTCGAGGCTTGGGTTGGAAGATCGGGTTTTTCGGCTTCGCACGGAAGCTTCATCGGCATCCATTCCGTTGCCTCGCACATGCCATTTAGTGACAAATATCGAAGTAGAGGAGCAAGACATAAATCTCTGTCTCGCGCGGGCCAACTTCCATGCCCTGAGCTATCGCTTCGGCGAGACGCAATCCTTCTTCGGAACCTATGACTACCACCTCGCAATGGTGGAGAAGAACTGGCGGATCAAGCGAAAAAGGATCACTGTCTTGAACGACGTGATTGATACGGTTCTAGACTTCTTCAACGTTTGAGGTGGTACATATGCTAGCGTTGCGAAAGGTTCGCGCAGAAGAAGGCGGAATCTCGGTTGATCGGATCGAGCTGCCGGAGCCGGGACCCGGTGAGGTTCGCGTTAAAGTCGCCGCGGCAGGGATTTGCGGCACGGACCTTCACATCTACAACTGGCGACCCGCCTACCACTTTATCCATGTGCCGATCGTCATGGGCCACGAAGCGGCTGGCTCGATCGACGCGATCGGAGATGGCGTCGATTCGTCGAAACTCGGTCAGCGAGTTTCACTCGAGAGTCACATCCCGTGCAATGCGTGCCCGACCTGCAGGACGGGAAACTCGCATGTTTGCGGGTTCACGCGGTACCCTGGACTGCATCTCAATGGGGGCTTCGCGAGCCATGTCGTGGTGCCGGCTCAGATCGCTATCCCAATTGGCACGAACATTTCAATCGAGGCTGCGGCAATGCTGGAGCCGTTCGGAATTGCCGTTCATGCCACACAGATCGGCGGCGGAATTTCCGGTAAGAACGTTCTGATCACCGGCTGTGGCCCGATCGGATTAATGTGCGTGCTAGCCGCGAGGGCGCTCGGAGCGAACCGAATCGCAGCAACCGACATTAATGCCCACCGGCTCAATCATGCCCTCAAATGCGGCGCCGATCGAGTCGTGAATGTCCAGGAAGAAAATCTCACTGCCGTAACGAAGCACGACACCAATTCTCAGGGATATGAAGTCGTGATCGACTCTTCCGGAGCAGTTGATGCCTTGAGGACCGCGGGAGAAGTCGTCGCCCGCGGAGGCCAGATCCGACTTGTCGGAATACCCAACGTCGATGTGCCGGTTAACATGAAGCAGTGGATGAACAAAGGCGTAACAGTGATCGGCCTGCACGGTCGCCGGCTCCATGAGGACTGGATCACAGCCTTGAGGCTTGTTGAAACACGAAAGGTGGATCTCATGCCTCTCATCAGTCACGACATGGGCCTTCGGGAGAGTCCGAAGGGATTTGAGGAAGCCTTGGCGGGACGGGCTATCAAGGTTCTAGTTCGGCCGGAATAAATGAAGTCTTTACGACAGTCTCCTGCTCGTGACACCCGTCATGTTTCCAGAGCTGCGCTCGGTGATCTTGTTAGGAGAGCCGAGTTCCGGGATCGCGTGTAGGTGTACCTTGCAGTATTTTCCTTCCAAACTTGGCCGCCGGTCCAGACTGGCGGCTTTTTTTCGCATCGATGAGATGGTTTGATCGGCTAGTCTACACATCGAGGCCTCGCTGCCGAGACCATTCCATATCCGAGTCAACCCCAAGTATATGCCAGGAGCGGTTTCAGTAGTGGAGCGGGGCCTGGACTGTATGCTTGGGGCTAGCTTTGCGGGCAGTGCACTGGCAATGGAATTGCCATTCATGTAAACCATTTCGAATACTATGCAATTCCAAGGGTCAAAAATGGCGCTGTCCCCTTTCACATCAAAGCAAAAATTAACGGCAAAGGCGACGCCGACAATACCCATTCCTTCGCAAGGGCCCGCGCAGAAGTTCGGGATGTTGCAACCACAAGAGGTTGTCTTGGGTCTTTTCGGCGAATACGTTTCGTCGGGCGAGCAAGTGTGGTCGGGAGGCCTGGTTGAGCTCCTGGGCGACCTCGGTTTCTCTGCTGCTTCTTCGCGTATAGCGTTAAATCGCATCCTTGTGCGCGGGCTTCTGAGTGCTGCAAAAGTTGGACGATTTGTCTTTTATCGAGGTACGCCCCGTCTAGCGATCGTGCAGGATG
>OEIU01001286.1_pt1 | contig 16961 bp, 14 predicted proteins | sample 1539221 | NCBI WGS metagenome assembly OEIU01 (sample SAMN03792071, study PRJEB22550) | activated sludge metagenome | feature: wastewater treatment plant; material: activated sludge; isolation source: Wastewater treatment plant of a petroleum refinery complex | place: Argentina: Zarate | collected...
CGTTGCCGCCGGTCACGCTCTCCCAGCGCGCGAGCACCTCCTCGACGATGAAGCCAAAGGCGAGGGTGGCGATGCCGAGGTAGATGCCCTTCACGCGAAGCGCCGGCAGCCCGACGATCGCGCCCACCGCCGCGGACAATCCGGCCGCCGCGGCGATCGACAGCGGAAACGGCCAGCCCATCGAAGCGAGCACCGTTTGCGTGTAGGCGCCCACGCCGAGGAACGCCGCGTGGCCGATGGAGAACAGGCCGGTAAATCCGGCGAGCAGCATCAGCCCCAGCCCGACGATCCCGTAGATCAGGATGAACGTGACCTGCGCCAGCCAGTACTCGGGCAGGCCCCAGGGGGCGAGGAGCAGGGCGATCACGAGCGCCGAATACCAGAAGCGGTGCCCGCCGTGCCTGGCGAGGTCGATGTCCTGGTCGTAGCTGGTCTTGAAGATGAAGCGCACGGGGCTAGACCTTCTTGCGCAGGTTCTCGCCGAACAATCCGTTCGGCTTGAACATCAGCATGACCAGCACGACCACGTAGGCCGCGACGTCCTTGAAGCCCTCGGGCAGGAAGAAACCGGACATCGACTCGACCACGCCGATGATCAGTCCGCCCACGATCGCGCCGGGCAGGCTGCCGAAGCCGCCGACCACGGCCGCCGGGAATGCCTTAAGGCCGATGAATCCCATGTTGGCGTGGATGAAGGTGATCGGCGCCAGCAGCAGTCCCGCAGCCGCGGCGACCGCCGCCGCGAGCCCCCAGACCAGGCCGTTCAGGCGCTTGACGGGGATGCCCATGTAGTAGGCGGCGAGCTGGTTCTGCGACGAGGCCTGCATCGCGATGCCGACCTTGCTGTGCCTGAACATCAGGTAGAGCAGGGCGCACAGCACGGCGGTCGCCGCGATGACGACGAGCTGCTCGACGGCGAAGACGACGCCCGCGAATTCCAGCGTCTGGTTGCGGTACGGCACCAGCAGTCGGTGCGTGTCGGTGCCCACGTTGGGGATCATCGTGATCGCGCCGCGGGCCACGTAGCCGATGCCGATCGTGAGCATCACGATCGAGAACGCAGGCTGCCCGAGGATCGGGCGGATCACGATGCGCTCGAGGAGGATCCCGAAGGCCCCCATCGCGGCGATCGTGGCGATGACCACGAGCCAGAACGGCACCCCGGTGATCGACAGCAGCGCCAGGCCCAGGAACGCGCCGAGCATCATCAGTTCGCCCTGGGCAAAGCTGACTGTTTCGGTGGCCTTATAGATCAGGACGAAGCCGAGGGCTATCAGCCCGTAGATGCAGCCTTGCGCGATGCCGCTCACCAGAACCTGCAGTACCTGCAAGGGCCTTGTCTCCTCGGGGGCCGTCCTCCGCGCGACGCTGTCGCGACCGGGGAGCCTGTCGTTGTCGGCTCAGATGGTAGTACAGAACCGCAGCCCCGGGACGCACCGGGGAAACCCGCAATCAGCTGATCACGTACGAGGCGGCGCCCGTGGCGATCAGCAGTCCCGTCTCGTTGGCCAGCGTCATCTGGGTGGAGCCGATCCGGCCGCCGAGCCGGGTGATCCGCGCCTTCGCGTGGAAACGCTCGCCGATTCCCTGGCGAAGGAAGTCGATGCGCAGGTCGATCGTTCCCATCTTCGTGAACCGGTGCATGACCTGTTCGGCGGGCTCGTCGCGGTGCTTGTCGGCGATCGCGCACATCAGCGCGAAACCGGCGGTGGCGTCGAGCACGGCCGAGGTCACGCCGCCGTGCAGACGGCCGTAGAGGAAGTGGCCGACCAGTTCCGGGCGCATGTCGAAGCGCACCCGCGGCTCGGCCGGATCGAACGACTCGATCGTGAACCCGAGGATCCGGTTGAACGCGATGCGGTCCTCGAAGACGTCGCGCAACGTCTCCTCGAAGCGGCGCTGGTCCTCGGGTGGCCGCGGCGGAAGCGGCGGGCTGGTCGTCGGCATCATCGTCCCTTGAATTGCGGGGCGCGCCGCTGCAGGAACGCCGCCACCCCTTCGGCGAAGTCCTCGGTGCGCCCGGCCTGGGTCTGCAGCGTCGCCTCGAGCTCGAGTTGCGCCGGCAGGTCGCGTCCGAAGCTGTCGTTCAGCGCCTGCTTGATCAGCGCGCAGGCGCGGGTGGGCTGGGCCGCCAGCCGGGCGGCGAGCTGGCGGGCCTGGGGCATCAGCTGCTCGTCGTCGAGCACCTGCCAGACCAGGCCGAAACGCTCGGCGGTCGGCGCATCGATCCGCTCGGCCAGCAGCGCCATCGCCCGCGCGCGCACGTCGCCCGCGTAGCGCGGCAGGAACCAGGTGCTGCCGGCGTCGGGCACCAGGCCGATCTTCGAGAACGCCTGCACGAAATAGGCCGATCGTGCCGCGAGCACGATGTCGCCCGCCAGCGCAATGCTCATTCCGGCGCCCGCGGCCGGACCGTTGACCGCGCAGACCACGGGCTTGGGCATCGAGCGCATCGCGAGGATCACCGGGTGGTAGCGCTCGCGCAGCAACTGACCGAGGTCCAGCGAAGGGCTGGGCGGCACCGACGCGAGGTCGGCGCCCGACGAGAAGCCGCGCCCGGCGCCAGTGAGCAGCACCGCGCGCACGGCGTCGTCGCCGGCGGCCCGCTCGACGGCGTCGCGCAGGGCCCGGATCAGCGCGTCGTCCAGCGCGTTGAGCACGTCGGGCCGGTTCAGCGTGATCGTCGCGATCGCTTGCGTCGATTCGTACAGCACGAGGGGAGCCGTCATGGGGAGATCCTTTCCGGTCCGGTCAGAGCATGCCGAGTTGCCGGGCGGCGAGGTCGTTCAGGACCTCCTCGGCACCGCCGCCGATCATCATCACCTTCACTTCCCGGTAAATCCGTTCGACGCGGGTCCCGCGCATGTAGCCGGCGCCACCGAGGATCTGCACGGCCTCGTCGGCGCAGTCGCGCATGACGCGTGCCGCATGATTCTTGACCAGCGAGATTTCCGCAACCGGAGCGTCTCCGCGCTCGATCCGGGCAGCCAGTTGCGCGAGCCAGGCGAGCACCGGCAGGATCGCGTCGACCATCCGCACCAGCTTGTGGCGGATCACCTGATGCGCGACCAGCGGCTGGCCGAAGGTGCGGCGCTCGCGCGCCCACGCGAGCGCATCCTCGCAGCAGACGATCGCGAAGCCGATCGCCTGCGCCGCCATCATCAGCCGCTCGCCGTTGAAGTTGTTCATGATCAGCGGGAAGCCACCGTCGAGCGGGCCGACGAGCCGGTCGGCGTCGACCGGGCAGTCGTCGAAGTGCAGCGCCGCGGTATCCGAGCACCACCACCCGGTCTTGGCCAGCGGCGTGCGCGAGAGGCCCGGGGCATCGCGGTCGACCAGCAACAGCGAGATGCCGCGCGCCCCCGGCTCGCCGGTGCGTGCCGCGACCAGGTAGTGATCGGCGCGCATGCCCGAGGTGATGAACATCTTCGACCCGTTCAGGCGCCAGCCGCCCGCGTGCGGCCCCTCGCTCAGCGGCGTCGCGCGAGTGGTCATCCGCGCCACGTCGGACCCGCCCGAGGCCTCGGTGACGGCGAGGGCGCCGATCGCCTCGCCCGCCAGGATGCGCGGCACGATGCGCGCGCACAGGGCCGGGCCGCCGGCCTTCAGCAGCGGCCCGAGCATGATCGTGTGGCTCATCAGGCTCGCGATCAGTCCGCCCGATCCGGCCCGGGTCAGTTCGATCGTTGCGATGATCCGCGCCAGCGTGTCGCACGGCGTGCCGCCGAATTCGGCCGGGTAGCCCAGCCCGAGCAGGCCTACCTGCGCCGCCTGGCGGTACACATCGCGCGGAAACTCGCCGGCCTCGTCCCAGGCGGCGGCGTGCGGCGCGAGTTCGCCGTCGACGAAGCGACGCAACGCGTCGCGCAGCTGGCGGTGTTCGCCGGTGGCGCCGGCCGACCGGGTCAGGTCGAAGCAGTTCGCCAGGGTGTCGGGATCACGGTTCACGATGCGCCGGCCTCCTCGGGTTCGATTCGGGCGAGCAGCGCGCCCGGTGCCACCTGCGCGCCGATTCGTGCGCCCAGCTCGACGATGCGGCCATCGATCGGGGCGTCGACGCGGTGCTGCATCTTCATCGCCTCGATCGCGAGCAGCGGCTGGCCGGCACGGACGCGGTCGCCGGCCGCGACCGACAGCGCGGCGACCTGGCCGTGCATCGTCGCGCGTACGTCGCCGCTGGCGTTGCCCACTGCGCGTCGCGGCGGCAGCGCCGAGACGTCGGAGAAGCCGGCACTGACGCCGCCGAGGTCGAGCCAGCCGGCGTGCGCAGCGCCCGCATCGGCGCGCCACCGGACGTGGACCGGCAGGCACTGGCCGTCGATCTCGATCCGGTCGTCGGACACGATCGCGACGCGGTGCTCGCGCCCGTCGATCGTGATTCGATGGCCGTCGGCCTCGGGCACGACGCGCGCCTGCCATCGTGCTTCGCCACTCGCCAGCGCGGCGAAGGTGGTGCGCGGGCCGGTCGACGACCACTCGGCGAGCGCGCCGTGCGCGCGCGCGTTCGAGCCGGCCCACAGCGCGGTGGCCGCTGCCTGCCAGCGCGAATCCGGCCGCGGCGCCTGCCAGCCGGTCGCCGCCGCATCGAGCCAGCTGGTGGCGAGGCGCGCCTCGGCGAAGTCCGGCGCGCGCAGGCACGCGAGGAGGAAGTCGCGATTGGTCGCCAGGCCGAGGATCGACGTCTCCTCGAGCGCGCCGATCAGCCGGCGGCGGGCTTCGTCGCGATCGCGGCCGGTGGCGATCAGCTTGGCGATCATCGAATCGTAATGACGCGACACCTGCGCGCGGGGCGCAAGGCCGTGGTCGACGCGGAGTCCGGGCGTGTCGCCGGGCAATCGCCAGGCGAGGATCGGGCCGGCCTGCGGCCTGAAGCCGTCGAACGCGTCCTCGGCGCACAGCCGGGCCTCGATCGCGTGGCCGCGCCACTGAACGTCGTCCTGTCGCAGCGACAGGCGCTCGCCGCGCGCGACGCGCAACTGCAACTCGACCAGATCGAGACCGGTGATGGCCTCCGTGACCGGATGCTCGACCTGCAAGCGGGTGTTGACCTCGAGGAAGTGGAAGCGGCCGTCGGGGTCGAGCAGGAACTCCACCGTGCCTGCGCCGACGTAGCCGGCCGCGAGCGCCAGCTTGACCGCCGCATCGCCGAGCGCCGCACGCAGCGCCGGTGTCACGTCCGGTGCCGGCGCTTCCTCGACGATCTTCTGGTGCCTGCGCTGGGTCGAGCAGTCGCGCTCGCCCAGGTGAATGCAGTGGCCGAACCGATCGGCCAGCACCTGGACCTCGACGTGACGGGCGTGGTGCACGAGCCGCTCGAGCAGCAGCGCGCCGCTGCCGAACGCCGCTTGCGCCTCGCTCGTGGCAGCGGCGCGGGCAGCGTCGAAGTCCGCCAGGTCGTCGACGCGCCGCATGCCGCGCCCGCCGCCGCCGGCAGCGGCCTTGATCATCAGTGGGGCGCCCAGCCGTGCCGCCTCGCGAGCCAGCGCGGCCGGCGACTGGTCGTCGCCGCCGTAGCCGGCGAGGCAGGGCACGCCGATTCGTCCGGCCAGCTGTTTCGCCGCGCGCTTGTCGCCCAGCAGTTCGATTGCCGCGGCGGGCGGGCCGACGAAGACCAGGCCCGCCTCGTCGCAGGCGCGCGCGAACGCCGCGTTCTCGGACAGGAAGCCGTAGCCCGGGTGCACCGCCTGCGCGCCGCTGGCCGCGCAGGCCGCCAGCACTCGCTCGACCGACAGGTAGCTGTCGATCGCCGGCGAAGGCCCGATCGGTACCGCGACGTCGGCGAGCGCAGCGTGGCGCGCGTCGCGGTCTGCCTCGGAGTACACGGCCACGGTGCGCAGGCCCATCGCGCGCGCGCTGCGCAGGATGCGGCAGGCGATCTCGCCCCGATTGGCGACCAGCAGCGTGTCGAAGCTCACGCGTGCGCTCACGAACGCGGCAGGATGCCCATCGTCTTGGCGATGATGCCCAGCATGATCTCGTCGGCCCCGCCGCCGATCGAGCCGAGCCGCGAATCGCGCCAGTAGCGGTTCACGCGGGTGTCTTCGATGTAGCCCATGCCACCCCAGAACTGCAGGCACCAGTCGGCCACCTCTCTCGAGACGCGCGCTGCCTTGAGCTTGGCCATCGAGGCCAGCTGCGTCACGTCGGTGCCGCCGACGTAGAGCTCGACGGCGCGATACAGCAGCGCGCGCACGCATTCGATCTCGGTGTTCAGCTCGGCCAGCTTGAAGTAGATGAACTGGTTGGCGAGCAGCGGCTGCCCGAACGCCTCGCGCTCGCGCAGGTAGGCGATCGTTTCGGTGAGCACTTCGCTGGCGGCCATCGAGCTGGCGGCCGCCCAGAGCCGCTCCTCCTGGAACTGCATCATCTGGTAGGCGAAGCCCATGCCTTCCTCGCCGATCCGGTAGCGCTGTGGAACGCGCACGTCGTCGAAGAAGATCTGCGCCGTATCCGAAGCCCGCATGCCGGCCTTGGTGAGCTTGCGGGCGATCTCGATGCCTGGCGTGTCCATCGGGAGGCAGATCAGCGTCTTGTTGCGGTGGGGCGCGCCTTCGGAGGTGTTGGCGAGCAGGCACATCCAGTCGGCCTGCGTGCCGTTGGTGGTCCACATCTTGCCGCCGCGGATCACGTAGTCGCCGCCGTCCTTGCGCGCGGTGGTCCGGATCGAGGCGACGTCGGAGCCTGCTCCCACCTCCGACACGCCCAGGCAAGCGACCATGTCGCCGGCGATCGACGGTGCGAGAAACTCGCGCTTGACCTCGTCGGAGCCGAACCGCGCGAGCGCCGGCGTGGCCATGTCGGTCTGCACGCCGATCGCCATCGGCACGCCGCCGCAGCGCGCGTGGCCGAGCGCCTCGGCGATCGCGATCGAGTACGAGTAGTCGAGGCCGGCGCCGCCGTACTCGACCGGCTTGGTCACCCCGAGGAAGCCCAGGCGGCCCATCTTGCGGAACAGCTCGCGCGCCGGGAAGGTGCCGGCAGCCTCCCACTCTTCGACGTGCGGATTGACCTCCGCGTCGAGAAACCGCCGCAGCGAGTCCTGCAACTGGGTGTGCTGTTCGGTGTAGATCATCGGGCGGGCTCCTGCACGGATGGGGGCGGTGCGACGCGCGCTCAGGGCCGCGCCACGCCGAAAGTGAGGGGGCGCAAGTCGCGATGGGCGGCCTCGGCGCACGTGTCGAGCACGAAGCCGAGCAACTTGCGCGTGTCGCGCGGATCGACGATGCCGTCGTCGAGCAGTCGGGCGCTGGTGTGCAGCGCGCCGGCCTGGCGCTCGAAGTTCTCGACGATCCGCCGCTCGAGTGCGTCGAGCTTCGCGGCATCGACCGGCTCGCCGCGCCGTTGTGCGGTCGCTTCGGTGACCAGGCGCATCGTGAGGGCCGCCTGCTCGCCGCCCATCACCGCGGTGCGCGCGTTGGGCCACGAAAACGCGAAGCGCGGGCCGAACGCGCGGCCGCACATGCCGTAGTTGCCTGCGCCGAACGACGCACCGCAGTGAATGGTGATCGACGGCACGGTGGCGTTGGAGACCGCCTGGATCATCTTCGAGCCGTGCTTGATCATGCCGGCCTGCTCGCTCGCGCGCCCGACGATGTAGCCGGTGGTGTTCTGCAGGTAGAGCAGCGCCGCGCCGCTCTGGCAGCAAGCCTGGATGAAGTGGGTCGCCTTGTTGCTGCCCGCCGGGTCGATCGGCCCGTTGTTGGTGACGATGCCGATGCGGTGGCCGTGCAGTTCGGCGTGGCCGCAGACCGTCTGTGCGCCATGGTCGGGCTGGAACTCGAGGAACGCCGAGCCGTCGACGAGGCGCGCGACGACCTCGCGCATGTCGAAGGGCTGGCGGAAGTCGAGCGGGACGACGCCGGCGAGCTCGTCCGGGTCGTAGGCGGGCTCGGCGAAGCCGTTGTCGGCCGCATTCGGCGCGCCCGACTCGCGCCGCAGTGCGTCGGCGCCTGCGTGTGGGCGTGAGAAACCGAGCCGGCCGACCACCTCGCGGGCGATCCGGATCGCGTCCGCGTCGTCCTGGGCCAGGTACTCGCCGAGGCCGGAAACCGAGGTGTGCATCTCGGCCCCGCCGAGTTCTTCGTCGGTGGCGATTTCGCCGGTGGCTGCGCGCAGAAGCGGCGGACCGGCGAGGAACGCGCGGGCGCGTCCGCGCACCATGATCACGTGATCGGACAAGCCGGGCAGGTAGGCGCCACCCGCGGTCGACGATCCGTGCACCACCGCCACCACCGGAATGCCGGCGGCGGAGAGCCTGGCGAGGTTGCAGAACAGCCGGCCGCCCTCGATGAAGTCCTCGACGCGGTATCGGAGCAGGTTGGCGCCCGCGGATTCGATCAGCTGCACGAACGGCAGCTTGTTCTCCATCGCGATCTGCTGCGCGCGCAGCATCTTCTCGCGGCCCATGCTCTGGATCGCGCCCGCGTCGATGCCGGAATCGCTCGCACTCACCAGGCATCGCGCGCCGGCAACGAAGCCGATGCCGCAGATGACCCCCGCGCCCGGCACGCTGCGGGCCGGGTCGGCGTCGTCCAGCAGGTGGCCAGCCATCGTGGAGAGCTCCAGCCACGGGCTGCCCGGGTCGAGCAGCCGCGCAACACGCTCGCGCGGCAGCAACTGGCCGCGCCGCTCGAACAACGGTGCGGCGCGCGCCGAGGCCTCGCGTGTGCGAGCCTCCAGTGCCCGCAATTCGTCGACCAGCGCGAGCATGCCGGCGCGCTGCGCGGCGTAGCGCTCGCCGTGGATGTCGACCTGCGATTCGAGCCGGGGCATGTCGATGCGCCTTCAGTCGTCCCGGAGCATTCGCGGCGAACTCGCGAGGTGGAAGCCGTCGAACGGCGCGCTCGCGTCGCTCGCGTGCGCGGGCGGCCGCGCCGGCCACGTGTGGCGCGCGTTGGGTACGCCGCCGTCGATGCGGACGCAGGTGCCGGTGATGAACGCTGCCGCTTCCGAGAGCAGGAACACGATCGTGGCCGACACTTCGGATTCGGTGCCGAAGCGCTGCAGCGGCACGACGGCGCGCAGCCGGCGCAACTGCGCCTTCATCGACTCGTCGTAGGTGTCGAGTCCGCTCGATGCGATCCAGCCCGGTGCCACCGCGTTCACGCGAACGCCGCTGGCGGCCCATTCGCAGGCGGCCGTCTCGGTGAAGTTGAGCATCCCGGCGCGCGCGGCGCCGGAGTGCCCCATGCCGGGCATGCCGTGCCAGATGTCGGCGATCATGTTGACGATGGCGCCGCCGTGCGCCTTCATCCATTGCCGATACGCCTCGCGCGCGACCAGGAAACCGCCGGCGAGATTGGTGCGCACGACTGCGTCCCAGCCCTTGAGCGAAATCGTCTCGAGCGGCGCCGGGAACTGGCCGCCCGCGTTGTTGACCAGGCCGTCGAGCCTGCCGTGGCGAGCCAGCGCGGCGGCGACGGTGGTCGTGACGGCCTCTTCGTCGCGGATGTCCACGGGGTGGCAGCTCGCCGGCGGGCCGCCGGCCGCGGTGATCTCGGCGGCCACGCGCTCGAGCTTGTCCACCTTGCGGCCCGCCAGGGCCACCGTCGCGCCGAGCGCGGCCAGTTCGTGTGCGGTGCAGCGGCCGAGCCCCGAGCCGCCGCCGGTCACGAGGACGACCCGGCCGGCGAAGAGGCCGGGCCTGAAGACCGATCGGTAGGCGGTGGCGCTCATGGCAGGACGTTTATTGAACGAAGTTCAGTAACTTGCCTGTCGTGCCCCCGGACGGTCAAGTTGCGGCGCAGCATACTGGCGAACACGCGCACGCCGCGCGACCTGGGAGGGGTAAGGCTTCCGCAGCGGCCAGCTTTCGGTTATAAATTGAGCGATATTCAATAACGGGGTCGGCGCTCATGACGGTGCAGGCACCACGGCGGCGCAAGTCGGCGCGGCGCGCGGAGATCCTGGCAGCGGCGAGGCAGGTGTTCCTCGAACGCGCCTTCGACGAGGCGTCGATCAGCGAGATCGCGGCGCGCGCCGGGTGCGTCGAGGGCACCATCTATACCTACTTCCGCGGCAAGCGCGATCTCTTCGACGCCGTGCTCGCCGAGTTCTACGACCGGCTGATCGCCGACATCGAGCCGCGGCTGGCGGCGATTTCGGGCACCCGTGACCGGCTCACCTACCTCATCGCCCGGCACCTGCAGATTGCCGTGGACGATCCCGCGTTCGCACGCCTGATCGTTCGCGAGTCGCGCGGCCAGAGCCTCTACTTCGGCTCGAAGCTGCATGCGCTGAATCGTCGCTACGCGCAATTCCTGCAGAGCACGCTGCGCGACGGGGTGGAGCGCGGCGAGTTGCGCGCGGACCTCGACCCGTCGCTGGCGCGCGACCTGGTGTTCGGCGGGCTCGAGCACCACGTCTGGCATGGTTTGGGGCGCCAGCGCAGGCTCGACCCGAACCGGCTGGCCGCGACGATGGTCGACCTGTTCCTGTCGGGATGGGCGAATCCGGCGGCCCGGGACGAACTGAGCGGACTCGCGCGCCGGGTCACCCGACTCGAGCAGCGGCTCGGCGGCTGATCGGCTTCAGCGTCGTGCGCCGTGCGCGAGCAGTCGTTCGCGGATCGCTGCCACGCCTTCCTCGACCGGCAGGGTGGGCGCGAAGGGGGCGAGGATGCCGATCACCCGCCGGCGATAGTCGAGGTAGACGGGCACGATCGGCACCGACGCAGCCTGTGCCACGCGGTAGAAGCCGGACTTGAACGGCGCGCCTTCGCGTCGCGTCCCCTCCGGCGCGACGCCGAACCACAGCGAGCCGCCCGCAGCGAAGCGCGCGAGCACCGCCTCGACGACGCCGTCGGGGCGCGCGCGATCGACCGGAATGCCGCCCAGCCAGGCCATGAAGCGCCCGAGCGGCCCGCGGAACAGCGTGTGCTTGCCGATGAACGAGACGCGCAGGCCCAGCGCAAACACCGCCGCGACCGCGTGGACGAAGTCCCAGTTCGACGAATGCGGCGCGACCGCCACGACCGCCCGCGCGAGATCGGGAATCTCGCCCTCGATGCGCCAGCCGCTGGCGCGCAACCATGCGAGCCCGGCGTTGCGCAGCACGCCGTAGTGACGCCGCGGTACGCGCGGGCCCGGCTGGGGAAGCGTCGGGCGTGCCTTCGATGCGATCGGCGCCGTCATCGCGCCACTATAATCGACCGCATGTCCGCCGATCGCGAGGTTCCGCTGTATGTCGACCTGGACGGCAGCGTGGTCCGCACCGACACGCTGTGGGAGTCGTTCGCGAGCGCGCTGCGCCGGTATCCGGTGCGAACCTTCGCGGCGCTGTTCGCGCTGGCGTCGGGCAGGGCGGCGCTGAAGCGGCGCCTGGCCGAGCTCGGTGCGCCCGACGTCGAATCGCTGCCGCTGCGCGATTCCTTGGTCGCCTGGCTGCGCGAGCAGCGCTCGATGGGCCGGCGTATCGTGCTCGCGACGGCCGCCGATCGCGTGTTGGCCGAATCGGTGGCAGACCGCGTGGGGGTGTTCGACCAGGTGCTCGCCAGCGATGGCCACCACAACCTGAAGGGCCGGCATAAGCTGGCGGCCATCCGCAGCGACGCGGCGGGCGCGCCATTCGACTATTGCGGCAACGGGCCCGAGGACGTCGCGATCTTCGCGGCCGCGCGACGCGCGATCGTCGTGGGCGCGCCGCAGCGCGTGCTTCGCGACGCGCAGCGGCAGGCCGAGGTGGCGCAGGTGTTCGAGCCGAAGGCGACCCGCGCGCAGCGGCTGCGCGCCTGGGTCGGTGCGCTGCGTCCGCACCAGTGGCTGAAGAACCTGCTGGTGTTGCTCCCTCTGTTGGCGTCGTTCCGGATCGACGACGCGCTGCTGGTGCGCGACGCCTTTCTCGCGTTCGTGTCGTTCAGCCTGGCCGCGTCCAGCGGTTACCTGCTCAACGACCTGCTGGACCTGTCCGCCGACCGCCGCCATCCGCGCAAGCGCGAGCGCGCGTTCGCCGCCGGGCGACTGTCGGTGCGCAGCGGCTTTGCAGGATCTGCCGCGCTGCTGGTCGCCTCGCTGGCGATCGCGTGGGTGGTCGGCGAGCGCTTCGTCGCGGCAGTGCTCCTGTACCTCGCGATGACCGCGATCTACTCCGGGCTCGCCAAGCGCATCGCGCTGTTCGACGTCGCGATGCTGGCCGGGCTCTATACGGTGCGGGTCCTGGCGGGCGGCGCGGCCACCGCGATCGAGGTCTCGTTCTGGCTGCTGGCGTTCTCGGTGTTCCTGTTCTTCAGCCTGGCGCTGCTCAAGCGCTGCGGCGAACTCGTCGCGCAGATCGAGCGCGAAGAGGACACCGCGAAGGGGCGCGGATACGGCGTGAGCGACCTGTCGGTGCTGCAGTCGCTGGGGATCGCGACCTCGTGCGCGGCCCTGGTGGTGCTCGCGTTGTACGTTCAGGATCCCGACGTGACGCGGCGCTACGCGTCGCCGCAGATCCTGTGGCTCATGCTGTTCGGCCTGCTGGTCTGGCTCGGCAGGCTCTGGCTCGACACCGCGCGCGGCCGCATGCACGACGACCCGCTCGTCTACGCGCTGCGCGATCGCGGGAGCCGCTGGCTGCTGGGGGTGCTGCTGGTGCTGTTCGGCATCGCGGCCGTGGTTCACGTGCCTCGCTGACGATCGGACCCGTCATCCCATCGTGGAGGGAAGCCACAGGGAGATCGACGGGAACGCCGCCAGGACCACCAGCCGCACGACGTCGATCGCGATGAACGGCATCGTGCCGCGGTAGATCGTGCCGAGCGGCACGTCGCGCGCGATCGAGTTGATCACGAACACGTTGATGCCGACCGGCGGGCAGATCATCCCGAAGGTGACCGCCATCACGATGATCACGCCGAACCAGATCGGGTCGAAGCCCAGGTGCATCATCGCGGGAAACACGATCGGCACCGTCAGCAGGATCATCGCCAGCTCGTCCATGACCGCGCCGAGGATGAAGTAGCCGACCATGACCAGCGCGAGCACCCCGTAGGGGCCGACCGGCAGGTCGACGAGGAACTCGACGGCCTTCTGCGTGAACTGCGTGATGGTCAGGAAGTAGCCGAACAGGTACGCCCCGAGCACGATCATCATGATCGCCGAGGACACGCGCAGCGCGTCGACCAGCGCGGCACGAATCTGCGGAACCCGCAGGCGGCCGCGAAGCACGCCGATGAGCAGCGTGCCGGTCGCGCCGATCCCGGCAGCCTCCTGCACCGTGAAGATGCCGCCGTAGATGCCGCCCAGCACGAACAGGAACAGCAGCATCACCGCCCAGAGCTCCTTCAGGCTCGCGAAGCGCTCGGCCCAGGTGTGGACCTCCCCGCGCGGCATGCTCTCCGGCGAGCGCCAGCCCATGAACTGGATGACGAGGAAGTAGAAGCCGACGGCCAACAGCCCGGGCAGCACGCCGGCCGCGAACAGCTTCGTGATGTCGGTCTCGGTCATGATCCCGTAGAGCACGAAGATCACCGACGGCGGAATCATGATGCCGAGCGTGCCGCCGGCGGCGATCACGCCGGCCGAGAAGCCTGGTGCGTAACCGGCCCGGCGCATCTCGGGCAGCGCCACCTGCGTCATCGTCGCGGCGGTCGCCACCGACGAGCCGTTGATCGCCGAGAAGCCGCCACAGGCGGCGACCGTCGCGAGCGCGAGGCCGCCGCGCCGGTGGCCCAGCCACGCGCGGCCGGCGCCGAACAGCTCGCGGCTCATCCCGGAGTGCGACGCAAACGCGCCCATCAGGATGAACATCGGGATGACACTGAGGTTGTAGTCGGTCAGCACCGACAGCGGGACGTTCGACAGCAGGTTCAGGCCGGTCTGCATGCTGGTCAGCGCGGCGAAGCCGACGACGCCGGCGATCCCCATCGACAGGCCGATCGGCACGCGCAACGCCATCAGCACGAACATGCCGACGAAGCCCAGCAGGGCCACCAGGTCACGATCCATCGGCGCTCTCCGCTGCCGGCGTGGCAGCCTGCGTTTCGGGTTCCTTGCCGCGCACGAGTTCGATCGCGCGCAGCGCGCCGAGCAACGCGGCGACGGTCGCGCCGAGCGCGCCGAGCGGATAGAACCAGACCAGCGGAAGGCGCAGGTCGCTGGTCGCCTGCGTGCCGGTGCTGCCGACCTTGACCCAGACCATCCATGCGAGCGGCGCGAGGAAGGCGAACGTCACCAGCGTCGCGAACACGTCGAGCCAGCGCCGTCCGCGCGGGCCGAGATGCTCCCAGACGATGTCGACGCAGATGTGGCCGCCGCGATAGGTGGCGATCGCGATGCCCCAGAACAGCGCGATGCTCTGCAACAGCCGCGAGCCGTCGAACCAGTCGGGCACCTGCATGCTGAAGAGGTCGCGCAGTGCGACGTTGCCGGCGGTGAGCAGCGCGATCGCGAGCAGGAACAGGGCGGCGACGTTCTCGGTGGTCGCCAGCAGGCGTTTCATCGGGGATCCCCGTTATCGGCAGGCACGGGCGCGTCGGGCCGGCGCCCAAACGACGCGGCGCCGGGCGAGAAGCCCGGCGCCGCGGAGCGGGCCGCTCGGCCGGCGTTCAATAGAGCGCGTCTTGCTTCTTCAGTTCGCCGCGCAGCGCCTCGAGGGCGCCCTTGCCGTCCTGCCCGGCCTTGGCTGCCGCGTCGGTCCACTGCGTGTACAGCGGCTCGGCGGCGTCGCGCCAGGCCTTGCGCTGCTCGGGCGTGAGCTTGACGATCGTGTGGCCCGGAAGCTTCTCCATCTTGGCCTGGCCGGAGTCCTCGTCGTCGCCCCAGGCCTTGCCGACCTTGCCCGCCCACTCGTTGTTGCAGTGGTCGTCGATGACCTTCTTCTGGGCCGCCGAGAGCTTGTCGTACCAACCCTTGTTCATCGTCCACGCGAACGTCGACGCGTAGAGCTTGTGGTCGTTGTGGAACTTGACGACCTTGTCGATACCGAACGTGATGATCGAGTGCCACGGGAACACGATCGCGTCGGCGACGCCCTTCTCGAGCGCATCGCGCGCCTCGGGCGCCGAGACCTGCACGTTGGTCGCACCGAGCAGCGACATGAAGGCCGCCATCGTTCCGTTCGACGGACGAATCTTCATGCCCTTGATCTGCGCCGGATCGGGCATCGCCTGCTTCGAATGCAGCGTGCCGGTGTGCACGTGCGCGAAGCAGAACTTCACGTCCTTCATCTCGGTCGCCGCGTACTTGCGGTACCAGGCGTCGAGCGCCACCGATCCACGGCCCGCGTTGCTCATCAGCATCGGCAGCTCGCCGGCGGCAAACATCGGGAAGCGTCCGGCCTGGTAACCCGGGTTCACCCAGGTGAGGTCGGCGATGCCGTCGCGCGCCATGTCGTAGTGATCGGGCGCCTTGCCCAGCTGCTGCGCGGGGAACAGTGCGACCTTGATCGAGCCCTTGGATGCCGCTTCGACCGACTTTGCCCACGGCTCGAAGCCGAGCTTGGCCAGCGGATGCGTCGGCGGCAACCAGTGCGCGAAGCGCAGCTCCACCGGCTTGTCCTGCGCGGTGGCAGGCGCCGAAGCGAGCACCAGGGCGGCCGCAGCAGCCGCGAGCGGAATCCTCAGGGTTTTCACGGGGTGTCTCCTCTTGCGTGTCGTTCAGTCGTCGGGTCGGGCGCCCGGGTCAGCGCGAAGTTACTACAGTTGAAGCGGCTCCGCGCGGCTTTTTCATCCATACGATCGGCTTTGCGGCCGGTGCTCGCGGCTCGATGCCCGCCTTCTCGAGCGAGCGCTCGAGCTCGCGGCCTTCGGGCTCGGCCAGCGCCGCCGCGATCGCTGCGTGCAGCTCCTGCGCAGCGCCGGCTGCCGGGCCACTCGTCGAGCCGAGCGCGCGCTCGACCAGCGTGTCGAAGATCCGCTCGAAGCTGGCGCGGCCACGGCGCTGGGTGTCGCCGTAGCCCTTGAGCACCCTCGGCAGTTCGGCCAGCGCGGCGGCGAAGGCGGGCGACGCAGCGAGCATCCGTTCGAGTGCGGCGAGCCAGCGCTCGATCGACTGCTGCTCCTCGTGAAAGCGCAGCGATCGCCGGCGCATCGGCCGCAGCCGGGCGAGCAGCCTCAGCATCAGGTAGCCGTGGATGCGGGTGCTGGGCAGGTGCATGCCGCGGTTGAGCGATTCGAGCTTGCCGTTGCGCGTGGCCCAGTCGCGCAACCGCGCGCCCAGGGCGCGCGGCAGCGTGGCCGCCACTTCGTCGACGCCCGGTTTCAGGTATTCGACGATCTCGAGAATCTCCCCCTCGCGCACGCGCGCCTCGTCGCGGATGCGCGCGACCCGGCTGCGCCGCGACTTCAGGTCGGCCACGCGAATCACGTCCTCGTACGTCATCCACAGCGCCAGCAGGCGCGCGGCCTCGGCGAGCGCACGCGCCACGAGAGGCTGCGTCGAAGAGTTGCCGGCCGCGGCGGCGATCCGCTGCAGCCGCTCGACGTAGAGCCGCGCGTAGGCCGAGTCCTGGTAATCGAGCACGCGGACCACGCCGTGCGCCGCGTTCTCGCGCATCGGCGCGGGCAAGGTCGCGAGCAGCGGCGCCCAGACCTCGGGGCTCGTCTTTGCGGCAAGGCCCGCGCCCGCGCCGGCCAGCGCCTCGCGCGCCGACCCGTCGGCCACGGCGTCGAAAGCGGCGCCGAATCCGGCGAGGCTTGCCTGCACGCCGAGCCCACCTTCGCGGATCACCCGCTCGCAGGCTTCGCGCGGCCACGGCAGCACGCCGGCGCCGGCCAGTGCGCCGAACATGACGGCGCTGATCACGGTGCCGTGCGCCGCTGCGAGCCCGGCCATGTCGACGCTGAGATACCGCGCCGCGAGCGCGCGCGCGCCGGCGTGGATGCGCTCGTCGTCGAAGCGGCCGTCGCCCATCTGCATCTTTTCCTGCGTCGTGTAGACGCGGTGCGTCGCGGCGATCAGCGTCGTGCGCTTCGGGTGCACGAAGCCGCGCTCGATCATCCGGCCCGCCTCGACCAGTTCGCTGGCCAGCACGACGTCGACGCCGCC
>OEIU01001287.1_pt1 | contig 16958 bp, 16 predicted proteins | sample 1539221 | NCBI WGS metagenome assembly OEIU01 (sample SAMN03792071, study PRJEB22550) | activated sludge metagenome | feature: wastewater treatment plant; material: activated sludge; isolation source: Wastewater treatment plant of a petroleum refinery complex | place: Argentina: Zarate | collected...
CGCCCCCTCGGGGCGGGGCCGGCGCGCCGAGGGCGGGCCCGCCCACCCCGCCCCCCCCCCCCCCCCGGCCCCGCCAGTCGATGCCGCGCAGGATCCGGATGTGCCCGCCGCCCGGCCGGGCACGCCACAGCCCGACCCCGGCCAGCGCGACCGCCGGAGCCGGGCTCAGGGGCGGAAGAGGGCCATCGCCTCGTCGACCACCCGGTCGCCGTCGGCGTCGGCCCGGGTGCGCTCGTCGATGGCCACCTCGGGCTCGGGGTCGTCCGACATGTGCCGCGGCAGCGGGACGCCCAGCATCTGCTCGCCCGCGGACCACCACGACTCGGGGATGGCGTCCGGCAGCTCCACGCCCAGCATCTCGGCGAACAGCAGCGTCCACGCGCGCGGGACCACCTGGAACGTGTAGCCGCCCCCGCCGAGGGCGACCCACCGCCCGCCGCTCGCGGCCCGCGCCAGCTCGTGAAGGGCGCGGTAGGCGCGCGGGAACGCCGCCATGGTGACCTGGAGATGCGCGAGCGGATCGGCGTGGTGGGGGTCGGCGCCGTCCTGGGTCACGATGACGTCCGGCGCGAAATCCAGGACCGCCGGCGCGATGACGTCCTCGATGGCCCGCAGGTAGGGCCGGTCGCCCGCATAGGGCGGCAACGGGATGTTGATGGAGGTACCCTCCGCCGCGCCGATCCCGCGTTCGGCCATCCCGCCCGTTCCGGGGAACAGGTAGCGGCCCGTCTCGTGGACGGAGCACGTGAGCACGCGCGGCTCCTCGAAGAAGATCCACTGGGTGCCGTCGCCGTGGTGGACGTCGATGTCGATGTAGGCGACGCGCTCGGCGCCGGCATCGAGCATCGCCTGGATCGCCACCGCGGGGTCGTTGTAGACGCAGAACCCGGCCGCCTTGTTCGCGAACGCGTGGTGCAGGCCGCCGCCCGCGACGAACGCCTGGTCGGCGCGGCCCTCCCACACCGCCATGGCGCCCTCGATCGCGGCGCCGCAGATCGCCGCCGCCGCGTCGTGCATCCCGGCGAACGCGGGCGTGTCGCCCCCCGCCGAGAGGCCCCACTGGCTCGCCTCCCACGTGGCGGACAGGGCGGGGGTCTCGCTGTAGCGCTTCACGGCGGCCACGTAGGCGGAGGCGTGGACGCGCTCGATCTCCGCGTCGGTCGCCACGCGGGGCGCGATGGTCTCGACGCCCTCCGTGCGGTCCAGGCCGTAGGCCCGGATCAGGTCGACCGCCAGCTGGCGCCGCAGGGGCGTCATGGGGTGGTCGTCGCCGAGGTTGTAGGAGGGGCCGCCCTCCCCGTGGACGAACGCGGTGCGGGTCACGCCGACGCCACGACCGTCCACGGCACCACCCGGCGGCCGGTGACGAGCCCGTTGAGCACGTAGGGGTCGCCGTCGGCGAACGCCTCGACGTCGTCGGCCCCCACACCCGCGAACACGATCGCCGCGCCGGTGGGGGGATCGCCGAGCGCCCCGGCCATCGCGATGCGGCCCGCGTCGACGGCCTCCCCGATGCGCGCGAGGTGGGCCTCGCGGTGGGGCGCGCGGCGCTCCACGATGTCCGGGACGTAGTCGTAGAACAGGATCAGGTGGGGGCCGGTCGCCATGCTCAGCCCTTTCGGGAGATTCGGAGCGTGTACGCGTCGCCGCCGCGGCGGGCGAAGACGTCCACGTAGTGGACGCCGGAGCGCTTCGCCGTGTAGTTGATCACGACCTTCTTGCGCCCGCCCGACCGGAACGCCAGCAGGTGCCGCTCCAGGTTGCCGTTGGCGGTGCCAACCGTCGGGGTGCCGGGCTCCCACAGGTAGAGGTCGAGCACTGCGGTCCGGTGGGTCAGCGTCAGCGCCACCCGGTCGCCCCGCCGGAGCCGGAGCGGGTAGACGTCGTCGGGATCCTCGTAGCGGTCGGCGGTCGCCGTGATGGTCGCGCGGCCGGAGCGGTCGAAGGCCGTCGTGCGCGACCTGACCCACTTCACGTCGTCGTTGACCTCGGACGCGTCGTCGGACGGCGCCCGCAGCGTGACGGCCGCGCGGGGGTTGACGAGCCCGTAGCCGTTGACGTCGTCGCGGCCGCGGGGGCCCAGGTCGAGGGCGGTGTTCGTGATCTGGCGGGCCACCTGGTAGGGACTCAGCCGGCCGCCGTTCGCCGCCATCACCAGGGCCGCGACGCCGGTCACGTAAGGGGCGGCCATCGACGTGCCGTCCTTCAGGGCGTACCCCGGGGCCACCGCCCGGTCGGTCACCCGCACGGGCACCGACGACAGGATGTTCACGCCCGGGGCGATGACGTCCACCGTCCGGTTGTGGTTCGAGAACGTCGCGGTCTGGAACGGCTTCGGGCAGTCGAACGTGACCGTGCCGTCGCACTGGGCGCCGACGCCGAGCACCCGGCTGTAGCCGGCCGGGAAGTTGAGGGCGTTGAGGTCCTGACCCTGGTTGCCGACCGAGGCGACGATCAGGGCGCCGCGGCGCGTCGCGAAGAGGACGGTGTCCTGGAACGCGCGCGAGAAGCCGGGGCCGCCGGCCGAGATGTTGATGACCTTGGCGCCGTTGCCGACGGCGTGGCGGATGCCCTTCATCATCGTCTCGTCGGTGCTCGCGCCCACCGTGTCGGCGATCTGGACCGGGATCACCTGCGCGGCCGGCCCGGCCGGCGCCACGCCCACCACGCCCACGCCGTTGGCGGGCGCGGCGGCGATTCCGGCGACGTGGGTGCCGTGGCCCGACTCGCCGTGGTCGGAGGCGTTCAGGTCGCCGCGGAGAGTGCTGCGCGGCGCCACCAGCGGGCTGCCGGGCCCGCCCCACTCCTCGTGGGTGGCGTCGATGCCACTGTCGAGGATGGCGATGCGCGGGCGGGGTCCCGGCGTGGTGAGGTCGGCCGACCAGCTGGGGCCGGCGAGCAGGCCCCACTGGCTGGGCGGCGTGAAGTACGGGTCGGTGAAGACCGGGGTCGGGCCGGGCGCCGCGGGCGGCGGCGGCCGGTCGTCGGGCGTCCGGGCGAGCGACCACTCCGCCGCCGTCACCCGCGGGCGCCGCAGCGCGGCGTCGCGCGCGGTGGCGGGACTCGCGGGGCCGAGCGCCCACACGCCGGCCTCGGGGACGACCGGCCGCACGTCGTCGCCCAGCCCCGCGAGGCGGGCCGCGGCCCGGTCGCGGTCCGGGCGGTCCGAGAAGGTGACCAGCAGCGTCGTGTCGCCGGCGGGGGTGCGGCCGAACGACACCTGGCCGGCGCCCGCGGGCGGGTCGGGCGGCTTTGCGGGGCCGGCGGCCGACGCGGTCGCTGCTGCGGCGCCCAGCAGCGCCGCCGCAGCGACTGCCGCGAGGGCGCGCGACCCTCGGGGGACGGGGCTACGCATGCCTGGAGGTGATCGGCATGCGGCGGTCGCGCCCGAAGGCGCGCGGGGTGATCTTGATGCCGACGGGCCCCTGGCGGCGCTTGTACTCGGCCCGGTCGACCTTGCCGACGACGTCGGCCACGACGTCCTCCGGGAAGCCGGCCGACACGAGCTCGGCGGGTTCCAGCCCCTGCTCCACGTAGCCCTCCAGGATGGCGTCCAGCACGTCGTACGCCGGCAGGCTGTCCTGGTCGAGCTGACCGGGCCGCAGCTCCGCGGTGGGGGGCCTCGCGATGGTCCTCTCCGGTATCACCTCACGCCCCTCCGACGCGTTGCGCCACCGCGCGAGGCGGTAGACCCATGTCTTGGACAGGTCCCTCAGCGGCGCGAAACCGCCCACCATGTCCCCGTACAGCGTGGAGTAGCCGACGGAGATCTCGCTCTTGTTCCCGGTGGCGAGGACCAGCGCACCCAGCTTGTTGCTGAGCGCCATCAGCACGGTACCGCGCGCCCGCGCCTGGATGTTCTCCTCCGTGATGTCGGGGTCGAGGCCGGCGAAGATCTCGGCCAGCGCGTCCTCGAAGCCGTCGACGATCCCCTCGATGGGCACCACGAGGAAGCGGATGCCGAGCGACTCGGCGAGCGCCTGCGCCCCCTCCATGCTCTCGGAGGAGCTGTGCACGGACGGCAGCGCCACGCCGGTGACCCGGTCGGCGCCGAGCGCGTCGGCGCCGATCGCCGCCGTCAGTGCCGAGTCGATGCCGCCGGAGAGCCCGAGGATGACGCCGGGGAAGCCGTTCTTGCCGACGTAGTCCCCCAGCCCGGTTCGGAGGGCCGCCCACACCTCGGCCTCGTCGTGCAGCACCTCGGCGACGCGGGGCTCGGGCAGCGGCGGCCGCGAGCCGTTGCGCACCGCCGGCCGGCGCGTCTCGATGCGCACCGTCTCGGGCGCGGCCATGCCCGCCAGCCGGCGGCCCAGCGGCTCGCGCAGGCGACGGCGCGCCGACACCGCCGGGTCGATGTCCGCGAGCAGCAGGTGCTCACGGAACTGGGGCGCGCGGGCGATCACCTCGCCGGTGGGGTCGAACACGGCGGAGCGGCCGTCGAACACGAGCTCGTCCTGGGCGCCCACCTGGTTGCAGAAGGCGAGCGCGGCGGAACAGTCGTCTGCGCGGGTGGCGAGCATCCCCTCCCGCCGGTCGCCTTTCAGACGGTGGTACGGCGACGACGAGATGCAGCAGACCAGGTCGACCCGCGCGACGGCCAGGTCGGCGGCGACGGGCGTGGGGTACCAGATGTCCTCGCAGACGGCCAGGCCGATGCGGAGCCCGAGGGCCTCGATCACCATCGGGGCGTCGCCGGCCGCGAAGTAGCGCGCCTCGTCGAACACGCCGTAGTTTGGCAGGAAGCGCTTGCGGTAGACCGCCTGGACGCGGCCGTCGGCGACGACGGCGGCGGCGTTGAAGCAGTCGCCCTCCCAGTCGGGGAACCCGATGATCGCGAGCCCCGTCCGCACCCCCGCGGCCAGGCGGTCGAGGGCGCCGCGCGCCGACGCCGCGAAGGCGGGCCGCAGCAGCAGGTCCTCGGGCGGGTACCCCGTGATCGCGAGCTCGGGGACCAGCGTGACGTCCGCTCCGGCCTCCGCCGCGTCGGTGAGGGCGCCCGCGATCCGGGCGGCGTTCCCCTGGATGTCACCGACGACGGTGTTGAGCTGGGCCAGCGCGACGCGCAGCGGCGCCCCTCCGGGTTCGTGGCCGACCCGGCCCGCCGTCGGGGGCCGTTGGCGCGGTAACCTGTCCGATGTCCAACGATACGCCTCGCGGACGCGGATGCGCAGCCGGTCCGGCGGGGCCGATCCGGGAGGTTCCATGGCCAGCCTGCCACCTCAGCGCCGCCAGTCCGGTGGGCCCGGCGGGGGTCCCGGCCAGGGGCGCTCCTCGCGCAACCTCAGCCCCCGCGAAGGCGCGGACGAGTCGGAGAAGCGCACGGGCCTGCCGACGTTCCACGTGGGGCAGCGCGTGCAGGGGATGTTCGGCTGCGTCGCGTGCCAGTTCCAGATCCGCAACCGCGGGCCGCTGCCGACCTGCCCGCAGTGCGGCGAGATCCTCTGGGCCTACCTCGAGAGCGGGCCGCGCCCCGTCCCGGAGGGCGAGGAGCCCGGTCAGGCGCCCGCGCCCGCGGCGACGCCCCAGACCACCTCGCAGGAGGGCGTCAAGCTCGACGCGCCGCAGTCGGTGACGGTCACGGAGGGCGTCAAGCTCAACCCGTAGGGCTCAGGTTCGCGGCGCGGCGTCCGATGACCGGTGCGCCCCGGGGATCCCGGGGCGCATCCAGGTCATCACATTTCCATCACACCGTGACGCAAACCTCTTACCCCGGGACCGCCTCCCCCACATTCGGGCGATGGATCCTCCATCCAGGCGATGACGCGCCGCGGTCGGCCGTCGTCGGATCCCCCGGAGGTCATGTGTTCCGTCGCGCGCTGGCGATCGCCGTCGCGGTCATGCTGCTGGTCCCCGTGGTCGCGCAGGCGCGCGACGGCGGCCTGCGCATGCTCGACGGCCGGGTGCCGTCCGCGCAGGTGCAGACGGCGGGCAGCGGCGCGATCACGTTCGCCGGCCGGATGGTGGTCAACGGGACGATCCCGGACCGGGGCACCGTCCAGATCATCGACCGGGCGGGCGACGCCTCGGCCCACCTGGGTGGCGAGGTGCTGAAGTTCAACCGCCGCGGGAGGATCAGCGTGCGGCGCGCCTCGGGGATCCTCTTCGTGACCGGCTCGAACGTGCAGGTCGCGGTGCAGGGCGGCGGGCTGAGCTTCGCCGCCGCCGGCAACGGCCGCGCCCGGTTCCTGGGGTCGGGCACCTACCGGCTGAACTCCGGCGAGGAGAAGGCCTGGGGCCCGGGGTGGATCCGCATCGAGCCGGACCAGACGTCCCGCCGCGGACGGCGCTGAGGGGCGACGCGGCGATGCTCCCCGCCCACCAGGACGCGGCGTCAGGCGCCGCCCTCGCGGTGGACCGGGCCCGCCGGGCTGACTACCATCGGGCGCCGATGGCCCCCGCCGACGAGCGCCAGCGCGTCCTGATCGTCGAGGACGAGCCGAACATCGCGTCGTTCGCGCGCATGTACCTTGAGGCCGCGGGCTTCGGGGTGACGCACGCGGCCCGCGGCGACGAGGGCCTGCGCCTGGCGGAATCCGACCCGCCGGACCTGGTGATCCTGGACCTGATGCTCCCCGGCATGGACGGCTACGAGGTCACGAAGCGGCTCCGCCGTGGCGGCAGCACGCCGATCATCATGCTCACCGCCCGCGACGACGCGGTGGACAAGGTGGTGGGCCTGGAGCTCGGCGCCGACGACTACATCACCAAGCCGTTCAACCCGCGGGAGCTGGTCGCGCGCGTCCGCGCGGTGCTGCGGCGCGGCGAGACGCGCGGCCAGAGCGGCGGTCTGCCGGAGAGCGCGACCATCGAGGCGGGCGCGCTGCGCATCGAGGTGGGCGGCCGCGAGGTGTTCGTGGAGGGCGAGGGCGTGCAGCTCACGCCGAAGGAGTTCGACCTGCTGGTGACCCTCATCGAGAACCGCGGGCTGGTGCTGACGCGCGAGCAGCTGCTGGAGCGGGTGTGGGGCTACACGTTCCTGGGCGACAGCCGCACGATCGACGTCCACGTGCGCCAGCTGCGCCGCAAGCTCGGCGACGCCTGCCCGATCCAGACGGTCTGGGGCACGGGCTACAAGGTGCCCGCCAAGCGGTGAGCCGGCGGGCGCCGTCGGGCGCCCCCCGACCGTGGCGGACGCTGCGGGGACGGCTCGCGCTCGCCGTCGCCGGCGGGCTGTTCGTCGCGGCCATCGTGTTCGCCGCGGTGGGCGGCGGCCTGATCCGTGCCCAGTCCCAGAAGGTCGCCCGCGACGAGCTGGACCGCCAGGCGGTGGCGCTCGCGAGGATCGTCAGCAACCAGGCCGAGAAGCAGGCGGCCGGCGGCGTGACGTTCAGCTTCGTGTCGCCCGCGAGCCTGCAGGCGCTGGTCGGCCCGCAGACCAAGCTCTACTACTCGGGCCTCCCCCTCACCCCGGGCGCGGACCGGCCGACGGACGAGATCCCCCAGGTCGCCGCGCGCGAGCTGGACTACGGGATCCTTGAGCAGGAGGGCGTACAACGGATCGACTTCCAGGCCGTCCGGGGGGCGGGCACCACGGAGGCGTCGGCGGCGCCGGTGATGCTGGGCGGCGAGGCGGTCGGCGCGATCCTGCTGGCCCGGCCGCCGGGGACGCCGGCGTCGGCGTGGCCCGACGTGGCGCCGTGGGTGTTCCTCGCGGCCGGGATCGGCATGGCGGTGGCGCTGTTCCTGTCGCTGCTGCTGACGTCGCGGATCACGCGGCCGCTCACGGCGATGCAGCGGGCGACGCACCGCGTGGCGGGCGGCGACCTGCGCACCGAGCTGGAGCCCGCAGGCACACGCGAGCTGGACGACCTGGCGAGCGACTTCAACCTGATGGTGCGCCGCCTCGCGGAGCGGGAGGGCGAGACCCGCGAGTTCCTGATGAAGGTGACGCACGACCTGCGCACGCCGCTGACGGCGATCAGGGGCCATGCCGCCGCCCTGCAGGACGGGGTGGTGCCGCCCGACGACGTCCCCCGGTCGCTCGCGGCGATCGAGAACGAGGCGGCGCGCCTGGAGGCCCTGGTCGCCGACCTGCTGGACCTGGCGCGCCTGGACGCCCACCGCTTCACGCTGGACCTGACCGAGGTGCGGCCGGCGGAGGTGCTGGAGCGGGCCTTCGACGCCCTGGAGCCGGAGGCCCTGACGCGGGGCGTGGCGTTCGCGCGGGGGATCGAGCCGCTGCCGACGGTGGTGACGGACGAGGGCCGCGTGCAGCGCATCGTGGGGAACCTGCTGGACAACGCGATCCACTGGACGCCGCCGGGCGGGACGGTCCGCCTGGAGGGCACGGCCCGCCCCGACGGCGGCTTCGCGGTCACGGTGAGCGACACCGGACCGGGGGTGGAGCCGGAGGAGCAGGAGCGGATCTTCGACGCCTTCCACTCCAGCGAGAGCCCGGACGGGCGTCACGGCTCGGGGCTGGGCCTCGCGATCTCGCGCCAGCTCGCGCGGGCGCTGGGCGGCGACGTCCGGGTGCTCCCCCGCCCCGGCGGCGGCAGCGTCTTCGTGCTCGAGGTGCCCGGGGACCCCCTCCGCCAGCCCGAGCCCGCCCCCGCCTGAGCCCACCGGGCGGGGGACCGGATACCGACCCGGACCCTCGATGAGGGGCGACCGGGTCGCGGCGACGCACGGCGGCGCCGGCGGTCGGGGACCGCCGGCGCCTCGTGTGCAGCCGTTCGTCCGGTGGGGGGAACCCCTAGGCGGGGGTCTCCTCCGGGTGGGGGGCGAGCACGACCGCGCCGCGCTCCCCGGTGCGGACCCGGATCGACTCCTCGACGTCGAAGACGAAGATCTTCCCGTCGCCCGGCTCGCCCGTGTGGGCCAGCTCCAGGATGCAGTCGATCGCACGGTCCACGTCGGCGTCGTCGAGCACCATCTCCAGCTTCAGCTTCGGCCGGAGGAAGATGGTCGTCTTGGCGCCGCGGTAGCTCTCGGTGAAGCCCTTCTGGCGGCCGGAGCCCTTGACCTCGGTGACGCTCATGGATGGGAGCCCCATCTGCGCCAGGCGGTCGTGGATGGCCTCCAGGGCTTCGTGGCGGATGAACGCCTCGATCTTCTTCACGTTCGGGTCTCCTTCTCTACGAGGAGGCGGGGGCGGTCTTCGTGACCGTCGCCGTGCCTGCCGGTGCCTCGGCCGGCGCGTGGCCGTCCGACTCCGGCTCCGCGCCGGGGACGTCGATGAACCGCTCCGGGTACCCGAACATGCCGTGCTCGGAGATGTCCAGGCCGGCCAGCTCGTGCTCCTCGGAGACGCGGAGGCCGACGGTGTACTTGATCGCCATGAAGACGATGAAGCACGCCACGAACGTGAAGCCGACCGTGGCGGCGATGCCGTAGAACTGGACCCACAGCTGCTCGCCGCCGCCGCCCAGGAACAGGCCCTCGCGGGCGCCCGTGCGCTCGGCGGTGCAGAACAGGCCGACCGCGAGCGTGCCCCAGATGCCGGCGACGCCGTGCGCCGGCAGCGCGCCGACCGGGTCGTCGACCTTGAGCTTGTCCACGCCCACGACGATCGCCGGGACGATGAGGCCGCCGACGAAGCCGATCAGGACCGCGGCCCACGCGTCCACGAAGGCGCACGGGGCGGTGATCGCCACCAGGCCGGCGATCGCGCCGTTGCCCATCTGCGAGACGTCGAGCGTCCGGAAGATGACCAGCGAGGCGATCGTGGCGCCGATGACGCCGGCCGCGGCCGCCAGGTTGGTGTTCACGGCCACGTCGGCGAAGTTCGAGCCGATCGCGTTGAGGTACGAGGCCGGGTTGAAGCCCATCCAGCCGACCCACAGGATGATCACGCCCAGCACCATCAGGGGGATCGAGTGGCCGGGGATCGGCGTGGCCTTGCCGTTCCGGAACTTGCCGATGCGCGGCCCGAGGACCAGCGTCCCGGCGAGCGCGGCCAGCGCGCCCTGGAGGTGCACGATCGAGGACCCGGCGAAGTCGAGGAACCCGTCCTCGAACAGCCAGCCACCGCCCCAGGTCCAGTGCGCGACGGTCGGGTAGATCAGGCCGATGTACAGGATCCCGAAGATCACGTACGCCGCGAACTTGGTGCGGTCGAGCATGGTCCCGAACACGATCGCCAGCGACACGGCGGCGAAGGTGGCCTGGAAGAAGAACGTGGACTCGAAGTTGACGGCGTAGCCCGCGAGCGACGAGTAGTCCGCCGCCGGGTCGGACACGTCCATGAACCATCCGGACGAGCCGATGAAGCCGTTGCCATCACCGAAGGCGAACGAGAAGCCGACCGCCCAGAAGATGATGAAGGTGACGGACAGGTTGATGACGATCTTGGCCATCACCGCGCCCGCGTTCTTCATCCGGGACAGGCCCACCTCGAGCATTGCGAAGCCCGCCTGCATGAACAGGACGAGCACAGCACCGAGGAACACCAGCAACGTGTTGATCGCGATGTCCTGCTCCGTGGGGGCGTCCTGAGCCACGGCGAGCGCCGGGATGCTCAGCAGCACGATCGCCGCGAGCACCGGCACGAGCCGGAATGACCTCAAACGCATCTACTCTCCTTGCGCGGAATGGGACGGGTTTTCGGACGAACCGATGCGGTGAGGCTACGAAGGCCCCACGGGAGGGTGCTTTGGACACAGGGATGAGAAGTGCCGTCCCGGCTTCTCCCCGTGGCTAACCGCCCCGCCGCTCAGGCCGTGGCCGCGCGCCCCCGCGCCCGGGCGAGCATCCGCTCCGCCTCCGCCCGCATCCCCTGCCCCAGGTACCAGGCGCCGGCGTCGGCGGCGACGAGGCCGCGCCATCCCTCCACCCGCGCCGCCACGCCCGGCTCGCCGTAGCCCTCCAGCACCGCGGCGAGCACCGCGTCGGGCAGCGCGTTGAGCTCGGCGAGGTACGCGAGGTCCTCCGCCGGGTCGCCCATCCGCTGGAACTCCCAGTCGATCAGCACCGGCCCGCCCTGCGGCGGCCACAGCACGTTCGCCGCCACCAGGTCGCCGTGCAGGAACGCGAACGGGCCGGCGGGCGGCGGCCCCGGCGGGGGCCGCGGGGGCAGTCCCGCGTCCGCGGCGTCCGCGAGCGCCGCCTCGGCGTCGCGCACCCGCCCCTCGCGGTAGGCCGCGAGGTCGCGCGCCGGGGCACGCCACCACCACAGGCCGCCGGCATCGGCGCGCCGGGTGTCGTGCACCTCCCGCAGGACCGCCCCCAGCCGGCGCGCCTCGGGCGGCCCCAGGGCCGCCGGGTCGCGGACGCCGCCCGGCACCCGGGAGGTGACCAGCAGCCCACGCTCGTGGCGCAGCAGCGCCGGCGCCCACGGCCGGCCGGCGACGACCGCGAGCGCGGCCGCCTCGCGCTCCAGCGCCGCGGGGTCGCCGCGTTTCTCGACGCCCGGGGCGTCGTCGCCGATCACCACCGTGAAACGCTCGGCCATCGGCGCCCAGAGTAGGGTGTCGGCCCGTGGCAATCCGCCGGACGAAGATCCTCGCGACCCTCGGACCGGCGACCGACGACCCCGCGCGCCTCGACGCCATGGTCGCCGCCGGGATGGACGGGGGCCGCATCAACTGCGCGCACGACACGCCGGACGCGTGGCGCATGCGCGCGGGCGCCCTGCGCGCCGCGGCGACGCGCGCCGGGAGGCCGCTCGCGCTGCTGCTCGACCTGGCCGGGCCCAAGATGCGCCTCGGCACCGACGTGCGGTCCCGGCAGGTGACGCCCGGCGAGTCGGTGGTCTTCGCCGCGGGCGGCGAGGTGCCGAGCGGTGCCGTCCCGGTCGACTGGCCGGGCTTCGCCGACGCCGTGAGCGTCGGGCGCTCCGAGATCGTGATCGGCGACGGCACCCCCCGCTTCCGCGTGGTCAAGGCGGACGCCGCCCAGGGGCTCGTGACGGCCGTCTGCCAGCGCCCCGGGGCCGTCGCTCCGCGCAAGGGCATCTTCTGCACCTACGTCGCGTCGCCGGCGCCGGTGCTGGGCGAGCGCGACCTCGCCGACCTCGCGGTCGGGGTGGAGATGAACGCCGACCTGGTCGCCCTCTCGTTCGTGCGCTCCGGCCAGGACGTGCGGCGCCTGCGCGGCGCGATGGACGCCCTCGGGTCCAATGCGCGCGTCATCGCCAAGATCGAGAAGGTCGAGGCCTACGAGGCGCTCGACGAGATCGTGGCCGTCTCGGACGGGGTGATGGTGGCCCGCGGCGACCTCGGGGTGGAGGCCGGCGTCGAGCGCGTCCCCCTCATCCAGAAGGACGTGATCCGGCGGGCGGAGGCCCAGGGCAAGCTCGTGATCACCGCCACCCAGATGCTCGAGTCGATGATCGAGCAGCCGGAGCCCACCCGGGCGGAGGCCACCGACGTGGCCAACGCGATCCTGGACGGCACGTCGGCGGTCATGCTCTCGGGCGAGACGACGGTCGGGCGCTTCCCCGTCGAGGCGGTCGCCGCGATGGCGTCCATCGCGACCGAGGCCGAGCGCGGGTTCCCGGTGTCGGTGGACGTGATGTCGCCCACCACGAGCCGCCCCGAGGCCGTGATGCAGGCCGCCGTCCACCTGGCGCAGCAGGTCGACGCCGTGGCGCTGATCGTCTCGACCGTCAGCGGCGGCGCCGCCCGCGCCGCCGCGAAGTACCGCCCCCGGCTGCGGGTGATCGCCCTGTCCGAGGACGAGCGGGTGCGCCGCCAGCTCGCGCTGGAGTGGGGCGTGGTGCCCGGCTGGCTGCCGCCGCGCGCCTCCACGCTGGAGCAGCACCGGCACACCATGATCAAGCGCGCGATGCGGATCGCCGACCTGAAGCGCGGCGACGTGGTGGTGCTGGCCTACGGTCCCCCGGCGGCGGGCCCGTCCGAGACGAGCTTCCTGGCGGTGCGGACGATCCCCTAGCCGGTCGCGGCGCGGGCGGCGCGTCCCTCGGCCATCATCGCCCCCACCGCACGGAGCGGCACGTCGGCCAGCCGGGCCAGCTCGACGGGGCCACCGGGGGGCATGCCGTGGCGGGCGAGATAGGTCACGATGCGCTCACGCGAATCGGCCAGCAGCGCGCAGCCCGGGCAGTCGCGCCGCCCCAGGTTGCGCGGCGCGCCGCACCGCTCGCACCAGGTCGCCATGCGCGGCCGAGTCTCCGCGGGACGGCGGCGCGGGGGGCGCGGCGCCAGGCCCGACAGGAGGTCCATTGCGGTCGGAGGGCTCACAGGGCGGGTCGTCGTCATCCGCACGGCGGCTCTTGAGCGCAGGGGCCGCCGTGGCCGCGGTCCTGCTGCTCGCCGCCGCGTGCGGCGGAGGCGGGGCGGGCGACCGGACCGGGCCCACACCCCCCCACCCCCTCACCGTGACCCGCGAGGGCGGCACCGCCGGCCCGTTCCGGGTGGACCTCGACTGCGCGGTGGCCGACCGCGATGCGTGCGCCGGGGTCATCGCGGCGGTCGCGGCCGCGGACGACCCCGCGGCGTGCTCCCCTGCCGACGGCGGCGACCGCCGCCTGCAGGTGCGGGGGACGATCGACGGGGAGCCGGTCCGCGCCGTCGTGGAGCGCCGGACCGACTGCGAGATCGCGGCCTACGACGCGGCCGCGCGCGCCGCGGGGCTCTAGGCCCGCCCCGGCGGCCGGCGCGAGGCGGCACCCGCGCCGCCGCCACGGGGCGCCCGCCAGCCCCGGATGACCGCGGCGGCGGCGGGCAGCCCGTCGACCACCGCGTCTGCGGCGGCCAGGTCGTCCGGCCCGTGCACGCCGGTGGTGACGGCGACGCACCGGGCGCCGCCGGCGACGGCGCAGGCGATGTCGCGCGGCGTGTCGCCGATGACCACCACGTCGCGGTCGCCGCCGTCCCGGGCGACGGCGACCGGCACCAGCGCGTCGCGCCGGTCGTGGTCCGACCCGAACGCGCCCCGCCCGCGCGGGAACCACTCCCCCAGGCTGGCGGCCGCCATCTTGGCGTGCGCGATCGGCTCCAGGTTGCCGGTGAGCAGGGCCAGGGTGACGCCGTCGCCGCGCAGCGCCTCGAGGCCGGCCGCCGCCCCGGGCGCCACCACCGGCGGTGGGTGCAGGGGCTCCAGGGAGGGGTAGAGCTCGCACGCCCGGGTCATCCACTCCGGAAGCCCGGCGGTGATGCGGTCGTCGGGGACGTCGTGGCGCCGCAGCACCAGGCGCCCGATCTCGCGGTCCGTTCTGCCGGCGGGGCCGATCGCGGCGATGTCGTCCTCCGTGGCGGGCACCGCGAAGACCTCCGCGGCCGCCGTGGCCAGGGCCTCGGTGTGGGCGTGGGGGCGACCCATGAGGAGCGTCCCGTCGATGTCCAGCAACGCCAGCACCCAGGTCAGGATAGGGACGGCCGCCACCTGCCACACTTCGTGACGCTGACCGGTCGATGTGGAGCGGCCGCTGAGGGAACGGACGATCACCTGGCTGGGCCTCGCCGCCGTCGCGGCGATCCTGGTGGCGACCGCGGTCGCGACGGCCGCGGCGATCCGCGACGCCGATCGCGACGCCGAGCGCGATCGCGACGCCGTCGCCGGGCGCGCCGTCGGGGCGCTCGCCACCGAGGCGGAGACCGCCCGCAACACGGTCGACGACCTGCGGGCCTACTTCGAGTCGTCGTCGGACGTGACGGCGGCCGACTTCGACCGTTTCACCGCCGCGATGCTCGCGCGGGAGCCCGCCCTGGAGTCGCTCGCCTGGAGCGCCGGACCCGTGGAGGGCCCGCCCACCCCGGCGCTGACGGCCGGCGACGGCGCGGCGGACCCCCTCGGCAGCGCGGAGGCCGCGGCGGAGCTCGCCGCGGCGCGCGACCGCCAGGAGACGCGGCTCTCGGCGCCGATCGAGTCCGGCGGCGGCTCGGGCGCCGGGATGGTGGCGCCCGTGTACCGCGCCGGCGCCCGCCTCACGACCCCCGCCGAGCGCCGCGCGGCCCTGCGCGGGTTCGTGAGCGCCGTCGTCTCGATGCCGGCGCTGGCACGCGCCGCATCCGCGGACCTGCCGGCGGGCGTCGGCGTGCGCGTGGAGGACGCCGGGCCCGCGACGGCGCGGCCCGCGCAGGCGGGGATCGACATCGGGGGCCGGCACCTGGCCGTTGCCCTGGAGGGGGCGGGCGGCGCCTCGAAGGTGGTGCCCGTGTCGGTCGCGCTCGGCGGGCTGCTGCTGGCGGGGGTGGTGACGCTGCTGTTCCTGGAGTCGGCCGGGCGGGAGCGCAACGCGCGGGGCGAGCTGGCGCGCCTGCAGGTGCGGCACGACCTGATCCTGTCCTCCGCGGGCGACGGCATCGTGAGCGCGGCAGCCGACGGCCGCGCCCGCTTCGTGAACCCGGCGGCCGCGCGGATGCTGGGCCGGAGCGCCGAGTCGATCGCGGGGCGGCCGATCGTCGAGACCGGGCTGCCCTCGCCCGACGCCGCGCTCCGCGCCGGCCGCCCCGAGTCGGGTGAGGTCGACATCGCCCGCCCCGACGGCTCCATCTTCGCCGCCGAGTTCACCACCACGCCGATCGCCGAGGACGGGACGGCGGGCGCCGTCATCACGTTCCGCGACGTGAGCGCCCGCAAGCGGCTGGAGACGCAGACGCTCGAGAGCCTCGCCGCAGCGGAGCAGATGGCGGCCGTCGACCCGCTGACCGGGCTGGCGAACCACCGGACCTTCCACGAGAGGCTCGCCGCGGAGGTCGACAGGGCGAAGCGCACCGGGCGGGGCGTGGCCCTGGTGCTCATGGACCTCGACCACTTCAAGCGGGTCAACGACCAGCACGGGCACCAGACCGGCGACCGCGTGCTGGAGCACGCGGCGTCCGTGATGCGTCAGGAGACCCGCAGCGGCGAGCTGATCGCCCGTGTCGGCGGCGAGGAGTTCGCGATGCTCCTGCCCGACGCGGACGTGGACGAGGCGCTGCGCGCCGCCGAGCGCATCCGCCGCGCCATCGCCGCGACCGACTTCCCCGCCGTCGGGCGCATGACGGTGTCGGCCGGGGTGTGCGACATGACGCACGCCGAGGACGCGGCCACCCTGTACCGGCTGGCGGACGGGGCGCTCTACTGGGCGAAGCACCGCGGCCGCGACCGGGTGGTGCGCTGGACGCCGGACGCGCCGGAGCCGCTGTCGGCGCGTGACCAGGCCGACCGGCTGGACCGCCAGCAGGCGCTGGTGAGCGTGCGGCTGCTGGCACGCGTGGTCGACGCCAAGGACCCGTCGACCCGCCGCCACTCGGAGCGCGTCGGCGATCTCTGCGCGGAGATCGCCGAGGAGCTCGGCTGGAGCGCCGAGCGCGCGGCGCTGCTGCGCGAGGCGGGGCTCGTCCACGACGTCGGCAAAATCGTGGTGCCCGACGCCGTGCTGTTCGCGCCGCGGCCCCTCGAGCCGGACGAGCGGGCCGTGGTGCAGGAGCATTCCACGGTGGGAGCACGAATCGTCGACGAGGCGCTCCTCCCGGAGCAGGTCCGGTGGGTACGGTCCCACCACGAGCGCTGGGACGGCACCGGATATCCTGACGGCCTCCTGGCGGAGGACTGCCCGGAGGGCGCGCGGATCCTCGCCCTCGCCGACGCCTGGGACGTCATGACCTCGGAACGCCCCTACTCGCCCACGCGCTGCACGCCCGCCGACGCCCTGGCCGAGTGCCGCGCCTGCGCGGGCAGCCAGTTCTGGCCGCCCGCCGTCGAGGCGCTCGGGCGCGTGCGGGGAGGCGCATGAGGCCCGCGCGCCGGCTCGCGCTGGTGGCGGCCGGAGTCGCGGGCGTGTCGGTGGCCGGGCTCCTGGGCCTCGCACTCGCCCTGAGCGACGGCGGCGCCGGCGCCGGGCAACCGGCGCTGCGGGTCGTGGTCGCCGACCACTCGGCCGTCGCGACGGTGCCGGCGCGACCCGAGGCCCCCGCGCCCTCCCGCGACGAGGCGCCCCGGGCGGAGGCCGCCGATCAGGCCGCCCCGGCCACGGCCGGATCCACGGCGGACCGCCTGATGGTCGTGGCCGCGCCGCCGGGGGACCGCGCGCAGCCCGCCGCGCCGCCGATCGCCGCGCCGCCGCGCCAGCG
>OEIU01001288.1_pt1 | contig 16956 bp, 16 predicted proteins | sample 1539221 | NCBI WGS metagenome assembly OEIU01 (sample SAMN03792071, study PRJEB22550) | activated sludge metagenome | feature: wastewater treatment plant; material: activated sludge; isolation source: Wastewater treatment plant of a petroleum refinery complex | place: Argentina: Zarate | collected...
ACGTTGCCGGCGCGCCCGCTGTTGATGCCCAGCGCGTTCATGCGACGCGCGGCGTCGATGATCGCCGCCCGCGCGGCGTCCTCGGACCCATACGGTTCGCGTGTCGGTTCGCTCATGCCGGGCTCGCAGCCAGCACCGCGCGAAGTCCCGCGGCAGAGGCGTCGCAGACGCCGCGCTCGGTTACCAGCGCGGTGACCAGCCGCGCCGGCGTGATGTCGAAGGCGGGGTTCGCGACGGCGCTGCCCTCGGGCACGATCCGCACGCTCGCGCGCGAACCGTCGTCGAGCATGCCCGCCATGTGCGTCACTTCGCGCGCCGCGCGTTCCTCGATCGGGATCGACGCACCGTCGGGCGTCTCGGGATCGATCGTCGACACCGGGCAGGCAACGTAGAAGGGCACGCCATTGTCGCGCGCCGCCAGCGCCTTCAGGTAGGTGCCGACCTTGTTGGCGACGTCGCCGTTGGCCGCGACGCGATCGCAGCCGACGATCACCGCGTCGACGCGTCCCTGCATCATCAGCAGCCCCCCGGCGTTGTCGGCGATCACCGTGTGCGCAACGCCGCGCTCGGCGAGTTCCCAGGCGGTGAGCGCGGCGCCCTGGTTGCGCGGGCGCGTCTCGTCGACCCAGACGTGCACCGGCACGCCCTCGGCGTGAAGCCGGTAGATCGGCGCCAGGGCGGTGCCGTGGTCGACGGTGGCGATGCGTCCGGCGTTGCAGTGCGTGAGCAGGTTCAGCGCGCCCCCGGCAGCCGCTGCGGCCCGGGCGATGCCGCGCGGCCCCGGGCGGCGCCCGGCCAGCGCGCGCAGCAACCCGGCCCCGTGCTCGCCGATCCGGGCGTTGCAGGCGACGTCCTCGTCGCAGATCCGGCCGGCTTCGTCCCAGGCCAGCGACGCGCGCCGCGCGGGCGGCGCAGCCGCGACGCGCCCGCGCACGCGTCCGAGCGCCCAGCGCAGGTTGACCGCGGTGGGCCGCGCGCCGGCAAGGCGCTCGCAGGCGTGCGCGAGCGAGGCGTCCGAAGGATCGGCGCGCAGCGCGAGTGCCAGGCCGTACGCGCCGACCGCGCCGATCAGGGGCGCGCCGCGCACCTGCATCTCGCGGATCGCGCGATCGCAGTCGTCGAGCGTGCGCAGCGCGAGCTCGCGCCGCTCGAACGGAAGCACGGTCTGGTCGACCGTGCGCAGCACGCCTGCTTCGTCTGTCCAGAGGGTTCTTGACATCGTTCAAGACGGTTCGTGGTCGCGGGAGTAGCATTCCCGGCAGCTCGATGCGCCGGCGCGGTGCGTGCCCGTGCGCGCGCTCCCGTGGTGCAAGTCTAGCGCCTGTCCACTCCCGCGAACGACGAACGCGCTTCCATGCTCGGCCTGTCCCTGACGTCGGTGTTCCTGCTCGGCCTGTTCGGCGGCGTGCATTGCGCAGGCATGTGCGGCGGCATCGTCGCGTTGCTCGGCTCGCGCCACCGGGTGATCCCGATCCGCGCGCAGGGCGCCGGCGGCGCGCTGGCTGCGGTGCAATCGGGCCTGCCGCTGCAGCTGGCCTACAACGCCGGCCGCATCGCCAGCTATACGGTCGCCGGCGCGCTGGCCGGCGGCGTCGGCTCGGCCGCGTGGCTCGCGGCCAGGGTGCTGCCCATCCAGCAGGCGGCGTTCGTCGCAGCCAACCTGGTCATGATCGCGCTGGGCATCGCGCTCACCGGCCTGGCGGGGGGAGGCGGCTTGCGCCGGCTCGGCGTGCTCGAGCGCGCCGGTGCGGCCCTGTGGCGGCGCGTCGGCCCGCACGCGACGCGGCTGCTCGGCGCGGCCAGCATCCCCGGTGCGCTGGCCGCGGGGGCGGCCTGGGGCTGGGTGCCCTGCGGGATGGTCTACGGCGTGCTGGTCGCAGCGCTGGTGTCGGGCAGCGCCGCCGACGGTGCGCTGATGCTGCTCGTGTTCGGGCTGGGCACGCTGCCCAACCTGCTCGCGCTCGGGTTCGCCGCGCAGCGCGGCGCGCGCCTGCTGGCCAGCCCCGGCGCGCGCATCGTCGCGGGCCTCGCGATCGTGGCGTTCGGCCTCGCGGGCCTGGCACGCATCGACCCGCTGGAGCACCTGCACGCAGCGATCGACGCCTGCGTGAGCTGGTTCCAATGACCGGCGCGGTCGCCTGCTTCCATTGTGGCGAGCCGGTCGAGCAGCCCGGCCGCTGGACGGCGAAGGTCGAGGGGATCGAGCGCGAGATGTGCTGCGCCGGATGCCAGGCGGTCGCCAACGCGATCGTCGCCGCCGGCCTCGACGACTACTACCGCGCCCGCAGCGCGCCGGCGCCCGGCGCAGCGGTCGTACCGCCGGCGCTCAGGGCGCTCGAGGTCTACGACGACGCCGACGTGCAGGCGCGCTTCGTGCGCAACCGCGACGCCGACTGCGAAGCGACGCTGATGATCGACGGGCTGCGCTGCGGCGCCTGCGTCTGGCTGCTCGAGCAGGGGCTGCGCAGGCGGCCGGGCGTCGAGGCGGCGTCGGTGAACCTGGCCACCGGCCGCGCGACGGTGCGCTGGAACCCGGCGGCGACGCGGCTGTCCTCGCTGCTCGACGCCATCGGGCACCTCGGCTATCGCGCGCTGCCCTTCGATCCGCGCGAGCGCGAGGCGCAGATCCAGCGAACCAGCAAGGCGATGTTCCGGCGCCTGTTCATCGCCGGCCTCGGCATGATGCAGGTGATGATGTACGCGGTGCCGGTCTACGTCGCCGATCCCGGCGACATCGAATGGCAGCACGAGAGCCTGTTGCGCTGGGCGAGCCTGCTGCTCACGTTGCCGGTGATGCTCTATTCGGCGACCCCGTTCTTCGCCGGCGCCTGGCGCGACCTGCGCGCGCGCAGCGTCGGCATGGACGTGCCCGTCGTCATCGGCCTGCTCGCCGCGTTCGTCGCGAGCGTGCGCGCGACCGTCGTCGGCCACGGCGAGGTCTATTTCGACTCGGTGACGATGTTCGTCTTCCTGCTGCTGTCGGCGCGCTACGTCGAGTGGATCGCGCGCCGGCGCGCCGGACGGGCAATCGACGCAGTGGCCGCTGCGGTGCCCGACATGGTCGACCGGGTCGACCACGACACCGGCGCGATCGCGCGCGTGCCGGCGACGCGGCTCGCGCCGGGCGACCTGTTCCGGGTGCCGGTCGGCGAGCGAATCGCCGTGGACGCGGCGATCGTCGAGGGCCGCACGGCGATCGACCAGTCGCTGCTCACCGGCGAATCGCTGCCGGTCGCGCGTGGCGCCGGCGACGAGGTTCCCGGCGGCGCGATCAACGCCGGCAGTCCGGTGCTCATGCGGGTGCTGCGCACCAGCGCCGAGAGCGCGATCTCGACGATCGAGCGCCTGGTCGATCGCGCCGCCGCCGACAAGCCGCGGCTGGCTGGCCTCACCGAGCGGATCGCCCGCTGGTTCGTTGCGGCGCTGCTGCTGCTGGCGGCCTGCGTATGGCTCGCCTGGATGCAGATCGACCCGGCACGCGCGGCGCAGATCGCGATCGCGGTGCTCGTCGTCTCCTGTCCGTGCGCGCTGTCGATGGCCACTCCGGCCGCGCTGGCCGCCGCCACGGGCGCCGCGATGCGCCGCGGCATGCTGATCGCGCGCGGCGATGCGCTCGAGCAGGTCGCCGCGTGCACCGACGTCGTGTTCGACAAGACCGGCACGCTGACTCGCGGACGCCCGGAGCTGGTGCACGTCGCCCCGCTCGGCGAGGCGCCCGGCGTGACGAGCGCCGCGCAGGTGCTGTCGATCGCGGCGGCGCTCGAGTCGGGCCAGGCACATCCGCTGGCCGAGGCGATCCGGCGCGCCGGCGGTGACGCCGCGCAGCCGCGGCAAGCGCCGGGCGAGCGCGAGACCGTCCCGGGCATGGGCGTCGAGGGCGAGGTCGATGGTCGCCGCTACCGGCTGGGCTCGGCCGCCTTCGTCGCGAGCTGGCATCCGGCGCTCGCGCAGCGCGCCCAGCCACTCGGGCACGGCGACGGGCAGCCGCCGGGGGACACGCTGGTCTGGCTGGTCGACGCCGACGCGGCGATCGCGCGGCTGCACTTCCGCGACCGGCTGCGAGACGAAGCGCGCGAGGTCTGCGACACGCTCTCGGCAGCCGGCCTGCGGCTGCACCTGCTGTCGGGAGACCGCGCCGCAGCGGTTGCGCGCGTGTCCGAGGCGCTCCACATCGAAGCGGCCGTCGCCGACGCCAGCCCGCAACGCAAGCTCGAGTACGTCCGCTCGCTGCAAGGCGAGGGCTGTCGCGTGCTGATGGTCGGCGACGGCATCAACGACGCGCCGGTGCTCGCCGCCGCCGACGTCTCGGTGGCGGTCGGCCACGCCACGTCGCTGGCGCGCACCGCCGCCGCGGTGGTGCTGCTCGGCCAGTCGCTGAACGACCTGCCGGCGCTGCGCGCGCTGGCGCTGCGCACGCGCTCGATCGTTCGCGCCAACCTCGGCTGGGCGCTGGCCTACAACGTCGTCGCGATCCCCGCGGCCGCGCTCGGCTGGGTGCCGCCCTGGCTCGCAGCGATCGGCATGTCGACGAGCTCGCTGCTGGTCGTGGTGAACGCGCTGCGCCTGATTCCGGCCACCGCCAAGGGCGTCGCGAAGCCGCGTGCGGAGGCTGCCGCCCCGCAGCGCGACACCCGCGCCGGAACGACCGCGCACGGGAGCCCCTGATGGAGGCGCTCTACCTGCTCATTCCGCTCAGCCTGGCGATCGTCGTGCTCGCGGCGTGGATCTTCCTGCGCATGTCCGACAGCGGGCAGTTCGACGACATGGACGCACCCGCGCATAGCATCCTTCTCGACGACGATCGACCTCCCCCGTCGGATATCACCCGAAAGGGTGTGGCGCCCGCGCAGCAGGACCCGCCTTCGGAGTGAGGCGGCCTGCGTTACGCCTGCCGCCGGCCCCTGTAATTGATCCAGCGCAAGTGCTAACGTTGACACGCTCACGATAATTCGGGCGACGAATCAGGGGGATCGAATGACCTACAACTACAAGGTCGTGCGCCAGTTCGCGGTGATGACCGTGGTCTGGGGCCTGGTGGGAATGCTGGTCGGCGTCTGGATCGCGGCGCAGCTCGCCTGGCCGCAGCTGAACTTCGACATCCCGTGGCTCACCTACAGCCGACTGCGCCCGCTGCACACCAACGCGGTGATCTTCGCGTTCGGCGGTTCGGCGCTGTTCGCGACCTCGTATTTCGTCGTCCAGCGCACCTGCCAGGTGAGGCTGTTCGCGCCCGGGCTCGCGGCGTTCACGTTCTGGGGCTGGCAGCTCGTCATCGTCGCCGCCGCGGTGACGCTTCCGCTGGGCATCACGACCAGCAAGGAGTACGCCGAGCTCGAGTGGCCGATCGACCTGCTGATCACCGCGGTGTGGGTCGCCTACGCGATCGTGTTCTTCGGAACGATCGCCAAGCGCAAGACCCCGCACATCTACGTCGCGAACTGGTTCTTCGGCGCGTACATCATCACGATCGCGGTGCTGCACATCGTCAACAGCGCCGAGCTGCCGGTGACCCTGACGAAGTCGTACTCGGCCTACGCCGGCGTACAGGACGCGATGGTGCAGTGGTGGTACGGCCACAACGCGGTCGGATTCTTCCTGACCGCGGGCTTCCTGGGGATGATGTACTACTTCATCCCGAAGCAGGCCGAGCGCCCGGTGTATTCGTACCGGCTGTCGATCGTGCACTTCTGGGCGCTGATCTTCACGTACATGTGGGCCGGCCCGCACCACCTGCACTACACCGCGCTGCCCGACTGGGCGCAGAGCATCGGGATGATCTTCTCGCTGATCCTGCTCGCGCCTTCCTGGGGCGGCATGATCAACGGCATCATGACGCTGTCGGGAGCCTGGCACAAGCTGCGCGAGGACCCGATCCTGAAGTTCCTCGTCGTGTCGCTGTCGTTCTACGGCATGTCGACCTTCGAGGGGCCGATGATGTCGATCAAGACCGTCAACGCGCTGTCGCACTACACCGACTGGACCGTCGGCCACGTGCACTCCGGCGCGCTCGGCTGGGTCGGCTTCATCACGATGGGTTCGATCTACTACCTGATGCCCAGGCTGTTCGGTCGCACGCAGATGCACAGCGTGCGGCTGATCGAGGTGCACTTCTGGGTCGCGACGATCGGCGTCGTGCTGTACATCGCCGCGATGTGGATCGCCGGCGTGACGCAGGGCCTGATGTGGCGCGCGACCAACCCCGACGGCACGCTCACCTACGCGTTCGTCGAGTCGCTCAAGGCCACGTACCCGTACTACTACATCCGCGTGCTCGGCGGACTGCTGTACCTGACGGGCATGGCGATCATGCTCTACAACTGCCTGATGACGATCCGGGGGGGCAAGGCGGTCGACGCCGAGATTCCGAAGGTCGCGGTCGCCCACGCCTGAGCCTCATCCGGAGACGACGATGAAATTCGCCCACTCGCTGATCGAGAAGAACCTGCCGCTGCTGATGGTGCTGATCGTCGTGGCGATCAGCTTCGGCGGCCTGGTCGAGATCGTGCCGCTGTACTTCCAGAAGTCGACCACCGAGCCGGTCGCCGGCTGGAAGCCCTACGGGGCGCTGGAGCTCACCGGGCGCGACGTCTACGTCCGCGAAGGCTGCTACAACTGCCACTCGCAGATGATCCGGCCGTTCCGCGCCGAGACCGAGCGCTACGGCCACTATTCGGTCGCCGGCGAGTTCGTCTACGACCGGCCGTTCCAGTGGGGCAGCAAGCGCACCGGCCCGGACCTGGCGCGCGTGGGCGGGCGCTACAGCGACGAGTGGCACCGCGTGCACCTCACCAACCCGCGCGACCTGGTGCCCGAGTCGAACATGCCCGGCTACCCGTGGCTGGCGCGCGCCAAGGCCGACGACGGCACGATCCAGCGCAAGATGGAAGTGCTGCGCAAGCTCGGTCACCCGTACAGCGACGCCGACATCGCCAATGCGCCGAAGGCACTCGAGGGCAAGACCGAGATGGACGCGCTGATCGCGTACCTGCAGGTCATGGGCACGGCGATCCGCAGCACCGCGCGCTGAGGCAACGGGCGCCGCAATGGACATCAACGTGCTGCGAGGGGTGATCGCGGTGGTGTGCCTGGTGCTGTTCCTGGGCATCGTCTGGTGGGCGTACAGCCGGCACCAGAAGGCGCGCTTCGAGGAAGCCGCGAACCTGCCCTTCGTCGAGAAAGACTAGAAACGGAGCAATCGGACATGGCCGACTTCACCAGTTCGGGCTGGAGCCTCTACATCTCGATCGTCACGCTGGTGTCGATTGCGTTCTGCATCTGGCTGGCGCTGGTGCTGGCCAAGGGCCGCACGCCGGGCTCGCAGGTCGACACCACGGGTCACAGCTGGGACGAGACGCTCCAGGAATACAACAACCCGCTGCCGCGCTGGTGGCTGTGGCTGTTCATGATCACCTGCGTGTTCGCGCTGGTGTATCTCGCGCTGTACCCGGGGCTCGGCACGTACCAGGGCATGCTCGGCTGGAGCCAGAAGGACCAGTACGATCGCGAAGTCGCGCGCGTCGACAAGGTCGTCGAGCCCCTGTTCGCCAAGTACCTCGCGCAGGACATCCCGACCGTGGCCGCCGACCCGCAGGCGCGCGAGATCGGCGAGCGCATGTACCTGACCTACTGCGTGCAGTGCCACGGCTCGAACGCGCGCGGCAGCCGCGGCTTCCCGAACCTGTCCGACCGCGACTGGCTCTGGGGCGGCGACCCCGAGACCATCGTCGCCACGATCACCGGCGGGCGCCAGGGCGTGATGCCGCCGATGGGCGCGGCGGTGGGCTCGGCCGACGACGTGCAGAACCTCGCGAACTACGTGCTCTCGCTGTCCGACAGCGGCCACGACGCGGCGCGCGCGGCGCTGGGCAAGCCGAAGTTCGCAGCGGCCGGCTGCACCGGTTGCCACGGCGCCGACGGCAAGGGCAATCCGGCGCTGGGCGCGCCCAACCTCACCGACAAGACCTGGCTGTACGGCGGTGGCATCGCGACGATCGCGGAGACGATCAACAAGGGCCGCTCGAACCAGATGCCGGCGTTCGGCGAGATGCTCGGCAAGGGCAAGGTGCACCTGCTGGCCGCGTACGTCTGGGGCCTGTCCAACCGGCCCGAGGGTCAGGGCGCACCCCGTTGAATTCTCCCGCGCCTTCCCCCCAGGGCGCCGGCTCCGAAGTCGAGGTCGCGCTCTACGAAGTCCGGCGCAAGATCTACCCGCGCGCAGTCACCGGCTTGTTCGCCGGCTGGCGGTGGGCGCTGGTCTGGTTCACGCAGCTGGTCTTCTACGGGCTGCCCTGGCTCGAGTGGGGCAACCGGCCGGCGGTGCTGTTCGACCTCGACGCGCGCCGCTTCTACCTGTTCGGCGTCGTCCTCTATCCGCAGGACTTCATCTACCTGACCGGGCTGCTCGTGATCTCTGCGCTCGGCCTGTTCCTGTTCACGGCGGTGGCAGGCCGGCTGTGGTGCGGCTACGCGTGCCCGCAGACGGTCTACACCGAGATCTTCATGTGGATCGAGCGGCGCATCGAGGGCGACCGCGCGCAGCGCATGAAGCTCGACCGCTCGCCGATGAGCGCGTCGAAGTTCGCGCGCAAGGGCGCCAAGCACGCCCTGTGGATCGCGTTGGCGCTGTGGACCGGCATCACCTTCGTCGGCTACTTCACGCCGATCCGCGAGCTGCTGGGCGCGCTGCTCACGATGTCCACCGGCCCGTGGCAGACCTTCTGGGTGCTCTTCTACGGCTTCGCGACCTGGGGCAACGCGGGCTTCATGCGCGAGCAGGTCTGCAAGTACATGTGTCCGTACGCGCGCTTCCAGAGCGCGATGTTCGACAAGGACACGCTGATCATCACCTACGACCCCGAGCGCGGCGAGCCTCGCGGCTCGCGCTCGCGCAAGGCCGACCCGAAGGCGCTGGGCCTGGGCGACTGCGTCGATTGCGAGATCTGCGTGCACGTCTGCCCGACCGGCATCGACATCCGCAAGGGCCTGCAGTACGAGTGCATCGGCTGCGCCGCGTGCATCGACGGCTGCAACCAGGTGATGGACCGGATGGGCTATCCGCGCGGCCTGATCCGCTACACGACGACGAACGCGCTCGCGCTCAAGCTCGACCGCGCGGCCATCGTGCGCCGCGTGCTGCGACCGCGGGTGCTGGTCTACTCGGCGATCCTGGTCGCGGTGACGCTGGCGATTTTCGGCCACCTGGCCTTGCGCGCGCCGATCAAGGCCGACGTGATCCGCGACAGCGCGCTCGGCCGCGAGGTCGAGGAGGGCATGATCGAGAACGGCTACCGGCTGCAGATCATCAACCCCACCGAGCATCCGCGCACCTTCCGGGTCACGGTCGGCGGCATCGACACGATCTTCATCGCGGGCGAGTCGCAGTTCGAGGTCGGGCCGGCCGGCGTGCGGATGGTGCCGATCGCGGTTCGCGTCAAGCCGGGCCACGGGGCCCCGGGCAGCAACAAGGTATCGTTCCACGTCGAGGCGGTCGACGACGCGGCGGTCGCCGTCGACGCCCGCTCCACCTTCTTCGTCCCGCGCTGACTGCCATGGGCACCACGACGATGAGCGCAACGACCCCCTGGTACCGGCATCGCTGGCCGTGGCTGCTGGCCATCGCGCCGACTGCTGCGCTGGTCGGCGGGATCTTCACCTTCTGGCTGGCCGCGCATACCGCCGATTCGATGGTCGTCGACGACTACTATCGCGAGGGGCGCGCGATCAACCAGCAACTGGCTCGCGACCAGCAGGCGAGCGCGCTCGGGCTGCACGCGACGCTGTCGGGCAGCGGCGGCACGGGAATCACGCTGGCGCTGACGGCGACGCGCGACGTCGCGTGGCCCGCGCAGCTCACGCTGCGCGTGATCCACGCCGCCCGCGCCGAGCTCGACGTCGCTTACCCGTTGCGGCACACCGGTGGCGGCACCTACCGGGCCGACGGCGTGCTGCCGAGCAGCGGACGCTGGCTGGTCCAGGTCGAGGACCCGGCGCGCAGCTGGCGGCTGGTCAAGCCGGTGGTCACGCGCTTCGACGCGCCGATCGAGTTGCGGGCGGCCATGCGATGAGCGCCGCGCCGACACGAGGGGAGGAAGCGATGGACGACGATCGGCCGCCGATCGGCAGCCGAAGGCTCGGCCGCTTCATGATGCAGGTGCTCTGGCCCGCTTTCCTGATGGCGATCGTCGCCGAAGGCGTGCTGTTCTCGATGGTCGACCCGCAAGAGTTGGTCATCGTCGGCCTGCACCTGGCCGACAGCCGCGAAGCCGCCTACACGGTCGGGTTCTTCCTGTTCTGGGCGCTGTTCGCGTGCTCGAGCGGCATCACCTACCTGCTCAGCCACGGCATGCACGAGCCGCCCGCAGGCTAGCGCCGCCCCCGTCTTCAGGATTCGCCCGGCCCGAAGCGGCCGAGGCGGCGCCGGTCGCGCTTGGTCGGCCGCCCGCCCTCGATCGCCGCAGCCGGCTCGACGTGCAGGCGCCGCGCCTCCCGGCGCTCGGTGCGACGCGCGATCGACTCGTCGGACTCGCGATAGAGCGCCTGCGCCACCGGCGCGGGCCCTCGCGCGTCGCTCAAGCCGAGCACGCGCACGGTGCGCTCGACGTCGTCGATGCGCACGCTGAGCTCGTCGCCGATCCGCACCGGCCGGGCCAGCTTGACCCGCTCGCCGTCGACGAGCACGCGGCCCCTGTCGATCGCCTGCTGCGCAAGGCTGCGCGTCTTGAAGAAGCGCGCCGCCCACAGCCACCTGTCGATGCGCACCCCCGCGCCGGATGGCTGGTTCGCGTCATCGGTCGGACGGCAGTTCGGCATGGCGGGAGCGGCGGCGAAACCTCGGTCGTTCTCGGCTATTCTAGTGCGCTCAAGAACCCGACTGCCACTGCGGAGCGCCATCCATGGCCGTGCCCTTCAAGGAGCGTTACTTCGAAGACTTCCGGCCCGGGGAGGTGATCGAGTTCGGCGACTACCTCGTGACCGAAGAGGAGATCGTCGATTTTGCCCGGCGCTACGATCCGCAGCCCTTCCACGTCGACAGGAAGGCCGCGGCCGAGTCGATCTACGGGGGGCTGATCGCGAGCGGCTGGATGACCGGCAGCATCATGATGCGCCTGCTCGTCGACCACTTCATCGCACCGGCCTCGAGCATGGGATCTCCCGGCGTCGACGAGGTGCGCTGGTCCAGGCCGGTGCGTCCCGGCGACCGCCTGCACGTGCGCGTCACGATCGTCGACACGAAGCGCTCGCAGAGCAAGCCCGACCGCGGCATCGTCCAGGTTCAGCAGGAGATGATCAACCAGCAGGGCGACACGGTGATGAGCCTGCGCGGCATGAGCCTGTCGAAATGCCGCACGCCGGCGCCGGCCTGAGGGGGTTCGCGAATGCTCAGGCTCTGGGGGCGCACGACCTCGTCGAACGTGCAGAAGGTGATGTGGCTGTGCGCCGAGCTCGCACTGCCGTACGAGCGGATCGACGCGGGCGGCCCGTTCGGGCGCACGCAGGAGCCGGCCTACCTGGCGCTGAATCCCAACGGCCTCGTGCCGACCATCGAGGACGACGACTTCGTGCTGTGGGAGTCGAACACGATCCTGCGCTACCTCGCCAATCGCCACGGCGCGCACGCGTGGTACCCGGTCGAGCCGCGCGCGCGAGCACAGGTCGAGAAGTGGATGGACTGGTCGTCCACCACCTTCGGCCCGGCGCTGTTCAACGCGTTCTGGCAGCTGGTGCGCACGCCGCCGGCGCAGCGCGATGCGGCCGTGATCGCCGAGAGCGTGCGCAAGACCGCGACGGTGCTTCGCATCGCCGACGCGCAGCTGGCCGACCGCGCTTTCCTGTGCGGCGACGCGCCGACGCTCGCCGACGTCTGCATCGGCGTCTACGCGTATCGCTGGTTCGAGCTGCCGATCGAGCGGCCCGACCTCCCGGCGCTGCGCGCGTGGTACGACCGGCTGGCGCAGCGCCAGCCGTATCGCGACGTGGTGATGATCCCGATCCGCTGAGCTTCGCCGACGTCAAGGGCGCTCGGGCCGCGGCCAGGGCCGCTGCCGCGGCCTGACCTGCTCGACCAGGCGCGCAAGGCGCATCACGCCGAGGTCGTCGAACCGGCGTCCGATCAGTTGCACGCCGATCGGCAACCCGTCGTCGCTGAAGTCCCAGTTGATCGACGCGGCCGGCTGCTCGCTCATGTTCCAGGCGACGGTGAAGGCGATGTGCGGCAGCGCGTCGTGCGGATCGTCGCCCGGGCACGCGGACTGCGCGTCGTAGGGCAGGATCGGCGAGGTCGGCGACAGCACGTAGTCGAAATCGGCCGTGGCGCGCACCGCCGCCTCGCGCATCGCCACCACCTGCGAATAGGCCGACATCACGTCGGCGCCGCTGAACGCCTTCGCGCGCCAGGTGCACCACTCGACGATGAACGGAAGGACCTTCGCGCGCACCTCCGGTGTCATGGCCGCGATGTCGTTGAAGGAGCGGGCCTCGAAGAACGCGTTCATGCCGTCGAGCATCGCCTCGGTGAGGAACGACTGCATCGGCTCGACCACCGCGCCGGCCGCCTCGAGCGCGCGAGCCGCCGACTCGCAGGCCGCAACCACGGCTGGCTGCGGGGGCAATCCGACGCACATGTCGGTGAGCAGGCCGATGCGCAGCCGCTTCGCGTCGAGCCCGTCGAGTTGCGCCGCGTAGTCCACCGGCTGGTAGGGCAGGCTCATGAAGTCGCGCCGGTCCGGCCGGGCGAGCTCGTTCATCAGCAACGCCGCGTCGTGCACGCTGCGCGTCATCGGCCCCGCGACCCGGCCCATGTAGGGCGGGTCGATCGGCACCCTGCCGAGGCTGGGCTTGAGCGCGAAAAGCCCGCAGTGGGTCGCGGGCAAGCGCACGGATCCGCCGATGTCGGTGCCGACGTGCAGCGGGCCGTAACCTGCGGCCGCGGCGGCCGCCGCACCCGACGACGAACCCGACGTGTTGCGGTCGAGCCGCCACGGATTGCGCGTAACGCCGTGCATCGAGGACACCCCCGACGACAGCATCCCGAAATCGGGCATCGTCGTCTTGCCGACGATGACGCAGCCGGCCTCGCGCACGCGCGCCGCCGGCGGCGCGTCGGCCGGCTTGGGCTCGAGCCCGGTCGCGGCCGTGCCGAGCGGCGCCGGGTCGCCCTTCGTGTACAGGTTCTCCTTCAGCGTGACCGGCACCCCGTCGAGCGCCGACAACGGCCGGCCGGCGCGCCAGCGCGCCTCGGACTCGCGCGCCGCCGCGAGCGCGGCGTCGCGGTGGACGAGGTACATCGCGTTGATCAGCGGTTCCCAGGCGTCGACGCGCTCGAGCACCGCGCGCAGCGCGTCGACCGGCGACGCCTCCCCGCTGCGAAACGCCGCCGCCAGTCGGGCGGCGCCCAGGTCTGCCAGCGAGTGCATCCCGGACTGCGCCCGATCAGCGCGGCAGGTCCGACGCGCCCATCAGGAACTCGTCGACCGCGCGCGCGCACTGCCGGCCCTCGCGGATCGCCCAGACGACCAGCGACTGGCCGCGGCGCATGTCGCCGGCCGCGAACACCTTCGGCACGTTGGTCGCGTAGCAGCCCGCGCCTTCGGTGCTCGCCTGCGCGTTGCCGCGCGCGTCCTTGTGCACGCCGAACGCCTCGAGCACCTTGCCGACCGGCGAGACGAAGCCCATCGCGAACAGCACCAGGTCGGCCGGCAGCTCGAACTCCGAGCCGGGCACCTCGGCCATCTTCATCTGGCCGCTGGCCTCGTCCTTCTTCCACTCGACGCGCGCGGCGAGCAGCGCCCTGACGTTGCCCTTGCCGTCGTCGACGAAGCGCTTGGTGGTGACCGCCCAGTCGCGCGCGCAACCCTCCTCGTGCGACGACGAGGTGCGCAGCTTGTAGGGCCAGTTGGGCCAGGTGAGCGGCTTGTTCTCGTGCTCCGGCGGCTGGGGCATCAGCTCGAACTGCGTTACCGACTTCGCACCCTGGCGGTTGCTGGTGCCGACGCAGTCGGAGCCGGTGTCGCCGCCGCCGATCACGATGACCCGCTTGCCGGTGGCGAGGATCTGCTTGTCGACCTTGTCGCCGGCCACGACCTTGTTCTGCTGCGGCAGAAACTCCATCGCGAAGTGCACGCCGCGCAGTTCGCGGCCGGGCACCTGCAGGTCGCGGGGCAACTCTGCACCGCCGGTCAGCGCGACCGCGTCGAATTCCTCGAGCAGCTTCGCGGCCGGCAGCGTCTCGCGCGACCAGTCGGTGACCCCGCCGACGCCCGCCTCGCCGACCAGCACGCCGGTGCGGAAGCGCACGCCCTCGGCCTGCATCTGCTCGACGCGCCGGTCGATGTGGCGCTTCTCGAGCTTGAAGTCGGGAATGCCGTAGCGCAGCAGCCCGCCGATCCGGTCGTTCTTCTCGAACACCGTGACCTCGTGGCCGGCACGCGCGAGCTGCTGCGCGCAGGCCAGCCCTGCAGGGCCCGAACCGACCACCGCGACCTTCCTGCCGGTCGGGCGCGCGGGCGGCTGCGGCACCACCCAGCCCATCTCCCAGCCCTTGTCGATGATCGCGTGCTCGATCGACTTGATGCCCACCGGGTCACTGTTGATGTTCAGCGTGCAGGCCGCCTCGCACGGCGCCGGGCAGATCCGGCCGGTGAACTCGGGGAAGTTGTTGGTCGAGTGAAGCGTGTCGAGCGCGAGCTTCCAGTTGCCCCGATAGACCAGGTCGTTCCAGTCGGGAATGATGTTGTTGACCGGGCAGCCGTTCTGGCAGAACGGAATGCCGCAGTCCATGCAGCGCGCGCCCTGTTTCGACGCTTCCTCGTCGGACAGGTGCATGACGAACTCACGGTAGTGCCGCACGCGCGCTTTCGCGTCTTCTGCGGCCTCCTGGAGGCGCTGGAACTCGAGGAACCCTGTGACTTTGCCCATTTCGCTGCTTCGTTCGCGCTGTGTCGTTCGGTAGGTGCCTGGCGGCGCTGCCCGCCGCGCCGCTCAGGCCGTGGTCTTCTTCTGCTTCGGCCGGACCTGCTGCTTCGCGTGGATCTCGCCGAGCGCGCGCTTGTACTCGCTCGGGAAGACCTTGACGAACTGCGCGCGGCTGCGGTCCCAGTGATCGAGGATCGTCCGCGCCTTCTCGCTTCCGGTGAAGCGGAAGTGCTTCTCGATCAGCCCCTTCAGGATGATCTCGTCGCACTCGCCGCGATGCCAGGTCGACGGATCGGTCTGCACCAGCTGCTCGGAGGTCGACAGCACCCGCTCGAGCCCGACCATCGACAGGTTGCAGCGCGACTCGAAGCGGCCGTCCGGATCGAAGACGTAGGCGATGCCACCCGACATGCCGGCGGCGAAGTTGCGGCCGGTGTCGCCGAGCACGACGACGGTGCCGCCGGTCATGTATTCGCAGCCGTGGTCGCCGGTGCCTTCGACGACGGCGGTCGCACCCGAGTTGCGCACGCAGAAGCGCTCGCCGGCGACGCCCGAGAAGAACGCCTCGCCGTCGATCGCCCCGTACATCACCGTGTTGCCGACGATGATGTTCTGGTCGGCCTGGCCGCGGAAGTCGTTGGTCGGCCGCACGATGATGCGGCCACCCGACATCCCCTTGCCGACGTAGTCGTTCGCCTGCCCGACCAGGTCGAGCGTGACGCCGCTGGCGAGGAACGCGCCCAGGCTCTGCCCGGCCGTGCCGTTGAGCTGGATGTGGATCGTGTCGTCGGGCAGGCCCTCGTGCCCGTAGCGGCGCGCGACCTCGCCCGAGAGCATCGTGCCGACCGTGCGGTTGACGTTGCGGATCGGGAGGATGAACGACACCTTCTCGCGCCGCTCGAGCGCCGGCCTGGCCAACTCGATCAGCTTGTTGTCGAGCGCGTGCGCGAGCCCGTGGTCCTGCGAGTCGACCTGGTGGCGCGGCACCTCGGCCGCAACGGCCGGGAGGTGGAAGATGCGCGAGAAGTCGAGCCCTTTCGCCTTCCAGTGCTCGATGCCCTTGCGGGTGTCGAGCAGGTCGGCGCGGCCGATCAGGTCATCGAAGCGGCGAATGCCGAGCCGCGCCATCAGCTCGCGCGCCTCCTCGGCCACGAAGAAGAAGAAATTGACGACGTGCTCGGGCTTGCCCTGGAACTTGCGGCGCAGCACCGGATCCTGGGTGGCCACGCCGACCGGGCACGTGTTCAGGTGGCACTTGCGCATCATGATGCAGCCCTCGACCACCAGCGGCGCGGTGGCGAAGCCGAATTCGTCGGCGCCCAGCAGCGCGCCGATCACGACGTCACGGCCGGTCTTCATCTGGCCGTCGGCCTGCACCACGATCCGCCCGCGCAGCCCGTTGAGCACCAGCGTCTGCTGGGTCTCGGCCAGGCCGAGCTCCCACGGGGTGCCGGCGTGCTTGATCGACGACCAGGGCGAGGCGCCGGTGCCGCCGTCGTGGCCGGCGATGACCACGTGGTCGGCCTTGGCCTTGCTGACCCCTGCCGCGACCGTGCCGACGCCGACCTCGGACACCAGCTTGACCGACACCGAGGCGCGCGGGTTCGCGTTCTTCAGGTCGTGGATCAGCTGGGCGAGGTCCTCGATCGAATAGATGTCGTGGTGCGGCGGCGGCGAGATCAGGCCGACGCCCGGCACCGAGTAGCGCAGCATGCCGATGTAGTCGGACACCTTGTGCCCGGGCAGCTGGCCGCCCTCGCCGGGCTTGGCGCCCTGCGCCATCTTGATCTGCAGCTGGTCGGCGCTGGAGAGGTACTCGGCGGTGACGCCGAAGCGGCCGGAAGCGACCTGCTTGATGCGCGAGCGCAGCGAGTCGCCGTCCTTCAGCGCGATGTCGGACTCGATGCGGTCGGCGCCGATCACGCTGCCGATCGTGTCGCCGTCGCGGATCACCGGCTTGCCGGCGCGCAGCTCGGCGCGATAGCGCATCGCGTCCTCGCCGCCCTCGCCGGTGTTCGACTTGCCGCCGATGCGGTTCATCGCGAC
>OEIU01001289.1_pt1 | contig 16848 bp, 15 predicted proteins | sample 1539221 | NCBI WGS metagenome assembly OEIU01 (sample SAMN03792071, study PRJEB22550) | activated sludge metagenome | feature: wastewater treatment plant; material: activated sludge; isolation source: Wastewater treatment plant of a petroleum refinery complex | place: Argentina: Zarate | collected...
TCCGAGGCCACCAGGATCCGCTCGGCATTCATTCCGTCGAGGATGTAGCGGAAGCCCTCGCCCTCGCGGCCGACCAGCGTGTCCGCGGGCACCCGCAGGTCCTCGAAGAAGACCTCGGTCGCATGATGATTGATCATCGCCTTCAGCGGACGGATCTCCAGACCCTGCCCGCGCGCCCGGTTCAGATCGATCAGGAACACCGACAAGCCGTCGGAGCGACGCTTGACCTGCTCGACCGGCGTGGTGCGCGCCAGCAGCAGCATCAGGTCGCTGTGCAGCGCGCGGCTCGTCCAGACCTTCTGGCCGTTGATCACATAGTCGTCTCCATCGCGGCGGGCCCAGGTCCTGAGCTGCGTGGTATCCGAGCCGGTGGTCGGCTCGGTCACGCCGAAAGCCTGCAGCCGAAGCTCGCCGGTGGCGATCTTCGGAAGATAGTGGGCCTTCTGCCCGGCCGAGCCGTGACGCAGCACCGTGCCCATCGTGTACATCTGAGCATGGCAGGCGCCGGCGTTGCAGCCACTGCGATGAATGGTTTCCAGGATCACCGAGGCAGCACGCAGCGGCAGACCCGATCCGCCGTATTCGGTCGGGATCAGGCAGCCGAGGTAACCGCTTTGCGTGAGACGGTCGACGAACTCGCGCGGATAGGCGCGCTCCTCGTCGAGCCGGCGCCAGTAGCTTCCATCGAAGTCGGCGCAGATCCGGGCGATCGCGTCGCGCAGATCGGAATGGTCGTTGCCCAGGTCGACGAGGTCGGAATGCATGCGAGGTCCGTTCGGCGGTGAAGTCGGCGGGCCGCGATCAGCGCGAGGCGGCCCGCGGCAGAAACTGATCGAGCAGCGCGTTGAATGGCTGCGGCGCCTCGATGCTGGACAGATGGCCGGCCCCCGCGATCTCGGCCCAGTGCGCATCCGGCGGCCCGTCGAGCAGCTCACGCGACATCGCCGGCGCGATGAGCACATCGGCCGAACCGCTCACCACCAGCACCGGGACGCGGATTCGCGACAGCGCCGGCCGGCGGTCGGGCCGATCGGCCATGCCGAGCGTCGCCGACACCAGCGCGCTCGCCGGCTGCGACAACATCATCTGCCGCACCCGGTCGCGCACGTCCGCGTCGGCCAGTTGACCGAACAGCCGGTCGCCATACGCATCGACGATCGCCCGCGGACCCGATGCGCGCAGCGCGTTGGCGGTGGCCAGGCGGCCGGCCCGCGCCTCCTCGCTGTCCGGCGAGGCACGCGTGTTCGCCAGCACCAGCGCATCGACCCGGTCGGCTGCGCGCAGCGCGATGGACAGCGCGACATAGCCGCCCACCGACAGGCCGACGAAGCTCGCGGTGCGCACGCCGAGCCGGTCGAGCTGGTCGATGACGTCGTCGGCGTACGCGTCCATCGAGACCGCCGCACCGTCGGTGTCGGGCTCGCCGCCGAAGCCGCGCAGGTCGAGAGCGATCACGCGCCGATGGCCGCTCAGACCTTCGATCTGCGGCTGCCACAACCGCCGGTCGCAGCCGAACGCATGAAGACAGACGACCGCCGGGCCCTCGCCCCGCTCGAGCACCGCCATCAGTGCACCCTCCGTGGACGGCCGCGCACCGCGCGACCGCCTCGCAAGCCGCCGCTCATCATTCCGGCTGAATGCCGGCGGCCTTGAGCACCGTCGACCACTTCTCGATCTCCATGCGAAGGAACTCTCCGAACTCTTCCGGCGAATTGCCTACCAGATCGGTGCCTGCGAGCCGCTCCCGGACCTCGGGCAGCCGCAGCACCCTTCGCACTCCATCGGAGATCGCTTTCAGCTCGGCGGGCGGCGTCCGCGCCGGTGCCACCATGCCGGTCCAGCTATAGATCTCATAGCCCGGCACGCCGGCCTCGCTCATCGTCGGCAGATCGGGCAGCAGCGGCGAACGCTTGCTTCCGGTCACCGCCAGCGCCTTGACCCTGCCCGCACGGATGTTCGGCAGCGCGGTCACCGGATTGTCGAACATCATCTGGATCTGCCCGCCGAACAGGTCGACGCTCGCGGGCCCCGCGCCGCTGTAGGGTACGTGCACCATGTCGATGTTCGCCAGCCGCTTGAGCAGCTCGCCCCCCAGGTGCGGCGACGAGCCGTTGCCCGGCGATCCGAAGTTCAGCCGGCCGGGATTGCGGCGCGCATAGTCGATCAGCTCGCCGACGCTGGCGGCCGGCACCGACGGATGCAGAAGCAGGACATTCGGCGCCGCCGTGACCATCGTGACCGGCACGAAGTCGCGCAGCGTATCGTAGGGCAGCTTGCGAATCAGCGCACCATTAACGGTGAGCGTGCCGACGGTGCCCATCAGCAGGGTGTAGCCATCCGGACGCGCCCGGGCGACGAAGTCGGTCCCCGGAACGCCCGCGCCGCCGGGCCGGTTCTCGACGACGACGCTTTGCGACCAGGCCTGCTGCAATTGCGCCGCGATCGCCCGGGCAGCCACGTCCGTCACGCCGCCCGGTGCCACCGGTACCACGATGCGCACCGTCTGGGTGGGATAGCTCCCGGCGGACTGAGCGAGCGCACGCGCGCCCGGGATCGCGCCCAGCGCGGCGCCGGCTGCAAGGCCCCCTACGAAGGACCGGCGGTGAAGAGGCCGGCTCATCGCGCACTCCGCGCGTCGACGTTCAGCAGCCGGGTCAGCGTCCGGACACTGTCGAGACGATCGAGCGACAGCACTGCGTCGAGCAGGCGGTCGACCTGCGGCGGACCGAGCCGGTCGGTCAGCCGGCGGAACTTCGCGATCACCTTGTCGGCGCTCGGTCGCAACGTCTCGCATTCGGCTCCTGCCGCGCGCAACACGCGTCCGCGGTGCCGGACCTCGACGACCACTTCATCGCCCCGTGCCGGATCGCCGATGCGCAGCTCGATGCGGGCAGCCAGCGCATTGACCGGCTCGTCGTCGAGCCGGTCGTAGAAGTCGTACTGCTCCACCGGCCGTCCGAGCAGTGCCGCCGCCGTGCAGTGGCGTGCGCTCACCACGTTCTGCAGATGATTCCGATTGGGGCCGGGGGTGGTGAAGCCGGGGTTGGTGTAGGTCGCTTCCGGCGCGGTGACGACGACCGACTCGATCTCCGCAGGGTCGCCCAGCCGATGCGCCGCGGCGAGCTCGCGAGCCAGATGGATCGGCGTCTGCGTGAAGATGCAGACCGGGCATTCCTTGTAGACCACGTCCTCGATCAGGTATCGCTCGCCGAGCCCGCTGACCGCGGCCGATACCTGCTCCGTGCCGAGCGCGAAGGCCTCGTAGAAGCCCGAGGCGCCCTCGAACGCCAGCGGCGTGGCGGTGGCGCCCGCCCGCGCCAGCCCGGCCGCCGTCAGCCCGTTGCGGCAGGCGATGCCGACGTTGAGCTTCACATCCATCGTGCCGGCGACGAAACCCGCGCCGAAGCCGGACGCGAAGACCGCCGCGCAGCCGAGCGCATTCGAAAGCTGCTCCGGCGTCAGCCGCATCGCATGACCGGCGGCTGCCGCCGCGCCGACCGCGCCGGCTACGCCGGAGGCACGGAACCGGGGCAGCATGCGGGGCCCCCCAAGATATGCCCGGCCGGTGATCTCGTAGCCGGCCACGAGCGCGGCGATCAGGTCGCGCCCGGAAGCATCGCGTTCCTCGGCCACCGCGAGCGCGGCCGGCAGCACCAGCGCGCACGGATGCGATTTCTCCAGGAAGTCGTCGCGACTGCTGCCGTTGACCAGCGTCGCGTTCACGAACGCGGCGTCGACTGCGGGAAGCCGCCTGGCATAGCCGATCACGGTGCTCGGGCCCGGCTGGCCGCCGGCGAAGGCGAGCACGGTCTCGGGTACCGGCAGACCATGCGCATCGATCGCGGTCGCCAGGCCGTCCAGGATGCGGATCTTCGCCCGATCGACGATCGCCGCCGGCAGCGTCTCGAAGCGCGTCTCGTCGATGAACGTGGCCCAGCGCCGGCTGACCGTCGCGTCGGCGGCGGCATGGTCGTCGTGCGGCGGTACGGCCTGCACGCTCAGGGTCTTCTGCATCGTCTCCTCCTCGTCGTGCGGATCCCGTCGGGATGATCAGCCGCAGACACGTCTCAGCAACCCTTGAACGCCGGGGTGCGCTTCTGCGCGAACGCGGCTGCACCTTCGCGCCGGTCTTCGGTCACCACCGTGCGCCGATAGGCTTCCAGCTCGATCGCCAGGCCGGTGCGCAGGTCCACATCGAGCCCGCGGCCGGCGGCCAGCTTCGCCTGACGCACCGACAGCGGTGCGTTCGCGGCGATGCGCCGGGCCGCGTCGAGCGCGGCGTCGAGCAGCGACTCGCGCGGCACGAGCCGGTTCACCATGCCCCAGGCTTGCGCCTGTGCCGCATCGAACGGACTCGCGGTCAGAAGCAGCTCCTTGGCGCGGCGCAGGCCGACTGCGCGCGGCAGGTTCTGCGTCCCGCCGCAGCCCGGCAGGATGCCGAGCGACACCTCGGTCAGCGCGAAGCGGGCGTCCGGCACCGCATAGACGAAGTCGCAGGCGAGCGCCAGCTCGCAGCCGCCGGCGTAGGCGGCCCCGTTGACGGCTGCGATCACCGGAACCGTGCAGCCCATCACCGCGTAGAAAGCCTCTTCGAAGATCGCATGCTGCGCGAACCACTGGGCGTCGGTCATGCCCTGGCGCTCTTTCATGTCGCCGCCGGCGCAGAACGCCCGGTCGCCCTCGCCGGTGATCACGATGCAGCGTAGCTGGCCCGCGTCGAACACCAGCGGCCGGAAGAAATCCCGCAGCGCGGTGCCGAGCGCGGTGTCGATCGCGTTGCGCGCCTGCGGCCGGGCAAGCGTGAGCAGCATGATCCCGGGCTCGGGAGATTCCATCCGCAGTCCGCGATCCACGGTCGGGCCGCTCATCGCACCGGCACCTCGACCGGCCTGCCGGCCGGCAGCAACTGCGCGGTGTGCTGCCCGAGCTCCGGTGCGACCGAGCGCATGCCGGGACGCTGCTCGTCGAAGCTGATCGGCAGCCCGATCAGCGGCGGATGCGTGCCGACGGCGGGGGCCAGCATGCCCAGCGCCTGCGTCTGCGGATGCTCCACCACCTGCCGGATGTCGTGGATCGGTGCGCACGGCACCTCGTGCGCCTCGAGCAACTCGATCCAGTGGGTGACGCCGCATGCGGCCAGCACCTCTTCGATCAGCGCCGCCAGCACCGCCTTGTTCGCGAGCCGGTGCGGGTTGGTAGCGAAGCGGGGATCGTCCCGCCATTCCGGATGGCCGAGCGCCGTGCACAGACGGCCGTACTGGTCGCCATTGCCGGCGGCAATGACCAGGTAGCCGTCCTTCGCCCGGAACGCCTGGTAGGGGGCGGTGATCGGTGCACCCGAGCCATAGGGCGAGGGCACTTCGCCGGAGGCGCCGAAATTGGCCGCATGAACCGACATCCAGCCGAGAGCGGTCTCGTACAGCGAGACGTCGATCACCGATCCTTCACCGGTCGCATCCCGTCGTCGCAGCGCGCTCAGCACGCCGATGACCGCCCACATCGCGGTGCCCATGTCGACCAGCGACACGCCGACGCGCACCGGCGGCCGTCCCGGCTCGCCGGTGATGCTCATGATGCCGCCGGCGGCCTGCATCAGCGGGTCGTAGCCGGGTCGCTGCGCGAACGGCCCGCTGCGTCCGAATGCCCCCATGTTGCAGTAGACCAGCCGGGGCGCCAGCCCGCGCAGCGACGCGGGGTCCAGCCCGTGCCGCTCGACCGCGCCGGGACGCAGGTTCTGCAGCACCACGTCGGCTTCGCGCACGATGAAGTCCCGCAGCCGCGCACGCTGCTCGTCGTTGCGCAGGTCGACCGCCACGGACTGCTTGTTGCGGTTCAGGCTCAGAAAGCAGGCCGAGACCCCGTCGACGAACGGCGGACCCCAGCCGCGCGCATCGTCCCCCTTGCCCGGATGCTCCACCTTCACCACGCGCGCGCCCAGGTCCCCGAAGATCTGGCCGGCGAATGGCGCGGCGACACTGTGGCCCAGCTCGACCACCGTCAGGCCGGCCAGCGGCGACGCCGACATCGATCCGCCGTCCTGTGTGTCCCGCTCCGTCCCGCGCTTCTGCTCGTTCATGATGAGCTCATTGGAGGCGACCGCCGGTTCGGCGGTCAAGCGCAGGATTGGCAAGTCCGACATGCCGCTTTTTCGTTTCACGCGGAAGCCGCAGCTCCGTTGAATCCAGGCATCGTCAGATGGGAGAGCAGCATGGACCGAAGAGCGGAGCGCGAGGTGATCGTGCGCGAAGTCGGCATGCGGGATGGTCTGCAGAGCGTCGCCACGATCGTTCCGACCGCGGACAAGATCCGCTGGTGCGCCGCCGAGCATGCCGCCGGCGTGGGCGAGATCGAGGTCGCCTCCTTCGTGCCGCCGAAGCTTCTGCCGCAGTTGGCCGATGCACCGGACGTGGTGGCGAGCGCGCTCGCGTTGCCCGGGCTCGAGGTGACGGCGCTCGTGCCGAACCTGAAGGGCGTGCAGCGCGCGGCGGAGGCCGGCGTGCACAAGGTCAACTACGTGCTCTCGGTCAGCGAAAGCCACAATCGGTCGAACGTCCGCCGCTCGGTCGCCGAGTCGGTGGACGACTTCGGCCGGATCGTCGACTTCGTCCGCACGTTGCCCGCCGGGCGCCGGCCCAGGGTCAGCGCCGGCCTCGCCACCGCGTTCGGCTGCACGATGGAAGGCGCCGTCGACGAGCGCAGGGTGATCGAGCTGGCTGTCGAGATGATTCGACTCGGCGCCGACGAACTGGTGCTCGCCGATACGGTCGGCTACGGCAACCCGGCCGCGGTCCACAGGCTGTTCCGGGCGGTGCTCGCCGAGATCGGCGCACGGCCGGTCGCCGCCCATTTCCACGATACGCGCGGCATGGGGCTGGCGAACGTCGTGGCGGCGCTCGACGCCGGGGTGCGCCGCTTCGACGCCTCCCTCGGCGGCCTGGGCGGCTGTCCCTACGCGCCGGGCGCGACCGGCAACGTGGTGATGGAGGATCTGGTGTTGATGCTCGAGTCGATGGGGCTGTCCACCGGCGTGGACCTGCCGGCGCTGCTGCAGGTCCGCACGCTCGTCGTCGGGCTGCTGAGCGGCGAGCAGTTTCACGGGGCGCTCAGCCGCGCGGGACTGCCCAAGAATTTCCGCGGGACATCCACGGTCTCCGAGACCGCGGCCTGAACCATGGTGAGCAGCACGAGCGCGGGCAAGCGGCTCGCCGCCCGCCTGACCGCGGCCGGCGGCGAGGTGGAGTTACCGTCCGGCATCCGCCTGCATGTGCAGCTCGTCGACTTCACCGACCCCTGGCGCGAGCCGCCGGTCGTGCTGATGCTGCACGGCACGGTGGAGACCGGCGCTGCATTCCGGCAATGGATCCCGTGGCTGGCACGGCACTTCCGCCTGGTCATTCCCGACTTGCGCGGCATGGGCGGCTCCACGCCGCTGCGGCCGGACGAGCCGCTCGAGGCCCGGGACCTGATCGGCGATCTGCGGGCCCTGATGCAGTTGCTCGAGGTGCCGCGCTATCTGGTGATCGGCGAGAAGGTGGGCGCTCTGCTCGGCCTGACGCTCGCCGGCACCCACCCGTCCGAGGTTGCAGGCCTGGCGGTGTCCGCCGGCATGGTCGCCCCGCGCAAGGTGCTCGGTCCGTGGATTCCGGAATGGATCGCGCTGATCCGGCGGGGCGGCCCGCGCGCCTGGGTCGATGCGACCCAGGCCGGGCGGATGGGCGACGAGCTCTCGCCCGCCGGACTGGAATGGTGGAGCGCGATGATGGCCGGAGCGATGACGTCCGAGTCGCTGATCGGTTTCCTGCAGTTCCTCGGGCGACTGGAGGTCGACGAACCGACGCTGCGCGCCATCGAATGCCCGACGCTGTTCCTCGTGCCCGCGGCGGCCGAGCCGGGCGACGGCCGCTACGACCAGCGACGGCCGCGCGCGGAGACCGACGCCTGGCGCAACCTGGTGCGCGGATACCGGGTCGCCGAGATCGACAGCCGCTCGTACCATATCGCCGCCACGCGTCCGGACGACTGCGCGATCGCGGTGCGGGACTTCTTCCGCTCGGTGCTGGAGGCGCCTCAGGCGCCCTGCACCATGCCGGCCCAGAACAGATGATCGCGCGCGGTATCCGCCGGCTCGCTGCGCACGAAACTCAACCGGCCGTCGCTGCCGATCCGGAACAGCGACAGCCCGCCCGGCTGCTCGCGCAGAACGCCGCCGTCGCGCACGACGCGGGTGGTCATGTTGGCTGCCACCAGCAGCCGGCCGGACGGGTCGATGTGAAAGGTGCGCGGATGAATCCCATGCGAGTCCGCATGCTGGATCAGCCGCGGCATGCCGTCGCCGGGATCGATCGCGAACACCGCGATGCTGTTCTCGCCATCGTTGAACACCTGACGGCCGCCCACCTCGATCGTGCCGTCCGCGCGGTTCGACATGTAGACGAACCGGCCGCCCGGGTGCACGTGAATCGCGCCGCCGAGCTGCCGGGACTTGAGCTGATCCGGTGATCGCAGGCTGCTGGTGCGCACGACCGGCCCTTCGATCGATTCGCCCAGGCGGAACAGCGCAAGCTGGTTCTGCCGTTCGACGGACAGATACATCCATGGCCGGCCCGGATGAAACGCGACGTGCCGGGGACCGAAGCCATGCCCGCCCTCGGGGGCGATCGTCTGGCGATGCGCGAGCCGCCCATCGTCGTAGTCGAACACCGCGATCGCACCCGGATCCTCGATCGCTCCATCGTGCGGCGGGTTGCCCCGCAGCGGCACCACCAGCCGCCGGCCGTCCGGGGTGAACAGCGCCTGGTGCGCCATCTTCGCAAGCGCCGGCATCGGCGGCTGCGGGAGCTCCGCTCCGAGACGGCCATCGTCGAGGATGGGATGCACCGCGATCCGGCTCGGCTTCGGCGACGTGAGCACCACGTGCCGGCCCGCCGGATCGACGCTCAGGTGCACCGGCCGGACCGGCAGCGGCAGCGGCTCGCCATGCAGCGCCAGCATGCCGTCGGGCCGTCGAACGAGCACGCAGGCGAAATGCCGGCCGCCGTCGCGCCCGGGCCGTCCGTCGCTGCAGGCAGCGTAGAGGAAGGGCCGGCGAGGATGCGGCCAGAGGTACTGCAGCCCCTCCGGCAGGGCGAGCTGCTGACGCAGCTCCAGCGCTGCGCCTTCGACATCCACATCGTGTCGGCGCAGCGTCGCGCCCACCGCCGACAACAACGTAAGTCCGGCCATGCGTGCGTCCCGACCGCTCAGTTCGCGGTGATGCCGGCCTTCTTGACGATCGGAGGCCACAGTTTCAGTTCGTGCTCGATCAGCGCATCCAGTTCGGCCCCCGACTTGCCGATCACCCGGACGCTCGACCCTTCCATCTTCGCGGCGACCTCCTTGTCCTGGACCGCCTTCAGGAACGCGGCTTCGAGTTTGGCACGAACATCCTTGGGCGTACCGGCAGGCACGAGAATCCCCATCCAGAAGTTCGTCTCGTACTGGGGGTAGCCCTGCTCCGCCACCGTCGGGATGTCGGCCATCTGCGGCAGTCGTTCCTTGCTGGTGACGCCCAGCGCGACCAGCTTGCCGCTGCGCACATGCTGCGCCGCCGTGGTCGAGCCTTCGACCTTGAACTCGTAGATGCCGCCCAGCAGGTCGACCAGCGCCGGCCCCGCGCCCTTGTAGGCGATGTGCTCCATCTCGATACCGGCCTGCTGCTTGAACAGTTCCGTGGACAGGTGGGGATACGTGCCCGCGCCGGCGCTGCCGAAGCGCAGCGGCGGATTCGATTTTTTCGCCAGGGTGACGAACTCCTTCAGCGAACGCACGGGAACCTGCGGATTGACGACGAACAGACCCGGGCTGTCGCCGATCAGCGCGACACCGACGAAATCCTTTGCCGTGTCGAACGGCAGCTTCCTGTAGATGAACGGATTGGCGGTATGCGAGTTCGTCGGCATCAGCAGCGTGTAGCCGTCCGGAGCGGCCTTCGCGACCAGGTCGGTGGCGATGCTGCCGCCTGCCCCGCCCCGGTTGTCGATGATGATGGGCTGGCCGAGAATCTCGGCTGCTTTCGGCGCGAACTGCCGCGCCACGACGTCCGTGGTGCCGCCCGGCGGAAACGGGACGACGAGCCGGATCGGCCGGTCCGGGAATTGCGCGTGGACCGCGAATGCGGTGGTGGCCAGAACGGCTGCCGCCACGGCCTTGAACAGGGTCGATTTCATCTTTGTCTCCTTGCAGGTCGTCCGCCGTCCGGCCCCGGGACTTCCGGGCCGTCTCGTGCAGATCGTCAAGTGGTAAGCCCCGGCATCCGCTTCACGACGCCCTTGGCCTCGAGCGCCAGGACCTCGTCATCGCTGTAACCCAGCTCGCGCAGCACGTCTGCGGTATCGGCTCCGACGCGGTGCCTCCCCAGCCAGCGGATCGCACCGGGCTGGCGGCGAAAACGCGGTATGACGTTCTGCAGGCGGACCGTGCCCAACGCCGGATCGGTCATCTGGACGATCGTGCGATTGAACTGCACCTGCGGATCGTTCACGAGCTGCTCCACGTCGCAGATCGGCCCGGCCACCACTTCGTATTTCTCGAACTGCGCGAGCACCTCGTCCAGCGTATGGCGGGCGACCCAGGCGGCAATCGCGCCGTCGCATTCATCGAGCCGCTTCACCCGGTCGGGATTGGTCTGCAGCGTCGGATCGTCGGCCATGTCGTCACGGCCGATCGCGCGGAACATCCGGATCGCGATCGAGTTCGCGGCACTCGACACCGCCACCCACTTCTCGTCCTTCGTACGGTACGAATTGCGCGGCACGCTCCACGTCGACCGGTTGCCGCGGCGCCGTGCGACGTGGCCGAGCTGGTCGTAGTCGATGATCATCGGCCCCATCAGCGCCAGCATCGGCTCGTACAGATTCAGATCGATCTCGTCGCCGCGGCCGCCCTGCTTCTCGCGTGCCCACAGCGCCGCGCAGACCGCGTACGCGCCCATCATCGCCGCCACGCCGTCGGCGAACGGGAACTGCGGCAGCGTCGGCGGGCGATCGGCTTCGCCGGTCACCATCGCGAACCCGCTGAACGCCTCGGCGAGCGTACCCATGCCCGGCTTGTGCCGGTAGGGCCCCTCCTGGCCGTAGCCGCTGATGTGCAGCATCACCAGACCCGGGTTGTCCCTGGACAGCGATGCGTAGTCGAGGCCCCACGAAGCGAACCGCCCCGGTCTGAAGTTCTCGATGAGCACGTCCGCGGTCCGCGCCAGACGGCGGACGATCTCGGCGCCCTCCGGGGTGCTGACGTTCGCTGCGATGACCTTCTTGTTGCGCGACGACACCCGCCACCAGAGCCCTTCGCCGTTCTTGAAGCGGCCGATGTTGCGCACCTCGTCGCCGTCCGGATGCTCGATCTTGATCACGTCCGCGCCCAGGTCGCTCAGATGCGTGGCCACCAGCGGACCGGCGAACACCATGCCGCAGTCGATCACCCGCAGCCCCGCCAGCGGGCCGGCAGCGCGGCCCGCGTCGTTTGTCTTGCTCATCGTCGCCATCTCGATCACTGCAGCAGCATCCGCGCGATCATCATCCGCTGGATCTCGTCGGCGCCGCCGCCGATCCGCGCATGCCGCACATACCGATAGAACAGCGACAGCGGAAGTTCCAGCGCCTCGCCCATCGCGCCGTGGATCTGGATGGCGTCGTCGAGCACCTTGCTGCCCCATTCCGCGGCGGTCAGCTTGATCATCGCCGCCTCGGTACGGACGTCTTCGCCGGCGTCGGCGCGTGCCGCGACCTCGTAGATCAGGTTGCGGACCGCGCGGATCGCCACGTACATGTCGACGATCTTCCACTGGATCGCCTGCCGTTCGGCGAGCGGCTTGCCGAAGGTGTGCCGCTGCTTGGCCCATTCGATCGACATGTCCAGGCCGCGCTGCATCTTGCCCAGGCAGAACGGGCCGCGCAGCAACCGGTCCATGATGGTCAGCCACTTCTGACCCATCACGAAGCCCTGGCCCACCTCGCCCAGCACCGCCGACTGCGGGACCCGGCAGTTGTCGAAGTTGACGACGAACTGCGACGGCCGCTCGTCGAGCCAGGTGGGGAGCCCCGCCTCGACCACCTTCATTCCCGGATTGTTGCGATCCACCAGGAACATCGTGATCCCGCCGCGTTGGCGCTTCTGCGGATCGGTCACCGCCTGCACCATCACGAAGTCCGCGGCGACCGCGTTGGAGATCCACATCTTGGTGCCGTCGATCACCCAGTCGTCGCCGTCCCGGACAGCCCGCGTGGTCATCATTCCGCCGGGATCGCTGCCGGCGTTCGGCTCCGTCTGGGCGAACGCTGCGATCTTCGTGCCATCGATGCACGGTTTCAGATAGCGCTCGATCTGCTCGCCCTTGCAGTGATAGAGGATGTTCGGCACCTCGGCGAACGGGAACGGCACCGCGCAGTAATAGAACTCTTCCTGGATCACGGCCTTGGCGAGCAGCGGCAGCCCCGAGCCGCCGAACTCCTCGGGAATGTTCAATCCCCAGAGGCCGGTCTTCTGCGAGATGTCATAGAGCCGCTGCACCACCTCCGGCGGGTAGATCGCGCGCAGCGCGTCGCGCGCCCGCAGGCTGTGCGCCTTCAGCGGGCTGGCGAGATAGCGCTGCTCCAGAGGCAGCATCTCCTCACGGACGATCTTGCGCGCAAGACTGCGGTACTCCTCGATCTCCGGAGGCAGGCGGAACGGAACGGCGGCGTCGGACATGGATTCGAAAGGGTTCGAAAGGAATCAGTTGTTGGAATCCCGGGCCAGCCGCGACAGCCAGCCGGCGGGCTGCTGATCGAGGTGGCCGAGCTGGTCGAAGAGCGTGCGGCCGTCCAGACTGCTGCGGCCGTAGGTCAGACAGTCGGCGAACTTGGCGTAGAGCTCGTCCCGATCGAGCGGCAGCTCGATATGGCCGCGAGCGCGGGTCACCTGGGGACTCTCCAGCACCTCGCCGCTCTTCAGCGTCACCTTCACCTGGTCGTACCTGGCGTACTGCGGCATCACTTCGTCGTAGTGATCGAGCAGCGTGACCCTGACCCGGCGCATCAGCGCCTGGATGTCGTCGCGCTGCACCACCGGATCGACGAGCTGCGCCAGCGTCACCTCGCGCTCCGCAGCCGCGCAGGCCATCGTGAACTGGATGCTGAACTTGCCTTCCAGCCCGGTGGTCGGACGGTCGGCATGCAGGATCGCCTTCTGCGTGCGGCCGATCGCGACGTCGATCGCTTCGATGGCCTGCGGTTTCAGATCGTGCTGCCGGACCAGGCCGAGCATCGCGTCGATCGCCCGGTGGGTGCAATAGCAGGTCGGGTATTTCTTCACCGACACGCCTTCGATGCCGATGCGCCAGCGACGCCCGGCCTCGACCGGCCGCTCGGCATCGAACTCGCCATGCTGCGAGATCGCCGACAGGAAGCCGCGCGGGTGCTCGAGCGCGTTCCCGGAGGCGGTCATCCCGTTGGCCGCCAGGCGCGCGGCGATGATCCCGGCGCGCGCTGCGTTCCCCACGTGGAACGGCTTCACCATCGAGCCGAAGTTCGCCACCACCCCGCAGGCTTGCGACGCCGCGATCGCCAGCGCGGTCGCGGTGCGCTCGGCATCGAGCCCGCGCAGCCGGGCGGCCGCGGCAGCCGCCGCGACCGTCCCGTAGATCCCTGTCGGGTGCCATCCGCGTTCGTGCAGGTGGCCCTTCTCGCGCAACGCGAGCTCCGACCAGGTCTCGTACGCGGCCACGTACGCGGTCGACATCGCCTCGCCCGAAGCGCCGAGCGCCTCGCCCTCGGCCATCAGCGTCGGCACCAGCACCGCACTGCGATGCCCGCCGGCGTCATCGTAGTCCAGCGCGTGCGCGGCCGTGCCGTTCACCCACGCGGCCTGCGGCGCCGGTGCACGGCGGCTGCCGAGGAAGATCGCAGCCTCCCGCGCACCGCCCTCATCAAGCACGGTGCGCGCGACGACGTCGGCCACCGGCTCGACGCTGCCGGCGATCATCACGCCCACGCAGTCGACGAACCCCAGCGACGCGATGCGCCGGCCTTCCGGCGGTACGTCGCGCGGGCTCAGTCCGGCGACGAATGCGCCGAGATCACGTGTCAATCCCAAGATCGCTCCTTCGGATCAGGCGGTAGACGCGGCACGAGCCGCTGCGCGCAGCCTCGCCAGGCTGCCTCCCTGCTTCACCGAGCCGGGCAGCGGATGGCCGACGATCCGCTCGGCGAGCTGCGCGGCCTCGATCAGCCGGTCGAGATCGACACCGGTCGCGATGCCCATCTCCTCACACATGAACGCGAGATCCTCCGTGCAGACGTTGCCCGCTGCGCCCTTGTGGGCAGCGAACGGACAGCCGCCGAGCCCGGCCACGGACGAATCGAAAGTGCTCACGCCCATTTCCAGCCCGGCATAGGCGTTCGCGATGCCCATGCCGCGGGTGTCGTGCAGATGCAGCGTGATGTCCAGATCGGGATACCGCTCGCGCACCGCGCCGACGACGCTGCGGATGCTGCGCGGCGTGGCCCAGGCCATCGTGTCGGCCAGAACCAGGTTCTTCAGTCGGACCTCGTGCTCCGCGGCCAGCGCCATGATCCGGTGCACGGTGTTCAGCACGTCCTGGACGGGCACATCGCCCTTGAAGTTGCAGCCGAAGGCGGCCTGCACGCCGCCCTCCTCGACCGCGATTCCGTGCTGCTTGTACACGGCCAGCATGTCGCGCACGCCCTGGACCATCTTCTCCAGCGTGGCGTTCTGGTTGCGCGCGAGAAAGGGCTCGGAGGCGCACAGCACCATGCGTCCCTTCACGTCGATCTTCCCGGCCGCGATCGCACGCTGCAGACCGGGCTCATTGAGCCAGAGCCCGGTGTACCTGACCCCGGGCCGACGGCGGAAGCCCTCGACGACCTGGTCGGCGTCGGCCATGCCCGGAACCCGCTTCGGATTCACGAAGGACACCACCTGGATTTCCTGCAGCCCGGTTTCGGACAACGCGTCGACGAGCTCGATCTTCGCCTCGGTGGGGATCGGGCCCTTCTCGAACTGAAAGCCCTCGCGCGGGCCTTCCTCGTGCAGGTGAACGGACTTCGGCCAATCGGCCATGACAGCTCCTCGGGGTCTACTCGCGCACGCCCTGCCACGGGTCCTGCGACGGCGCGATGAACGGATACGGCAGCTTCGGACCGCCGCGATAGGGCAGAGCCACGAGCGCACTGCCCGGCGTGGATTCGCGGCCGTCGAGATTGCGAAGGCCGAGATCGAGCTCGACCAGGCCGAACCCCTCCAGCCGGGTCAGGCGCCGCACGCGGGCCCACACGTCGAGCGTGGTGCCGACCACGTCCATCGCGCGGAACTGGAACCTGGCCTTCCACGCCCAGCCTTCGAGCCCGGCGAAGTCCTTCAGGTACTGCAGGATGAACTGCTGCTTGAACGAGCCGTTCACCAGCAGCCCCGGCAGCTTGTCGTGCTCGACGGCGAACTGCTGGTCGTAGTGGATCTTGTGCCAGTTCTCCATGGCTGCCGACCAGCGCATCAGGTGGACCGTCGTCAGCGGCCCCTTGCGCAGCGTCGGCAGCTCCTGCCCTTCCGCCAGGTCTTCGAAATAGCGTTGAGCCGGCCTCGTGTTCGTTTCCATGGTCGACGCCCCTCAGCGGCGGATCTGGGTCTTGCGAAACCGCATGAGAAGCTGGCGATCGCGGTCCAGGAAGTCGGTCTCGATCACCACCATCAGCATGGTCCCCTTCGAGCTTTCCTTCTCGTAGATGTCGAGATAGCGGGACCGGATCCAGACCGACTCATCGTGCTCGGCGAAACGGAAGAGCTCGACTTCGGAGCCCCCGTTGAGCAGCGGCGAATTCTTCAGCGGCAACGGCGGCAGGCCGAGCGTCGAAGACCCCACGGCGCCATCGAAGTGCGGATCCCCGGCGCGCTCCTGCACCAGATCGCGCTCGCCGAAAGGCAGGCGAAGCATCGCGTTCGGAAACAGCGGCGGCGCCACCGGCCGGCGGTAGCGGGTGCCTGCCACCGCCTCCGGCCACATGTAGACCGGATCGGAGTCCATCGTGGCCTGCGCCCAGCGACGCACCGCGCCGCGCTCCACCGGGTCGCAGGTGAGCTGCAGCTCGGTCTCCATGCCGATGTAACGGCGGATCTCCTCGGTCAGTGTTGGCATCGGATATCTGCTGTGCGAATCTTTGGATGCATATTAGCACTTTAAATATACATGTAAAGTGTTGTTGTCGGAAATAAACCTTGCTGGATATCCAAGTGACTCTGATCGAAACGTCGTGCGATGCCGAGGCCGTCCTGGAACAGCTCCTGCGCGCCCTCGCAGCGAATCGCCAGCCCGGATGGAACTTTCCAGGCCATTTCCTGGAGCTGTCGTTCGACACGGTGGAAGCAGGCGCCGCATGCGTCTCGCTGTCGCCCGGACCGCATTGCGTCGACAGCAACGGCCGGGCGAGCCTCGCTGCCCTAGGCGTGCTCGCCGACATCGGCATGGCCGCGTCGATCCGGCACGATGTCGGGCCGGCGGTGCGGATGGCGACGCTGTGCATGTCGCTGAACCTCACCGGCGCGCCGCCGGCCGGCCGGCTCGAATGCCGCTCGGTGCGCGACGCCTATGTCGCCGGCGCCACCCGCCGGACCGGGCTCAGCCATGCCCGCATCGAGGCCGGCGGGGTGCTGGTCGCCACCGGCTCGGCGAACTTCGTCGAGCTTCCCGGCAGGTCGATCGCACCGATGGCGCTGCGCCCCAGCAGCGAGCGCCGCGTCCGGCTATTGCGCCCCGACGAACTCGATGCCGGCGAGCAGGCCATCTACGACAAGGCGCGGGCGGCACTCGCCGAGAAAGGC
>OEIU01001290.1_pt1 | contig 16844 bp, 17 predicted proteins | sample 1539221 | NCBI WGS metagenome assembly OEIU01 (sample SAMN03792071, study PRJEB22550) | activated sludge metagenome | feature: wastewater treatment plant; material: activated sludge; isolation source: Wastewater treatment plant of a petroleum refinery complex | place: Argentina: Zarate | collected...
CTCAGCTTGCGGCCTTGAACAGGCCGACGCGCAGATCCTTCGCCTCGTAGATGCGCTTGCCGTCGGCCTCGAGATGGCCGTCCGCGATGCCGAGGACGAGCTTGCCCTTGAAGACGCGCTTGATGTCGATGCCGTAGACGACCTTGCTGACGCTCGGCAGGACCTGGTCGGCGAATTTCACCTCGCCGACGCCGAAGGCCCGGCCGCGGCCCTCGAGCCCCGACCAGCCGAGGAAGAAGCCGACGAGCTGCCAGAGGGCGTCGAGGCCGAGGCAGCCGGGCATGACCGGGTCCCCCTGGAAATGGCAGGGGAAGAACCAGAGGTCCGGCCGGATGTCGAATTCCGCCTTGATCTCCCCCTTGCCGAAGGCCCCGCCGGTCTCGGAGATGTGGGCGATGCGGTCGAACATGAGCATGGGCGGCAGGGGAAGCTGCGCATTGCCCTGTCCGAACAATTCGCCCCGCCCGCAGGCCAGCAGTTCCTCGTAGGTAAAGCTCGACTGCCGCGACATGTCCCGTCCGTTCCTGCCTGTCCGATCCGTCACGTCGGGCGGACGGCGCTCGCCTAGCACGGCGCGGAGGAGGTCTCAAACGGAGTCGAGAGGGGAACATTGCGATAATCGGGCGGGGATAGTATGGAGCAGGGGCTTCTTCCGTCCGGGACCCATGACAGAACGCAATTTTCTTCCGCCGAGGCCCGCCAAGGCGGCCCCGTCCGACACGCATCTCGCCCGCAAGGGCTGCCCCGTCTCCGAGTTGAAAGACCGGCTGCGGCGGGGGGGCTTGCGCCCCCCCCCCCCCCCCCACCCCCCCCCCCCGCCGCCCCTTCCCCAGCGCCCCCCCCCCCCCACCGCCCCCGAGCCGTTCGCGGGCTGGGCGGCTTGCTCTGGGGAAGGGGAGGCCGCCACATCACGGCCGAGATGCTGTTCGAGGAGGCGATGCGCGCCAAGGTGCCGGTCTCGCTCGCGACCGTCTACAACACGCTGCACCAGTTCACCGAGGCGGGGCTGCTGCGCCAGCTCGCCGTGGACGGCTCGAAATCCTTCTTCGACACCAATCCGAGCGAGCATCATCACTTCTTCGTCGAGGGCGAGGAGGAGCTGATGGACGTGCCGGTCGAGATTCATGTCGGCGAGGTGCCCGCGCCTCCCGAGGGCATGGAGATCGCCCGCATCGACGTGATCGTGAGGCTGCGCCGCCGCCCCAACTGAGCGGCGCCTTTTCCCGCGACGGAAGGAAGCCCGGCCCTCGGCCGGGTTTTTTGTTGGGCGATCGACGCCGGGCGTTGGAAGTGGGCGACTGTCCCAGTTGGGTGGATAGTCGACTTTCGCTCTATGTGCTCAAGTCTGCGCCACTTGGCCAAAACCGCGAGGAGTGGCTGTGGGCCGAACAGTAATATGGTGCGCGCTGATATGCGCTATCCTAACGGCAACTGGAGGATGCGGACGGCACTGGAGCCGAGGCTGGGCCCCCGGGATGCCGCATGCTCCGAAGGTTTGGCCCAATCCACCGGCAGACTCGCTGAGGCCGATGCTGAAAGAGTGTATTGCTGACCGAGATCCGACGAAACTCGACGGTTTTCGTACCGAAGCTGACTATCCGATGTGGGGCTTGTTCGTTTCTGAGCGAGCCGCGGATGTTCGCCGCTGCATGGAGCTTAAAGGCTGGTTGGACTTGCCCACTTGGGCAGGTCCGTAGAGGAGGTTAGGGCGGCGATCAAACGTCCGCAACGGGTCGGAACTACCCCTTCATAGGGCCCCGCGCCGAGGCCCCCTATTCCACCGTCTCGTTCGGATAGACGCCCCAGAGGTGGTCCTGCTTGATGTAGCCGCTCGTTTCCGTGCCGATGACGACGCGGCACCAGCCCTCGCGGCAGGTCTTCACGTTGGCGATGACGTTGGGCTGCAATTGCGCGACGACCGTGGCGTGGTCGTCCGCCCTGGCATAGAGGGCGAGGGGCTGCGTGCCGGCCTTCGCCCACGGCATGACGAGGGCCGTGCGGCGGCCCGAGAGCAGCGAATGCAGCACCCAGCCCTCCGTGCCCTCCGCATCGCGGATGCGGCGCCATGTCTCGTATTCCGCCGTGATCTCGACCGGCAGCCCCGCCCGCTGGAACACCCAGGCCGTCCGGTGGTCCTTGGAGGGTCCCTCGCGCAGGTTCACCCGGTCCGTCTTCAGGCTGACATAGCGCGGCACGGGGAGGCCCGAGACCTTGCCGAGCGGGATCTCGCTCGCGGCCTCGCCACGCATCGGCAGGGCGGCGAGGAGTCCCCCGGCCAGCAGGGCGGCGAGGAGGCGGCAGGAGAAAAGGGACATGGGGGCGCTCCGCGATCCGATCGATTCCGCTAGAGCCGTTCCGCCTCGGGCGGAATCGACGCTTTTCTCTGGCTTCGACGCATTTTCTTCATGGAAGCCGGGTCCACCTCGCGCGAAAATGCTCTAGACGCGCCTTATAGGCATTTGCCAGGGTCCGCCATGGGACGGCTGGCCGCCCTTCGGGGCGCGCGCTCCCCATGTCGCCGCCAGACGGTTAATGCCGGGTGAAGCCGTTCGTTGTCCGGGTTCGCGAGGAGCCAAGATGTCGCCACGCAAGAAGCCTCTCGTCGTCGTCACGCGCCGCCTGCCGGAGGCGATCGAGACGCGCATGCGCGAGCTTTTCGACGCCCGGCTCAATCTCGAGGACGCGCCCATGGATTCGGCGGCGCTGATGGAGGCCGTCAAGGAAGCGGACGTGCTCGTGCCCACCATCACCGACGAGATCGATTCCTCGGTCCTCGCCCAGGCGGGGCCGAATCTGCGGCTGATCGCGAATTTCGGCAACGGCGTCGACAATATCGACGTGCAGGCGGCGCTCGCGCGCGGCATCACGGTCACCAACACGCCGGGCGTCCTCACCGACGACACCGCCGACATGACCATGGCGCTCATCATGGCGGTGGCGCGCCGCATCCCGGAGGGCGCCCGCCTCGTCCCGGACGACGAATGGACCGGCTGGTCGCCCACCTTCATGCTGGGCCGGCGCATCACCGGCAAGCGCCTCGGCATCGTCGGGATGGGGCGGATCGGCCAGGCGGTGGCGCGGCGCGCACGCGCCTTCGGCCTGTCGATCCACTACCACAACCGCCGCCGCCTCCCGACCGAGGTCGAGGAATCGCTCGAGGCGACCTGGTGGGATTCGCTCGACCAGATGCTGGCCCGCATGGACATCGTCTCGGTCCATTGCCCGCATACGCCCGCGACCTATCATCTCCTCTCGGCGCGCCGCCTCAAGCTGCTGCGGCCGGAGGCGCTGGTCGTGAACACCGCGCGCGGCGAGATCATCGACGAGAACGCGCTCGCCCGCCTGATCGAGACCGGCGAGATCGGCGGGGCGGGGCTCGACGTGTTCGAGCACGAGCCGGCGGTCAATCCGCGCCTCGTCAAGCTCGCACGGGCGGGCAAGGTGGTGCTCCTGCCCCATATGGGCTCGGCCACCCATGAGGGCCGGCTCGACATGGGCGAGAAGGTGATCCTCAACATCCGCACCTTCATCGACGGCCACCGCCCGCCCGACCGCGTCCTGCCCAGCATGCTCTGAGGGGTGGGGCGGTCGGGCGCGGCGATGCGTGCGGCTTGGCCCTTGCCCCCGGCCCCGCCATCCTGCCAAAGCTGGCGCAGGCGCCGCGGCGAAGCCGGGCGGCAGGGAGGACGGACATGGATCTCGGCGTCATCGCTGACGATTTCACGGGTGCGAGCGACATCGCCAACACCATCGCCAAGGGCGGCCTTTCCACGGTCCAGTTCCTCGGCCTTCCCTCGAAGCCCGCCCCCGCCTCCTGCCAGGCCGGAATCGTCGCGCTGAAGAGCCGTTCCATCCCGGCGGCCGAGGCGATCGCCCAGTCGCTCCAGGCGCTCGACTGGCTGAAGGCGCAGGGCTGCCGGCAATTCGTCTTCAAATATTGCTCGACCTTCGATTCGACGCCGGCCGGCAATATCGGACAGGTGGGCGAGGCCCTGGCGGCGAGGCTCGGCGTCAAGGGCGTCGTCGCCTGCCCCGCCTTCCCGACCACCGGCCGCACCATCTACCAGGGTCACCTCTTCGTCGGCGACAAGCTGCTGAACGAATCGGGCATGGAGAACCATCCCCTCAACCCGATGACCGATGCGAATCTGCGCCGCTGGCTCGCCCTCCAGACGAAGAGCCCCGTGGGCCTCGTCGCGTGGCCGACGATCCGGCAGGGCAGCGCGGCGGTCCGCCGCGCCCTCGGCGAGGCGGCCGGGCGCGGCGAGACGCTGGTCATCGTCGATGCGGTCTCGGACGACGACCTCCTGGTGATCGGCGAGGCCCTGGCCGGGGTGCCGCTTCTCACGGGCGGCTCGGGCATCGCGCTCGGCCTGCCCCGCAACTTCCTCCGGGAGGGCGGGGCGAAGCCCGGCGCCGGGACCTACAGGGGTGTGCCGGGGGACGAGATGATCCTTGCCGGCTCCTGCTCGAACGCGACGCGCGGGCAGGTCGAGCGCCACCGCGCCTCCCACCCGACGCTGCGGATCGAGGTCGCGGACGTCATGAGCGGCAAGGTCGGGCCTGAGACGATCCTCGCCTTCGCGGCGCAGAACCGCGGCAGGGCGCCTCTCGCCTATTCCTCCTCGACGCCCGAGCAGGTGAAGGAGGCGCAGGATCTGTGGGGCCGCGAGGCCGTGGCCGGCAAGCTCGACGATCTCTTCGCCGAGGCGGCCCGGCGCCTCGTCGAAGGCGGGGTGCGGCGCCTCGTCGTCGCGGGCGGGGAGACCTCGGGTGCCGTCGTCGGCGCGCTCGGCCTGCAATCCCTCGCCATCGGGCCGGAGATCGATCCGGGCGTGCCCGCCCTCTCCTCCACCGAGCGCCCCCTGGCGCTGGCGCTGAAATCGGGCAATTTCGGCGCGCCGGATTTCTTCGAGAAGGCGCTGGCGACGCTGGGGGCCGCGTGATGGAGGAAGCGCGGCTCCGGGCCGAGATGGTGCGGCTCGCCGCCTCGCTCTTCCAGCGCGGCTATTCGGTCGGCTCCTCGGGCAATATCAGCGCGAAGCTCGCGGACGGCCTCCTGATCACGCCGACCAATTCCTGCCTCGGCTTTCTCGATGCGGCGCGCATCTCGAAGCTCGACCCGGCCGGACGCCACGTCTCGGGCGACAAGCCCTCCAAGGAGGTCTTCCTGCACCAGGCATTCTACGAGACGCGGCCGCAGGCGGGGGCCGTCGTGCACCTGCACTCGACCTATGCGACGGCGCTTTCCTGCCTCGCCGATTCCGATCCGGCCGACATGATCGCGCCGATCACGCCCTATGTCGTGATGCGGGTCGGGCAGGTGCCGCTCGTGCCCTATGCGCGGCCGGGCGACCCGGCCATGGGCGATCTCGTGCGCGCGCTCGAAGGCCGCCACGCGGCGGTGCTCCTGGCCAATCACGGCCCGGTCGTGTCCGGGCCCGATCTCGCCTCGGCCGTCTATGCGGCCGAGGAGTTGGAGGAGACCGCGAAGCTCCTCGTGATCCTGCGCGGCCAGGAGACGCGCCGCCTCACGCAGGAGCAGGTCGACGAGCTGTCGCGCGTCTTCAAGCTGCGCTGACGAGAACCATCGGAGGATCCATGCCCCGCTTCACCGCCAATATCGCCTTCATGTTCGCCGAACTGCCCTTCCTCGACCGGATCGAGGCGACGAGGAGGGCGGGGCTCGACAGGGTCGAATGCCATTTCCCCTACGAGCATTCCATCGCCGAATTGAAGGCGCGGCTCGACGGGGCGGGCATCCGCATGACCGGCCTCAACACGGTGCCGGGCGACACCGCGAAGGGGGAATGGGGCCGGGCCGGGATGATCGGCGCCGAGGATGCGTTCCGGCGCGATTTCGAGCAGGCTCTCTCCTATGCGACGGCGCTCGGCGTCTCGGGCATCCACACGATGGCGGCCAATGTCACGCCCGAGACCCGCGAGCGCTCGCTCGAGGTCTACCGCAGGAACATCGCCTGGGCCGCGAAACAGGCCGCGGGAACGGGCGTGAAGCTGCTGCTGGAGCCCCTGAACAGCCGCGACATGCCGCGCTATCTCGTCGGCACCTCGGACGAGATCGCGAGGATCATCGGGGAGATCGGCGAGCCGAACGTCACGCTGCTCTTCGACGCCTATCATATCCAGATCATGGAGGGCGACCTGACGAAGCGCTTCGAGCGGCATTTCGACAGGATCGGCCATGTCCAGATCGCGGCCGTGCCTTCGCGGGCCGAGCCCGACGACGGGGAGGTCGATTTCCGCTATCTGCTGCGGATGATCGACGCGAGCCCCTATGACGGCCTCGTCGGGCTCGAATACAAGCCGCGCGGCGAGACGGCGGCGGGATTGGCCGCCTGCCTCAAGGCGCTGGGCTGCTGAGGGGCGACCCTCAGGACGAGCTGCGCAGGCGCGGGAAGGGCGCGAAGCGCCCCGCGAGCCGGTCGAGCCGCGCGACCGTGCGGCCCTGGTCGAGCATGATGAGGCGGACGGCCGCGAAGGCGGCGATGCCGGCCAGCGCCGCTCCGCCGACGATGTCGAGCGGGAAATGCACGCCGAGATAGATGCGCGACCAGCCGACCAGGAGCCCGATGACGCCCGCGGCGAGGGCGAGCCGGAGGTGGCCGTAGATCGCCAGCACCGAGGCCCAGGCGAAGCAGACGATGGTGTGGTTGCTCGGGAAGGCGGCGCTCGGCCGATGCTCGACGAGGGTATGGCCGATGCCGAGCACGAAGGGCCGCGGCGTCGGCATGAAATGGCCGATGAGGCCGCTGGCCAGGAGCGCGCCGGCCATGGCGAGGCCGCCCACGATGGCCACGAAGCGCAATTCGCTCGGCCCCGCATACCAGACGAGGGCGAGATGCAGGGGCACGAGGAAATAGAGATATTTCGCGCACAGGATCGCGAAGGCGACGAGCATCGCGGGCGGCGCGTCGGAGGCGTTGAGCGCCAGGAAGAGCATATGGTGGAGGCTCGTCATGGCGCCTTGCTTTCATGTCGGTTCGACGACACTCGACGGGACGCGCTAAAGGAGTCTTAAAAGAGGCAGCCCGATCCATCGGCGCAGCATTCAAGCCCGAGACCGCCCCTCCGTGACGTCGCCCCCGATCGATTCCTCCGTCCTCTACGACATCGCGGTGATCGGCGGGGGCATCAACGGATGCGGGATCGCCCGCGACGCGGCCGGGCGCGGCCTCACGGTCTTCCTGTGCGAGCAGGGCGACCTCGCGGAAGCGACCTCCTCGGCCTCGACCAAGCTGATCCATGGCGGCTTGCGCTACCTGGAGCATCGCGAGTTCCGGCTCGTGCGCGAGGCGCTCTCGGAGCGGGAGGTGCTGTGGGCGATGGCGCCGCACATCATCCGCCCGGCGCGTTTCGTGCTGCCCCATCACAAGGGCCTTCGGCCCGCCTGGCTCCTGCGGCTCGGCCTCTTTCTCTACGATCACCTCGGGGGGCGGCGGCGCCTTCCCGGCACCCGCACCCTCCGGCTCGACCGGGACCCGGCCGGACTCCCGCTGAAGCCCGGCCGCTTCCGGCTCGGCTTCGAATATTCCGACTGCCGGGTCGACGATGCGCGGCTCGTGGTGCTGAACGCGCGCGACGCGGCGCTCCGCGGGGCGGAGATCCGCACCCGCGCGCGGGCGGTCGCGGCGGAGCGGGATGCGGATGAATGGCGCATCACCGTCGAGAATGTCCGGGACGGCGCGCGGGGCGCCGTGCGGGCGCGGGCCCTGGTCAATGCCGCGGGGCCCTGGGCGGACCATCTCCGCGCGGAGCTTCTGGGAATCCCCGGCCCCCCCAAGGTCCGGCTGGTGCAGGGCTCGCATATCGTGGTGCCGCGCCTGCCGGGCCAGGACGCGTGCTACGTCTTCCAGACGGGCGACGGGCGCATCATCTTCGCGCTTCCCTACGAGGACGACTTCACGCTGATCGGCACGACCGATCGCGACTACGAGGGCGATCCGGCGGGGCCTCAGGCGAGCGCCGCGGAGATCGACTATCTCTGCCTCGCCGCGAGCCAGTATCTCGCCGCTCCGATCCGGCCTGCGGACGTGGTCTGGAGCTATGCGGGCATCCGGCCCCTCTATGACGACGGCAACGGGAGCGCCCAGGACGTGACGCGCGACTATGTTCTCGCGCTCGACGCGCCGGAGGCGCGCGCGCCCGCGCTCACGGTCTATGGCGGCAAGATCACGACCTATCGCCGCCTCGCGCAGGAGGCGCTTGGGCGCCTCGCCGCGAGTTTTCCGCAAGCCTCCGGGCCGTGGACGGCCGGCGCGCCGCTGCCGGGAGGCGATATGACGATCGACGGCCTGCCGGCCTTGGAGAAGGAGATCGCCCGGCGGGCGCCCTGGCTCGGCGAGGCGGGCGCGCGGCGCCTCGTGCGGCTCTACGGAACCGAGGCGCGGGCGATCCTCGGGGAGGCGCGCGGCGCGGACGATCTCGGCCGGGCCTTCGGCGGCGGCCTGACGGAGGCGGAACTCGTCCACCTGATGGACCGCGAATGGGCGGAGACGGCGCAGGACGTGATCTGGCGGCGCACGAAGCTCGGCCTCGTCCTCGACGAGGAGCAGGTGGCCGCCATCGAGTCCTATATGCTCGACCGGGCGGGCCTATAGGATCCGCCGCAGGAAGTCCTTCGTCCGCCCGTGCTGCGGGTTGCCGAGGACCTCGCGCGCCGGACCCTGCTCGACGATCACGCCGTGATCGATGAAGATCACCCGGTCGGCGACGTCGCGGGCGAAGCCCATTTCGTGCGTGACGAGCACCATGGTCATGCCCTCGTCGGCGAGGGCGCGCATGACGGCGAGGACTTCTCCCACCAGCTCGGGATCGAGGGCGGAGGTCGGCTCGTCGAAGAGGATGGCCTGGGGCTGCATGGCGAGCGCCCGCGCGATCGCGACGCGCTGCTGCTGGCCGCCCGAGAGCTGGCTCGGATAGCTGTCGGTCTTCTGGCCGAGGCCGACGCGCTCGAGGAGCGTGCGCCCCCGCGCGAGGGCGTCCGCGCGGTTCTCGCCCTTCACGTAGACCGGTCCCTCGATCACGTTTTCGAGCGCGGTGCGGTGGGGGAACAGGTTGAAGCGCTGGAAGACCATCGACAGGCGCGTGCGCACGTCGACGATCGAGCGGTGGTGGCGGTCGACCTTGATGCCGTCCACCGTGATCGTGCCGCCCTGGTAGCTCTCCAGCCCGTTGATGCAGCGCAGGATGGTCGACTTGCCCGAGCCCGAGGGCCCGATGATGCAGACCACCTCGCCCTTGGAGACGCTCGCGTCGAAGCCCTTGATGACCTCCAGAGAGCCGAAGCTCTTGCGCACGCCGGACAGCTCGATCAGCGCCATCGGCTCACCCCCTCGCCGTCCGCGCCTCGAGGCGCGAGACCAGGTGGATGAGCGGCAGGCACATGCACAGGTAGAGCATGGCGACCAGCGTGAAGACCGTCGTGTTCTGGAAGGTGGAAGAGGCGATGAGCTTGCCCTGGAGGGCCAGCTCCGCCACCGTGATGGTCGAGGCTTGCGAGGAATCCTTCAGCATCATCACCATGATGTTGCCGTAGGGCGGCAGCACGATCCTGAAGGCTTGCGGCAGGATCACCCGCCGCATGGTCAGCCACCAGCCCATGCCGATGGATTGCGCGGCCTCGATCTGCCCCTTGTCGATCGCCTCGATCCCGGCCCGGAAATTCTCGGCCTGATAGGCCGAATAGGCGATGCCGAGCCCGATGATGGAGGCGTGGAGCGCCGAGAGCGAGATGCCGAAATCGGGCAGCACGAAATAGATGTAGAAGAGCTGCACGATGATCGGGATGCCCCGGATCACGTTCACGAACACCTTCGCGATCCACGCCAGGACGGGATTGCCCGAGACGCGCATCAGCGCCCAGACGAGGCCGAGCAGCGTCGAGAGCACGAGGGAGCCGATCGTCACGAGGATCGTCAGCCACAGCCCCTGCGCCAGGATCGGCAGGAACTCGATCGATTGCTGGATGAAGGTCGTCACGGCCGCCCCCGCCGCGGCGCCGGGCCGGAATCAGTCCCCAAGCCCCCATTTGGCGAGGATCGTCTTGATGGTGCCGTCCGCCTTGAGCTTGGCGAGGGCCGCGTTGATCTGCTTCAGAAGCTCGCCTTCGTTCTTGCGCACGGCGATCCCGACCGAGCCCGTCACCATGGGCTTGTAGCTCTTGACGAGGCGCACGTCCTTGAAGCGGCCCTGCTGGAGATTGTAGGCGACGATCGGCGCGTCCGCGAAGCCCGCCTTCAGCCGGCCGGAATTCACGTCCCGCATGATGTCGGGGATATTCTCGTAGAGCTTCACCTCGGGGAACAGGCCGCTTTTCTGCAAGGGTTCGACGAAGGCCGTGCCGATCTGCGCACCGACCGTGAGGCCCTTGAGATCCTCCAGCGTCACGTAGTCCTTGGTGTCGGTCTTCGGGACGAAGAGACCGTCGCCATAGGTGTAGATCGGGTCCGAGAAATCGACGACCTGCTTGCGGGCCTCGGTGATGTACATGGCCGCCGCGATCAGGTCGATGCGGTTCGAGGTGAGCGAGGCGATCAGCGTCGAGAACTGCATCGGCTCGATCGCCACCTCGAACCCGGCCTCCTTGCCGACCGCCTTGGCGATGTCGACCATGACGCCCTGCATCTGGTTCGTGGCGGTGTCGAGGAAGGTGAAGGGCACTCCGGTCGGGGTCGAGCCGACCTTCTTCGTCGTCTGGGCGAGGGCGCCGGAGGCGAAGCCCGTCGATCCGAGCCCCACCGATCCGAGCCCGGCCAGCGCCAGCAACGTCCTGCGAACGAGCATCGAGCGATCCCTCCAGAATTTTCAGCATAAGACATGAGCGGGGGGCCGGCCGCAAGCGTCCCGGCGCGGCCAGCCATGCGGGAAAATCGCTTTGAGCGGCGGCGCGCGGCGCGCTATGGCGGAGCCCACTCCGGGAGGCCCCATGCCCGACGCCGCTTCCCCGCCGACCCATCTCTCCCTGTTCCTTGTCTTCTGCCGCATCGGCCTGACGAGCTTCGGCGGCGGCATCAGCGGCTGGCTCTTGCGCGAATTCGTCCAGCAGCGCCGCTGGCTCAGCGAGGAGGAATTCCTCAACGGCCTCGCGCTGTCCCAGGCTTTTCCCGGCGTCAACGTCTCCAACATGGCGATCTGGATCGGCTACCGGCTGCTCGGCACCTGGGGGGCGCTGCTCTCGCTGCTCGGCATCATCGTGCCGGCCGCCTTCCTGATCGTGGGGCTCGCCGCGGTCTTCTCCCTCCTCCAGCGCTATCCCCTGACCCATGTGGCTCTGACGGGGGCGGCGGCTGCGGCCATCGGCCTTTCCCTCAACATGGCCGTCCTGACCATCCGCCGCGTGCCCCGCCGGGCCGGGCCGGTCGCCGTCATGGTGCTGGCCTCCATCCGCCGCGTGCCCCGCCGGGCCGGGCCGGTCGCCGTCATGGTGCTGGCCTTCGTCGCCGTCGGCATCCTGCGCTGGCCCCTGCCCTGGGTAGTGCTCGGCCTCGGCACGGCGAGCGTCGCCATGGCCTATCGCCGGCTGGGGCGCCGCTCGTGAGCGAGGACCACACGGCCGCCCTCTGGGGCCTCGCGGCGGTCTTCGTACCCCCCTCGCTGGGGACGGTCGGCGGGGGGCCGCCGGGCGGCCCCCACACCCCCAACCCGGGCGGGGAGGCTTCGCACTCGGGCGAGCGAGGCCGAGTTCCTGAACGCCTTCGCCGTCTCGCGCATGGCGCCGGGGCCGGGTACCCTGCTCGTGACGCTGATCGGCTGGCATGTCGCGGGGGCCTGGGGAGCGCTCGTCGCGACGCTCGCGATCTTCACGCCGACCGCGCTCCTCGTCTACGGCATGGCCCGGATCTGGCGCCGCGTCGGCGGCACCCGCGCGGCCCAGGCGCTCGAAGCCGGGTTGCGGCCGGTCGCGGCCGGGATGATCCTCGCCTCCGTCTACGTGCTGCTGGACGCGCTCGAGGGAGGATGGACGGCCCGCGCCATCACCCTCGCCGCGACGGCGCTCCTGATGCTCACCTCGATCTCGCCGCTCCTGCTCCTCGCGGGGGGCGCGGCGAGCTTCGTCGCGCTCTCCTTCTTGGGGCTGTAGACGCCCGAGGCGTGCCCCGACGCACGGTCCCGCGCTTTACGTCGCCTTAAATCAACCGCTCTAGCCTGATGTCCTGATCGAGCCTGCCGGCCCGGCCGGCTTGCGGCGTGGACCCTCTGGGAGGCGCGATTTCAATGGCTGACAGGCGGGGGGGCGGCCGCGTGCGGCGCGAGCCCACCTTCGGCCCGCCGGGGCAAGGGGGCTTCGATCTTTCTCTCTCCCGAGACGATCGGGTCGGGCGGTCCCGCCGATCGGGCGGAGGGGGCATGGCGAAGGCGAAGAAAGGCAAGTCCCGGCGCAGGTCCGGCCGCTCGTTCCTGGGCCGGCTGGTCTATGGCTGCGTGCTGCTCGCGCTCTGGGGCGGCATCGCGCTCGCGGGCCTCGTCGCCTATCACGCGACCCAGCTTCCCCCCATCGACCAGCTCGCGGTGCCGCGCCGCCCGCCGAACATCGCCATCGTCGCGGCCGACGGCACGCTCCTCGCCAACAAGGGCGAGACCGGCGGCCGCACCGTCTCGCTGAAGGAATTGCCGCCCTACCTGCCGAAAGCCTTCCTCGCCATCGAGGACCGGCGCTTCTATTCGCATTTCGGCGTCGATCCGCTCGGCATCGCCCGCGCGATTCTCAAGAACGTGACCGGGCGCGGCGGCATGCAGGGCGGCTCGACCCTGACGCAGCAGCTCGCCAAGAACCTCTTCCTGACCCAGGAGCGGACGGCCTCGCGCAAGATCCAGGAGGCCATCCTCTCGCTCTGGCTGGAGCACAAATACTCGAAGGACCAGATCCTCGAGCTGTATCTCAACCGCGTCTATTTCGGCGCCGGCGCCTATGGCGTCGAGGCCGCCGCGCAGCGCTATTTCGGCAAGCCGGCGCGGGAGGTTACTGTGGCGGAGGCGGCGATGCTCGGCGGCCTCGTCCAGGCGCCGTCCCGCCTCGCGCCGAACCGCAATCCCGAGGCGGCGCGCGCCCGCGCCGCCCTCGTCCTGGCCGCGATGCAGGACGAAGGCTACATCAAGCCCGAGCAGCAGAAGGAGGCGCTGGCCCATCCCGCATCGGCCAAACGCCGCGCCGGGGCGGGCTCCGCCAATTACGCCGCCGATCTCGTCATGGACGTGCTCGACGACTTCGTGGGCGAGATCGAGAGCGACGTCACCGTCACCACCACCATCCTGCCCGTCCTCCAGAGCGCGGCGGAGAAGGCGCTCGTCGAGGAGCTCGCCCAGAAGGGGGGCAAGTTCGGCGTCGAGCAGGGCGCGCTCGTGGCCATGCGCCCGGACGGGGCGGTGCGCGCGCTGGTCGGCGGGCGGAGCTATGCGGACAGCCAGTTCAACCGGGCGACGACGGCGAAGCGCCAGCCGGGCTCGTCCTTCAAGCCCTTCGTCTATCTCGCGGCCCTGGAGCGCGGCCTGACGCCGGACGACATCCGCCAGGACGCCCCGATCACGATCAAGGGCTGGAGCCCGGAGAACTATTCGCGCGACTATCGCGGCCCTGTGACCCTGCGTGAGGCGCTCGCGCATTCGCTCAACACGGTCGCGGTGCGTCTCTGCCAGGAGGTCGGGCCCAAGGCCGTGATCGCGGTCGCGCAGCGGCTCGGCATCTCCTCGCCGCTCAAGCCCAACATTTCCATTGCGCTCGGCACCTCGGAGGTGTCCCCGATCGAGATGGTCGGCGCCTTCGGCGCCTTCGCCAATGGCGGGACGGGCGTCATTCCCTATGTCGTCGCGGAGGTGAAGGCGACGAGCGGCAAGGTGCTCTATCGGCGCAAGGAAGGCGGCCTCGGCCGCGTCGTCAGCCCGGCGGCGGTCGGCATGATGAACGCGATGATGCGCGAGACGGTCGCCAGCGGCACGGCCCGCAAGGCGGATATCCCGGGCTGGGAACTCGCCGGCAAGACCGGGACAAGCCAGGATTTCCGCGACGCCTGGTTCGTCGGCTACAGCGCGACGCTTGTCGCGGGCGTCTGGCTCGGCAACGACGACGGCAGCTCGACCCGGAAGGTCACCGGCGGCAGCCTGCCGGTCGAGGTGTGGCACCGTTTCATGAAGACCGCACTGGCCGGCCAGGAGCCGCAGCCTCTTCCGGGCTCCTCGGGCTGGCGCGGCGCGAGCACGGCGCGGGCCGCGCCGCAGCCGGGTTCGGCCGCCCCGACACGCACGGGCTCAGTGAAGCCGCGCGGCCCCCAGGACGGCCCGCTCGACGGGATCGGGAACCTGCTGGAGAAGCTGCTGGGGGGCTGAGGATTGATCCTCAGCCCTTTGCGATCCCGCTCTCCTCGACGTCCCAGTAGAGGCCCGTCATCACCGCGAGCGCCTCGCGCAGCAGGCCGGGCGGCAGGTGCTCGTTCGGGGCGTGCTGGGAGCAGCCGTTATAGGAATGGGGCACCCAGATCGTGGGCAGGCCGAGGATGTCGGAGAAGGCGTCGTTCGGGAGCGAGCCGCCGAGATTGGGCAGGAGCAAGGGCGTCGCCTCCGAGGAGCGCCGCATCGAGCCGAGCGCCCAGGAGACCCAGGGGCTCGCCGGATCGAGGCGCGTCGCCGGGAAGACCTCCTCGCGGGACGGCTCGACCCGGACATGGCCGAAACCGTGCCGGTCGAGATGGCGGCGAAGCGCCGGCACGATGTCGTCCATCTCGACGCCGACGGGATAGCGAAGCTGGCACCGCGCCCAGGCGCGGGGCGGCACGGCGTTGACCGGGCCCTTGGGATTGCCGCTCTCCATGGCCAGGATCTCGAAGGAGGACCAGCCGACGACCTTCTCGGGCCCCGTCAGGCCGGGCTCCCCCCAATCGGGGTCGATGGCCGGGGCGTCCGGGCCCATATCCATTTCGAGCCCCGCAAGGGCCTCGCGCACCGCCGGAGGCAGGCCGCCCGCCGGCCGCCATTCGGGCACCAGGATCTCGCCGGTCGGGCTCGTCACGGTCGCGAGGGCATGGACGAGCTGGATGGCAGGGCTCGACAGGAGCCCGCCCCAGTTGCCGGAATGATGCCCGCCCTCGCGCGCGTCGATGAAGACGTCCATCGAGGCCCCGCCGCGCGTGCCGAGATAGATGGTCGGGCGCTTGCGGTCCGGCCGCGGGCCGTCCGATCCGATCAGGACGTCGGCCCGGAGCAGGTCGCGATGCGCGCGGCAGACCTCCCGCAAGCCCGGCGATCCGGCCTCCTCGCCGGTCTCGATGAGCCATTTCGCGTTGAAGCCGAGCCGGCCGCGCGTCTTCAGCACCGCCGCCTGGGCGGCGAGGTTGACCGAGTGCTGGCCCTTGTTGTCGGCGATGCCCCGGCCGTACCAGAGCCCGTCCCGCTCGGTCAGCGTCCAGGGCGAGAGGCCCGGCAGCCATTGCTCCTCGAGGCCGCGGATCACGTCGCCGTGGCCGTAGCCGAGGACGGTGAGGAGGGAGGGGTCCTCGATGCGCTCGGCATAGAGGAAGGGTCCCTTGGCCTTGGGCTCCTCGATGATGCGGCAGGAAAAGCCGAGCGCCCCGAGGCGGGGCGCCAGCTCCTCGGTGAGGTAGCGGCGCAGTTCGCCCGCCCGCTCGGGGTTCTGGCTCTCGGTCGGGATCGCGACGCGGCGGGCGAGATCGGCCCGGAAAGCGCCGCTGTCGAAATGCTCCAGCGCCTCGGCGATGGCGGCTTCCCGGGTCATGTCGCGTCCTCTCGCTAGGGGTGGGGGCGGGCTAGATGTCCCGCCGGATCAGCGTTCCCGCGCCGTAATCGGTGAACAGCTCCAGCAGCACCGCATGCGGAACCTTCCCGTCGAGGATGACGACGGCCTCCACCCCCCGCTCGAGCGCGTAGATGCAGGTCTCGATCTTCGGGATCATCCCGGCCGTGATGGTGCCGTCCGCGATCAGGCCGCGGCATTTCTCGATGGTCAGCTCCGGGATGAGGTTCTTGTCCTTGTCCAGGACGCCGGGGACGTCCGTGAGGAGAAGGAGGCGCTTGGCGCCCATCGCGCCCGCGATGGCGCCCGCGAAGGTGTCGGCATTGACGTTGTAGGTCTGACCCTCTTCCCCCGTCGCGAGGGGGGCGAGGACCGGGATCAGCTCGGATTTCAGGACCGCGTCGAGCACCGAGCGGTCGACATGGTCCGGCTCGCCGACGAGGCCGAGATCGACCGCGCGCTCGGTCTTCGAATCGGGATCGACAATGGTGCGGCTCGCCTTGCGCGCGCGCACCATCATGCCGTCCTTGCCGGAGAGGCCCACTGCCCGGCCGCCCTCGGCGCCGATCCAGCCGACGATCTGCTTGTTGATGGAGCCGGCGAGCACCATCTCGACCACCTCGACGGTCGGCTCGTCCGTGACCCGCAGCCCGCCCGCGAAGGTGGAGCGGATGCCGAGCTTCTCCAGCATCCGGCCGATCTGCGGCCCGCCGCCATGCACCACGATCGGCTTCACGCCCGCCTGCTCCAAGAGGACGATGTCCTCGGCGAAATTCTCCGCCGCCTCCCGGTCGCCCATGGCGTGGCCGCCATATTTCACGACCACGATTTCCTGGTCGTAGCGCTGCATGTGCGGCAGGGCCTGCACGAGCACTTCGGCCCGCACATGCGCGTTCGGCAGGGTGTCTGTCATGGGCGTCTCCGGGGAACTCGGCCGTCAGGCGGCCGATTGGCGCGGTTTGCGGCTGGTGCGGTCGAAGGCGAGGGTGATTCGCATGCCGGGATGGCTTTCGTCCCGGCCCCACTCGGCGCCGAGCTTGACCGCCATGGCCCGCACGATCTTGCGGCCGAGCCCCTCGTCGGC
>OEIU01001291.1_pt1 | contig 16841 bp, 16 predicted proteins | sample 1539221 | NCBI WGS metagenome assembly OEIU01 (sample SAMN03792071, study PRJEB22550) | activated sludge metagenome | feature: wastewater treatment plant; material: activated sludge; isolation source: Wastewater treatment plant of a petroleum refinery complex | place: Argentina: Zarate | collected...
CTACCAGCTTTCCGGCGGCATGCAGCAGCGCGTGCAGATCGCCCGCGCGCTGATCGCGCAGCCCAAGGTGCTGCTGATGGACGAACCGTTCGGCGCACTGGACTACCAGACACGCATCTTCATGCAGGAACTGCTGCTGAAGTTGTGGGTCGAGTTCAAGCCGACGGTGTTCTTCATCACGCACGACGTGGCCGAGGCGATCTTCGTCTCCGACCGGGTGCTGGTGATGAGCCGGCGGCCCGGCCGCGTGAAGCTGGCCGTCGATGTGCCGGCGCCGAAGCCGCGCACCGCCGATTTCTTCAGCACGCCCGACTTCGTCGAGCAGCAGCGGCGATTGCTGCGCGCCGTGCAGGACGAGGTGCAGGGCGTCGAGGCCGTCGCGCACTGAGGACCCCAGCCATGACCCGAGACCTCGAAGGCGAGTTCGACTACATCATCGTCGGCGCCGGCTCGGCCGGCTGCGTGCTCGCCGACCGTTTGACCGAAAGCGGCGAGCACCGGGTGCTGCTGCTGGAGGCCGGGCCGCCCGACCGCAATCCGTGGATTCACATCCCGATCGGCTATGGCAAGACGATGACCGATCCGGTGGTCAACTGGCGCTTCGAGACCGAACCGGAGCCGCACCTGCATGACCGGCGGCTGTACTGGCCGCGCGGACGCACGCTGGGCGGATCGAGCTCGATCAACGGCCTCATCTACGTGCGCGGCCATCCGGCCGACTACGATGCGTGGGCCGCGCTGGGCAACCCCGGGTGGGGCCACGACGACCTGCTGCCGTGCTTCAGGCGCTCGGAGACCAATTCGCGGGGCGCCAGCGCCTGGCACGGCGACGCCGGGCCGATGCACGTGTCGGACATCGGCATCCGCCATCCGCTGGTCGAGGCGTTCATCGCCGGCGCCGCGGAGCTGGGCATTCCTCGCACCGAGGACTTCAACGGGCCGCGGCAGGAGGGCTCCGGCTACTATCAGTTGACAACGCGGCGCGGGTTGCGCTCGTCCACCGCGCGCAGCTATCTCGCGCGGGCGCGGCGGCGGCCGAACCTGAAGGTGCTGACCGGCGCTCATGCGACCGGGCTGGTGTTCGATGGCCTGCGCGCGACCGGCGTGACCTGGCGCCGCGGCGGCCAGGACGAACGGGCGCGCGCGCGGCGCGAGGTGCTGTTGGCCGCCGGCGCGATCCAGTCGCCGCAGATATTGGAGCTGTCGGGCATCGGCCAGCCCGAGCGGCTTGCGCCGCTCGGCATCCCGGTACGCGTGCCGACGCACGGGGTCGGCGAGAACCTGCAGGATCATCTGCAGGTGCGGCTGATCTACCGCTGCACGCAGCCGGTGACCACCAATGACGACTTGCGTACGCCGTGGGGCCGCGCGCGCATCGGCCTGCAATGGCTGTTGCGGCGATCGGGGCCGCTGGCGATAGGCATCCAGCTCGGAGGTCTGTTCGCCCGCGCGCTCCCGGAAGCCGACCGGCCCGACGTCCAGTTCCATTTCGGCACCATCAGCGCCGATGCGGTGGCCGGCAAGCCGCATGATTTCTCGGGTTTCACGCTGTCGATGTGCCAGCTTCGGCCCAGCAGCCGCGGCAGCATCCATCTGAAGACGCGCGACCCGCTGAATGCGCCCGCCATCCGTCCGAACTACCTGGCGACCGAGCACGATCGAGCTGTGATGGTGGCGGGCACCCGATTGTCGCGCGCGCTGATGCGCACGCATGCGATGGCGCCGTTCATCGCGGCCGAGCACAAGCCCGGCGCAGCGATGGGCGACGATGACGCCGCCATGCTGGAGTTCGTGCGTCGCGAGAGCGTGACGATCTTTCATCCGGTCGGCACCTGCGCGATGGGGCCTGACGAGGACGCGGTGGTCGATGCACGACTGCGCGTCTACGGGACCGCAGGGTTGCGCGTCGTCGACGCCTCGATCATGCCGCTGCTCGTTTCCGGCAACACCAACGCGCCGGCGATCGCAGTGGCCGAGAAGGCGGCCGGACTGATCCTGGCCGACGGCCGCGCCGGCGCACCCGTCATCGCCCGACGCGGACGACAAGCGGAGACCATCGACGCCGCCTGACGCTGCCCTACGCCGCCTTACGTCGTCTGACGCCGCCACCCGCGGGCGCCTCTCGTCGAGCCCACCACGCCCTTTCAGGTATCCTCGCCGGACCCCGCCAGCACCGGCGGATTCCAACGGAGAGGAGCGGTCTTGACCCTCGAAGGGGCCCGGCAGCACGGCGTACCCACGCGCACCGCCGGCGACCGCCGCCTCTACTACGGCACCTGGCTGATCGCCGCCGCGTTCGTGACCCAGTTCGTTTCGGTCGGTGCGCAGAATTACGTGATCGGGTCGTTTCTGGTGCCGATGACCGCCGAGCTGGGCTGGTCGCGGGCCGAGTTCATCCTGCCGCGCAGCCTCGGTCAGATCGTCGCGGCGCTGACCGGTTTCCTGATCGGCGTCCGGGTCGACCGGCACGGGGCGCGGCCGTTCATGATCTTCGGTCTGGTCGTGCTGTCGCTGGCGCTGCTGGCGCTGTCGTTCGTGACGGCGCTGTGGCAATGGATCCTGTTGAACGGCATCGCGCTGACGCTGGGCGCCTCGATGATCGGCAGCCTGGTGGTCAACGTGACGTTGGCCAAGTGGTTCGTCGAGAAGCGCGGCCGGGCGATCGCCTGGGCGGCGATGGGCGTGTCGTTCGCCGGCATCGGCGTCACGCCGCTGATCACCGCGTGGATCGATGCCTATGGCTGGCGCAGCGGCTGGCAGGCACTGGCGGCGGCCGCGCTGTTGCTGGCGCTGCCGCCCGCGCTGATGATGCGGCGGGCGCCGGAGGATCACGGGCTGCATCCCGACGGCAAGACGCAGGCGCAGGTCGATGCCGGCGAAGCGTCGCGGGCCCGCGCCGACTTCGATGCATCGCTGACGCGCGGGCAGGCGCTGCGCACGGTGGTGTTCTATCTGCTGGTGCTGGCATTCGGTCTGTACCAGGTCAACATTCCCGTGATGCTGTTCCAGACGGTGCCGTTCATGACCGACGCCGGCTATTCGCGCACCACCGCCGCGCTGATGCTCGTGGTCGCATCGATCCCGGCGCTCGCCACCAAGCCGGTCTGGGGCTGGCTGATCGACCACGTGAATCCCCGTCCCCTGGCGGCGGTCAGCGCGCTGCTGACCGGTCTGGCGGTGCTGCTGATCGTCGCGGCGGTGAAGCTGCGCTCGGAGCTGTGGGAGTACGTCGCGTTCTTCCTGCCCGGCGCGGGCTGGGGCGGCATGATTCCGATGCAGGAGGTGATCTGGCGCTCGTACTTCGGCCGCCGCCATCTGGGCGCGGACCGCAGCGCGGCGCTGCCGATGGCGCTGGTGTTCAGCGCCGGCGGGCCGCTGGCCGCCGCGCACTACCATGACGTGGTCGGCGACTACGACGGCGCGATGCTGGTGGTCGGCGGCATGGCGCTGTTGAGCGGCGTGCTGCTGATGGCCCTGCCGCGGCCGCGGGGGTGATGCGCAAGGCGATGGACATCCGCTTTACCAGCCCTTTTACCCATTGACAGAGCTTTCTACCGCGGGGTAACTTCAGGGTTGTCCGGCATGCACCGGTCATCGTGATCCGAAAGATCGTGATCCGAAAGAAGCGGCGCCGGGTCTCACCGGCACCCGAGGAGGCGTCAATGGGTTCGATCCGGCGATGAGCCTGCGTCATCTGTCGCTCGATCATCTGATCGAACGCAACGCGCGCCAGCACGGCGAGCGCACCGCGATCCTGTTCGAAGACCGACGGGTCACCCATGCGGAATTCAGGGCGCGCACCGCCCGGCTGGCGTCGGGGCTGTCGGCGGCCGGCGTCGCACGCGGCGACCGGGTCGCGATCCTCGCGCAGAACCGGCTGGAATACCTCGACCTGTACGGCGCGGCCGCGCGGATCGGCGCGGTGGTCGTGCCGGTCAACTGGCGTCTGACACCCGACGAGATCCTGCATTGCATCACCGACACGTCGCCGGTGATGGTGCTGGCCGACGGGCAATACCAGGCCGCCCTGCTCGCATCCAGGCAGCACTGTCAGTCGGTGCGCCGCTGGATCGGGTTCGACGGCGGCGGTGACGGATTCGACTCCTATGCGGATCTGCTCCGCGACGAAGAATCGCGGCCGGCCGCCGAGGCCGGCGCCGACGACGGCTTCGTCATCATGCACACCGCCGCGGTCGGCGGACTGCCGCGCGGCGCGGAGCTGACGCACCAGGGCCTGCTGCTGGCCGGCACGCAGCTCGATCTGTACTGGCGCCTCGGGCCGGACGACGTCCATCTCGGCATGCTGCCGCTGTTCCACGTGACCGGACTGGGCCTGTTCCTGGCGGTGCTGCAGGCCGGCGGCTGCACGGTGCTGTCGGTGCGCTTCGATGCGGCGGCCGCGGCCCGCCAGATCGCCGAGCACCGGGTCACGGTGCTCGCCAGCTTCGCGCCGATGCTGGCGGCGATCCTCGATGCCGCCCAGGCCGGCGGCAACGACCTGTCGAGCCTGCGCGCGGTCACCGGTCTGGAGGCGGGCCCGACCATCGAGCGGCTCGAATCGGCGTGCCCCGACGCGCGCTTCTGGAGCGGCTTCGGCCAGTCGGGGTTGTCGGGCATGGTCACGCTGTCGCCGTTCCGCGAGCAGCCGGGCTCGGCCGGCCGCCCGACGCTGTTCGTCGACGTCGCGATCGTCGACGAGCTCGATCGTCCGGTAAGAGCCGGCGTGGTCGGCGAGATCGTCGCGCGCGGGCCGCTGGTGTTCAAGGGCTACTGGCAGCGCGACGACGACAACGCGCAGACCTTTCGCAACGGCTGGCACCACACCGGCGACCTGGGCCGCTGGGACGACGCGGGTTACCTGTGGTACGCCGGCCGCTCGCCGGCCAAGGAGCTGATCAAGCCGGGCGGCGAGAACGTGTATCCGGCCGAGGTCGAACGGGCGATCCTGCAGCATCCGGCGATCGCCGGGGTGGTGGTGATCGGCGTGCCGGATCCGCAGTGGGGCGAAGCGGTCAAGGCGGTCTGCGTCTGCCGCCCGGACGTGGCCACGCCGTCGGCCGACGAGATCATCGCCTTCGTCGGCGAACGGATCGCGCGGTTCAAGCGGCCGCGCCACGTGGTCTTCGTCGCGTCGCTGCCACACACCGCCGCCGGCGCCATCGATCGCGCACAGATCAAGCATGACCACGGGCAGCCCTGAGCGTCCACCGGCCGCGGCGTCGTCGCCGCCGACATCGCCACTGATGCGCGCCGAGCACATGACCCTGCGGTTCGGCGGCGTCACCGCGCTGTCCGACGTATCGCTGACCGTCGGCCGCAGCGAGATCCTGGCGATCATCGGGCCGAACGGCGCCGGCAAGAGCTGCACCTTGAACTGCCTGAACGGCTTCAACGTGCCGCAGCAGGGCCGTCTGTTCTTCGAGGACCGCGAGATCACGCGGATGCCGCCGCACCGGATCGCCCGACTCGGCGTCGGGCGCACGTTCCAGGGGCTGCAGCTCTTTCCCGGCCTGTCGGTGCTCGACAACCTGCTGACCGGGCGCCATCTGCACATGAAGGCCGGCGCGATCAAGGGCTTCTTCTATTGGCCCTGGACCCATCGCGAGGAGCTCGCGCACCGCAAGCGCGTCGAGGAGATCGTCGACTTCCTCGAGATCAAGCAGATCCGTCACCGGATGGTGGGTTCGCTGTCCTACGGCCTGCGCAAGCGGGTCGACCTCGGCCGGGCGCTGGCGATGGAGCCGCGCGTGCTGCTGATGGACGAACCGATGGCCGGCATGAACCTGGAAGAGAAGGAGGACATGGCCCGCTTCATCCTCGACATCCGCGAGGCGCTCGACATTCCGGTGGCGATCGTCGAGCACGACATGCAGGTGGTGATGGACGTCGCCGACCGGATCGTCGTGCTCGACTGGGGTCACGTGATCGCCCAGGGCACGCCGGACCAGGTGCGGCACGACCCCGCGGTGATCAAGGCTTACCTGGGCGAGGAGGAGACGGCGGCATGACGGCACCGATCGCCGATCTGCAGCCGACGTCGCCCTCGCAGCCGCGGCCGCTGCCCGGCGCCTGGGACGACTTCGACGCGATGCTGGCCGCCGGCGTGCGCACGATCCCGCAGTTGCTGGTGCATCAGGCTGCCCGCCATGGCGAGCAGGTGCTCCACCGCAAGAAGGACTTCGGCGTCTGGCAGCGTTTCACCTGGAACGAGGTGCTGCGGCGGGTGCGCGAGCTGGCGATGGGCCTGGCGGCGCTCGGCGTGCGGCGCGGCGGCACGGTGGCGGCCGTCGGCGAGAACGAGCCGGAGCTGTTCTGGACCGAGTATGCGGCGCTGGCGATCGGCGCGAAGGTGGTGTGCCTCTATCCGGACCTGACCGCCGCGCAGATGGAATTCCAGCTCCAGCACTCCGAGGCGGTGGTGGTGGTCTGCGAAGACCAGGAGCAGGTCGACAAGGTGCTCGAGCTGGAACCGAAGCTGCCGGCCGTCACCGCGGTGGTCTACTGGGATGACCGCGGCATGTGGAAGTACGATCACCCGCTTCTCAGGCGCTTCGACGAGGTGATGGCGCTGGGCGCCGGCGCGCTGCGCGAAACCCCCGACGCGTTCGATCGCGAGGTGCGCGCCGGGCGCGGCGAGGACACCGCGGTGCTCAGCTATACCTCCGGCACCACCGGGCTGCCCAAGGCCTGCGCGCTGACGCACCTGAACCTGATCGAGGGCTCGGCGCGGATGACCGGCGTGATCCGCTTCGTGCCGTTCACCCGCTATCTGTCGTACATCTCGCCGGCCTGGGCCACCGAGCAGTTCTTCGGGCTGACGCTCGGCCTGCTGGTTCCGTTCGTCGTGAACTTCCCCGAAGAGCCCGAGACGGTGCAGGAGAACATCCGCGAGATCGGCGCCCAGGTGCTGATGCTGAGCCCGCGGCAATGGGAGAACCTGGCGTCGGTCGTCGAGGCCAAGATGATGGACGCCGGGCCGCTGCGGCGCGCGGTGTTCCGCTGGGGCATGGCGGTCGGCCGGCGCACGCGGCTCGCGGCGCTCGAAGGCCGGACGGCCGGCACCTGGGCGAAGCTGCAGTACGCGCTCGCCGATGCCCTGGTGCTCGCCCATCTGCGCGACAACCTCGGTCTGCAGGACGCCTATTTCCCGGTGTCGGGCGGCTCCGGCATGGCGCCCGACGTGTTCCGCTTCTTCCATGCGATGGGCGTGCCGCTGCGCAACATCTACGGCACGACCGAGATGGGGCTGTTCTCGCTGCACCAGGGCGAAGCCTACGATCTGGAGACGGTCGGCCACTGGCTGCCGGTGCCGAAGCAGCTCGGCCAGCGGCTGGAATACCGGATCAGCGGCGAAGGCGAACTGCTGGTGCGCGGCGGCTCCGGCTTCAACGGCTACTATCGCAATCCGGAGGCGTCGGAGAAGAAGCTCATCGACGGCTGGTACCGGACCGGCGACTCGGTGCATCTGACCGACAACGGCCAGATCGTCTATCTCGAGCGCCTCGACGACATGCGCGAGCTGGCCAACGGCCACCGCTATCCGCCGCAGTTCATCGAGAACCGGCTGCGCTTCTCGCCGTTCGTGAAGGACGCGATGACGCTCGGCGACGCAGCCAAGCCTTGGGTGGCCGCCTTCATCAACATCGACGCCGCCACGCTCGGCCGCTGGGCCGAGCAGAACGGCATCAGCTACTCGACGTTCGCCGACCTTTCGCAGAACGCGAGCGTGCGCGATCTGATCCGCCACGAGATCGCCGAGGTCAACCGGCTGCTGCCGGCCGACTCGAGAGTGCGCCGCTTCGTCAACCTGCCGAAGGAGCTCGATGCCGACGAGGACGAGCTGACCCGCTCGCGCAAGCTGCGGCGCGGCTACCTGGAGCAGAAGTACGTGGCGTTCATCGAGGCGATCTACGGCGGGCGCGAGCGGTTCGACGCGCAGGTGCCGGTGCGCTACCAGGACGGCCGCACCGGCCTGCTGACGGCGCAGGTGCACGTCAACGACGTCGAGGCGGTCGACGGTGCGTCGCCGGCGGCATCCGGCCGGCGTTCGGAGGTGACCCATGGATAGCTTCCTCGGCCACGTGGCCTCCGGCGCGCTGACCGGTCTGCTGTTCGCGCTGATCGCGATGAGCTTCGTCATCATCTATCGCGCCGCCCGCGTGTTCAATTTCGCGCAGGGCGAGATCGTCGTGGTCGGCGGCTTCCTGGTCTGGACGCTGATGTCGTCGCTCGACCTGCCGTGGTGGATCGCGGTGCCGGGCGCGCTGCTGGCCAGCCTGGTGCTGGGCCTGCTGATCGAGCGGCTGATCCTGCGGCCGCTGGTCGGCGAGGAGCTGTTCGCGTTCGTCATGGTGACGATCGGCCTGCTGATCTTCATCCGCGGCGTGGTGCTGGTGGTGTGGGGTCCGGAGGTGCGCTTCTTCCCGGCGGTGCTGCCGATGGAGGCGATCAAGGTCGGGCCGCTGGTGCTCGACCGCGCGCTGGTCATCGGCGGCGTCATCACGGTGGTGGCCGCGCTGGCCGCCTCCTGGTTCTTCAACCACACCCAGACCGGCCTCGCGATGAGCGCGGTCGCCGAGGACCACCAGACCGCGCTGTCGCTGGGCATCTCGGTCAAGCGCTCGATCGCGATCGCCTGGGGGCTGAGCGGCGTGCTGTCGACGATCGCGGCGATCGTGTTCCTGAACGGCAAGGGCATGACCTTCCTCGCCTCCGACATCGGCCTGTCGGCGCTGCCGGTCGCGCTGCTGGCCGGCCTGGAGTCGATCGGCGGCGTGGTGCTGGGCGGGCTCATCGTCGGCATCGCGCTGGGCGTGGCCGCGTTCTTCCTGGACCCGGTGTTCGAAGGCGGGGTCGCCGCCGTCTTCCCGTTCGTGATCATGGTGGTGATCCTGCTGGTGCGGCCGACCGGGCTGTTCGGCTGGAAGACCATCGAGCGCATCTGAAGACGCCGTGAACGAACCCGGCCGACAACGAGCAATCCGCGAATGACCCTGCCCGCCGGCGTCCACTTCGAGACCTATGCGCAGGACCGCGCGCTGATCCGCACGCGCGGCCAGTGGATCTGGTTCGTGCTGCTGATGCTCGCTCTCGCGGTGCTGCCGTTCTCCGGCTCCGGGCGGCTGCTGGGCACCGCGATCGTCATCGGCATCACGGTGATCGCGGTGGTCGGCCTGCAGTTGAACTCCGGCTACGCCGGCCAGATCAACATGGGCCAGTCGGCGTTCATGGGCGTCGGCGCCTACGCCTGCGCGGTGCTGGCGACGAAGTTCTCCGCGCCGCTGTGGATCATGATCCCCGCCTCGGGCCTGTGCGCGGCGCTGTTCGGCGCGATCTTCGGCCTCGCGGCGCTGCGCATCAAGGGCTTCTATCTGGCACTGACGACGATCGCCGCCCAGTACATCTTCGGCTTCGCGATGCTGAAGCTGCCCAAGGAGTGGTTCGGCCGATCCGAGGGCATCCGGATGGAGCCGGCATCGATCGGCGGTCTGGTGCTCGACACCGACGAGCGTCTGTACTGGCTGGTGCTGGTGGTCGCGCTGGTGATGGTCACCGGCGCCTGGGGCATCGTGCGCAGCCGCACCGGCCGGGCCTTCGTCGCGGTGCGCGACAACGACAACGCCGCCGAGGTGATCGGCATCGACGTGTTCCGCTACAAGACGCTGGCGTTCTTCATCGGCGCGTTCTACGCCGGCATCGCCGGCGCGCTGTGGGCCTGCTACGTCCGCTACGTGCAGGCCGACCAGTTCACGCTGTGGCTGTCGGTCTGGTACCTGGGCATGCTGATCGTCGGCGGCATGGGCTCCATCCTGGGCGCGATCATCGGCACCATCGTGATCCGGCTGTTCCAGGAGCTGATCACTGTGACCGGCCCGCTGATCACCGAATGGCTGCCGCAGCTCGGCGGCCAGTTCGTGTTCGCGTCGATGAACATGCTGCTGGGCGGCATGATCATCCTGTTCGTGATCTTCGAGCCGCGGGGCCTGGTGCACCGCTGGAACATCATGAAGGAGAGCTACCGGATCTGGCCGTTCCCGCACTGAGGGATGCCGGAGCCGATCGCGGGATCGATGCTTCTCGAACTGAACAACGTCGAGGTCGTCTACAGCGACGTGATCCTGGTGCTCAAGGGCGTGAGCCTGAAGGTGCCGGCCGGCCGCGTGGTGGCGCTGCTGGGCGCCAACGGCGCCGGCAAGACCACGACCCTGAAGGCGATCTCCGGCCTGCTGCGCTCGGAGGACGGCCGCGTGACCGGCGGCACGATCCACCTCGACGGCCAGCCGATCCAGCACGAGGAGCCGCAGAACCTGGTGCGCCGCGGCCTGGTGCAGGTGGTCGAAGGCCGCAAGATCCTGCCGCACATGACGGTCGAGCAGAACCTGCGCGTGGGCGGCACCGCGATCGCGCCGGCCGAGCGGGCACCGATGCTGGAGAAGGTCTACGGCTACTTTCCGCGGCTGGTGGGCCTGCGCAACCGCGTCTCGGGTTATCTGTCGGGCGGCGAGCAGCAGATGCTGGTGATCGGCCGGGCGCTGATGGCCAAGCCGCGGCTGATCCTGCTCGACGAGCCCTCGCTGGGCCTGGCGCCGCTGATCGTCGCCGAGATCTTCCAGCTCGTCGACCGGCTGCGCCGCGAGGAAGGCATCGCGTTCCTGGTGGTCGAGCAGAACGCCAAGGTGGCGCTGCGCATCGCCGATCACGGCTACGTGCTGGAGAACGGGCGCATCGTGCTCGAAGGCACGGGGCCCGAGTTGCGCGAGAATGAGGACATCAAGGAGTTCTATCTCGGCATGAGCCTGTCGGGCCATGGCAAGAGTTTCCGGGACGTCAAACACTACAAGCGCCGCAAGCGCTGGCTGGGATAGGGCAGGTCCCTCCCTGACCGGCCGCGCACGGCATCCACGAACCGAAGGAGAAGAGACATGAGCGGATTCTCGTCACGCAAGGCGGCGCTGGTCGCCGGCCTGGCCGCCGGCCTGCTCGCGCTGCAGCCGGCGCAGGCGCAGGTCGAATACAAGGTGCCGGGTCTGGTCGACTACTCGGGCCCGTTCGCCGATCTGACCAAGCACCTGATCGCGCGCGATGCGGTGGTCAAGTGGTGGAACGACAACGACGGCAAGAAGCTCGGCATCAAGCTGACGGTGAAGAACTACGACACCCGTTACGACGGCACCGTCGTCGCGAGCATGTGGCCGGCGATCCTGACCGAGATGAAGCCGGTGGTCGCGATGGGGCTCGGCGGCGCCGACCAGGCCGCGCTGCAGCAGCGTCTGGCGCGCGACAAGGTGCCGGTCATCTACGCGCCGCCCGCCTATGGTTTCGGCTGGCTGCCCAATCAGTGGGTGTTCGGCCCGCGCACCACCTACGGCCACGAGTACGCCACCGCGCTGAAGTGGTACATCGACCAGAACCCGGGCAAGCGGCCGGTCAAGGTCGCCTTCATGTCGACGCAGGCATCGCCCGCGTTCGTCGACATCGTCAACGGCATCACGCACTACGTGAAGACGGTGCTGGAGCCCAAGGGGCTGGCCACCGTCGTCGCCACCGAGTGGGTCGAGATCCAGCCGGTCGACGTCTCCAGCCAGATGAAGAAGATCATCGACGCCAAGGCCGACGTGCTGATCGGCACCTCGAACACCACGCTCGCCGCCGCCGCGCTGCGGGCGCAGCAGTTGCACGGCTCGAAGATCCCGACGATCGCCGCGCCGTGGCATACGATCTGGCCGCTCGCGCAGGCGATGAAGACCTATGCGCCATGGGAAGGCCACATGGTGGTCACCGGCGTGGTGTCGTTCTCCGAGCGGGACTCCAAGGCGTTCCAGTTCTATCAGACGCTCAGCAAGAACTACGGGCTGCCGGCGGACTGGAATCCGCTGAACCAGCTCGGCATCAGCCAGGCGCTGCTGATGGTGCGCGCCGTCGAGCATGCGGCGAAGAAGGTCGGCGCCGACAAGGTGACCGGCGAGGCGGTGTACGAGGCGCTGGCCAACGGTACCTTCACCGACGAAGAGCTGATGGGCTTCGTCGCCGGCTTCAGCTTCACGAAGGACGCGCCGTTCCCGACGAAGAACGCCAAGGTCAAGATCGAGACGGTCAAGGACGGCAAGTACACGCTGGCCACGCCCGACTGGATTCCGGTGGTCACCGACCTGACCAAGTGGTGACGCGGCGATGAACCTCGCCGGCCGCTCCGTCGTGATCACCGGCGGCGCTTCCGGGCTGGGCCGGGCCACCGCGCGGCTGATGGCGCTCGGCCACGGCGCCCGCGTCGCATTGTTCGACCTGCCCGGCAGCGCAGGCAGCACGCGGGCCGCCGAGCTGGGCCAGGCCGGCGGCCGTGCCGGGTTCGTGCCGGTGGACGCCGCGGAGGAAGGCTCGGTCCCGCCGCGGGCGCTGAAGCGGATGACCGATGCGATGGTGTTCCCGCGCCGTTTCGGCGACCCCGCCGAGTTCGCCGCGGCGGTGGTGCACCTGTGCGAGAACGCGTATCTGAACGGGACCACGATCCGGCTCGACGGCGCGCAGCGGCTGTGATCCGGTGGCGCTCTTCGACATGACCCTTCAATCGGCTTTTCGATCGGCCCTTCAGCCAGCCCGCCGGTCCGCCCTCGAATCGCCACTCGCGACAGGATGACACCCATGGACAACATCTACATCGTCGGGGTCGGCATGACCTTGTTCGGCCACCATCTCGACAAGAGCGACAAGCAGCTCACCGAGCTGGCCGTCACCGCGGCGCTGGCCGATGCCGGCTGCCGTCCGGAGGACGTCCGCGCCGCGTTCTTCGGCAACTGCGGCCAGGGCTACATGCAGGGGCAGCACATGATCCGCGGCCAGGTGGCGCTGCTGCCGATCGGCCTGCAGGGCATCCCGGTCATCAATGTCGAGAACGCCTGCGCGACCGCCAGCACCGCGTTCCACATGGCGGTCAGCTATCTGCGCGCCGGCATGGCCGACGTCGCGCTGGCGGTGGGCACCGAGAAGATGGTGTCGACCGACCGCGCGAAGATGTTCGGCGTGTTCGACTCCGGCTGGGACATCGAGGCCGCCGACGAGATCCGCCAGCGCTTCCAGTCGATCGCGTCCGACGTCAAGGGCCCGCCGGGCTCCGAATCGCCGCGGCCCTACAGCCCGTTCATGAGCGTCTATGCCGCGTTCGCCCGGCAGTTCATCGAGCGTTACGGCGTCACCCAGCGGCAGCTCGCGGTGATCGCGGCCAAGAACCATACCCATGCCCGCCACAACGAGCGCGCGCAGTACCGCGACCCGATGACGCCCGAAGAGGTGCTGGCCGCCCCGCCGATCACCTATCCGCTGACCCTGCCGATGTGCGCGCCGATCTCGGACGGCTCGGCCGCCGCGGTGGTGTGCAACGAAAGCGGCCTGAAGCGGCTGGGCATAGCCCGCCGCCGGGCGGTGCGGGTGCTGGCCAGCGTGATGCGGGCGGCAAGCGGACGGGCGCCCGACGATCTCGACCATCACCTGACCCGGCTGGCCTCGCAGGCAGCGTACGGTCAGGCAGGCGTCGGCCCCGGCGACGTCGATGTCGCCGAGGTGCACGACGCCACCGCGATGGGCGAGCTGATGCAGACCGAGATGCTGGGTTTCTGCGGCCCCGGCGAGGCCGGGCCGTTCGCCGAGTCCGGCGCGACGACGCTGGGCGGCCGCATTCCGATCAATCCGTCGGGCGGGCTCGAATCGAAGGGCCATCCGATCGGCGCGACCGGGCTCGGTCAGATCTTCGAGCTGGTGTCGCAGTTGCGCGGCGAATGCGGCCCCCGCCAGGTGCGGGGGGCGCGCATCGCGATGCAGGAGAACGGCGGCGGCATCTGGGGCATCGAGGAGTCGAGCGCGCACATCGGCATCTACGCGGCGGCCTGAGCCCCCGGGCGGCCACCGTCCAGGGATCGCTGCTCAGCGGTCCTGCGGGCCGCCCATGTGCCCATCGTCCGACGGCTTGGGGCTGTCGGCGGAGGTGCCGCCGCGACGGGCGGCGACGTTCCGTTCGAAGTCCTCGTCGGTTCTCCTGGATCCGCCCTCCGCGAACTCCGGGTCCACGGTAGGATCGACGTCCTTGTCGTGCTTGCCGTCCTTGGTCACGCTCGCCTTGTTCACGCTCGTTCTCCAGCAGTCCGCGCCTGCACCCGCGCGCCTTCCTTCTGCATCGTCTCGAGGCGGCAGCAAGCGGTGTTCCCGGGCGCGCCGACAGCCATCCTGAGTAAGATTCACCATGAAGATCGCCACCTACAACGTCAACGGCATCGGTGCGCGGCTGCCCGCGCTGCTGCGCTGGCTGGACGAGGCCAAGCCCGATGTCGCCTGCCTGCAGGAGCTGAAGGCACCGCAGGAACGCTTCCCCGAACAGGCCGTGCAGGACGCCGGCTACCATGCGATATGGGCCGGACAGAAGAGCTGGAACGGTGTCGCGATCCTCAGCCGCACGCCGCCGACCGAGACGCAGCGCGGGCTGCCCGGCGACGAGGAGGACACCCAGAGCCGGTATCTGGAGGCCACCATCGGAGCGCTGCGGATCGCCTGCCTGTACCTGCCCAACGGCAATCCGGCGCCGGGCCCCAAGTACGACTACAAGCTGCGCTGGTTCGAACGGCTGCACCGCCATGCACAGGCGCTGCTCGACCAGAAGCTGCCGGCGGTGCTGGCCGGCGACTTCAACGGGATTCCCACCGAGTTCGACGTCTACAAGCCGGAGCGCTGGGTCGACGACGCGCTGTTCCGCCCGCCGACCCGGGAAGCCTGGCAGCGGCTGCTCGCGCAGGGCTGGACCGACGCGCTGCGCACGCTGCACCCGGACGAGCGCCTCTATACCTTCTGGGATTACTTCCGCAACGCCTGGGGCCGCGACGCCGGCCTGCGCATCGATCACCTGCTGGTGTCGCCCGACCTGAAAGGCCGGCTCGCCGAGGCCAAGGTCGATCGCGACGTCCGCGGCTGGGAGCGGGCGAGCGACCATGCGCCGACGTGGATACGGCTGAAGGGCGCATGAAAGCGCCCCACCGCTGAAGCGGTTCCTTACTTCACCTCCACCGGGACGATCGGCCCGGGCCCGCGGATCTCTCGCTGGATCGTCACCGTCTCGCGGATGATCGCGCCCTCCTCGACGCTGCCGCGCGCGCTGCCCAGCCCCTCGACGCGGGTCAGGCAGTCGCTGCGCTGATCGTCGGGCAGCGGCTCGCAGCGCCGGCGCGCGTTCTCGCGGAACGCCCGGTCGTCCTGCCCCAGCACCCCCTTGGCCCGCTCGGCCTGCGCGGCGGCCGCCTCGCGCAGGCAGGCTGCCCTCCGGTCGTCGGGCCGGCCGTCGTGGCAGGCGGCGACCTCGCGTTCGTACTGCTCGCGATCGCCCTGGGTCGGGGATGGGGCTTGAGGCGAGGTCTGGGCTTGGGCCTGAGCTTGAGCCTGGTGCGGCTGAGCCTGGCCATGTGCCTGGGCCAGCCAGGCCGAGGCGGCCAGCACGGCCGCGATCAGCAGCGGCCGGGACGGGAGGGCACGGAACATCGGGCGGATCTCCGGAATCTGGTCACTCCGATTCTAAGTGTCCCGTCCGGCGGCCACCTTGCGGATCGACAAGACCAGCCCGGGCGGGACGGCCAGCCTCCTCCACCCCAGTTTCCGTGAACCGGAGCGCGCCCCGGTCGCAACCCAGGGCACGAACACGGAGGTAGCCATCATGCACCGCGCCATCCTTCAGCTCCGCTCCCCCCGAATCCGCCAGCTTCTGCGGATCGCCGGCGCGCTGCCGTTCGCCGAATGGGCGGTGCTGCAGACGGTGCGTGACCCCCAGAGCCTGTTCCATGCGCTGGCGGCGATGCTGGTCATCACCGCGGTCACCCGGGTTTTCGCCGCCGGGGCTTCGCGCGCTCAGCAGGTCACTGCCACGACGGGCGGAGTCCGGCACTGAACACCGATCAGCCCCGACCCACGGCATCGGCAACCGTCCGCCGCGCAGCATCGCCAACCCCGTCCGGAGCGCAGCCAACCGCGCCCGGCGCGACCCACAAAAAAAGTGAGCGCTCGCACAAATGACAAACGGCGAGGCGCCACTAACATGTCGCCCATGCACTCCGATTCCTCCCGACGCCGCGCATTCCTGGCCGGTGCGCGGCGCTGCGCGCTGCTGGTCCCCTCGTTCATCCCGTTCGGCCTGATCTGCGGCATCGCCGCGATGCAGGTAGGCCTCGGGGAAGGGGGCGCCGCGGCGATGGCAACCCTGGTCTACGCGGGCTCGGCGCAGGCGGTGCTGACCCAGTTCCTCGGCAGCGGTGCGCCATTGTGGGTGGCGATCGCCTCCGGGCTGGTCGTCAATCTGCGGATGGCGATCTACAGCGCCGCGCTGTCCACCGACCTGCGGCCGGCCACCCGCCGGCAGCGGATGCTGTGGGCCGCGTTCCTGGTCGACCAGACATTCCTGCTGCACCAGGTCAGCCGCGCCCGCAACGAGTTCCCCGGCCACGAGCTGGCGTTCTATCTCGGCGCCACGGCAGTGCTGTGGCCCGCCTGGATCGTCATGAACATCGCCGGCGCCGTCGTCGGCAGCCGGATCCCGGCGAGCCTGGAACTGGAATTCGTGATCCCGCTGTCGTTCGTCGCGATCGTCGTGCCGACGCTGAAATCGGCGCCGGCGATCGCCGCCGCGCTGGCCGGCGGCGCGGCCAGCATGCTGCTGTTCGCGTTGCCGCTGAAACTGGGCCTGATCGCCGGCTGCCTGGTCGGTGCGCTGGCCGGCGTCTTCATCGATCATCTGCTGACGAAGGAATAGACGTGGGCACTTCGGACGGCTGGATCGCGATCCTCTGCCTGGCGGCCGGCACCTTCCTGCTGCGTTA
>OEIU01001292.1_pt1 | contig 16829 bp, 16 predicted proteins | sample 1539221 | NCBI WGS metagenome assembly OEIU01 (sample SAMN03792071, study PRJEB22550) | activated sludge metagenome | feature: wastewater treatment plant; material: activated sludge; isolation source: Wastewater treatment plant of a petroleum refinery complex | place: Argentina: Zarate | collected...
TTCAACGACTTACCGTTCTGGCTTGAACCTCCTGCGGCTTAAGTAAGCGACATTCCATTTAGGGCCCTATTCCACGGGGCCTTTGAAGCCACTGAACGTGGCAAACATGGGATTGCCTATCTGGAACTTGAGGACGAAGCCGTCTAGATATGGCTGAACCTCGTCGAGAACCGCCAAGACGGTTCCAACGTTCGTGTCTATCCGAGAGTACCCCGCCGCCTCCTGAGGGTCGAACTGTGCTTTGGAGTTGTCTCGCAGCATCTCGGCGAGCTCAATAGAGGCAACTCGACTACGAACCTGAAGTTGCGTTGTTTCCAGCTGGCTTATCTTGCTTTCAAGCGAAGAAAGCTTCGTCTCCAGCGTCGAGGTATCGAACTGCTGAGGACTACACGCTGCGGCCGCAAAGGCCAACGCAAAAAATGCAAGCTTCGACATTCGCGCCCCCTCGGCGCAATCGTACGCGGGCCACTGCAAGGCTGCTACGACCTCGAAATGCGTTGTAGCTACGGGGAGACGCGGCATACCCTTTATTTGGTACGCCGACGCGTGAGAGAGTGTGTTTCGGCGCACAGACGGCGGGGGCACTGGGACAGTTCTGGAAGCGACCGGAGGGGTGGAAGGCTCAGCCGTCGAGAAAGCGGTGTCTTCGATTCATCTGCATTGATGCTTGGTAAGAGCGGGAACTGATCTCTTGGGGATCAGCTGGGCGGCCTTGGACCTAGGCCGAGCATCCAAAGACACAATGCTTCAAATTCGTGAATGTTCGCAGAGGTCCCGCGATCGCTGATCGCTTTGCGCCGATCTGGCGTGACGATGGGGCGTACGACCAAGCCGTTTGTCGTCGCGCCGATGGTGTAGAAAGTCTCGTAGTCGTGGCTGTGAGCGAGCAGTTGGTTGCGCACAAGCCGAACGCCGCACTTCTTGGGTTGCTTTCCTGTGAGGTGCTGCAGCAAATCGAGAACCCGATCGCATTCGTAGTAAAGCGACTCGAGCTGAATCTCGAGCGTTAGCTCTTGTTCCGGAGCCAGGCCGGAGTCAGGCGCTCCAGGTGCATACGTGACGATCGCTCCAATGCCTGTTGGCACCGGGTTCCAGACCTTGCCTGGGACAGGTGTGAATCGGCTGACCTCCTTACTCCCATTGAAAACGGAGATCGATCCGTCAGGGTTGGGCGTGATGTCTAGGCCACCGGTCTCGATACGAGCAAGAAGAAGGTCGTTCAGTCGATCTAGTTGCGAGAGCAGATAGGCAACGTGTTGGAGGCGCCGATCCGTCTCGGCTAACAGGCGCCCCCGGCTTATGCCAGTCGAGACGGCTTCTCTCAACACGCCGAGTTGCGTTCTAACGGCGGCGAAGGAAGGGTTAGGAAGCTTCCGGCCGCCCGTTGTAATCGGGACTTGATTCGATTGCCCCCGAGGATTCATACACAGTGACCCGGACTAGACGCAGACGGACGAAATGCACCAAATCTGGACGGTGCTGGACAACAAGTATATAGTCTGGTACGAGACTCGATTTAATGAGGTGCCGTGGCCAAGCCGGTTGCCAAGTCGTACTTCACTACCTTCGAAGTCGTCGTTCTGACCGGCTTTACGAAGTACATGCTGGACTATTTGGAGCGTGACAAAGTATTCGTTCGCGGCGAAGATTCAGCAACGGGAAGGCGAGGGCGAGCTCGCCGGTATTCCTTCACGGACGTGGTCTGGCTGCGGGCGTTACATACGATCTGTTCAGAGATGGGTCGCATTCGTCACTTGCGAGGCGCATTGGCCAGGTTGCGCGACCGTCATGGGCCGATTCAGCCAGGAACCTCAGTCAGCAAACGCCTATTCGTTCATGGCAATGAGATTTTCTCGGTCAGTGAAAGCAAGGCGATCGAACGTCTGCGGGATGGCCAATTGGCTTTTTCGTTCGTTGTGGATCTCGGACGGATCACAGAAGAGATTGGTTCGAAAGTCTTGGTCGAGTTAGACACTGGGCGATTTGTCGTATCGCCGAAGGTTGCGCGAATCGCGAAGGCACACCGGCGCCGCCATTGGCTTCACACATCCGACCTCAGGAATCCTGCGTGACTATGCACAGGCTGGCCCATGAGGAGATCGCCAGACTCCTCGGTGACGACGCGGCAAGACTGCTGCGAAATCGAAATCGAGGCGGTCAAAGCGGATTTTCAGGGAGTCGGTATGAGGTGTTGTTCGGAGTGCATCGCATCGCGCGTCTGTTGAGGAAACTGAGCAGTGCCGATGCGGTTGTCGAATGGCAGAGCAATGGTTTCATAGATGATTTCGTAGTTCGGCGAGACGCAACGGCTTCTTTGAAAGCCTATCAGCTGAAAAATTCGGCCGAAGTGAGTTGGACCGCTGGGGATAATCCGATCGAAAGGGATTTCAGCTGGCAGCATCAAGTCTCAAAGGCTGAGGGTTACAGCGACATTCGCCTGCGGCTCGTCTGTTCGGATCTCCCCCGATGCGAAGTCCTCAAGCGTGAAATGCCCGGATGTATTCAGCCCTATAGCAAGGCTTTCTTTTTCCCGTACGGGGAGCCATTCCTCGGTGCGCTTGCCGAATTTTCCTGGTTGCTTGAGGACTTTGCCTTTCTCTCCAAGCACCCAGTTCCCACGAAACTCGATGCGCTTCAGGTTGCTGAGGCGATCATGGGCGCATGGACCATGCTTGCCCCGGTTGCGAACGTGAGCGCAATCTTTAAGAAGGCCAGGACCACGTCCCCTGCGCTGCTCAGGGTGCTATTCGATGAGGACTTGGCAGCGAATCGGTTGACGCCGGAATTTACTGACACTCTGAGTAGGTTGCCGGGCTTTGAGTACCATGTAGAGCGAGGCTTTTTCCATTGGGCAGTTCCAGGAGCGCTGAGCAAAGGCGCCCTGTCATTCGACTGCTTCGATCCCAGATTTGCACGGTTTCAACAGCACGTCGTGCGCCAACAACCGCGGTCCTTTGAGGATATTGAAGGAGCGTTGCAATGAGAACTCTCACGAAATTCGTCAACGACGATGTCGTTTCGTTGCTCGGCGTACTTGCCGACAAGGGCGCGTCGGTCGATGCGTACCGCAACGCCATGAAGGATCTTGGCGGCCGACTCGCCAAGAATTTGGTAGCTGAGAAGCCGAGCATGCTTCAAGCCACAGTCTGTGTCATCTGTACCGCTGAAGATGCAGACTTCCTGGCGCGAGGGGTGCTCGATGGTTTTAATCAGCAAGGTTTCGACTCGACTCACTTAAAGCTAATTTGCTTCTGGAACGAGCGTATTCGCAAGTTCGACGATTCTGATGCGGAGTCGTTTGACATTGCGCCGATCGTGAAGCGGTATGAAGAGCCAACTGATGTTGCTACGTCGGTCTTCGTCGTCGTGAAGTCCATCATTTCGGGCGCTTGCGTGGTGAAAACGAATATCGCGGCATTGATCGAGAACAGCCTTCCGAAGGAGGTCATCGTCCTGGCGCCGGTTATGGCCGAGGGTGCGCAAGAGAAGCTGGCTAACGAGTTTCCACCGGCCACGGCAAAGTTGTTCGAGTACGTCACTTATGCAATCGACGATGAGGTGTTGCCTGATCACACGGTGGTTCCGGGAATCGGTGGGTGGGTTTATGAACGATTAGGCATCGCTGATCATGCTGCGTATGTTCCCGAAATCGTGCGCCAGCGTAGACGAGTATTAAGCGGATCAAGGTGAACGAGCGTGTACACCAACGCGTACACCCGCTAACCGAAGAGACTGCGGGCCAAGCTTTCAAGCGCCTCTTGGCGCTTTCTTTATATTCTGCATCGGCAAGTAGCCCGATGCCGATGCGGCCCCGAGCCGCGCCCGGCGAGCCCGCATCGACCGGTCATGCTGCCGTGACCGCCTCACTTCGCCGCGGACGCCCTTCTGAACCGCGGAAGGGTGATCTCCGGCGTGACGGCGTCGAACGTGACGAACAGCCGGTCGCCCACCTTGACTCCGTCGTTCGGCGTTCCCACGACATTGCCGTACATGCGGGGCCCCTCGTCCAGTTGCACGAGCGCCACGTTGTACGGCACATCGCCGGCGAATGCCTTGTCGTAGACCTGGTGGAACACGACATACGAGAAGACGGTGCCCAGCCCGCTCAGTTCCTGCCAGTGGAATTCGCCGCTCAGGCAGCGGGGGCACACCCGGTTGATCGGAAACCGGATATGGCCGCAGGCATCGCACTGCTGCATCGCGAGGCGATGCAGCCGGCATGCATCCCAGAAGGGCCGGTTGTCGTCGGTCAGGGTCGGCAGGGGCTTCGGATGGTCGCCCATGTTCAGGCCTTTCTGAGGATGGTTGCATTCGCGCAGTTCAGCGCCTGGCCGCGGCCGGTCACCAGGCAGACCTCCGCGTCGGCCACCTGCCGCGGGCCGCACTGCCCGCGCATCTGTCGCACGCCTTCCACCAGGTGCAGCCAGCCTTCCATGTACGATTCCGACAGATTGCCGCCCGCGGTGTTGATCGGCAGCTCGCCTCCGAGCTGGATGCGGCCGCCCTCCACGAAGGGGCCGCTTTCTCCCACCTTGCAGAAGCCGGCATGCTCGAACCAGACCAGCACGCTGCTGGTGAAGTTGTCGTAGAGCTGGCACACGTCGATGTCCTCCGGTCCCATGCCGGCCATCGCATAGGCGTCGTCTATCGCATTCTTCTGATGCGGCACGTACCACCAGTCCTCGCGTTCCATGTTCTCGGTGGTGTAGGCCTGCCCCATGCCGCTGATCGACACCACCGGCTGCCGCAGGTCGCGCGCGCGTTCGGCGGTGGTGACGATGATGCATACCGCGCCGTCGGAGATCAGGCAGCAGTCCAGCAGCCGCAGCGGTTCGACGATGAACCGGGACTTCTGGTGGTCCTCCAGCGTGATCGGCGTGCGCATCACCGCGTCCGGATTCATCGACGCATGTCTGCGGCAGGCGACCGCGATCTCGCCGAGCTGGCGGCTGGTCGTTCCGTACAACGCCATGTGCCGCGAGGCCGTGATCGCGCTGTTGGCCGCCGCCGACATGAAGCCCCATATGCCCCACGAGTCGCCCCAGCCGGACGCGCGGTTGAAGCGGTAGCCGCCGGTGGCGGCGGTGTCGCCGAACACGCACGCCACGTAGTTCGCGAATCCCGCATGCACGGCCAGTGCGGCTTCGTGCAGCAGCGCGCCGGCCGTGGCGCCGCCCATCGACTTGCTGCCGGTGTAGCGCGGATTGATGCCCACGGCCTCACCGAAGCGCAGGTAGTTCAACGCGCCCTCCGGCGACGTGGTGCCGGGCATCGTCAGCAGGCCATCGATCTGGTCCTTGCGCAGGCCGCAGTCCTGCAGCGCGCTCTTGAAGGCGTCGATGGCCAGGCCGACCGGTGTGCTGCCGGGCAGCTTGCCCTGGCGGCTGGCGCCGACGCCGGCGATGGCCAGGCGGTCTCTGAGAGGATTCATGGTGGTCAGCGTCCTTGAAACCGAGGCGGCCGCTTCTCGGCGAATGCGCGCCGGCCTTCGAGCCGGTCCTCGCTCTGATACAGCAGGCCGAAGGCGCAGCGTTCGGCATCGATCGCGGTGTCGATCGGCATGTCCTGGCCCTGCGTCACCATGCGCTTGACCGCGCGCACGGACAGCGGGGCGTTCGATGCGATGCGCCGGGCGATCGCCTGCGCTTCCCGAAGCAGATCCGGCGGCGGGCAGACACGGCTGACCAGGCCCATCCGCAATGCATCGGCGGCGCTGAACTGATCGCCGGTCAGCAGCATCAGCATCGCGTCCGAACGGGCGACATAGCGCGGCAGCCGCACCGTTCCGCCGGCGCCGGGCATGCTGCCCACCCGCACCTCGGAAAGCGCGAAGCGGGCGTTGTCCGAACAGATCCGGATGTCGCAGGCGAGGGCCAGCTCCATGCCGCCGCCGATCGCGAAGCCGTTGACCGCGGCGATCAGTGGCTTGTCGGTCGTCAGATTCGCGATCAGCGAGCCGGAGCCCGGCACGTCGCCGAAGATCTGCTGCGCCGGCGTGGCGACCGTCGGAGGCGCCTTCTTCAGATCGGAGCCGGTACAGAACGACTTCGGCCCCGCTCCGGTGATGACCGCGACCCGGATCGCCGGATCGGCGTGTATGCGCTCCCATAGCGCGTACAGCTCCAGGCGCATCGGCGGGTCGACCGCGTTCAGCGCTTCCGGCCGGTTCAGCGTGACGGTCGCGACGCCGTCATGCAGCTCTAGTTCCACTGTGGCCACGTGTTCGTTCCTTGGGTTCGGGGGGCGGTTCACCGGGCAGAGCGGGCCTGCCGAGGTGCGTTGGAAGGGGGCCTCTCGCGTGAACGGGGGAGCGCGGTGAGGCGGATCCTCCGTTCGCACTCGCGAGCGGCGCTGCGCAGCAGCGCGACGGCGGCGGTCAGACGCTGGCCCTGCAACCGGTCGATCACGGCCGACACGCTGAGGGCCGCGATCGGCACCTCGTCCGCATCACGGATGCAGATGCCCACCGACGTCTTGCCGGGCGTCTCCAGCGCGTTCACGTGCGCGAAGCCGTCGCGACGCGTGCGCGCGATGCGCGCACGCAGCTCGTCGTCGGTCAGATGGGGATAGCGGGCCAGCACGCGCGGGCGATTGACCTCGCAGATCCGCCGCACCTGATCGTCGGGCAGCGCGCTGAGGATCGCCAGATTCCCGCAGCCCGCGGACAGGGGCCGGCGATGGCCGGGCTCAAGTGCGAAGGCGTTGATCGGGAAGCCGCCGTCCTGGCGATCGACGCACACGCCGTCGAATCCCTCGCGTGCGCACAGATACGCGGTGTCGCCGGTGTCCTCGGCCAGCAGCTTCAGCAGCGGATGGCAGACATCCCTCAGTTGCAGGCGGGGCGCCGCCGCCAGCCCCATCTCGTAGACGGACTGGCCGAGATGGTATCTGCGCGAACGATGGTCCTGCGTGACCAGCCCTTCGGCGATCAGGCCGTGCAGGATGCGGTGGATCGTCGGCTTCTCGAGCATCGTCTCGCGGCACAGATCGATCAGCCGCGCGCCGGTACGGTTCTTCTGCGTCAGCACGCGCAGCAGCAGTCCGATCCGGCGGATGAGCTGAGTGCCGGGCAGATCGTCCGGATGCTGCAGTCTGTCGCCTTCGGTCATGCGGCCTGCCTCCTGCCACCGCGACGTCAGCGCAGCGCGCCGCGCCGCTGCAGCTCGCCGATCTGCTCGTCGTCCAGGCCGAGCAGCCCGGAAAGCACCTCGCGGGTGTGCTGGCCGAGCAGCGGGGCGGGCCCGCGCAGCCGGGTGCCCGAGCGGGACAGGCGGAACGGCGGCGCGTTGTAGACGGTGGACCCCATCTCCGGATGATCCAGCGTGATCCAGTGGCCGCGATGCGCCAACTGCGGATCGGACAGGAGCACGTCCTTCGCGTTCTGCACCACGCCGGCGGCGACGCCGGCGCGTTGCAGCGCATTCATCAGCGGCATCGCCTGCCGCGTCGAGGTCTCGCGTGCCAGCTCGGCGTCGAGCCGGGCGCGTTCGCGATACCGGCTCTCGGCGGTGGCCCATTGCGGCGAGCTGCTCCAGACCGGGTGGCCCAGCACGCCGACCAGCGCCTGCCATTGATGATCGGACGTCACCGCGAGGGCGATCCAGCGGTCGTCGCCTTCGGTCGGATAGACGCCGTGAGGCGCGGCGTAGGGGTGGGCGTTGCCGATGCGCTTCGCATTGCGGCCGTTGATCGTCCGGTCCAGCAGCGTCGGGCCGAGCAGCGCGATCGTCGGCTCGATCTGGGCGAGGTCGATGAACTGCCCCTGACCGGTGCGGCGCCGATGACGCAGTGCGGCCAGCAGCGCGAACGCGGCGTGGCAGGGGTTCGGCACATGGTCGGGATAGTTGGTGCCGGGCCCGGTGCCGTCGCGCTCGGGCTCGCCGGTCAGCGCCTGCAGGCCGGTCAGCGCGACCATGCTGGCGCCGTAGCCGAGGAAATCCCGCTCCGGTCCCGACGAACCGTTCATCGACATCGACAGATAGATGATGTCGGGCTTGATGTCGCGGACCTGCTCGTAGCCCAGACCGAACCGTTCCATCACGCCGGGCGTGAAGTTGTTGGCCACGATGTCGCTCGACTCGATCAGCCGCCGGGCGATCGGCAGCGCGTCGGGATGCTTCATGTCCAGCGACAGGCTGCGCTTGCTGGAGTTCCGGTCGGCGAAGTAGCCGCTGCGGTTGATGCCCGGCTTTCCGTCCTTGTACGGTGCGGCCATGCGCAGGGAATCGAGCCGGTCGCTGGTCTCGATCTTGATCACGTCCGCGCCGAAGTCCGCCAGTATCTTGGTGGCATAGGCGCCGGCGCCCAGCCAGCAGAAATCGGTCACCCGGACACCGTCCAGGATCCCGGTGCTCATTCCGGTGCTCATCGTCTATATCGCCTTCCTCGCATGGAGCCGGGTGAGCTCGCCGGCATCGATGCCCAGCTCTCCATAGATCTCGACGTTGTGCTGACCCAGCCGCGGCGCGGCGCGCTCCACCCGCCACGGCGTGGCGGACAGGCGGTACGGCGCGCCGGGCATCCGGTGATCGCCGTCACCCTGGAAACCGGGGAGATCCACGAAGTGATGGCGATGAGCCAACTGGGCGCTGCTCAGCAGATCGGAGGGTTCGGAGATCGTCGCGATCGGGATGCGCCGCCGCTGCCCTTCCCGGAACAGATCGTCCTTGGCTTTCGTCAGCGCCCAGGGGGCGAAGATCTCGAAGAAGATCTGCTTGGCCGGTTCGGAGCGCAGGAAGTCGATCGACGACCATCGCGCTTCCCTGAAGGCCTGTGCGCCTGGAATCCCCTCCTCGAGGAACCAGTCGACCGTGCGCCCCCAGAACTTGTTCGCGCCGATCCCGCCGGCCATCAGGTAGATCTGGCCGTCGGCGCACTGGAACACGCCGGTGCCGGCGAACCGCTGCTCGCCGGCGTGGCGCTTGCGGATCGTGCCTTCGAGATCGAAGAACTGTACCGACGTCTCCAGCGCCATCACGATGCATTCCTGCATCGACACATCGACGTGCTGGCCGCGCCCGGACTGCTCGGCGTGCAGCGTCGCCAGCATCGTGCCGACGGCGGCGTACATGTTCGCGCACAGGATGCCCTGGTTGCCGTGCATCCTGACCGGAGGCGCGTCGGCATAGCCGGCCAGATACAGCAGGCCGCCCATTGCCAGCGCCGTGATGTCCTCGGCGGCGTGCGTCGCATAGGGCCCGTCCTGTCCGAACGGGGTGATGCTGGTGTAGACGAGCGACGGACGCAGCTCGTGCAGCGCCGCGTGGTCCAGTCCTCGGCGAGCCATCGTGCCGGGCGGCTCGGTCTCGAGCAGGATGTCGGCATGCCGCGCCAGCCGGCGCAGCAGTGCCCGACCGTCCTCGCTGTCCAGGTCGGCGGTGATGCCGCGCTTGTTCGCGTTGTAGTACGCGTGGCACAGGCTGTTGTCCGGGCCCGGCTGGTCGTGGATGAAGGGCGGTTCCGTGCGCGCGCGGGTGCCCGACGGCGGTTCCACCAGTATGACGTCGGCGCCCAGGTCGGCGAGCAGCTTACCGCAATAGTTGCCCGGCGGTCCGGACAGGTCCAGGACCCGCAGGCCGTGCAGCGCGCCCGGGCTCAAGGGCGTGCTCCGGCGGCGCGCGCAGGGGCCTTGCTGGCCGCTGCGATCCGGTGGGCGAGGGTCGTGTCGATGGGCATGTCGGTGTTTCCTGTGCGCCGGCTCCGATGGCCAACCGCTCTCAGTACGCGCGCCGTCCGAGCACCTTGCGGGCGATCAGGTTGCGCTGGATCTGCGTCGTGCCGCCGGCGATTGAGAATGCGCGGATGTCGCGATAGATCCGTTCCAGCGGGAACTCGCAGGAGAGGCCATTGGCGCCGAGCAACTGCATCGCGTCGGTGGCGATCTGCAGCGATGCTTCGTTCGCGAAGGTCTTGGCGACCCCGGCTTCATAGTCGGACGGCATGCCGGCGGACGCATTGGATGCCGCCCGGTGGATCAGCAGACGCGCCGCATCCAGCTTCACCTGCATGTCGGCGATCATCCACCGCAGCCCCTGGAAGTCCGCCAGATGCTTGCCGAATGCTTCGCGTGTCTTCACGTATCCGCAGGCCTCGTCGAAGGCTCGCTGGGCTGCGCCGATGGCCATGGCCGCGTTGCAGCAGCGCGAGAAGCTCATGGACAGGATCGATGAGGACAGGTTGCCTTCCGACATCCGGTTGCGCGCCGGCACGCGACAGTCGTCGAACACCAGCTCGGTGGAGGGGCTGCCTCGATGACCCATCAGCGGCTCCACCTTGCCGATGGTGAAGCCCGGCGTGTCGCGCTCGACGATCAGCAGTCCCTTGTCGGCGGTCAGCTCCTGCCCGAAGCGCACGTTGACCAGGAAGAGCTTCGCGACCGCGCCGCGGGAGATCCAGCACTTGGTGCCGTTGACGACGTAGTCGTCGCCGTCGGCGATCGCGGTGGTCTTCAGCCGCGTGGCGTCCGAGCCCGCCTGCGGCTCGCTCATCGCATGGCTCGGGATCACCGCCCCGCGCGCGATGTCCGGAACGTATCGATGCTGCTGGGCTTCATTGCCCAGTTGCACGATCCGGTTGGCGTGGGCATTCGATCCGAACACGTACAGGGCCGAGCTGATGCAGCCCCAGGCCAGCTCTTCGAGGATCAGCACCAGATCCATCAGCGAGCCGCCCGCGCCGCCCAGCGACAGGGGCACGACGACCCCCATGTAGCCGTTGCGGGCCAGCAGCTCGATGTTCTCCCACGGGACTTCGGCGTTTCGGTCCCAGCGGGCGGCTTTCTCGGCGAGAACGCCTCTGCCGAGCCGCCGGGCTTCGCGCTGGATCAGCTTCTGTTCCTCGTTCAGATCGAATTCCAAGACGGTTCTCCGGCAGGCGAGCGATCAGACGCTGGGTCGGACGCTTTCGAGGAACCGGGCCAACGCGGCGTTGAACTCTTCCGGTTTCTCGATGTTGGACAGATGGGGGGCACCCGGCAGCACGATCAGCTCGGAACCCGCGATCGCGGCATGCATCGCCTGGGCCATGGCGATGGGTGTCGGAAGGTCCTGGTCGCCGACCAGGACCAGCGCCGGGCATCGCACGTCGCCCAGACGATCGAGAAAGTCCACGTTCATGTTGGCGACGGTGCAGCCGACATAGCCGTCGACCGACGTTCTCAGGACCATCTCTTTCAAACGCCGCATCGCGCCCGGACGTTCCGCCTGGAACCGCGGCGTCACCCAGCGGTCGATCGTGCGATCGACGATCGCCGCCATGCCGTGCTCTCGCACCATCCGGATCCGCTCCTGCCGCTCCGGCCGGATGCTGTCGGGATATCGGCTCGTGGTGTCGCACAGCACCAGCGATTCGAGGAGGTCGGGGTATTTGAGCGCGAACGCCTGGCCGATCATGCCGCCCATCGACAGGCCGACGAAATGCATGCGGGCGATGCCGAGCGCGGCCAGCAGGCCGCGCAGGTCGTCGGCCAGAAGATCGAGCGAATAGGGGCCCGGCGTCGCGTCGGTGCCCCCGTGGCCCCTGGCGTCGTAGCGCAGCACCCGGTACGACGCCGACAGTCGGCGCGCTTCCTGCTCCCATGCCTCGACGTCGCAGGCGAGCGAGTGGGCGAGCACGACCCAGGGGCGGTCGCCTTCGCCGTCCACGACGTGGTGCATGTCGATGCCGTTCGCTTTCGTCTTCATCGCGCTTCCCGTGCAGGCCCTGGGGTTCCAGAATGTGGACTTTGTACAATGCCGCCCGGCGGACGGAGGCGAGCATCGAACGTCCGGAGTCGAAGAGAATTCAGATGGGATCCAGACGAACAGGCAGTCCGCCGCCCGCCGCTCCGCCCGCCGGAACGCAGAGCATTCAGCGTGCATCGCAACTGCTTCGCGAAGTGGCGGCCGGCAACCGCGCCGGGCTGAGGCTGGTCGATCTGGCGGAGCGTTCCGGGCTGGAGAAGCCGACGGTGCACCGCATCCTGCAGTCGCTGATCGCCGAGAGGCTGTTGATGCAGAGCCCCCGGACCCGCCGGTATCACCTCGGCCAGGCGGTGTTCGAGTTCGGCCTGGCCGCGTCGCAGCACTTCAACCTGCCCGATCTTTGCCGTCCGTCGCTGACGCGGATCGCCGAGCGCACGCAGGACACGGCCTTCCTGATCCTGCGCAGCGGACCGGACGGGGTCTGCGTCGAGCGCATCGATGGCGCGTTTCCGATCAAGGTCTATTCGTTCAACGTCAGCGATCGCCGGCCGCTGGGCTCGGGGGCCGGCAGCCTGGCGATCCTCAGCGCGCTGCCGGCCGACGAGGTCGAGCGGATCGTCGAGGACAACGGCGCGCGGCTCAAACCCTATGGCGGGCTGACCAAGGAGAAGCTCCGGTCGCGCGTTGCGCGCACCCGCGAGCTGGGATATGCGCACTACGAAGGAGTGGCCGGCCTGGAGGGCTACACCGCGGTGGGCGTCGCGATACGCAGCGCGGGCGGCGATGCGATCGCGTCGCTCAGCGTGTCGGCCATCTCGAGCCGGCTGACCGGCCCGCGGCTGCTGCAGGTCGTGAGCCTGCTGCGATCGGAGGCCGCGGCCGTCGAAAAGCTGCTGAACGGCGCCGACGCGTCCGGGCGCGGCGATTGACTCGAGCGGTGCCATCATCCGGCCTGTGAGCGCGTGGGCAGCATGACGGTCTTCAACTGGGTGTACTCGTAGATCGCTTCGACGCCCTTCTCGCGTCCGATGCCGCTCTGCTTGTAACCCCCGAAGGGCGCTTCGATGCCGACCGGCTGGTAGCTGTTGATGTACACCTGGCCGGCTTGCAGCGCCGAAGCGAGACGGTGCGCGCGAGAGATGTCGCGCGTCCAGACCGCGGCGGCCAGGCCGTAGTCGCTGTCATTGGCGATGGCCACTGCCTGCGCTTCGGACTCGAACGGAATGACGCAGGCGACCGGACCGAAGATCTCCTCGCGGGCGATCCTCATCTGGTTGGATACGCCGGTGAAGATCGCCGGCTGCATGAAATAGCCCTGCGCATGGCGCTCGCCGCGCAGACGGGCGCCGCCGTAGGCCAGTCGCGCCCCTTCGTTGCGGCCGATGTCGATGTACTCGAGCACGCGGTCGAGTTGCCGCTGCGAGATCAGCGGCCCCATCATCGGATTCTCGAGCGCGGGGCCGATCGATACCGATTCGAAGTGCCGGGCCAGTCGTTCGACGAATGCGTCGGCGATGGGCTGCTCCACCAGGTGACGGGTGCCGGCCGAGCACACCTGCCCGCAGTTGCGGATGATGGTGTCGGCGGCTTTCCGTGCGGCCGCATCCAGGTCGGCATCGGCGAACACGATGAACGGCGACTTGCCGCCCAGCTCCAGGCCGACCGGAACGATGCGCTCGGCGGCGGCATGCATGATCCGTCGGCCGGTCGGCACCGAGCCGGTGAACGCGATTCTGGCGACGAGCGGGTGGTGGATCAGCGCTTCGCCGGCCTCGCTGCCGAAGCCGGTGACGACGGCGAATGCGTCGGCAGGGACGCCCGCTTCGATGCACAGCAGCGCCATCTCGAAAGTGGTCAGGCAGCTCTGCTCGGCGGGCTTGACGACCACCGAGTTGCCTGCGGCGAGGGCCGGAGCGACTCCGCGCGCAGCCTGTGCGAGCGGGGCGTTCCACGGCGTGATGTGGGCGACGACGCCGTAGGGTTCGCGCAGGGTATAGACCAGGTGGCCGGCGGGCGCGGGCAGCGTCTCGCCCAGGATCTTGTCAGCCAGCCCGCCGTAGAACTCGAAATAGCGGGCGCTGGTCTCGACATCCCTGGCGGTTGCGGACAGCGGCTTGCCGGTGTCGCGTGTTTCCAGGTAGGCGAGACGTTTGCTGTGCTGGCGCAGCTTGTGGGCCGCCAGGGTCATCCCCTGTCCGCGTCTGTGCGGATCCAGGCCACGCCATCGGGCGAAGCCCGCCTGTGCGGCGCGCACGGCGCGGTCGACGTCGGCCGCGTTGCCGCGGGCATAGCTTCCCAGCCGGGCGCCGGTCGAGGGATCGACGCCGTCGAAGTACACGCCCGAATCGGGCGGGACCGATGCGCCGGAGATCAGATGACCGTAGCGCTCACGGATCTCGGGGATCTCGGCGCCATCGGTCACTTCGGGTCCTCGCGCTTCTCCAGATTCATGCGGGGCGCCGTTTCGCTGAACCAGGCCTGACGCTCCTTCCAGACGCGATAGACCTCGGGGCCGGGAATGTCGGCGTAGCTCAGGTCGCCGCTGGCGGACAACTGCTCCCGGAAGTAGTCCGCGTATTTCGCGTTCGCCTTCCGGACCGCGTCGTTCAGCTTGCTCTTGACCTCGGCGGGCAGCCCCTTGGGCGCGATCAGCGCGATGACGAAGTCGAGCGATACCGCGTAGCCCTGTTCCTTCAGCGTCGGCACCGCGGGGAATTCGTCGCGCCGTGCATCCGATGCGACGCCGACCAGGCGGATCTGCGGATTCTTGCCCAGCACCTTCGCGCCGGCCGTGACGGCCAGCTCCACATCCTTGCTGAGCAATGCCGCCGCCGCGTCGGGGCTGGAGCGATAGGGAACGTAGTTCAACTGCACCTTCGAGAGATCCCACAGCCGTTGCGCGGCGAAGTGGGCGATGACGCCGATGCCATACGACGAATAGGACAGTTCGCCGGGCTTCTTGCGCGCGGCGTCCACGACGTCCTTCACCGAGCGGTAGTTCGAGTCCGACCGCACCATGAAGTACAGGCTGCTGATGCCGAACCCGTTGATGTAGTCGAAGCTGTCGATCGTGTACTTGACCGCCGACTGCACGAAGGGCAGGGCGACGGTGATCGAGTCGTAGCCGGCGAACAAGGTGTAGCCATCGGGTTCGGATGTCGCCACCTGGTTGCTGGCGACGACGCCTCCCGATCCCGGGCGATTGACCACGACGATCGGCTGCTCCAGGAACTCCGACCACTTGGGCGCGAGGATGCGGACCGCCACGTCGGCGATGCTGCCGGCGCCGGTGGGCACGATCAGTCGGATCGGTTTGGACGGATAGGAATCCGCCAGCGCGGCCGACGCCGCCGGTGCCGCAAGCGCGAACGCGAGGACCCAACGCATCATGTATTTCAACCTGTTCATCTCCCCCTCCTCCGATTTGACTTTGCGGCCGCGGTGATCACCGCTGACCGTCTATGCCCGTCTGCCAGGTCGATGGCCGTATCTCCCGGTTGAGAGCACGCTTCTCGAGCCAGTAGCCGGAGCTCGGCGCAACGATGCCGAACGCGTTCCGGATGCCGAGCTTCTGGGCGGCATCCAATGGCCAGTTCGGGTTGTGCAGCAGCTCCCGGCCGAGCGCCGCCAGATCGGCCTGGCCTTCGTTCAGGATGCGCTGCGCCTGGTCGGCGTGAACGATCATGCCGACCGCCATCGTCGGCACGTCTGCCTGGCTCCGAATCGCCTGGGCGTACTTGACCTGATACCCGTAGGACGGAGTCTCCACCGGCGACGCGCCGTCGAGCATGCCGCCGGCGCTGCAGTCGATCACGTCGACGCCTTCCGACTTCAGTGCCTGCGCGAGGGCGATGCTGTGGTCGATCTCCCAACCTGCGTCGTCCACCGCGGAAATGCGGAAGAACAGCGGTTTGTGTGCGGGCCAGCAGCTTCGGACGCTGCGCGCGACTTCGCACGCCAGCCGCATCCGGTTCTGCAGCGTTCCCCCGTATTCGTCGGTCCGCTGATTCGCCACCGCCGACAGGAACTGGTGGATCAGGTAGCCGTGGGCGCCGTGGATCTCGACGACGTCGAACCCGGCGTCATCCGCGCGCCGGGCGGCTGCGCCCCAGGCTTCGACGATCTGGCGGATGTCCGCGCGGGTCATCGCCCTGGGGGTCGGATAACCCGGCCCGTGCGGGATCGCGCTGGGCGCGATGATCTCCCAGGGCTCTCCGTGGTCCACGCCCGGGCAGTCGTTCAAGGGGGCGCGCCCTTCCCACGGGACCGACTTGCGCGCCTTGCGCCCCGAATGACTGAGCTGGATGCCGGCGGCGGCGCCGCTGCGGCGAATCAGCTCGACGATCCGTCGCAGCGGTTCGACGAAGGCATCCTTCCACAGCCCGAGGTCGGCGGGGGTCGAGCAGCCGCGGGGATCGACCTTCGTCGATTCGAGGAATACCAGCCCCGCGCCGCCCGCGGCCAGCCGGCCGTAGTGCATCAGGTGCCAGTCGTTGACGAATCCCCCTGTCGCCGAGTACGTGAGCATGGGCGCCACGACGATCCGGTTGCGCAGCTCGAGGCCTCGCAGCGTCAATGGCGAGAACAGCAGCCCCGACGGATCGGTGGCCGTCGGTGCGGGCGGCTGCGACGTCGTCTCGGAGGAAAGGTTGCCTGTCACGGAGGTCCAGAATGTGGAATATCGCTGACTTGAAAATCCAATGTAGCACGCGATCCTCCTGAGAAACCTTTCCAGGCCCATAGCGGGACCAATAGTCCATAAAGTGGACCTTTGTTCTGGTGCAGCGAAAAGATTGAACCGCCGGGCCGCCTGGTGCGACTCAGGTACGTCTCCTCTGTTCCTCCACCGCCCGGTGGATTACGCCCGCGAATAGCGGGCGTTTTTCTTTGCGGGGGCGGGTCGGGGAGCCGCGGGGCCGGTTGCGGCGGGAGCGCCGTTCAGCGTCCGGGATGCTCGTGCGGGAAGCTCGACAGGCGGGCGGCGCGGCCGGCGAGCGACGTCTCGGCGGGTTCGTGCAGGGCGGCGAGGAAGCTCGCGCTGGCGTCGAACGACGAGGCGCCGACGGCCCATTCGGTGGCGAGGGTGCGGAGCGCGGCGCGGGTGCGGCGGGTCAGGGGGTGCGCCACGCCGTACCCGCCGTCCAAGTG
>OEIU01001293.1_pt1 | contig 16808 bp, 16 predicted proteins | sample 1539221 | NCBI WGS metagenome assembly OEIU01 (sample SAMN03792071, study PRJEB22550) | activated sludge metagenome | feature: wastewater treatment plant; material: activated sludge; isolation source: Wastewater treatment plant of a petroleum refinery complex | place: Argentina: Zarate | collected...
GCCAACTCTACCGATCAGGCGCTTCGGACTGACGCTACTGAGGAAAATAGGTTCATGGAGATGCCCCGAATGAACCTCTCTTCGATCCGCGAACAGCGCGCCGGCAAGGTGGCCGAGATGCGCGCCATCCTGTCCAAGGCCGAGGCCGACAAGCGCAATCTGGCCGCCGACGAACAGACCCGCTTCGATGCGCTGAAGGGCGAAGTCGAATCGCTCGAAGGACAGGAAGCGCGTGCGCAGTTCCTGGTCGACGCCGAGCGCCGCATGCAGGGCCGGCCCGCGTCGCCGGCCGCCGGCATCGTCGATCTGGAACAGCGCGTGTCGCTGCTGAAGGTGCTGCAGGCGCAGGTCGAGGGCCGCGCCCTGGACGGCGCCGAAGCCGAGTTCAACGCCGAATGCGAGCGCCGCAACGGCCGGCGCGCGCAAGGCGTCTATCTGCCGCTGGCCGCGCTGGAACGGCGCACCGGCACCACCGGCAGCGCCAGTGAGCTGGTGGGCACAGACCACCGCGCAGACCAGTACATCGGCCTGCTGCGCAATGCGCTCCTGGCCCGGCGCCTGGGCGTGCGCGTGCTGTCGGGCCTGCGCGGCAACGTGTCGATCCCCAAGCACGGCACCTCGACAACGGCCGGCTGGGTCGCGGAAAACAGCGCCCTGACGCCATCGGACATGACCTTTGACAACGTCGGTCTGACGCCCAAGCACGTCGGCGCCCTGTCGGAAATGTCCCGCCAGCTGATCCAGCAATCCGACCCGAGCATCGAAGCGCTGCTGCGCGACGACCTAGCCTTTCAACTGGCGCAGGCCATCGACTCGGCGCTGATCCATGGTGGCGGCAGCCACGAGCCGGCCGGCGTCATTGCCACGCTCGGCGGCCCCAACGGCACGCTGGCCGGGCCGACCTGGGCGCAGGTGCTGCAGATCGTCGAGGCCGTCGAGACCGACAACGCGCTGAGCCCTTCGCACGCCTGGCTGACCACGCCGGCCGGCAAGGCCAAGCTGGCCGCGACGCTGAAGGTGAGCGGCGACGCCGGTGCCGGCTTCCTGTATGCCGGTGGCCGCGTCGCCGACTTCCCGCTGTACGCCACGAATCAGGCAGGCATGGGCAGCAGCAGCGACGCCAACGCCGCCATCTTCGGCGACTGGTCGCAGGTGATCCTGGGTGTGTGGTCGGAACTGGACATCCTGGTCAACCCCTTCAGCGAGACCGCCTACACCAAGGGCAACGTGCTGGTGCGTGCCATGGCGACCTGCGACATCGCCATCCGCCACGAACAAGCCTTCGTCTACGCCGACGACCTGCCCGACCTGTAGGGAGCCGACATGCCTGGTGAGCAATCCGACCTGAGCGTGGCGACGCAGTGCGCCCTGCGCGCCTGCGCCGACCTGATGATGATGCTGCTGAACAGCGCAGCGCCGGAAGAGGTCGCGCTGATCGCCGAAGCCGGCGTGCGCGGCTGCCGCCTCGTCGTCGAGGTCGAGCCCATCGGCCCGCCGGTGACCGACCGGCCCCGGGTCGAGTTCATCCTGATCGACGCCGAAGGCGCTCGTCATTCCATGGCCCACGTCGCCATCGGCGGCAAGCGCGTGCAGTGACCATGCCGCAGACGTCTGCGCAACTGGAAGTACGCACGGCCTCGAGCCTGTCGCTGCCCTCCCCGGGCAAGCTGGCGGGCTACGCGGCCGTGTTCGATTCGCCGGCCGACATGGGTCCGTTCGTGGAAGTACTACGGCAAGGCACGTTCACCCGCAGCCTGCAGCAAGCCGGGCGAATCGTCGCGCTGTATGACCATGAACGGCGGTCGATCCTGGGTCGCGTGTCGGCCGGCACCCTGCGCCTGCGGCAAGACGCCAAGGGCCTGGCCTTCGAGCTGGATCTGCCCGACACCAGCACTGGCCGGGACCTGGCCGTGCTGGTGCAGCGCGGCGACGTGAGCGGCGCGAGCTTCGGCTTTGTCACGCCGGCCGGCGGCGACCGCTGGCAGCGCCGCGCCGACGGCAAACCGCTGCGCGAGCTGGTCGACGTGGAGTTGCACGAGATCACCATCACCTCGGCGCCAGCCTATGCCGATACGTCGGTCGCGCTGCGCAGCCTGCCGGCCGCCGGTGCGCCTGGCCGCGACCTGCGCCTTCTGTGGATGCAAACCGTATGAGCCTGGTCGATCGCGCCCTGTCCCTGGTCGGCCTGGAACGGCGCAGCAGCACGAACCGTGCGCCTGGTGGCGACAGCTACTGGAACGACTTCGACGCGCTGCGCGGCAGCAGCGTGACGCCGCGCAGCGCCGAGGGCGTGAGCGCGGTCTATGCCTGCGTGTCGGCCGTGTCCGAGACCATCGCCTCGCTGCCGCTGATCCTGTACCAGCGCACCGCCGCCGATGGCCGCGAACGCGCCCGGAATCATCCGCTGTACGGGGTGCTGCAGGACATGCCGAACGGCATGCAGACGGCGCTCGAGTTCCGCGAGCTGATGCAGGCGTCGGTGCTGCTGCGCGGCAACGCCTACGCGGAAATCCGGCGCGGCCATGACGGGCAGGTGCACGAGCTGCTGCCGCTGCATGCCGACCGCGTGCAGGTGTTCGAGCTGGATAACGGCCGGCTCGGCTATGACGTGACCGACACCGCCGGCCGGCGCCGCCGCCTGGTGCAGGAAGAGGTCTTCCACCTGCGCCACCGCAGCGAGGATGGCCGCATCGGCACGAGCCCGATTGCCGCCGCGCGTGAAGTGGTCGAGCTGGCAATCAGCGAGCGCGAGCACGGCACCGCGCTTTTCCGCAACGGCACGCGCACCTCCGGCGTGCTGCAGTTCGATGGCTACCTCAATGACCAGCAGTTGGCCCGTGTGCGCGACAGCTGGTCCTCGAAGTACGCCGGTGCCGCCAACGCCGGCAAGACGCCAGTGCTCGAAGGCGGGTTGAAGTACGCGCCGCTGAGCATGACGCTCGAAGATGCCGAATGGGTCGCGGCCCGTCAGTTCAGCGTCGAGGAAGTCTGCCGCCTGTTCCGTGTGCCGCCGACCGTCGTCGGCGACCTGCGCCACGGCAACTACAGCAATAGCGTCGAGATGGCCCGCCAGTTCGTCACCCTGACCCTGGCCCGCCACCTGAGCATGTGGGAGCAGACCATCGCCCGCTGCCTGCTGACCGCAGCCGGCCGGCAGGTGTACTTCGCCGAGCACAGCGTGGAAGGGCTGCTGCGCGGCGACAGCCTGAACCGCGCCGAGTTCTACAGCAAGGGCCTGGCCGACGGCTGGCTCTTCGCCGACGAGGTGCGCCGCCTGGAGAACCTGCCGCCACGCGAAGAGAGGGCGCCCCATGCCTAGGGCCATCCGCACCCACAAGCCGCGCGTGCTCGCCAGCCCGTCCAAAACGCTCTCTGAGCGCCGCGCGGAGACTGGGCGCACCCTTGCCTTGGATGGGGCCGCCTGGCGGCGCCTGCGGGCTCTGGTGCTCGCACAGCAGCCGCTGTGTCCGCAGTGCCGGGCTGGCGGCTACGTGGTGCTCGCCACCGAGGTTGACCACGTCAACAACGACTCGACCAACAACCAGCCGGACAACCTGCAGGGGCTGTGCAAGGCGCACCACAGCCAGAAGACTGCCCGCGAGCGGCAGCAGAAATCGCCAGCAACCGGGCACCACAAACCGTGCTCCCCCACTCACGCGCACCGCCGCACCTGTAGGGTTTGACCATGAGCAGCACCGGCAATCACTTCGGGCCGAAGCCCGCACCGACAGCCCTCAAGGCCCTGGCCGGCAATCCCGGCAAGCGCCCCCTGAAGGTCGAGCCCAAGCCGACGGCCGGGGCGCCTGCCTGTCCCGACTGGATGCCGGAGGTGGGCCGGCAGCAGTGGGAACGCGTGGTGCCCGAGTTGGATCGGCTGAAGCTGCTGACCAAGGTCGACAGTGCCGTGCTCGAAGCCTTCTGTTCCGTGTACGCCGAGTTCGTCGACGACGTAAAGGCCGGGCGCCGCCTGTCGGCCGCGTCGCTGGGCCAGCTGCGGTTCTACGCTGGCGAGCTGGGCCTGACGCCGGCCGCGCGGGCTCGCCTGGCCGCGCCGCCCGGGCAGGAGGACCCGCAGATTGACATGTTCTTCCACTGACGGCCTGCGGGCCAGCGACCCCGGCGCCTTTTGGTTCGACGAAGCCGCTGCTGACCGCGCCGTCGCGTTCTTCGAGCGCGTGCTGACCCACACGAAGGGCGAGTGGGCGGGCCAGCCATTGCAGCTTTCGAAGTGGCAGGCCGAAGAGATCATCCGGCCGCTGTTCGGCTGGAAGCGGGCCGACGGCACGCGCCGCTTCCGCACTGCCTACATTCAGATTCCGCGCAAGGCCGGCAAGAGCACGCTGGCGGCCGGGATTGCGCTGTATCTGCTGCTGGCCGACGGCGAGCCCGGCGCCGAGGTCTACAGCGCCGCCGCCGACCGCGACCAAGCCGCGATCGTCTTCGAGATGGCCCGGCAGATGGCGGAAGCCTCGGTGCACATCCGCAAGCGCGTGCAGATGTTCAAGCGCGCCATCACGGTCCCGGCCACGGCTTCAAGCTACAAGGTCTTGTCGAGCGAGGCCTACACCAAGCACGGCCTGAGCGCGCACGGCATCGTCGTCGACGAGGTGCACGCGCTGCCCGACCGCGAGCTGTGGGACGTGCTGACCACCAGCACCGGCGCCCGGCGCCAGCCGCTGACGGTGGCCATCACGACGGCCGGCTTCGACCGGCACTCGCTGTGCTTCGAGCTGTACGACTACGCCTGCAAGGTGCGCGACGGCATACTCGATGCACCCGCCTTCCTGCCGGTGATCTACGAAGCCAGCCGCGACGACGACTGGACCAGCCCGCAGACCTGGCGCAAGGCCCACCCTGGGCTCGGCATCAGCGTGAAGGAAGAGTACTTCGCGGCCGAGTGCGAGAAGGCCAAGCAGCTGCCCAGCTACGAGAACACCTTCAAGCGCCTGCTGCTGAACGTCTGGACCGAGCAGGAAACCCGCTGGCTGCCGATGGACAAGTGGGACGCCTGCGCCGAGCCGCTGCCCGACCTGGCCGGGCGCACCTGCTATGCCGGGCTGGACCTGTCGACGACGACCGACATCACGGCGCTGGTGCTGGCCTTTCCCATCGGCCCGACGGTGCACCTGCTGCCGTTCTTCTGGGTGCCGAAGGAGAACATCCACAAGCGCGCCCGGCGCGACCGCGTGCCCTACGACGTGTGGGCGCGTGACGGCTTGATCGAGGCCACCGATGGCGACGTGATCGACTACGACGTGATCCGCAAGCGCATCAACGAGCTGGCCGCGACGTACCGCATCGCCGAGGTGGCAATCGACCGCTGGAACGCCACGCAGCTTGCAACGCAACTCAAGGGCGACGGCTTCGAGGTGATCGGCTTCGGGCAGGGCTTCGCCAGCATGGCCGCGCCGACCAAGGAGCTGGAGCGGCGCGTGATCGGCCGCGAGGTCAACCACGGCGGCAACCCGGTGCTGCGCTGGATGGCCAGCAACGTGAGCGTGAACACCGACCCGGCGGGCAACCTCAAGCCCGACAAGGCCAAGTCGACCGAGCGGATCGACGGCATCGTGGCGACGCTGATGGCGCTGGGCCGGGCGATGGAGTCCGACGAAGAGAAGCCCAGCCGCTACGCCAGCGAGGGACTGGCCTTCGTGTAGTACCCCCCCAGCCGGCGGGGGCCGCTGCCAAGCGGATAGAGCCGGACGGGCCTAAGTCGTGAGTCGCCCGTGGCAAAGCAACCGCGACAGCCGGCGGAGCCTGCGAGAAGGGCGCGCGGCCGGCAATTCTTCCCGTACTCATCCCGTACTGGCAAGAAAAAAGGACTTGGCGGTTAAGCTAAGTCCTTGATTTCATTCACTTATCTGGTGGGCGGTGCAGGGTTCGAACCTGCGACCCCTGCCGTGTGAAGGCAGTGCTCTACCGCTGAGCTAACCGCCCGGATTCGCGGGATGCGCGGTCCGGAAAGCGCGCGATTATGCCAGATCGGCCTGCCACAGCAGCTTGCCGCGGCAGACCTGGCCGATGTCGGCGAGCACCGCGCGGTGCGCGGCCAGTTCCTCGGCGCTCGGCAGCAGCAGCGGCAGTTCGAAGGCGGACAGATCGATCATCTCGACCGCGCCGCCGGCATCGCGCGTCTGGGCTTCGTCGATGACCAGCGAGCCTTGGCCGCGCGTCATGCAGATGTAGACCTCGGCCAGCAGCCCGGCGTCGAGCAGCGCGCCGTGCAGCGTGCGGCTCGAGTTGTCGACCTCCATGCGCTTGCACAGCGCGTCCAGCGAATTGCTCTTGCCCGGGAACATCTCGCGCGCCATCAGCAGGCTGTCGGTGATCTGCGCCACCCGGCTCGCGACCCTTGGCCTGCCGCAGCGTTCGAGCTCCTTGTCGAGAAAGCCGATGTCGAAGGCGGCGTTGTGGATCACCAGTTCGGCGCCGTCCAGGTAGCCGAGCAGATCGTCGACCACCGCGGCGAACAGCGGCTTGTCGGCCAGGAACTCGTCGCTCAGGCCGTGCACCTTCAACGCGTCGGGATGGCTCGCTCGCTGCGGGTTCAGGTAGTAGTGGCGGTCGTCGCCGGTGAGCCGCCGCCCGACCATCTCGACGCAGCCGATCTCGATGATGCGGTCGCCGGCTTCGGCGCTCAGCCCGGTGGTTTCGGTGTCGAGGAAGATCTGTCTCATCGCGTCGATTGTGCCCGGCCCGCCCGCCACCACAGCCACGCGCCGATGGCCACCATCGGCAGGCTCAGCCACTGGCCCTGGCTCAGGTCCAGCGCGCGCAGGCCAAGGAAGCTGTCGGGCTCGCGGAAGAACTCGGCGATGAAGCGCAGCACGCCATAGCCGAAGAGGAACGCGCCCGACACCTGCCCGGTCGGGCGCGGCCGGGCCGCATACCACCACAGCAGCGCAAACAGCAGCAGCCCTTCGAGCGCGAACTGGTACAGCTGCGACGGATGCCGCGGGATGTTCGTGCCCGACTGCGGAAAGATCATCGCCCAGGGCAGCGACGGGTCGGCCGCGCGGCCCCACAGCTCGCCGTTGATGAAGTTGCCGATGCGCCCCGACGCCAACCCGGCGGGCACGCAGGGCGCGACCACGTCGGTGACCTGCAGGAAGCTGCGGCCGCGCCGCCGCGCGAACAGCGCCATCGCGGCCAGCACGCCGAGCAGGCCGCCGTGGAAGGACATGCCGCCCTGCCAGACGGCGAGCATCTCCAGCGGGTGCGCGGCGTAGTACGCCGGCTTGTAGAACAGCACGTAGCCGATGCGCCCGCCGAGGATCACGCCGAGCACGCCGTAGAACAGCAGGTCCTCGATGTCGCGGCGCGTCCAGCCCGCGCCGGCCAGCCACGGGTAGCGCACGCGCCGCGCGCCCAGCCACAGGAACAGCCCGAAGGCGAGCAGATAGGTCAGGCCATACCAGTGGATCTGGATCGGGCCGATCGCGATGGCGACCGGGTCGAACTGCGGGTGGACGAGCATGGCGCCTGGGCTGCGGTGGTGGCGCGCCGATTGTCGCCGCTGCGCCCGAGCGGGCCCGGCGCAGCGGCGATACTTGCAGCTTTGCCGGACACGGAGAAAGACGATGAGCTCGAATCGCCGCTCGAAGAACATCACCGAGGGCGTGGCGCGCGCGCCGAACCGTTCGATGTACTACGCGATGGGCTACACCGAAGGCGACTTCGGCAAGCCGATGATCGGCGTGGCCAACGGGCACAGCACGATCACGCCCTGCAACTCCGGCCTGCAGCGGCTGGCCGACGCGGCGGTCGTCGGACTGAAGGAGGCCGGCGCCAACCCACAGGTCTTCGGCACGCCGACCATCAGCGACGGCATGGCCATGGGCACCGAAGGCATGAAGTACAGCCTGGTCAGCCGCGAGGTCATCAGCGACTGCGTCGAGACCTGCGTGCAGGGCCAGTGGATGGACGGCGTGCTCGTCATCGGCGGCTGCGACAAGAACATGCCCGGCGGCATGATGGGCATGCTGCGCGCCAACGTGCCGTCGATCTACGTCTACGGCGGCACGATCAAGGCCGGCCACTGGAAGGGCAAGGACCTGAACATCGTCTCGGTGTTCGAGGCGGTCGGCGAGTTCTCGCACGGCCGGATGAGCGAGGAGGACTTCTGCGGGATCGAGGAGAACGCGATCCCCGGCACCGGTTCGTGCGGCGGCATGTACACCGCCAACACGATGTCGTCGTCGTTCGAGGCGCTCGGCATGAGCCTGCTGGGCTCCTCGACGATGGCCAATCCCGACGCCGAGAAGGCCGAGTCGACCGCCGAGTCGGCGCGGGTGCTGATCCGCGCGGTGCAAAACGACCTGAAGCCGCGCGACATCGTCACGCGCAAGTCGATCGAGAACGCGGTCGCGCTGATCATGGCGGTAGGCGGCTCGACCAACGCCGTGCTGCACTACCTGGCGATCGCGCACGCCGCCGATGTGCAGTGGACGATCGACGACTTCGAGCGCGTGCGCAAGCGCGTGCCCGTGATCTGCGACCTCAAGCCTTCGGGCAAGTACCTGGCCACCGACCTGCATCGCGCGGGCGGCATTCCGCAGGTGCTGAAGATCCTGCTCGAAGCCGGCCTGATCCACGGCGACTGCATGACGATCACCGGGCGCACGCTGGCCGAAGAGCTGAAGGACGTGCCCGCGACCCCGCGCGCCGACCAGGACGTGATCTTCCCGATCGACAAGGCGCTCTACGCGCAGGGCCATCTCGCGATCCTGAAGGGCAACCTGTCCCCCGAGGGCAGCGTCGCGAAGATCACCGGCCTGAAGAACCCGGTCATCACCGGCCCGGCGCGCGTGTTCGACGACGAGCAGTCGGCGATGGAGGCGATCCTTGCCGACAGGATCCGGCCGGGCGGCGTGATGGTGCTGCGCTACCTCGGGCCCAAGGGCGGGCCGGGCATGCCGGAGATGCTGGCGCCCACCGGCGCGCTGATCGGCCAGGGCCTGGGCGAAAGCGTCGGCCTGATCACCGACGGGCGCTTTTCCGGCGGCACCTGGGGCATGGTGGTCGGCCACGTCGCGCCCGAGGCCTACGAAGGCGGGCTCATCGCGCTGATCCAGGAAGGCGACGCCATCACCATCGACGCGCACCGGCTGCTGCTGCAGCTGAACGTCGACGACGCCGAGCTGGCGCGCCGCCGCGCGGCCTGGAAGCAGCCGGCGCCGCGCTACACGCGCGGCGTGCTCGCCAAGTTCGCGAAGAACGCCAGCAGTGCCAGCAGCGGCGCGGTGCTGGACCGCTTCGATTGAGCCTGTAGGAATCGCCGGGCGAGCCGGTCGAGCACTACGGAGTGCGCCGATGGCGCCGCCGACGAGGCACTGAAAGTGCGCGCGGCGCAGCCGCTCAGGCGATGGCGCTCGGGAGCGCTCCCTTGCGACGCTCAGACGCTTGCTTGCCGCTGTCCAGCGCGACCAGCCGGCCGTCCGGGTGAGCGAGCCAGGCACGCGCCGGCGCACAGCTGCCGAGCAATCGTGCGGCGCGCTCGATGGGCAGCACCGACAGCGCGGTCGACAGGCCATCGGCGGCGGTCGCGCGCGGCGCGGCGACCGACACCGACAGCCAGCGATTCGCGCTGTGCCCGGTGGCCGGGTCGAACAAGTGGTTGATGCGCGGATCGGCTCCGAACACGGTGCCTGCGCCGGCCGAAGTGGCCAGCGCAGGCAGGGCCCCCGCAGCGTCGCCCAGCCTCAGTTCGAGCAGCGGGTGCGACGGGCTGCGCGGGTCGCCGACGGCAGCGCGCCAAGGCGCGCCCGCCCTGCCCGCGCCATGCGCACGCAACTCGCCGAGGTCGATCATCAGGTGGGTCAGACCGGCAGCGCGCAGCTGGTCGGCGACACGGTCGGTGACGTAGCCTTGGGCGATGCCGTTCAGCGTGACAGCCATGCCCGGGCGCTGGAGGCGGACGCGATCGGCGTCGATCTCGACCCCCGCGTATCCGACATGGCGCCGCGCGCGGGCAATCGCCGCTGCCGGCGGGCCGGCAGGCGTCGCGCCCGCCTGCCCGAAATGGGCGGCGTACAACCGGTACAACGGCTGCACCGTCGGATCGAACGCGCCGCCGCTCGCGCGTGCGAGCGCCAGACTGTGCGACAGCAGTTCGACCAGTTCGAACGGCGGGTCGCGCAACTGGCCAGCCGCGTTCAGGCGCGACAGCGCGGAATCGGTGCGGTACAGGCTGAAGACCGATTCGAGCCGGTCGATTTCGGCGACACAGCGCTGCATGAGCGAACGCGCCCATTCGCGATCGGGATGCAACAGCGTCATCGACGCCAGCGCCCCCATCGCGGTGCCGCGCCAGACGACGGGCTCGGCCGCCGCCGCGGCGCGAGCCAGGGGTGTCGCCGTGCACGCGGCAACGATCGACAGGAAACGTCTGCGCTTGACCATGACGGCTCCTCAAGGCGTCGCCGCCGGCGGCTTGGCCGGCTCGCGCGCCGAGTCGAAGAGATAGACATCGGGGATCCCGTCCAGGCGCACCACGCGTCCGCCCTGCACGACGCGAAACGCCTCGGCAGCCGCCTGATCGGAGAAGGGAACCGCTTCCGGCGTACCCATGCCGCTGCGCGCGCGACTGTCGATGACGAACCAGGCGTCGCGCGGATCGACCCAGGCCCCGGCATCGGGCTGCTTCCAGTCCTTGGACCGCCCCATGTCATTGACGTAGGCGGCGGCGATGTCGCGCGGCTCCTCAGGCAGCCGCAAGAAGACCAGCGTATCGCGCACCGACGAAAACCAGATCGGAGCGCCGCCGCTCGCCAGTTGCACCTGCCCCTTGGGTCCGTCGTGGTCGACCAGGCGCATGCCGCAGTAGTAGCCGGTGGCCTCGGCAAGCACCTCGTTGGGCGAGCGCCTGGCCGCCTGCTCGGCACGGCGCTCGCAACCGGACACCAAAGCGACGGCCAGCACCACCCCCAGCAGCGCGATCGGCAGCTTGCGCCTGCGCATCACAGCGGCCTCCTCGCGAATGCGGCCATCGCCAGCAGCAGCGGAACGATGATCCAGCCGCCGAGCACTGCGAGCAGCGCGCCGGGCGGCAGCGCCGCCGGATCGCCGGGCCCGGCCATGCCGCTGTAGACCGACACCGCGTTGCTGGCGGTCATGTTGAACAGCCGGTAGACATCGGCCGGGTTCAACAGCAGCAAGGCGTCGAGCACCGGCTTGCTGACGATCCGGCCCTGGTCGGCGACGAGCACGCCGAGCAGCGCGGTGTCGTAGATGAGCACGAAGAACAGCCACAAGCCGACGGCGATGCCGGCGGCGGTGGCGCGCTCGTGGACCAGGGTGCTCGCCAGGCAGCCGAGCGCGACGAACGCCGCGCCGAGCATGATCGAGGTGAGCACCATCGCCGCGTAGGCGGGCCAGGCCTGCGATGCGACGGCGGCGTTGAAGGCGAGCGCCGCCGCGGCGGCGCCGTAGCCGATCACCGTGGCCAGCGCGAGGATCGCGACGTGGCCGATCCATTTGCCGACGACGACCTGCCACCGCGCGACCGGGTAAGACAGCAGCAGCATCAGCGTGCCGCGTTCGTGCTCGCCGACGATCGCGTCGAAGGACAGCAGCAGCGCGATCAGCGGCACGAGGAAGATGGTCAGACTGGCGAGGCTGACGACCGTGACCGCGAGCCGATCGGCCTTCACGGTACCGATCGGCGCGCTGCCCAGCAGAGCCAGCGAGAGCGCCAGCGCGGCCATCAGCAGCGTCGTCGCGAGCACCCAGCGGTTGCGCATGCCGACGCGGATCTCCTGCGCGGCGATGACCAGCGCGTTCACTGGGGTACCCTCCGCGCTGCGCGCTCCGGGACGAGCGCTTCGGAGTGGCCGGTCGCGCTCATGCCGCTTGCCCCGCGCTGGCGACGAGGTGGTCGTAGAGCTGCTGCAGTCCCGGCGCGGCCGTGTCGATGTCCTCGACGAGTTCGCCCGCGGCGGCCAGGGCGCGCAGCAACGGCATCTTCGCGTCGGCGCGGATTTCCAGCGTGAGCGAGGTGTCGCCGCGTTCGGAGCAGCGCACCTGCGCGGGCAGCCTCGCGAGCACCCGTTCGCCGCTGTCCGGCCGCACGCGCACGCGCACCCAGGCGTCGCGCGCGGCGCCGCGCCGCAGCTCGGCAAGCGTGCCCGCGGCGAGCAGGCGGCCCCGGTGCATGATGGCGACGCGATCGACGCGGTCCTGCACCTCGGCCAGCGCATGCGTGCAGACGAGCACGGTCGCGCCGCCCGCGCGCAGCGCGTCGATCATGCGGTAGACGTCGCTGCGCGACGCGGGGTCGAGCCCGCTCGTCGGTTCGTCGAACAGCAGCAGCCGCGGCGCGCCGATCAGCGCCTGCGCGATCCCGAGCCGCTGGCGCATGCCCTTCGAATACGTCGCCACGCGCCGGTGGGCGGCGTGCGCGATGCCCACACGCTCGAGCAGTGCGGCGTTGCCGCGGCGGGGTTCGCCCTTGAGCCGCGCGTGAAAGGCCATCAGTTCGTGGCCGGTCATCGCGCCGTGAAAGGCGACGTTCTCGGGCAGGAAGCCGAGCGCGCGCCGCGCCTGGGCGCCGCGGCTTCCAGCCGGGTCGATGCCGGCGATGCGCACGCTGCCCGTGCTCGGACGGATCAGCCCCAGCAGCAGCTTGACGAGCGTGGTCTTGCCTGCGCCGTTGTGCCCGACGAGTGCCGTCACCTGTCCGGCCTCGAGGTCGAGCGAGACGCCCTCGACCGCCGTCACGCCGCCGTAGCGCTTCGTGATCGAACTCCACTGCGCGATGGTCGTCATGGCGCAGCCGGTGGAGGCACCCAGGCCGGGCGCATCAACGGGGCGCTGTCGATGACGCCGCCCGGGTACAGCGCCGGAAAGCGCGCCTGCGCCGAGCGCACCATCTGCACCGCCGGACTGTTGACCAGCGCCTTGGCGGCGGGCCGTGCCCACAGGATCGCGTCCATCACGTCGTTCGGCCGGTACGGGCGGTCGGCGATGCCGTCGCCGTCGAGGTCGAAGGCCGGGTTGTCGCTCCAGTAGTTGCCGCGCCCCTCGTGCGCCCAGTCGAGATAGCGCGTGCCGACGTACTTCACCTGGTTGCGGTTGCCGACGAAGGCGTTGCCGGTCATCGTGTTGCCTTCGGAGCCCGCAGTGAAGTGGATGCCGATCGGGCACCCTTCGAACCAGTTGTCCTTCAGCAGGTTGCCGTTCGCGGCGTAGACGAACACGCATTTCTCTCGCCCGCGGCGCACGACGTTGCCGATCACCTGCGAGCGGTTGGTCGAATTGAGCATCAGGCCGTGGTCGCGGTCGTCTTCGGAGACGTTGCCGCGGATCTCCAGCCGGTCGGAATACATGAGCGCCCAGCCGACGTGGTTGCGCCGCGAACGGTTGCCGACGATGCGGCTGTCGTTCGTGTACATGTAGTGGATCGCGAAGCGCAAGTCCTCGAAGGTGTTGTTCGCGAAGAGGTTGTGCGAGCTGGTCTTCACGAAGATGCCGTCGCGCCCGCGGCTGATCGCATTGCCGATCACCTGCGCACCGGGCGCGTTCCAGATCGACACGCCGTTGCCGGCCTCCGAGAGCCGCAGGTCGCGCCGCCCCACGATGAGGTTGTTCTCGATCACCGAACCGGCCGCGCCGTGCACGTAGACGCCGAACAGGTTGTCGACCAGCCGGTTCGAGCGGATGCGCGCGCGCTCGGCGCTCTGCTCGAGCAGGATCGCCGAGTCCATCGCGGGTACGTCGAGCCCCGAGCCGGTGATCTCCAGGCCCTCGATGCGCACGTCGGGCGCGGTGACGACCACCACGCTGCCGGCGCCCGGGCCGGCGAGCACCGCGCCGGGCTCGCCCAGCAGCGTCAGCGGCCGGTCGATGCGCAGCGGGCCGGCGTGGCGCCCCGGGGCCAGCCGCACGGTGGCGCCGGCCGGCAACGCATCGAGCAGCGGCTGGATCGGCTCGCCGGGCGCCACGACGCGCTCGCCGGGCGCCGCGGTGCGCGCGCCGGCGTCCGGCGTGGCCGCGAGAACGGCCGGCGACGGCCACGCGCAAGCGGCCGCGAGCACGACCGCAGCCGTGACGCCACGCATCGCCATGCGTCAGCGCCGGCGCGGCTCGACCAGCATGCGCCCCTTCATTTCCATGTGCAGCGCGTGGCAGAACCACTGGCAGTAGTACCAGAACACGCCGGGCCGGTCGGCCTTGAAGGTGACCGACGAGGTGGCCTGCGGGCCGATCTCCATCGCGATCCCGTAGTTGACGATCGTGAACCCGTGGGTGAGGTCCTGGACCTGGTCGCGATTGGTGACGTAGACGGTGACCTCGTCGCCCTCCTTCACGGTGAAGTCGGTCATGCTGAAGGTGGGCGCGATCGAGAACATGTAGACGCGCACCTTGTGGCCGTCGCGGATGACCTTCGAGTCGGTGTCGAGGTCGACGCCGTCGGCCTTGGCCTGGCGCCGCGCGTCCTCCCACATCGGGTCGTCGCGCTTCCAGATGTGGATCGGATTGACCTTCGAGCGATGGATGATCGTCGCGTCGTGCGGCTCGGCAAACGACGGGCCGTCGTGCACCAGCACCATGCGGTCGCCGGAGATGTCGATCAGCTGATCGTTCTCGGGCTTGAGCGGCCCGACGTTGAGGAACCGGTCCTTCGAGAACTTGTTCAGCGAAATCAGCCACTTGCCGTCGGCTTCCTTGGTCTGCCCCATCGACGTGTGGTTGTGTCCGGGCTGGTAGTGCACGTCCAGCTTCTCGACGATCGGATCAGCCTCCTTGCCGGCGAACTTGTCGACCGCCTTCTGGATGTTCCACTTGCAGATCTGGCTGTCGATGAACAGCGTCGTGTAGGCGTTGCCCTTGCCGTCGAACGCGGTGTGCAGCGGCCCGAGGCCCAGCTCCGGTTCGGCGACGACGCAGTCGCGCGGCTTGATCTTGTCGTCGAACAGGTCGTCGAACTTGCGCACGTCGAAGACCGTGACCGTCGGCGAGAGCTTGCCGTTGGCCACGACGTGGATGCCGTCGGGCGCGGTATTGATGCCGTGCGGGCTCTTGGGCACCGGGATGTAGCGCGTGAGAGGCGATCCCTTGCGGCCGTCGAGCACCGGCACGCCGCCGGTCTTCTTGTAGTCGCCCTTGGCCACCGCCTCCTCGATGCGCTTCAGGTTGAATACCGTCACCCAGTCGTACTCGGCCGCGGTGCTCTCGGCCAGCGTCACGCCTTCTTCGGAGTTGTAGCTTGTGGCGAACGCGTACTTGCCCTGGTAGTCGCAGTCGACGTTGTCGAGGTTGCCGCTGACCATCACCTGCCACGCGACCTTCATCGTCTCGCCGTCGACCGCGGTGAAGACATAGCGGTATTCCTTCGGATCGTTGACGTGCTGGCCGTCGTTCGGGATCGGCACGCCGTCCTCGCCGTTGCAGAACACGTACCCGGTCTTCGGATACTTCTGCACGCGCAGCCCGTGCACCGTGTGCTGGTTGGGCAACTCGATGATCTTGTCGCACTTCATCACGTCGCAGCGCACGCGTGCGACGCGCGTGTTCGCCTTGTCGTTCATGAAGACGTAGCGCCCGTCGTAGGTGCCGTCAGTGAACGACATGTGGGGATGGTGCAGGTCGCCGTTCATGTAGGTGCCGCCGCGCGCCGCCAGGTACTTGCGCGTCTCGGGCGTCAGGCCCTCGGTGAGAACCTTCAGGCTCTCGTTGGTCTGGCCCCAGCCGGTGGCGCTGCAGCGGTTGAACACCGGCACGCGCATCAGCTCGCGCATCGACGGCAAGCCGACGATGCGCATCTCGCCGCTCTGCCCGCTGGAGAAGAAGACGTAGTACTCGTCGAGTTCGCCCGGGCCGACATGCGTCTTGGCAACCGCGGCGGCCGTCGTGGACGCCGACGCCGATGGGGTCGCCGACGCCGATGCTGCAGCGCCGGACGCGGCCTTCGCCGCCGGCGCCTCGGCGGTGGATTCCGTCTTGCCGCAGGCATTGAGCAGCCCGGCACCTGCAGCCAGCGCCACAGCCTTCGCGCTGCCGCCGAGCATCGCCCGGCGTTCCGGATCGGGCAACGGATCGCGGTCTTGGGTCGTCATGTCTGTGCCTCCTCGGTTGGTTCAAGCGCGCGAGCGCGCGCGGGATCGGGGCATCGCATCGATGTTCCCCTCAACGGATAGGCTCGGCGGCGCCGCTGGCGGGCTCGCTGCGCGATGCGGCCGACATCGCGGCGCGCTTCTCGCGCTTGAGCCGGCGCTGCACGCGCACCGGGCACTTGTAGTCGTGGTGGTACAGCACCTGGCAGTGCAGGCACGAAATGCACTCGTTCGGGTTGATGTGCCCCTCGGGGTGGATGGCCTGGACCGGGCATTCCTTGAAGCAGCGCATGCACGGGTTGCCGCACTCGCGGTAGCGCTTGAGCCAGTCGAACATGCGCATGCGCCCCGGAATCGCCAGCGCGGCGCCGAGCGGGCACAGGTAGCGGCAGAAGAAGCGCTCGACGAACAGGCCTGCGCCGAGCAGCGCCAGCGCGAAGGCCACGAACCACCACTGGCGCACGAAGCGCAGCACGATCGCGGTCTTGAACGGCTCGATCTCGGCCAGCAGCTCGGCGTAGGCGAGCGAGCCCAGCGAGACGCCGAACAGCACCAGGAAGACGATGTACTTGATGGGCCACAGGCGCTCGTGAACGCCCCACGGGATCCTGACCTGACGCAGCTTCATCAGCCTGGCCGCGCGATTGCTGAGCTCCTGCAAGGCGCCGAACGGACACAGCCAGCCGCAGAACGGTCCGCGCCCCCAGAACAGCAGCGCCGCCGCCACCGAGCACCACAGCACGAAGATCAGCGGGT